>Ga0213827_1000214_pt1 | contig 60256 bp, 56 predicted proteins | sample MC6MC0898MG_FD_180669 | JGI IMG/M metagenome (GOLD analysis project Ga0213827, IMG submission 180669) | Enriched soil aggregate microbial communities from Iowa State University, Ames, United States - MC6-MC0898-MG | ecosystem: Environmental > Terrestrial > Soil > Unclassified | place: USA: Iowa...
CGCACACGCCTTCACGGCACGAGCGGCGCAGGGCCAGGCTGTCATCGACGTCGTTCTTGATGCGCACCAGCGCATCAAGCAGCATCTTGTCGGTGGGCTGGAGTTCGACGTCCAGCTTCTGCATGTAGGGACGCTCGTCCTTGTCCGGATCGTAGCGGTAGATTTCGAACTTGACGATTCTCTTGTTGCTCATAGTGGGCTCAATCCGGACTTAGAAGGTACGCGCCTTGGGCGGGAAGGACTCGACCGTCAGCGGCTTCATCTGAACAGGCTTGTAATCCAGGCGGCTGCCTTCGGAGTACCACAGCGTGTGCTTCAGCCAGTTCTCGTCGTCGCGCGTCGGGTGGTCGTCCAGCGCATGCGCGCCGCGGCTTTCGGTACGGGCGGCGGCCGACTTGATCGTGGCGCGGGCCACTTCGGTCATGTTCGCCAGTTCCAGCGCCTCGACGCGGGCGGTGTTGAACACCTTGGACTTGTCCTTGAAGTAGATGCTGTCGGCTTGCTTGGCCAGGTCTTCGATCTGGGTCACGCCTTCGTTCAGCAGCTCCAGCGTGCGGAACACGCCGCAGTGGCGCTGCATCGAGAAGCGGATGGCATTGCCGATGTCTTGCGTCTTTTCGCCGGACGTACGCGATTCCAGCTTGTTGATGCGGTCCAGCGAGAACTCGACGGCCTGCTGCGGCAGGTCCTGGTGCGCGCGCTGGCGCTCCGGATGCGAGTTCACGATGTGGTTGCCGGTGGCGCGGCCGAACACGATCAGGTCGAGCAGCGAGTTCGTGCCCAGGCGGTTCGCGCCGTGGACCGACACCGCGGCGCATTCACCGATGGCGTACAGGCCGTTGACAATCTTGTTCTCGCCGTTTTCGCGCGAGAGCACCTGGCCATGGTAGTTGGCCGGAATGCCGCCCATCTGGTAGTGGATGGTCGGAACGACGGGGATCGGTTCCTTGATCGGATCGACGTTGCCGAACTTGATGGCGATTTCGCGGATCGAGGGCAGACGCTTGTTGATGACGTCGGCGCCCAGGTGGTCGAGCTTGAGCACGACGTAGCTGCCGTCCGGACCGCAACCGCGGCCTTCCTTGATTTCCTGGTCCATCGAGCGCGACACGAAGTCACGCGGCGCCAGATCCTTCAGCGTGGGGGCATAACGCTCCATGAAGCGCTCGCCATCCTTGTTCAGCAGGATGCCGCCTTCGCCGCGCACGCCTTCCGTGATCAGCACGCCCGCGCCGGCCACGCCGGTCGGGTGGAACTGCCAGAATTCCATGTCTTGCAGCGGGATGCCGGCACGGGCAGCCATGCCCAGGCCGTCGCCGGTGTTGATGAACGCGTTGGTGGAAGCGGCCCAGATGCGGCCCGCGCCGCCGGTGGCCAGCACCGTGGTCTTGGCTTCCAGAATGTAGATTTCGCCCGTTTCCATTTCGAGGGCGGTCACGCCCACGACGTCGCCGGCTTCGTTGCGCAGCAGGTCCAGCGCCATCCATTCGACGAAGAACTGGGTGCGCGCGGCAACGTTGCGCTGGTAGAGGGTGTGCAGCAGGGCGTGGCCGGTACGGTCGGCAGCGGCACAGGCGCGCTGGACCGGCTTTTCGCCGAAGTTGGCGGTGTGGCCGCCGAACGGACGCTGATAGATCGTGCCGTCGGGGTTGCGGTCGAACGGCATGCCGAAGTGCTCGAGCTCGTACACGGCGTTCGGCGCTTCACGGCACATGAATTCGATGGCGTCCTGGTCGCCCAGCCAGTCCGAACCCTTGACGGTGTCGTACATGTGCCAGTACCAGTTGTCTTCGCTCATGTTGCCCAGCGAGGCGCTCACGCCGCCTTGCGCGGCAACGGTGTGCGAACGCGTGGGGAACACTTTGGAGAGCACCGCAACGGACAGGCCCGCTTGGGACAGTTGCAGCGAACAACGCATGCCGGCTCCGCCGGCGCCAACGACCACCACATCAAACTGGCGGCGCGGCAAGGATTTCATGACAGAGACCACGGCTTAAATGCTCCAGAGGATTTGCGCGAAGTAAACGACCGAACCGACCAGCCAGAGGATCGTCAGCACTTGCAGCAGCAGGCGCACGCCCACCGACTTGACGTAGTCCATCCAGATGTCGCGCACGCCGATCCAGGCATGCCAGGCCAGCGCAATGAATGCAAGGGTGGCCAGGATCTGGCCAACCGGAAGAACGCCCACGTAGAAATTGAACAGCGCGGTCCAGTGTTCGTACGTGAAGGCCGGCATCATCAGGATGCCGATGAGCAGCACCAGCGTGTACACGGCCATGATGACGGCGGTGATGCGCTGGATGATGAAATCCATGACGCCATAGTGGGCGCCGACGACCAGGCGCTTGGGTCCGTAGTTTTTAGCGGCGGCCATTTACAGCACTCCGAACAGTTTGAGAGCGAACACCAGGGTCAGCGCGAGGCTGACGCCGAACACCACGCCCGCGCTCTTCTTGGACGACTGCTTGTCGATACCGATGTGCAGATCCAGCAGCAGGTATCGGATGCCCGCACAGAAGTGGTGGAGGTAGCCCCACACGAGAACGAGGAAAACAAGCTTGACGATCGGATTGCCGGCGTACGCGGCCACGGCGGCGAACGTCTGCGGTGCGGCCACGCTGGCCGCGAACAACGGCAGGATGACCAAGGGAAGACAGAGGAACAACAACGCGCCGCTGACGCGGTGCAGAATGGACAGCTTGCCGGCCAGGGGCAGGCGGTAACTGGCAAGTTGCGCAATACCAATATTGCGAAACTGCGGACGTGGCTTGGCAGCGGTGTCGGACATGACGGCCTCGGTGTTTCGGAACTAGGGAATCGTTACGGCTAAATTGCCGCGGCCCTTGCGGGCAAACGCGGTATTTTCGCCCAGAGACGGGTTGGTATCAAATCGTAGGTAAAAAGCTCATCAATTCAGACTATTGCGGTAGTGGTATCGATCGGTCAAGTACAACCCCCGGCGAATTTCCATGGGGCGGTCACCGTACGTGTAGGACACTCGGTCTACCTGCAACAACGGCGTTCCGGCGGCAACATTAAGCAGCGTACAGACTTCGGCCGGCGCGGCGACCGCGCGCAGCTTCTCGTCCGCGCGCACCATGCTGACGCCGAATTCGGATTCAAACAGGCCATAGAGCGGCGCCTTGTTGGCGGTCAGCAGCTCAAGGGTGAGACCTCGGAAAATGGAGCCAGGGAGCCAGATGTCGTCCAGCACGGTCGGTGTCTGCCCCATGGACAGCAGGCGGCGGATCATGACGACGGTCTCGCCGGCGCGCAGGTCGAGCGCGCGGGCGATCTCGGCGGGCGCGCGGGTGCGGCGGCATTCCAGGATGCGGCTCTCCGCGCGGCCGGCCTCGCCCTCTTCGTCGGGGGCCAGGCGCAGAAAGCGGTAGCGCACGCGGGCTTCGTGGTGGGTGGCGACAAAAGTGCCCTTGCCTTGGCGGCGCAGCAGCATGTGCTCGGCCGCCAGCTCATCGACCGCCTTGCGCACCGTGCCCTGGCTCACCTGAAAACGGGCGGCCAGATCGATTTCGCTGGGGATGAGCTCGCCGGGCTTCCATTCGCCGCGCTCGAGGCTTTGGACAAGCAGATCCTTGATCTGGCGGTATAGCGGACTGAAAGCGGCTCCCTCGCCCGTTGGACGGGCGGCGCGATTGCGTAAGGAGGTTTCGGGCCGAGGCTCTGCCATGGATCTTCTTGAAAGTGTCATGTTTATCCGGATGAATGAGAAGGCAGCGCCAAGGGATGCGAACTCATCCGTATGCGCTGCTGCCGCCGGCCTTATGGCTTGATACAGGCGCGCGGCCCAGCAGGCCGCGGCGCATTCGAATAAACGCTCTATTGTGGCATATCGGGAGGCGAGCTGTCCAACGTCTTATGTCTTATATAAGATAGAAGATCAATTGACGCTTACGTTAATTCGATCTAGGATTCAAAGCTGTCCGCGCGACGCGCAGCGCCCTTTGCGGCCGCTTGTTACCGCGCCCAACGATTACACTGATTGGTGAGATTTTTTCTCGCCAAACCATTACGGAGAACGTCCATGTCCAAGCCTGCCTTGCGTGTCGCCGTCACCGGCGCCGCCGGCCAAATCGGTTACGCACTGCTATTCCGCATCGCCTCGGGCGAAATGCTGGGTAAAGATCAACCCGTCATCCTGCAACTGCTGGAAATCCCCGACGAGAAAGCGCAAAAGGCCCTGAAGGGCGTCATCATGGAACTGGATGACTGCGCCTTCCCGCTGCTGCAGGAAGTCACCGCGCACAGCGACCCGCGCACCGCCTTCAAGGACGCCGACGTGGCCCTGCTGGTTGGCGCCCGTCCCCGCGGCCCGGGCATGGAACGCAAGGACCTGCTGTCCGTCAACGCGCAGATCTTCACGGCTCAGGGCAAGGCCCTGAACGACGTCGCCAGCCGCAACGTCAAGGTCCTGGTCGTCGGCAACCCCGCCAACACCAACGCCTACATCGCCATGAAGTCGGCGCCGGACCTGCCCGCCAAGAACTTCACCGCCATGCTGCGCCTGGACCACAACCGCGCCCTGTCGCAACTGGCCGCCAAATCGGGCAAGGCCGTCGCCGACATCGAAAAGCTGGTCGTGTGGGGCAACCACTCGCCCACGATGTACCCCGACTTCCGCTTCGCCACCGTCGGCGGCGAATCGCTGTCCAAGCTGATCAACGACGACGCCTGGAACCGCGACACGTTCATCCCCACCGTGGGCAAGCGCGGCGCCGCCATCATCGAAGCCCGTGGTCTGTCCTCGGCCGCTTCGGCCGCCAACGCCGCCATCGACCACGTCCGTGACTGGGTTCTGGGCAGCAACGGCAAGTGGGTCACGATGGGCATCCCGTCGGACGGCTCCTACGGCATCCCCGAAGGCATCATCTACGGCGTGCCGGTCACGACCGAAAACGGCGAATACAAGCGCATCGAAGGCCTGGAAATCGACGCCTTCTCGCGTGAGCGCCTGGACTTCACGCTGAAAGAGCTCCTCGAAGAGCGCGACGGCGTCAAGGACCTGCTGAAGTAAGCAGCGCGCAGTAAAGGATTGGGCCCGTTCATGCGGGCCCAATCCTTAAGCGGGCCCGCAATGCGCGCGGCCCGGGACGTACGCAGTACCGGGAAATACACCTGTCTCTTTGCCCAGCCGCAAAAGCGTGTGCCGCGGGGATTGTCGCGCAGGGGACAGATTTATTTTTCGGACCCGCGATATGGTCGTGGGCTACCAAGAACAGGAGACAACCATGTCCAGACCCGAATCGCCCGGCGCCCTCTTTCGCCGCGCGCTCGCCGAAGAGCATCCGCTGCAGATCATCGGCGCCATCAACGCGAACCACGCCCTCCTGGCCAAGCGCGCCGGCTACCGCGCGATCTACCTATCCGGCGGCGGCGTCGCGGCCGGCTCGCTGGGCCTGCCGGACCTGGGCATCAACACGATGGACGACGTCCTGACCGACGTGCGCCGCATCACCGACGTGTGCGACGTGCCGCTGGTGGTGGACATCGACACCGGCTTCGGACCGTCGGCATTCAACATCGCCCGCACCGTCAAGAGCCTGATCAAGTTCGGCGCCGCTGCCTGCCACATCGAGGACCAGGTCGGCGCCAAGCGCTGCGGCCATCGGCCCGGCAAGGAAATCGTCACCACCGAGGAAATGGCCGACCGCGTGAAGGCCGCCGCCGACGCGCGCACCGACAGCGACTTCTACCTGATCGCCCGCACCGACGCGATCGCCTCGCACGGCGTGGACGCCGCCATCGAGCGCGCGCTGGCCTGCGTCGAAGCCGGGGCCGACGCCATCTTCGCCGAAGCCGCCTACGACCTGCCCACTTACGACCGCTTCGTGAAGGCCGTCAAGGTGCCGGTGCTGGCCAACATCACCGAGTTCGGCAAGACGCCGCTCTTCTCGGTCGAAGAACTGAAGAGCGTCGGCGTGGGGATGGTGCTCTATCCGCTGTCGGCCTTCCGCGCCATGAACAAGGCCGCCGAGGCCGTCTACACCGCGATCCGCCGCGACGGCCACCAGAAGAACGTCGTCGATCTGATGCAGACGCGCGAAGAACTGTACGACCGCATCGGCTATCACGAATTCGAATCCAGGCTGGACGCGCTCTTCCAGAAGGGCAAGGCGTAGTCCGGCCCCCTCAGGCGCGCGCCGCGGCAGACCCGCGGCGCCGTCCGCCACCCATTGCATCTTCCATCGCGTAAGGAAAGGAGTAGAGACATGAGCACGGCTCCCAAGAAGCAAGAAGCCAAATCGGACGCCAAGCCGGAAGAAAAAGCCGGTTTCAAGCCCAAGAAGTCGGTTGCGCTGTCCGGCGTGGTCGCGGGCAATACCGCACTGTGCACCGTCGGCCGCAGCGGCAACGACCTGCACTATCGCGGCTATGACATCCTGGACATCGCCCATACCAGCGAGTTCGAGGAAATCGCCCACTTGCTCGTCCATGGCAAGCTGCCCAACAAGGCTGAGCTGAAGGCCTACAAGGAAAAGCTGCGCAGCCTGCGCGGCCTGCCCGCGCAGTTGCAGGTCGCCCTGGAAGCCCTGCCCGCCGCCAGCCACCCGATGGACGTGATGCGCACGGCCGTGTCGGTGCTGGGCTGCGTGCTGCCCGAAAAAGACGACCACAACACCCCGGGCGCGCGCGATATCGCCGACCGCCTGATGGCCAACCTGGGTTCGGCCCTGCTCTACTGGTACCACTTCAGCCACAACGGCCGCGTCATCGACGTGCAGACGGACGACGACAGCATCGGCGGCCACTTCCTGCACCTGCTGCATGGCGAGAAGCCCAGCGACGAATGGGTCAAGGCGATGCACATCTCGCTGAACCTGTACGCCGAGCACGAATTCAACGCCTCGACGTTCACGGCCCGCGTCATCGCCGGCACGGGTTCGGATGTGTTCTCGGCCATCTCGGGCGCCATCGGCGCCTTGCGCGGCCCCAAGCACGGCGGCGCCAACGAAGTCGCATTCGAAGTGCAGAAGCGCTACGAAACCCCGGAAGAAGCCGAGGCCGACATCCGCCGCCGCGTGGAAGCCAAGGAAGTCATCATCGGTTTTGGCCATCCGGTCTACACGGTCTCCGACCCGCGCAACAAGGTCATCAAGGACGTCGCCAAGAAGCTGTCCAAGAAGGCCGGCACGACCAAGATGTTCGACATCGCCGAACGCCTGGAAACCGTCATGTGGGACGTCAAGAAGATGTTCCCCAACCTGGACTGGTTCTCGGCCGTCAGCTATCACATGATGGGCGTGCCCACTGCCATGTTCACCCCGCTGTTCGTCATCGCGCGCACCGCGGGCTGGTCGGCCCACATCATCGAACAGCGCATTGACAACAAGATCATCCGCCCCACCGCCAATTACGTGGGCCCGGAAGACCAGAAGTTCGTGCCCATCGACAAGCGCAAGTAAAGACAAGCGCAGGTTAAACGCGATCGAGGGCGCGGCATGGCCACCTGTATTCACTTTTCCGAAGAGGTACTGCTATGTCTGCCCCGATCTCGAACGTACGTCCCGAGCCCGACCAGGTCCTGGCCGATATCGCGGACTACGTGCTCAACTATGAAGTCCGCAGCGATCTGGCATACGAGACCGCACGCAACTGCCTGATCGACACGCTGGGCTGCGGCCTGGAAGCGCTGGAATATCCGGCTTGCCGCAAACTGCTGGGTCCGGTCGTGCCGGGCACCGTGGTGCCCCAAGGCGCCAAGGTGCCCGGCACGCAATTCCAGCTTGACCCGGTCCAGGCCGCGTTCAACATCGGCGCCATGATCCGCTGGCTGGACTTCAACGACACCTGGCTGGCGGCCGAATGGGGCCACCCGTCCGACAACCTGGGCGGCATCCTTGCCACGGCCGACTGGCTGTCGCGCACGGCAGTCGCATCGGGCAAGCCGCCGCTATCCATGCGCGACGTGCTGACCGGCATGATCAAGGCGCACGAAATCCAGGGCTGCATCGCGCTGGAAAACTCCTTCAACAAGGTGGGCTTGGACCACGTGGTGCTGGTCAAGGTGGCGTCCACGGCCGTGGTCGCGCAGATGCTGGGCCTGACCCGCGACGAAGTCATCAACGCGGTGTCGCTCGCCTGGGTCGACGGCCAGAGCCTGCGCACCTATCGCCACGCCCCCAACACCGGCAGCCGCAAGAGCTGGGCCGCCGGCGACGCGACCAGCCGCGCGGTGCGCCTGGCGCTGATCGCACGCACCGGCGAAATGGGTTATCCGTCGGTGCTGAGCGCCAAGACCTGGGGCTTTTACGACGTGCTTTTCAAGGGCCAGCCGTTCAAGTTCCAGCGACCGTACGGCAGCTACGTGATGGAAAACGTGCTGTTCAAGATCTCGTTTCCGGCCGAATTCCATGCGCAGACCGCCGTGGAATGCGCCATGCAGATCCATGATCTGCTCAAGTCGCAGGGCAAAAGCGCGGACGACATCAAACAGATCCGGATCCGCACGCACGAAGCGTGCATCCGCATCATCGACAAGAAGGGACCGCTGAACAATCCCGCCGACCGCGACCACTGCATCCAGTACATGGTGGCCGTGCCGGTGCTGTTCGGACGCCTGACCGCGGGCGACTACGAAGACGAGATCGCGCAGGATCCGCGCATTGACGCGCTGCGCGCCAAGATCGTCTGCGTCGAGGATCCCGCGTTCACCAGCGACTATCACAACCCCGCCAAGCGCTCGATCGCCAACGCGCTGACCGTGCAATTCAACGACGGCACGGCGCTGGATGAAATCGTCTGCGAATACCCCATCGGCCACAAGCGCCGCCGCGCCGACGGCATTCCGCTGCTGGAGATCAAGTTCCGCACCAACCTGGCGCGCGTGTTTCCGCCGCGTCAGCAGCAGCGCATTTTGGCGGCGTCGCTGGATCAGGAGACGCTGGAAGCGATGCCGGTCCACGAATACATGGATCTGTATGTGATCTGAGGGGTGTCTCATCAGGTGTCTGACACCCATGGCACATCGGTCCGGTCTGACGTCCGTCTCCCACTGGTGTCAGACACCTGGTGGCACACCTCGCCGCCCAGTGGTGTCTGACACCCCCCGTGGCACCGCGCGTCGCCCAAGGCTGTCAGATACCGGCGCGCATACAATGCGGCTTTCCTCCATCGGATCGCGCCATGGCCATGCTCTGGGTCAAGACCTTTCATATCGTCTTCATCGCTTCCTGGTTTGCCGGATTGTTCTATCTGCCGCGCATTTTCGTGAATCTCGCGCAAACCTCGGACACCGCCGTCCAGGAAACGCTGCTCGGCATGGCGCGCCGCCTTTACCGCTTCACCACCATCCTGGCGGTCGTCGCCATCATTTTTGGCATGTGGCTGTACGTGGGTTACCGCATCGGCGTGGGTCCCGGCAACGGCTGGATGCACGCCAAGCTCTTTTTCGTGCTGCTCGTCATCGGCTACCATCACGCCTGTGGCCTCATGCTGCGCAAATTCGAACAGGGCAAGAACACCCGTTCGCACAAGTTCTATCGCTGGTTCAACGAAGTTCCCGTCTTGCTGCTCTTGGTGGTGGTGGCGCTGGTCGTCGTCAAACCCTTCTGATACCCCTACCTTTGCACATTCGCCAGGATTCGTATGTCCTCTGATGAACAGGACCGCCCGCGCAAGACGCTGACGATCAAAAAAACGGCCCGCGACGCTCAAGCCGAGGGCGCGGCCAAACGCACCCGCACCGGCGCCCGCGCGCGCCTGGTCGCGCAGATCGAGCGCGCCCGCGACAACACCGAACGCCAGAAGGACCCCGAGGGCTACCAGCGGCGCCAGGAAGAAGAGGCCCGCAGCGCCCGCAGGCCGTCCGGCGCAGGCCGCGATGCGCCCGCCCGCGGCACGTCGCCGCGTTCGGGACAATCGCGGCCAGGTCAGTCACGACCCGGGCAGGCCGAGCGCGGCCCGTACGATCGCAGTCCGTCCGACCGTAGCCAGTACGACCGTGGCCCGTCCGATCGCGGCCAATCCGACCGTCCCTCGGCGCGCCGTGGCGCTTCCGACCGCACCCGCGCGGACGACAGCCGCCGCGACGACGCGCCCGGCCCGCGCGCCGGACGCACGCCGCAGCGCGCGCCGCGTTTGCGTGACGACCAGTACATTGCCCCGGCGACGCCGGCCGGCCGCTTCTACGATCCGTTCGAAGACGACGGCCCCGCCCCCGAATTCGCGCAAGAACCCGACCACACGGCAGAATCCGACGACGCGCAGAAATCCGATTTCGCGCACGAAGCCGATGTCGATCACGATTGGGATGCCCCGCGCGAGCGCGCCGCCCCCCGTGCCGACGTCCGCAGCCGCCGTCCCCGCGAGCCGCGTCAAGCTGAAATCTTCACCGTCTTCGCCCCCTGCCCCCAAGGCCTGGAAGAAGCGCTGACCGCCGAAATGCAGGCGCTCGGCTACGAAGACGCCAAGGCCGGCCGGGCAGGCTGCTCGTTCACGTCGGACTGGTCGGGCATCCAGCGCGCCAACTTGTACTCGCGGCTGGCGACCCGCATCCTCGTGCAAGTGGCCCATGCCGAGATCTCGCACGAAGACGACATCCTGGATTTGGCCCGCGATACCCCCTGGGAACGGTGGTTCGGCGCCGAACAGACGCTGCGCGTGGACACCTCCGCCATCAAGAGCCCGGTGCAGAGCCTGCAGTACTGCAACCTGCGCGCCAAGGACGGTATCTGCGACCGCCTGCGCGAGCTTGAAGGCGAGCGCCCCAGCATCGACACGGTGCGCCCCGATGCGCGCGTGCACCTTTTCCTGACGGGCCACACGGCCACGCTTTATCTGGACACGTCGGGCGAATCCCTGTTCAAGCGCGGCTGGCGCCTGGACAAGGGCGAAGCGCCGCTGCGCGAAAACCTGGCAGCCGGCATGCTGGCGCTGGCGGGCTGGGATCCGGCCGCGCCGCTCCTGGATCCCTTCTGCGGATCCGGCACCATCTTGATCGAGGCGGCCTGGATCGCGCTGGGTGTACCCCCGGGCATCTCGCGCCCGTTCGGGTTCGAACGCCTGCGCGACCACGATGCGTACCGCTGGCGCGACCTGAAGGACGACGCCCGGGCCCGCATCCTGCCGCAGCTCGACGCGCCGCTGGTCGGCTACGACCTCAATCCCCTGGCCATTGAATACGCCCGTAACAACGCCGAGCGCGCCTGGCTGACCGCCGACTCGATCCGCTTTGAAGTAGGCGATGCGCGGGAAGTGACGGCGCCCGCCGACCATGGCTGGATCGTCACCAACCCGCCCTACGGCGAGCGCATGGGCGCGGAACAGGACGCCGACCTGTGGCGCGACTGGGCGACCTGCCTGAAGCACAATTTCGCGGGATGGGAGCTGCACGTCATCACCAGCGACCTGACGCTGCCCAACCAGATGCGTTTGAAGCCCAAGCGGCGCGTCCCGCTGCACAACGGCGCGCTCGACTGCCGCCTGTTCGGCTTCGAGCTGGTGGCCGCCGGCTACCGCGACGCCTGAGCGCGTCCTGCCCTCCTGCGGGACGCGCCGCGGAGGGCTGCCTGATTCGGGCAGCATCCCCACGTTGTAAAAGCGCCGCAACATGCGGCGCCTATCTTTGCTTATGGTGCCCCGCCGCGCGGTTTTGGGGCATCATCAGCACCACGGTGTTGCCAAGTTGCACCAGCTTGAATCGGCCTCTTGCATAGTTTCAGGGTAAACCCCTATAATCCGGGTTATCCCTAGTAGCAAACAACTGTGCAAGCCCGTGGAGGCTATTGTGATCAACCCGAACAACACCATTCGCCTGACCGACGAACTCGAGCGTCAACTGATGCTCCAGGCTATCGAAGAACAATTCCGCCCGCATCCGATGCGGGCGTTGGCTGCAGGCCTGCGCAAGCTGGCCCACGGCATCAAGGCCCTGGCCGGCAAGACGAGCGCCAAGAACGCGCACTCCGCTGCCTAAGCTGGGCCCAGGCTTCAGCCTAACGATTTTCCCCTTGGGGGCTGCATAGCCCCTTTTATAGACCCGCCCTTACCGGCGGGTTTTTTTTGCGCATCAGTCGCACCGAAGCGGCAGTGGCCAGAATGGACGCTCGGCCGCCCGAAGGCGGGGCTGCCCCCGCTGGGGACAGCAAGCACGCACCGCGTCGTGTGCGGCGTGGGGGCAACGTTTTATGGATAATAGCGGTCCATGAATGACGCCCACCTCGACGAAACGCCCAATCGGCTGCGCCGGTTTGCCTGCATGATGTACGAAGCCGTGCTGCTGTTCGGCGTCGTTTTTCTGGCGGGTTACCTACTTGATACCCTCACCCAGAGCCGCAATGCGCTGGAATTGCGGGCCGCCCGGCAGGCGTGGCTGTTCGTGGCAATCGGCGCTTATTTCGTACTGTGCTGGCGCCGCCGCGGCCAGACGCTGCCCATGAAGACCTGGAACATCCGGCTGGTGGATCGCCACGGCAATACGCCGTCGACCGGCCTGCTGGTCCTGCGCTACATCCTGGCGTGGCCGCTGGTGCTTGCGGGCGCCGCCGTGGTCTGGGGCGCGGCGCTGGCAACCGGCTGGCCGTCCGTGGACATGTTCATCGTTGCGGCGCCCTTCACCATCTTCATCTGGTCCTGGCTGGATCCCGACGGGCAGTTCCTGCACGACCGCATTCTGGGCACCCGCCTGCGCAACGCGCCGCAAGCCAAGGGCAAGAAAGCGCGCTGAGCCGTATCGGCGTGCGCCGGCACACCACCTGACATCGCCGGTTGATGCGGGCCAAGGCGCCCGGCATTTTGGGCGTGCGTTCAGAGAGATGACAGCCGCACGCCCAGACAATGAGGCCCCATTTAACTACCGGCTTCATCATCACCATGCGCGCATTCATTTCCCGCCTGTCGCTGGCCCTCGCCAGCGCGCTGTTGTTCCTGCACGCAGGCGCGTCGGCCCAGAACGCATCGGCCCAGCAGGAGATCGAAGCGGCCTCCAAGGCCGCGTTCGCCGCCGCCCGGCAAGGTCCGACCGACGTGACACTGGGCGACCAGGCAACCCTGAAGCTGCCGCAGAGTATGTTTTTCGTGCCGCGCCCGCAGGCCGAGCGGTTGATGCAGGCCTACGGCAACGGCAAGGATCCCTCGCTCCTGGGCGTCGTGATGCCCAAGAGCGACGACGAAGACTGGGTCGTCACCGTCAATTTCGACAAGGCTGGCTACATCAAGGACGACGACGCCCGCAACTGGAACGTCAGCGAGTTGCTGGACAGCCTGCGCGAAGGCACCGAGGCATCCAACGAGGAACGCAAGAAACGCGGCTTTCCCGAGCTGACGGTGGGCGGCTGGGTGGAGGCGCCCAAGTACGACAGCAACACGCAGCGCCTCGTCTGGTCGGTGGCCGCCAAGCACAAGGACGCCGCCGCCGAGGAAGACGCCACCGTCAACTACAACACCTACGCGCTAGGTCGCGACGGCTACATCACGCTGGATCTGATCACCGAGAAGAACAAGGTGCCCATGGACAAGGCCGCCGTGCTGGCGCTGCTGGACAACCTGTACTACGTCGAAGGCAAGCGCTATGCGGATTTCGACGCTTCGAGCGACAAGGTTGCCGAATATGGCCTGGCAGCCCTGGTGGCGGGCGTCGCCGCCAAGAAGCTTGGTCTGTTCGCGGTAATCGCGGCTTTCCTGGCCAAATTCGCCAAGGTCGGCATCCTGGCCGCTGCGGCGCTGGGCGGCGGGCTGTGGAAGCGCCTGAAGGGCAAGAAGGCCACCGGGCAGTCCTGATCCGCTGAACCGGCGGTGCGTGCGCCTCCCTGGCCGCGCGCCCCGTCACAACCGCGTCATGGATTCGTCACGCGCGCGTCATCGCTAGGTGGTCTCATTCTCAAGCATGACCACAGCCCACAGGGAAGCGACCGTGAACGAAATCCAACCGACGCACTGGCGCGCCCTGTGGATTTCCGATATTCACCTGGGCACTGCCGGGTGCAAAGCGGAATTCCTGCTCGATTTTCTGGATCACAACGATTCGGACACCCTGTACCTGGTCGGCGACATCGTCGATGGCTGGCAGCTGCGCAAGCACTGGCACTGGCCCCGGGCGCACAACGACGTGATCCAGCGCATCCTGCGCAAGGCCCGCAACGGCACCCGGGTGGTCTTCATCCCGGGCAACCACGACGAATTTGCCCGCGAGTTTGCCGGTTTCGCCTTTGGCGACATCGAGGTCCTGGACGAGGACGTGCATGTCACGGCCAAGGGGCTGCGCCTGCTGGTGCTGCACGGGGACCAGTTCGACGGTGTCATCCAGCACAGCCGCTGGCTGGCGCACCTGGGCGATGGGCTCTACCAGTTCGCGCTGTGGGTCAACCACCATTTCAATCGCCTGCGCCACCGGCTGGGCATGCATTACTGGTCGCTGTCGCAGTACCTGAAGCACAAGGTCAAGAACGCGGTGTCGTTCATCACCGACTTCGAGGAGGCGCTGGCCGGCGAAGCCCGGCGGCGCGGACTGGACGGCGTGGTCTGCGGCCACATCCACAAGCCCGAGCTGCGGGACGTGGGCGGCATCCTGTATTGCAACGACGGCGACTGGGTCGAAAGCCTCTCGGCGCTGGCGGAGACGCACGACGGCCAGCTCCAGCTTCTGGACTGGGCGGTGCTGCAGGCCGAACGCCAACGCGACCCGGCCAACCGCCCGCCGCGATCCCTGACGTTGCCCGCCCTGCCCTCCGCGCTGCGCCGACAGGGCAAGCACCCGTGATAACCCGTATGCGTCCCCGTTACGCAACGGGGATATTGCAGTTCACGCCCCTCTAGGTCATGCTTGCACCTGAGTAACGGGCGATATGACCCGTTCACGCCGCAACATGCTTACAACATAGGGCCATGAACGACCAATATCAGGCGCTCTACCAATCATTCCGCTGGCTGGTGCCCACCCAGTTCAACATCGCGGAAGCGTGCTGCCACCGCTGGGCATCCAGCAGTCCGGATGCGCGGCGCATTGCCATCTACTACGAAGATGAATCCGGCAACCGCGAGGTCTGGACCTTCGCCCGGCTGGCGGAAGCCGCCAATCAACTGGCCAACGGCCTGGTGAAAATGGGCGTGGGCAAGGGCGACCGGGTCGGTGTGGTTTTGGGGCAACGCCCGGAAACCGTGGTTGCCCACATGGCCATCTACAGTGTGGGCGCGGTGGTTCTGCCCCTGTCGGCGCTCTTCGGGCCCGAGGCGCTGCAAAGCCGTCTGTGCGACGCCGAAGCCCGCGTCGCCATCGTCGACCACGCCTCCAGCGCCAATCTGCTGGCTGTCACCGAACACTGTCCTGCCCTTCAGCAGGTCATCGGCATCGGCTTCGCGGACGAGCGCGTGCTGCCGTGGCGCAGCCTGCTGGCCCGCCAACCCAATGATTTCAAGGCCGTGCAGACCCGCTCGTCGGATCCGGCCATTCTGCTTTATACGTCCGGAACCACCGGCGCTCCCAAGGGCGCGCTGCTGCCCCATAGCGTGCTGATCGGCAACCTGCCGGGCTTCGTGGCTTCGCAGGACTGGTTTCCCAAGCCCGCCGACGTGTTCTGGTCGCCCGCCGACTGGGCCTGGACCGGCGGCATGATGGACGCCCTGCTGCCCACGCTGTACTTCGGCCACCCCATCGTCGGCACGCGCGGGCGCTTCTCCGTGGAACGCGCCTTCGAGCTGCTGGAACGCTATCAGGTCACCAATACGTTCCTGTTCCCCACCGCGCTGAAGATGATGATGAAGGCGGTGCCGGAACCCCGCCAGCGCTACCAGCTTGCCCTGCGTTCCATCATGAGCGCGGGCGAAAGCGTGGGCGAGACCGTGTTCGACTGGTGCCAGACGGCGCTGGGCGTCACGCCCAACGAAATGTTCGGCCAGACCGAAATGAATTATGTGGTGGGCAACAGCAACAAGCGCTGGCCCGCCAAGCCCGGCTCCATGGGCCGCCCGTATCCCGGCCACAACGTGGCGGTACTGGACGACGACGGCGCGCCTGTCGCGCCGGGCGCCACGGGCGAGATCGCGGTCAACCGGCTGGACATCCACGGCTTTCCCGACCCCGTGATGTTCCTGGGCTACTGGCGCAACGAGGCCGCCACGCTGGCCAAGTTCAAGGGCGACTGGTGCCTGACCGGCGACCTTGCCACGGTCGATGAGGACGGTTACCTCTGGTACGCCGGCCGCGCCGATGACGTGTTCAAGTCGGCCGGCTACCGGATCGGCCCCGGAGAAATTGAAAGCTGCCTTGTCGGCCACCCGGCCGTGGCCAATGCCGCGGTGGTGCCCAAGCCGGACGCCGAGCGCGGCGCGGTGGTCAAGGCCTTCGTGGTGCTGACGCCGGAATTTGCCCACCGGGACCGTAGCGACATCACCGAAAACCTGCAGGAACACGTGCGCGAGCGCCTGGCGCCGTACGAATACCCGAAGGAAATCGAATACGTGGACGAACTGCCCATGACCACCACGGGCAAGATCCAGCGGCGCATCCTGCGGCTGCGCGAAGAAGAACGCGCGCAGGCCAGCGCGCCCCAGACCGACGTTGGCGCGCCCGTTGCCGCCCCAGCGCCGACAACGGAGACTTAGCATGGCCATCTACCAACTGGGCGACCTGATTCCCCGCATCGACCCGCAGGCCTACGTGGCCGACAGCGCCGACATCATCGGCAACGTCACGCTGGAAGCCGGCGTCAGCATCTGGTCGCACGTGTCGATCCGCGGTGACAACGACCTCATCCTGATCCGCGAAGGCACCAATATCCAGGAATCCAGCGTCCTGCACGTGGACTCGGACTGTCCCATGACCATCGGCCCGAACGTCACCGTCGGCCACCAGGCCATGCTGCACGGCTGTACCATCCACGAAGGCGCCCTGGTGGGCATGCAGGCCATCGTCCTGAACAACGCCGTCATCGGCCGCAACTGCCTGATCGGCGCCGGAGCCATCATCCCCGAAGACCGGGTCATTCCTGACAATTCGCTGGTCATCGGCATCGGCAAGATCGTGCGGGAGCTCTCCGCCGAGGAAATTGCCAACATGCACAAGAACACCGCCCATTACGTGGCGCGCGGCCAACAGTACAAGACGGCCTTGAAGCGTCTGGGCTGACGGCGCGGGCAACGGCGGCCCGCAGCGCCCCGGCAGCCGCCGCAACCCCTCTGACAGCAGGGGGAATACCCCCTTGCGATCGGCTAACATTCCGCTATGACCGATCAGCTCAAAAAATACCTTACTGAAGACCGCAGCGTCCGCGTCCAAGCGGTGCGCCTGTCTGACACCTGGAAGGCCGTGCAGGCCAACCACGACTACCCGCCCGCCATCACCAACCTGCTCGGTGAATTGGTGGCGGCATCCACCCTGCTCGCCGCCAACATCAAGTTCGATGGCTCGCTGGTGCTCCAGATCCAGGGCGACGGCCCCATCGCCCTGCTGGTGGTGGACTGCCGCTCGGATCTCAGCCTGCGCGCCACCGTCAAGATGCGCGAAGGCCACGAGGTGCCCACCACCGGCGACATGCAAAGCCTGTTGAATCCCGGCGGCAATGGACGCTTCATTGTCGTGCTGGACCCGCAGCGCAAGCTGCCCGGCCAGCAGGCCTACCAAGGCATCGTGCCGCTTGAAGGCAATACCGTCGCCGAGGCCCTGCAACACTACATGAAGGCCTCCGAGCAACTCGATACGCGCCTGTGGCTGTCCGCCAACGCCGACCACGCTGCGGGCATGCTGGTCCAGCGCCTGCCGCACCACGGCGGCGGAGAAACGGACCGCGCCCTGACCGAGCAGGTCGCTGCCGAGACCTGGGACCGCATCAACGCCCTGGCCGGCACGCTCAAGCGCGACGAAATCCTGGCCACCGACATCGACACGCTGATTCACCGCCTGTTCTGGGAAGAAACGCTTATCGCCTTCGACCCGCAGCCCGTGAGCTGGCACTGTCCGTGCACGCGCGAGCGCGTGGCCAACATGCTGCGCTCGCTGGGCGAAGCCGAAGTCGACAGCATCCTGGAAGAGCGCGGGCAGGTCGACGTGGCCTGCGATTTCTGCGGCAAGCCCTACAAGTTCGACACGGTCGACTGCGCGGCGCTGTTCTCGGCGAGCCAGACGTCGTCCGGAGAAGAACCTCCCACCGTGCATTGATGCGTCCCGGCGGCAAGCCCGCCGGAACGGTTTTGTCACACCGGATTGCCCTCATCGACAGGCGGTCATGGTCGCGCCACACTGCGCAGCCATGACCGCCTTTATTTTTCCTTGCGCCTTCCTGGCCGCCCGCAGGCAGCACGGGGCCGCCGCCCTCGAGTTCGCCGTGGCCGGCGCCATCGTGCTGCTGCTGGGTCTGCTGTGCGTCGACGCCGCGCGGTGGCACGGCGCGCGCCAGATGGCGCATCTGGCGTTGATGGAAGCGGCTCGCGCCGGCGCCACGGGCCACGGCGACCCGGCCCGCCTGCGCGCGGCCTTCCTGCAAGCGCTGCTGCCGCTACATGCGAACGCCACCGGCCCGGCCGGCGCCATTGAACGGCGGGATGGCGCGATGGCAGAACTGAAGAGGTTGACGGGTGCCGCACCCTGGCGCATTGAAGTGCTGCGCCCGGATGCCCAGTCGTTCCGCGAGCACGCACGTCCAGGCCTGCTGGTGGCTGCCGCGCCTGGCCTGCGGGCCATCGACAACAGCTACCAGGATCTGCACCATGCCCGCCACCCGTCACGCCCGGGCGGCCAGGACATATTCCTGGCCAATACGCTCAAGCTAAGGCTGACGTATCTGCACAAACCGCTGCTGCCGCCGTTGCGGGCGCTGCTGATCATGCTGAGTCAGCAGGATGGCACCTACACCGGCCACGCGCTGACCAAGGGCCTGCTGCCCATCGTGGTCGAACTGGAACACGAAATGCACACGCATCCGGTCGACTGGGCTCGCAAGCGGCCCTATCCGGAAGGCGTGGTGTATGGGGAATGCCGGCAGTTGCGCTGCGGCCCCGGTTAGGCCAGGACGCTACCAGGTCAAAAAAAACCGCCAGGCATCACTGCCGGGCGGTGGAATTGGAATTGTTGGCGCCGGTCGTGGCGGCAGGTCTGGCAGGCGTCGCCGCCGCAGGCCGGGGTGTGGCCGCTGTCGAAGCAGGCCGGGTCGTGGGCGCTGCCGACGCGGGCCGGGCAGCCGGCGCGTTCGCGCGCGCGGGGGTGCCGGCTACGGCTGGCTTGGGCGGCGCTTCGGCGGAAAGCGAGGCGCCGGCGGGAGGCTGGGTATTCTGAGGCAGGATGTGCACGAACACTTCGCCATCCCGCATCATGCCCAGCTCCCCGCGCGCCCGCTCCTCGATGGCGCCGGATCCGCCTTCCAGATCCCGCACTTCGGCCTCAAGGGCGGCATTGCGCGCGCGCAGGCCTTCATTGGTCTCGCGCTGCTCAGCCACCTGGCGTTGCAGATCCCAGACCTTGAACCAGCCGCCCTTACCCAGCCACAGCGGGTATTGGATCAGGCCTAGCAGCACGAACAGCACCAGGAACAACAGGCGCATACGCGGGAACCTCAACTGTCGTGGCGTGGATGCGGCCCTGGCAAGACGCCGGGGCCGCGCTTCTTATCAACGCAGGTTGTAGAAAGCTTCCAGGCCGGGGTACGACGCCACTTCAGCCAGCTCTTCTTCGATGCGCAGGAGCTGGTTGTACTTGGCCATGCGATCCGAGCGCGACAGCGAGCCGGTCTTGATCTGCATCGCGTTGGTCGCCACGGCGATGTCGGCGATGGTCGAGTCTTCGGTTTCGCCCGAACGGTGCGACACGACGGCGGTGTAACCGGCGCGCTTGGCCATTTCGATGGCGGCAAACGTTTCGGTCAGCGTGCCGATCTGGTTGATCTTGATGAGGATCGAGTTGGCGACGCCCTTCTGGATGCCTTCACGCAGGATCTTGGTGTTGGTGACGAACAGGTCGTCGCCCACCAGCTGAACCTTCTTGCCGAGCTGGTCGGTCAGGAGCTTCCAGCCTTCCCAGTCGTTTTCGGCCATGCCGTCTTCGATGGAGATGATCGGGTACTTGTCGCACCACGTGGCCAAGAGGTTAGTGAACTCTTGCGAGGACAGCGAGATGCCGCCTTCGCCGGCCAGCGTGTACTTGCCGTCGCGGTAGAACTCGGAGCTGGCGCAGTCCAGGCCCAAGGCGATCTGCGTGCCCGGCTCGTAGCCGGCTTCGGTGATGGCCTTCAGGATGAGCTGGATGGCGGCTTCGTGGCTGGGAACGTTGGGCGCGAAACCGCCCTCGTCGCCCACGGCGGTGGACATGCCCTGGCCGTGGATCAGCTTCTTGAGCATATGGAAGACTTCGGCGCCCCAACGCAGGGCTTCGCGGAAGCTGCCTGCGCCCACCGGCAGGATCATCAGTTCCTGCAGGTCGAGGGTGTTGTTGGCGTGCGCGCCGCCGTTGATGACGTTCATCATCGGGACGGGCATGCTCATGGGGCCGCTGCCGCCGAAATAGCGGTACAGGGACAGGCCCGATTCGTCGGCGGCGGCGCGGGCCACGGCCATGCTGGCTGCCAGGATGGCGTTGGCGCCCAGGCGTTCCTTGGACTCGGTGCCGTCCAGTTCGATCAGGGTGCGATCGACGAACGTCTGTTCCTGGGCGTCCAGGCCCATCAGGGCTTCGGAGATTTCGGTATTGAGGTTTTCAACGGCGCGCAGCACGCCCTTGCCCAGATAACGGCCCTTGTCGCCGTCGCGAAGTTCGATGGCTTCGCGGGCGCCGGTGGATGCGCCCGACGGCACGGCCGCACGGCCCATGGCGCCGGATTCCAGCAGCACATCGCATTCCACGGTGGGGTTGCCGCGCGAATCCAGAATCTCGCGGCCGATGATGTCGACGATTGCACTCATGACTTTACATTCCCTGAACGATAAACATATTCATGACGGCCGCGCCTTCGCGGGCATTGCGGGCACGGCGGTACTGCCAGGAGTCGTAGAACGCCTGCGCCGCAGCCATGGACGGAAATTCCATGACCACGGTGCGGCCGGGTTCACGCCCCTCAAGGTGCTTGGATTCGCCGCCGCGCACCAGGATCTTGGCATCGTACGCGCGCATGGCGAGCGTGGACAGACGCTTGTAGTCCTCGTACTGCGCGGGCTTGGTCACTTTGACGTCGGCGATGAGATAAGCACTCATGGGGTTCCTTCAGAGCAGTTGCGTTGATGGGGGGCTGACGCCGGATACGGCGCCGCCGCCAGTGTCGCGCAAGGCGCACGGGCGACGCATATCCGATGCTAATCGGTTGTATCCGAAAGAAGCGCCGCCGTATAGGGCGGCGCTGGGGAATCGGCCCGCGGCCCCGAGGATCCGCTTACGGAACTCAGGACCGCGGACACGCATCAGGCCTCCTGGCCGCGGCGAGCCTTCTGCTCGATGGCGGCGCGGATGTAGCTGGAGAACAGCGGATGGCCGTCGCGCGGGGTGGACGTGAACTCCGGGTGGAACTGAACGCCGACGAACCACGGGTGGTTGGGCAGTTCCATCATTTCGGGCAGGTTCTCGGTCGGCGTGCGGGCGCTGATCACCATGCCGGATTCTTCCAGGCGCGGCACGTAGACGTTGTTGACCTCGTAGCGATGGCGGTGACGTTCGTTCACCTCGTCGCCGTAGATGGTCTGCGCGCGGGTGCCGGCCTTGATCGGCACGCGTTGCGCGCCCTTGCGCATGGTGCCGCCCAGGTCGGACGAGTTGTCGCGCTTTTCGACCTTGCCTTCGCGGTCCATCCATTCGGTGATGAGTGCAACCACCGGGTGCGGTGCGGACGGGTCGAATTCCGTGCTGTTGGCGCCGCCCAGACCGGCGACGTGACGGGCGAATTCGATGACCGCCAGCTGCATGCCCAGGCAGATGCCCAGGTACGGCACGCCGTTTTCACGGGCGTAGCGGATGGCGGCGATCTTGCCCTCGGTGCCGCGCTTGCCGAAGCCGCCCGGAACCAGGATGGCGTCCAGGTGCTTCAACTGGTCGGTGCCGCGGGTTTCGATGTCTTCCGAGTCGATGTACTCGATGTTGATCTTCGAGCGCGTGTGGATGCCGGCGTGAACCAGGGCTTCCGTCAGCGACTTGTACGACTCGGTCAGGTCGACGTACTTGCCGACCATGCCGATGGTGAGCTGGTGCTCGGGATGTTCCAGCGCCTCGACCAGGTTGTCCCACATGGACAGATCGGCCGGCGGCGGGGTCAGGCCCAGGGCTTCGCAGACGATGTTGTCCACGCCTTGCTTGTGCAGCATGGCGGGAATCTTGTAGATGGAGTCGGCGTCCCAGACGGAAATGACCGCGTCCAGGGGCACGTTCGAGAACATCGAGATCTTGGCGCGCTCGTCGTCCGGAATGCGGCGGTCGGCGCGGCACAGCAGTGCGTTCGGGTAGATGCCGATTTCGCGCAGCTTCTGCACCGAGTGCTGCGTGGGCTTGGTCTTCAGTTCGCCGGCGGAGGCGATGAAGGGCACGAGCGTCAGGTGCACGAAGGCCGCGTTGTTGCGGCCCATGCGCAGGCTCATCTGGCGGGCGGCCTCGAGGAACGGCAGCGACTCGATGTCGCCGACCGTGCCGCCGATTTCGACGATGGCAACGTCGGTGTTGCCATTCCAGCCGGCTTCGGCGCCACGGGCGATGAAGTCCTGGATTTCATTCGTGATGTGGGGAATCACCTGGACAGTCTTGCCCAGATAGTCGCCACGGCGCTCCTTGCGCAGCACGGATTCGTAAATCTGGCCGGTGGTGAAGTTGTTCACCTTGTGCATGCGAGCTGAAATGAAGCGCTCGTAGTGGCCCAGGTCCAGGTCGGTTTCGGCGCCGTCTTCAGTGACGAACACTTCACCGTGCTGGAAGGGGCTCATCGTGCCCGGATCGACGTTGATGTAGGGGTCGAGCTTCAGCATGGTGACCTGCAAACCACGCGACTCGAGGATGGCAGCAAGCGACGCAGCGGCGATGCCCTTGCCCAGGGAAGACACCACACCGCCGGTGACAAATACGTATTTGGTCATCGTAATGAGCACCCGGGACGAGCGGGCGCGTGCGGGAAATTTGGATTATAGCCGGGCGGCGCGACTTGTTTGGGTTTTCCCCTAGCACCGTGCGGGTAACAATTGGCTGCACTCGGCAAGGACCTTGCATGAGCCCTGCGGGGCGGCCGTGCTATGGTCGCTCCCTATTTTTGAACCGCTGCCCTCACGGCCGCGCCCTCCGTCCTTTGCCCTTGCGCCGATGACCGACTCTTCCCGTCCCGCCTATTCCCTTGCCTGGCGCATCGCTGTCGCCGCCGTTCTGCTGCGGCTGGCCTATACCGTGCTGGTGCAGGCCTACACGTTGATGACGCCGTTGCCTTACGGCGATCAGATCCGCGCAAGCTACATGCAGCCGCCGGTGCTGGCCCCGCTGCTGGCCACCCTGGCGTCGACCCTGCTGGTCGTGGGCCTGACCGCCTGGTGCACGACGCGCCACTGGCTCGCCCGGCACGATGCCGCGACCGTGAATCAGCCCGGCAGGATGCTGGCTACGTTCCTGGCCCTGCAGGCGCTCTACACGCTGTGCCTGTCCAGCGGCGTAGGCATTGCGCAGAACGTGCTCATGATTGGCACGCTCAAGGGCGGCTCCTGGCTTGAGGAAGCGTTCGGCCTGGGCATCGTGGGCCGGTCAATCGCCATCAACGTGATGATCCGCGCCGTCACGATCGTGCTGGAGGTCATCGGCATCTGGCTGGCGCTGCGCATTGCCGCATGGACGGCAGGGCCCGCCGGCCCCGGCGCCGGCGTCACGCTGACGCGGCGGCATGTGGCATGGATCTGCGGCCTGACCGTCCTGATCTGGCAGACCAGCGTCTCCATCATGCTCGGCGGCTTTTTGCAGATGCAGACGCTGGAAGCGGGATGGGCCGAGTACGCGCTGGGCTATTGGGTGTTGCCCATCGTGCTGCTGGCGCTGGTCACGCTCGTGTGCCTGAAGGTGCTGCCCCGCCCGTTTGAACGTCCCGGCATCGGCCGCGCCGTCGCGCTGGGCAGCCTTGCGTTCTGGTTCGCCCAGGTGTTGGGCCTCGGCTTGGGGTTCGTCGTCCTCAAGTCCATGACCTGGGACCAGTTGGCATGGGCCGCCCAATCGCCGGCGGCCGCCGCCTTGGTGCTGCTGGCCTACGGCGCGTTGCTGTCGCTGGGTTGCCTCGTGGCCGCGCGCATGCTCCACCGCAATCAAGGCGAGTCCGCACAATAGCCCCCAGCGGCGCGCCATGAAAAAAAGGCCACGGCGTCATGCGCCGTGGCCTTTTGCATTGCGCCGGCGCCGCCGGCAATGCCGCTATGTCAGATCGCCGCGCAACGCAGCGTCAGCCACGCCAGCGCCTCGCCCTCAACCAGCGGCGACAGTCGCTCGAACACCGTCTTGTGATAGTCGTTCAACCAGTCGATCTCGTCCTCGCGCATCAGCGAGGGCTCGATGCAGCGCGTGTCGATCGGGCACATCGTCAGCGTCTCGAAGCAGAGGAATTCACCCAGTTCCGAGGTCAGCCAGCTGCGGTTGGCGACCAGGTTCTCAATACGCACACCCCAGCGGCCCGGACGGTAGATGCCCGGCTCGTTCGACGTGATCATGCCCGGTTCCATGGCCGTGTGCGGGCCCGGCATCGCGCGGTACGAGATGACCTGCGGGCCTTCGTGCACGTTCAGGAAATAGCCCACGCCGTGACCCGTACCGTGGCCGTATTCCGCGCCGCCTTCCCAGATGGGTGCGCGCGCGATGGCGTCCAGCATGGGCGACGGCGTGCCGCGCGGGAACGACGCGCGCGACAGCGCGATCATGCCCTTGAGCACCAGCGTGAAATCGACCTTCTGGTCCGCGCTGGGCGTGCCCACCGCAACCACGCGCGTGATGTCGGTGGTGCCGCCCCGGTACTGGCCGCCCGAGTCGATGAGCAGCAGGCCGTCGCCTTCGATGGTGGCGTGCGATTCGGGCGTGGCGCGGTAATGCGGCATGGCGCCATTGGCATTGAAGCCGGCAATGGTGGCGAAGCTGGGGCAGACGTAGGCGGGACGGCGCGCGCGGGCGGCCGTGATCTGCTCGTCGATGGTCAGCTCGGTGATGGTTGCCTTGCCCAGCGCGCCTTCGAACCAGGCGAAGAATTCGCACAGCGCGGCGCCGTCCTGCGCCATCGCCTGGCGCACGTTGGCAAGCTCCGCGTCGGTCTTGCGCGACTTGAGCAGCGTGGACGGGTTGATGGCTTCCACGCGCGGCACGGCGGGGTCCATGGCATGGAACACGCCGCAGGTGACGCGGGCCGGATCGATCAGCAGCTTCTGGTCCTGTTCCAGCGAGGCCAGCGCGTCCGCCGCCTGGGCATAGTCCGCCACTTCGACGCCGTCGGCGGCCAGGATGGCGCGCAGGGCGTCATCGATCTTGCCGCCGGCAACGAAGAGCGTGGCATGGTCCAGGCCCAGCAGCGCGTGCGCGACGAAGACCGGGTTGTAATCCACGTCCGCGCCGCGCAGGTTGAACAGCCAGGCGATGTCGTCGAGCGTCGAAATGAAATGCACATCGGCGCCGTGCTTGCGCATGGCGTCGCGCACCTGGGCCAGTTTGTCGGCACGGGTCACGCAGGCTTCGGGCGCCACGTGTTCGTAGATTCTGGCGTCCGGCAGGCCCGCGCGATCGGTCCAGACCTCGTCCAGCAGGTCTTCGCGGATTTCCAGCACGGCGCCGGACGTGGCCGCGGCGGTGGACAAGGCGCGGAAGGCGCCCAGGCCCAGCACCTGTCCATCGACCCCGATGACGTCGCCCGCGCCGGTATTGGCGGCCAGCCAGTCGACGTGCCCCGGCGTCGTGGCCAGCGCGATCTTCATCAACTGCACGCCGGTGCCGGCAAGCTGCGCTTCGGCCTGCACCCAGTAACGGCTATCCACCCACAGGCCGGCGAAGTCCGCCGTCACCACCAGCGTGCCCACCGAGCCCGTAAAGCCCGACAGCCAGCGCCGCCCCTGCCAGCGGGACGGCAGGTATTCGGACAGGTGCGGGTCCGAGGAAGGAACGACATAGGCGGTCAGACCGCGGCGGCTCATGGCCTGCCGCAATTGGGCAATACGGGCGTCGGTGCTAGACATGAGAGATGGGATCCTTAGCGCAACATGAAAGACATGGCGCCCAGGCTGTTCAGCGTACGGATGGCGGACTGCATGCTATCCGTGGTGAATCGCAAGGTGACGCCGTCCACGCGTTCGAGCGTGGGCCACATGCAGAACAGGTCGGCCAGCGCCGCGCTCTGCGTCTGCAACCGGCATTCTATAGGCGCGGGAATGACGAAAGGAACGGCTTTCTTGTCGCCGCCCCGTTTGAAATTGCGCACGGCGGTTTCGGCAGCCGCGGCAATCGCGCGGCGCGACGCGGCGGGCGACAGGGTGACGCCACTGCCCTGCCCGTGCGCGACCTTGGTCTGCACCCACTCGGCGCCGGGGAAGGTGTCGCGGGTTTCTTCGATGAACACGTCGTCGCCGGTGCCCAGGATAACGGGCACGCCCAATTCACCGGCCAGCGCGCCGTACAGGCCCGCTTCGCCCAGTTCCATGCCGTTGATGACGACGCGCGCGAACGCGAAGCTGTTGATCGTGTGAGCCAGAATGCCGCGCCCTTGCGAGCGCGAGTGGTAGCCGATCATGAAGACGGCGTCGCACGCCTCTTCCAGCCCGCCCATCATGCCCAGGTAACGCGGCTTGCCCAGCACCAGGCGGGCGCGCTCGTCCAGGCCGTCGGGCAGCAGGTTGCGAAAGCCCCCGTGCGAATCGTTGACCAGAATTTCTTCAGCGCCGCCCGCGATGGCGCCCTGCACGGCCGCGTTGGCCTCGGCCGTCATCCAGGCGCGGGCGCGCTCGTATTCGCCGTTGCCGGCGCGGACCTGCTCGGGGTGAAAGACGCCGGCGACGCCTTCGATATCGGTGGAAATCAGGATCTTCATGAGTGGGCCTTCAGGATATTCAGAATTCGGTATCGGACAGCCACTGGCGCCAGTCGGGCGCGGCGTGGCGGATGGAATCGCGGTGATGGCCGTCGCGTCCGGTCACGCCCTCGGCGTGCCACAGCGCGGCGATGATGGCCTGTTCGCAGGCTTCGGCGGCGGCCTCGAACAGCGGATCGATGCGGGCCTCGTGCAGCATCGCGATCGCGGGCATGGCCGATTCGGCCAGTTGCGGAATCGTGTATGCCGTGGAAAACGCCAGCGCAATGTCGCCGCTGCCGTGGCCAAACACCGAGCCGGTGCGCGCCAGCCCCGCGCCGGCGCGCAGCGACAGACGGCGCAACTGGCGCGAATCCAGCGGCGCATCGGTGGCCACCAGCAGGATGATCGAGCCCTTCTCGGGCGCGATCACGGCGTTCTCGCCTTGCTGCGCAAGCCCTTGGTCGAGCTGGCTCGCCAGGCGGCGGCCGAACGGCCTGCCCGCCACCGTCAGGTTGGGCAGGCGGCCGAAATTCGACAGCACCAGCGCCCCCACGGTGTACTGCGGTCCGTCCTTGATCTGCACGACGCGCGAGGCCGAGCCGATGCCGCCCTTGAACGAGAAACTGGACATGCCCCGGCCGGCGCCCACGGCGCCCTGCGCGAACTGCTTGCCCGCGGCGGCCAGCGCCTCGCCGTAATGCGATTCCTGAACCGCCATCGCCTGGATGTCGTTCAGGTAGCCGTCGTTGCACTCGAAGACCAGCGGGTTCACGGTGGCCATGCCGCGGCCGATGCCGGGGTTGGCCGCGACCGCCGCGCGGATCTGCGCATTGGCCACGGTGCCCACCCCGAACGTGTTGGTCAGTCCGATCGGCGTCTCCAGCACGCCCAGTTCCTGCACCTGAACCAGGCCCGTGCTCTTGCCGAAGCCGTTCAGCACGGTGGCAGCGGCCGGCGTCTTGTCCAGAAAGAGATCGCCGCCGTGCGGGCGCACGACCGTCACGCCGGTCTGCAGCGGACCCTCGGCCAGCGTGCAATGGCCGACGGTGACGTCGCCCACGTCGCAGATCGAGTCCAGCGGCCCCGGCGGCAGCACGCCGATACGGGGAATGTCCAGCGCTTGTTTGTCCATGTTCGTCTACGTGTCGCCACGCTCCAGAATGCAAAACGCCGCCACCCTGGGTCCGGGACACGCGCTGGCAAGCGCGTGGCGGACGGAGGCGGCGGCGGAAAAATCGCCCTCCACGCCGGCCCTCGCAAGAAGGCCCGGCGGCAGGTTTACTTGCGGTCGATCTTGGGATCGAGCGCGTCGCGCAGGCCGTCGCCCAGCAGGTTGAACGCCAGCACCGTCAGGAAGATCGCCAGCGCCGGGAAGATCGCGACGTGCGGTGCGATAACCATGTCGGCGCGCGCTTCGTTCAGCATCGCGCCCCACTCCGGCGTGGGAGGCGATGCGCCCATGCCCAGGAACGACAGGCTGGCCGCGGTGATGATCGAGGTGCCGATCCGCATCGTGCCGTACACCACGATCGGCGAGATCGTGCCGGGCAGGATGTGGCGCATGATGATCGTCCAGTCGGACGCCCCCACGCTCTTGACGGCTTCGACGTAGGTCATCTGCTTGATCGACAGCGTGTTGCCGCGCACCAGGCGGGCAAACGCGGGCACGCTGAACACGGCGACGGCCACGATCACGTTGACCATGCTGGATCCCAGGATGGCAACCACGCCGATGGCCAGCAGCATGCCGGGGAAGGCCAGCAGCACGTCGGAGATGCGCATCGTGATGCGTTCCCACCAGCCTTCGTAGTAGCCGGCCATCAGGCCCATGAACGTGCCGACGATGGCGCCCATGGCGACCGACAGGAAGCCGGCGGCCAGCGAGATGCGCGCGCCCATGATGATGCGGCTGAAGATGTCGCGGCCCAGCGAATCCACGCCCAGCCAGTGCGTCAGCGACGGGCTGGCATTCAGCGCGTCGTAGTCGAAGAAGTTCTCCGGGTCGTACGGCACGATCCACGGCGCGAAGACCGCAACGATGACCAGCAGCAGGACGAAGAGGCCCGCGCCGACGGCAAGCTTCTGCTTCTTGAACTTGCGCCAGAACTCGGTGGCGGGCGTGCGCACGTCGTTCTTGGGGACGGCGGCGATGGTCGCGGCGGGTGTCGTATTGCTCATGGCCGCCTCACTTGTAACGGATGCTGGGATTGATGACGCCATACAGCACGTCGACAATCAGGTTGATCAGGATGAATTCCAGCGAGAACAGCAGCACGAGGCCCTGGATCACCGGATAGTCGCGCTGGGTCACGGCGTCCACCAGCAGGCGGCCGAGGCCGGGCCAGTTGAACACAGTCTCGACCACGATCGAGCCGCCCAGGAGGAACCCGAACTGCAGGCCCATCATGGTCACGACGGGAATCAGCGCGTTGCGAAGCGCGTGCTTGATGATCACGCGGCGCTCGGACAAGCCCTTGGCGCGGGCGGTGCGCACGAAGTCTTCCTGCACGACTTCCACAAACGAGGCCCGCGTGAAACGCGCCATCACGGCGGCCACGGCGGCGCCCAGCGTGATGGAAGGAAGAATGTAGTGTTGCCAGGTCGACGCGCCCACGGTGGGGAGCCAGCCCAGGTTCACCGAGAAAATCTGCATCAGCATCATGCCCAGCGCAAACGCGGGGAAAGAGATGCCGGACACCGCCAGCGTCATGCCAAGACGGTCGGGCCAGCGATTGCGCCATACGGCCGACACGATGCCGATGATCATGCCGAAGCCGACTGACCACACCATGCTCGCAAGGGTGAGCCACAGGGTGGGCATGAAGCGCTCGGCGATTTCGGTCGAGACGGGGCGCTTGGTGCGCAGCGAGGTCCCGAGGTCGCCCTGCAGCATGTGGCTGAAGTAGCGCACGAACTGCTGCGGCAGGGGCAGATCCAGCCCAAGTTCCTTGCGCACGAGCTCGACGGTTTGCTGGTCGGCCTCGGGGCCAGCGGCCAGCCGCGCCGGGTCGCCCGGAAGCATGTGCACAAACAGGAACACGACCACCGCTACCAGCAGCAGCGTGGGGATCATGCCCAAAAGACGTTTGACGATGTAGGTCAGCATTGAAATTCCTGCAACATCGGCGGGGACACCGCGTCCCCGCCGTATGTGGCCTTACAAGGGCCCGAAGGCCCCGAGAGTTACTGCTTGGTTTACTGCTTCAGGTCGATGTCGCCGAACCAGAACGAGGTGTCCGGTTCCACGTACACGCCCGACAGGTTCTTCGACTTGACGTACAGGTTGTTCTGGGTCACCAAGAAGGCCCACGGGGCGTCCTTCCAGATGGTTTCCTGAACGTTCTTGTAGATCTCGGTCTTCTTCTCGCGGTCCGTCGTGGCCAGCGCTTGCTGGACGCCTTCGTCAACCGTCTTGTTCGAGTAGTACGACACGTTGTTCAGCACCGGCGGGAACGCGGCGGTGGTCAGCAGCGGACGCAGGCCCCAGTCGGCTTCACCGGTCGAGGACGACCAGCCGGCGTAGTACATGCGGACCTTGGCGTCTTCAGGCTTTTGCACCTGTTGGACGCGCTGCACGCGCTGGCCGGATTCCAGAACTTCGACGGAAACCTTGATGCCGACCTGGGCGAGCTGCTGCTGCAGGAACTGAACGACCTTCACCGAGGTGCCGTCGTTATAGGCGGACCACAGCGTGCTTTCGAAGCCGTTGGGGTAGCCGGCTTCGGCCAGCAGGGCCTTGGCCTTCTTGATGTCGTAGGGCCATGCGCCGATCTTGTGCGCATAGTCCACGCCTTGCGGCACGACGCCGTCGATGACGGTGGCGTAGCCCGAGAACGCGACCTTGGCCAGGGCGTCCTTGTTGATGGCGTAGTTGATGGCTTCACGCACCTTGACGTTGTCGAACGGCTTTTGCTGCGTGTTCATCGACAGGTAGCGGGCCATGATCGAGTTCTTGTGATCGACCACGTCCAGCTTTTCGTTCTTCTTCAGCACGGCGGCCTGCTCGAACGGCACCGGGAAGGCGAAGTGCGCTTCACCCGTCTGCACCACGGCGGCGCGGGTGTTGTTGTCGGTGACGGTGCGGAAGGTCAGCGTGTCGACCTTCGGGTAGCCCTTCTTCCAGTAACCGTCGAACTTCTTGACCTTCAGGTATTCAGCCGGCTTCCATTCGACGAATTCGAACGGGCCCGTGCCGACCGGGTGAAAGCCGATTTCCTTGCCGTACTTGGCCAGGGCAGCGGGCGAGATCATCATGGCGGCCGGGTGGGCCAGCGCGTTGATGAAGGCCGAGAACGGCTTCTTCAGGGTGATCTTGACGGTCATCGGATCGACCACTTCGGTCTTCTCGATGACGCTGAACTGGATGTAGCGCGACAGGCGGTTGTCCGGGTTGGCCGGACGATCGAAGTTGATCTTGACCGCTTCGGCGTTGAAGTCGGTGCCGTCGTGGAACTTCACGCCGGGACGCAGCTTGAACGTATAGACCAGGCCGTCTTCGCTGACCGTGTAGTCGGTCGCCAGGACCTTCTGCACCTTCAGGTCCTTGTCGAACTCGAACAGGCCTTCGTAGTAGGCCTTGCCAGCCGCCTGGTTCAGCGTGCTGTTGGTGTTGTAGGGATCAAGCGTTTCCAGCGCGATGGAAACGGCGAACGTCACGTCCTTGGCGGCATGGGCCATCGGCGCGGCGAGCACGCCGAAGGCCAGCGCGGCAGCGGCCATCAGCTTGGTGGGGCGCAGAACTTTCATCATTGCAACTCCTGGTTCCAAAAAAAGGTCAACTACTGAGTCAATACGCGCCGCCGACGGGATGGCGGGCTACAAAATGATCCGTACCGACCTGCACCAGCGGCTGCACCACCGGTTCGTCGTTCAGTTTGCGGATCGGGCTGGGGATTTCATCGGACAGCAAGGTGCGCTTCAGGTGACGGCGCGCCGGATCGGCGATCGGCACGGCCGACATCAGCTTCTTGGTGTAGGGATGCTGGGGATTCTCGAAGATCGCGCGGCGCGGACCGATCTCGACGATCTGGCCCAGATACATCACCGCCACGCGGTGGCTGACGCGTTCGACCACGGCCATGTCGTGCGAGATGAACAGGAACGAAATGCCCATGTCGCGCTGCAGGTCGATCAGCAGGTTCACGATCTGCGCCTGGATCGAAACGTCCAGGGCCGACACGGATTCGTCCGCGATCACGACCTTCGGGTTCAGGGCCAGGGCGCGCGCAATGCAGATGCGCTGGCGCTGGCCGCCCGAGAATTCGTGCGGGTAGCGCTGCGCCATTTCCGGCGGCAGGCCCACGCGCTCGAGCAGTTCGGCAACGCGGCGCTCGGCATCCTTGCCCTTGGCCACGCCGTGCACGAGCAGCGGCTCCATGATCGAGAAGCCCACGGTCACGCGCGGATCCAGCGATGCAAACGGGTCCTGGAACACGAACTGAATGTCGCGGCGCAGGGATTGCAGTTCGGTGTTCTTCAGACGCACGATGTCGCGGCCGCCAAAGCGGATCTCGCCGCCCTGGCTTTCGACCAGGCGCAGCAGCGAGCGGCCGGTCGTGGACTTGCCGCAGCCGGATTCGCCGACCAGCGACAGGGTCTCGCCGGGGAACAGGTCGAAGCTGACCTTTTCCACGGCGTGAACACGGCGCTGCACGCGGCTCAGGATGCCGCCGCGCAGGTCAAAACGCGTCACCAGGTTGCGCACGCTCAGGATGGGTTCGCGCTTGGCGTTGGGCACTTCCTGCGTGCTGACGGCGCCGGGTTCGGCCACGGGCTGGGCCTGGCCTTCGACCTGCAGCAGCGGGAAGCGCGCGGGCAGGTCCGTGCCCTGCATGGCGCCCAGCTTCGGCACCGCCGACAGCAGCGCCTTCGTGTAGCTGTGCCGGGGCGCGGCGAACACCTGGTCCGACGGGCCTTCCTCGACCTTGTCGCCGCGGAACATGACCAGCACGCGGTCGGCCACTTCGGCCACCACGCCCATGTCGTGGGTGATGAACACCACGCCCATGTGCATCTCTTCCTGAAGCTGGCGGATGAGTTGCAGGATCTGCGCCTGGATGGTCACGTCCAGTGCGGTGGTCGGCTCGTCGGCGATCAGCAGCGCCGGCTTGCAGGCCAGCGCCATGGCGATCATGACGCGCTGGCGCATGCCGCCCGACAGTTGATGCGGGTAGCGGTCCAGCACCGATTTGGCTTCGGGAATGCGGACCTGTTCCAGCATGCGCAGCGCTTCGGCGCGCGCCGAGGCGCTGTCCATGCCCTGGTGCTCGCGGATCGATTCGGCGATCTGATCGCCGGCCGTGAACACCGGGTTCAAGGAGGTCATCGGCTCCTGGAAAATCATTGCCATGTCGGCGCCGCGCACGTCGCGCATGACGCGCTGGCTGGAATTGGCCAGGTCGATCACGGAACCGTTGCGGCGGCGCAGGGCCATGCGACCCTGGGCGATGCGCCCGCCGCCATGTTCCACCAGACGCATCAGCGCCAGCGACGTCACCGATTTGCCCGAACCCGATTCACCCACGATGGCCAGGGTCTCGCCCCGGTCCACATGGAACGACAGGTTGCGCACGGCTTCGACCGTCCGCTCGGAACCCACGAAGCGCACCGTCAGGTCGTCGACCTGGACCACGCGGTTATCCGGCAGCGCCAGGCTGTTTGCGCGATCAACCATCTCTTCTCATTCCCAAAATAAATACTGATCCAAACCGCCGCCGCTCATCGGTAGATGGCGGTTACCGGCTTCTCGCCAACTCGGGCGTAACCCCGGTACATGCCTTCCGTGTTGAACGGCAAGGCCACATTGCCCTGGGCGTCGACGGCCACCAGGCCGCCCTTGCCGCCGATGGTGGGCAGTTTTTCCATCACGACGCGGTCCGCCGCTGCTTCCAGCGAGGCGCCGCAGTATTCCATCTGGGCCGCCACGTCGTACGCGGCAACCATGCGGATGAACATTTCGCCCGTGCCCGTGGTGGACACGGCGCAGGTCTTGTTGCTGGCATAGGTGCCGGCGCCGATCAGGGGCGCATCGCCCACGCGGCCGACCTGCTTGTTGGTGATGCCGCCAGTGGAGGTGGCGGCGGCCAGATTGCCCTGCGCATCGACAGCCACGGCGCCCACAGTGCCGAACTTCTTGTCGGCGTCCAGCGGGTCGGCGGGCGCGGGCTGGCCGCGCGCGACCATGGCCTGGCCGTCGTGATCCAGCACGGCGGCGTCCGGCGTCTCGCGCTGCACGCGCAGCAGTTGCTCGCGGCGGGCTTCGGTCGAAAAGTACGACGGGTCGACAAGCTCCAGCCCTTCCTGGGTGGCGAACGCTTCCGCGCCCTCGCCCACGAAGAACACGTGCTTGCTGTTTTCCATGACCTTGCGCGCGGCAAAGATCGGGTTGCGCACGCGGTTCACGTTGGCGATGGCGCCCGAACGCAGCGTGGCGCCGTCCATGATGGCGGCGTCCAGCTCATGGGTGCCGGCGCTGGTGAACACGGCGCCGTGGCCGGCGTTGAACAGCGGGCAATCCTCGAGCAGGCGCACGGCCTCGGTGACGGCGTCCAGGGCGCTGCCGCCTTTGGCCAGCACGGCTTGGCCGGCGGTCAGGATGGACTCCAGGGCCGCCAGGTATTCCTGTTCTTTCTCGGGAGACATGGCCGCGCGGGACATCGCGCCGGCGCCGCCGTGAATGGCAATCACGGGCTGAATCATCGTTTACCTACTCCATGTATGAGCCACGGCATGACGGACTGGGTCACCCCAGCGGCGGCCGCGACGGAATTTTTGGCGCGATAGGCCACCGCCGCGGACAGGGCTTCGATGAGCCCGAGCGCGGCGGTTTCAGAATTGGGAATGAGCTGGCGCGCCGAGAACGCATACAGCACGACGGATGCCGTGGGCGCCAGCGGCGACGTGGGCTTGTCCGTCAGCACCAGCACCGGCACGCCGGCCTGCTTGGCCGCGCCGGCCAGCGTCACGGTGTCGGCGAGATAACGCGGAAAGCCGATGGCGATCACCAGGTCTTTGCTGGTCATGCGCGACATCTGCCGCGCCGCGTGCGATACGCCCCCGGGACCGGCCAGCGATTCGACCGAATGCAGATGCATGCACAGGCCGCGCTGCAGGAGGCCCGCGAGGAACCCGCTGGCGCCGAAACCGATGATGAAGACGCGTTCGGCGGCCAGGATCGTGTCGACCGCCTTTTCACAGGCGTCCGAATCCAGGGCCTGCAGGTTGCGCTGCGCGTTGCGGATGTCTTCTTCGAGCGTCGCGGCGAAGATCTGGACGGCGCTGGCGGAATGCGCCAGTTCAGTGCGCAGCTTTTCGACGGGTTCCAGCGCGGCTTCGAAACCCCGGGCCAGTTCGGCACGGAACTGCGGGTAGCCCGGCAGATCCAGGGCGCGCGCAAAGCGGTTGGCCGTGGCGACCGACACGCCCACCGCCGCGGCGAACTCGTCGATGGTCATGGTGGCGGCGCGGAACTGGTGCGCCAGCACGTACTCGGCCATCTTGTGCTGGGTCCGGCTCAGCGCGGGCTGGGCCCGGGCGATCCGATCAGCGATCGTAATGGCGGACTTGGTCATCGAACAGCGTGGTGGAATTCAGACGGCGGGTTTATGTAAATCTGTTTACACACAAATTTTAGTTAAGAAAATAGATTTTCATACTAAGGGTATACCCGTGAATAGATGTAACAGTCCGGATCTAAAATCGGGGCCGGGTTGCGTTACCCTTGGTGCCCTTACAGAATTGCCCACCTTGTCCCGCTATCTGGAATGACCCGCATGACGCCCGCCTGGACCTGCAAGCCCCACGCCGACCTGACCCCTGCCGAGCTTTACGCCATCCTGCGGCTGCGCTCCGAGGTATTCGTGGTGGAACAGCACTGCGTGTTTCTCGACATGGACGGCAAGGACCTGCAAGGGCAAACCGAGCATCTGATGGCCTGGCACGATGGCGAACTGGTGGCGTATTGCCGCCTGCTGGAGCCGGCCCTGAACGACGGCCGCGCCGTCATCGGCCGCGTGATCACCGCCCCCGCCGCCCGCGGCACGGGCCTGGGCCACGAACTCATGCGCCGCGCCAAGGAAGAAGTGCAGCGTCTGTGGCCGGATCAGCCGGTGTACCTGGGCGCGCAGGCGCGATTGAAGGGTTATTACGGCGGCCACGGCTTTGTGCCGGTCACTGAGGAATACATGGAGGATGGCATCCCGCATGTGGGGATGCTGCTGAGTGAATCGGCCTGAACCGCCGAAACACATTCGGCGGTCACCGCGTCAGCCGCCGGGCTCAAGAAACCGCGCAAAGAAGCCTTGGCGGATCTCCGTACGATCGATTTTTCCGCCCGCGGCGACGTAAACATCGATTCGGCTAAACGGCTTCGAGATCTCCAGGGCGTCGCCCTTTTCGCGAGGGAACGAGATCAACATCCACATATCCGATGCCGGAAACATCGCGGTCGGTGACGAAACAGACTGCCCCGGCGTAAGAAGAAATCGGGTCGTGTCGTGATTGTCGTTGAAGAAGACAAGAAGCTCAGCCTGTGCATCCTGCGCATAGTGCAATGCGACCACCGGCCGGCAGAAGTACAGGAACAGCACCCAGATTATTGGCGCCGCACATAGAAGGATTGCGGCCCATCTGACCGCACGGCGCGACGTCAATTTCTCGGTTCTCTTCTGCATGTGTGCGGTTCTTTCACGACGTCCTTTCCATACCCCCAGGGCAAAGGCACCGCGCTGACGCGTTGGAGAAGGATGCCTGCGGTCAGTTCGTGAGGCTTGTTCGCCCGGTATAGATCGATTCCCAGCTTGATGGAAATGTGATCCGTCACGTCGTCCGCGCTCGCCGGCCATGGGCCGTTCTGCGGGTGATTTTGTTGGGGTTTCCGCTTCCAGACATCAAGCGCGGCCTACCTGCCCTCGATCGTGTACTGGGGGAATCCCTGCGTCACGGTCCCCCCGTGCGATGTCTTGTCACCGATTCGAACAACGGCGCGTCCTGCCATGCTGCGGCTCCTGACATTTTTCGGGTGCGCTTGAGTCTACGTATCGCAGACCGCCACTCAATAAGAAAAGTCGGAAACCACAGTCGTGAACTGGCCAGCCTTTGACAGCGCGAGGCGATTGGCGGACAGTCCCCTCGCCACGCAAAAAGACCCCCGAAGGCCGGATCTCGTCCAACCTTCGGGGGTCAGTTCATGCGGGGTGAAGCGGAATGCGGCCTACTGCACCGCAGACACGTCCAGCTTCGCCGCCGTCTTGGACTTGATTTCGTCCACCGTCACGCCAGGCGCCGTTTCCAGCAGCTTCAGGCCGTTTTCGGTGACTTCCATCACGCCCAGGTCGGTGATGATGAGGTCCACCACGCCCACGCCGGTCAGCGGCAGGTTGCATTCGGGCAGCAGCTTGATGTCTTCCGAGCCGTCCTTCTTCTTGGCCACGTGTTCCATCAGCACGACCACGCGGCCAACGCCGGCCACCAGGTCCATTGCGCCGCCCATGCCCTTGACCATCTTGCCCGGGATCATCCAGTTGGCCAGGTCGCCCTTTTCGGAGACCTGCATCGCGCCCAGGATCGCCAGGTTGATCTTGCCGCCGCGGATCATCGCAAACGAGTCGGCCGACGAGAAGATCGACGAGCCCGGCAGCGTCGTGACCGTCTGCTTGCCGGCGTTGATGAGGTCGGCGTCGACCTGATCGTCGGTGGGGAACGGGCCGATGCCCAGCAGGCCGTTTTCGGATTGCAGCCACACTTCCACGCCCGCGGGGACGTGGTTGGCGACCAGCGTGGGCAGGCCGATGCCCAGGTTCACATAAAAGCCGTCTTGCAGCTCGCGCGCGGCGCGTGCCGCCATTTCATCGCGGGACCATGCCATGTCGTCTTCTCCTTAGGCCGGGCGAGTGGTGCGTTGTTCGATGCGCTTTTCGGGCGTGGCGTTCACCACGATCCGTTGCACATAGATGCCGGGCAGGTGGATCTGATCCGGGTCCAGGCTGCCGGTGTCGACGATCTGTTCGACTTCGACGACCGTGAACTTGCCCGCCATGGCGACGTTCGGATTGAAGTTGCGCGCGGTCTTGCGGAACACCAGGTTGCCGCTGCGGTCGGCGATGTGCGCCTTGACCAGCGACACGTCCGGCACCAGCGAACGTTCCATCACGTACTGATGCCCGTCGAACTCACGGATTTCCTTGCCATCGGCCACGATGGTGCCGACGCCGGTGCGGGTGAAGAATGCCGGAATGCCGGCGCCCCCGGCGCGCAGCTTTTCGGCCAGCGTGCCCTGCGGCGTGAATTCAAGCTCGAGCTCGCCCGACAGGTACTGGCGTTCGAATTCCTTGTTCTCGCCGACGTAGGACGCGATCATCTTGCGCACCTGACGCGTGTTGAGCAGTTGGCCCAGGCCAAATCCGTCGACGCCCGCGTTGTTGCTGATGCAGGTGAGATCCTTGACGCCCGAATCGCGCAGCGCGGCGATCAGCGCCTCGGGGATACCGCACAGGCCGAAACCGCCCACGGCGATCATCTGACCGTCCTTGACGATGCCTGCCAGCGCCTCCTGGGCGCTTGCATAAACCTTGTCCATCGCTCCAACTCCTAGTTAAGGTCTAAACAAAGTGAGCCCGTCCCGCCGCTACCCGGTTTGCCGTCAGGCTTACGCGGGTCCCGGAAAAATCGGGAATGCGGGACAGGCCCTGTCTTTCCTTGGGGCGCGGCTGTTGGCGGCAGCTACGCGGGCATCGCGGCGAGGCCCGATTTCCGTGAAGCGGCGGCGCCGAGGGTGGCGCGCCCTCATTGCTTTTCTGATTTTGCGCTAGATTTTACCGGCATGACCGGCCAAAGCACGCGCTATTTTGGCCGGTGCGCGACCCGCGGCCGCGCGCGCTCACTGGGCCGGCGTGAACTGCGTGGCCATCTGCGCCAGGACTTCGGGCGGCCACGGCGCGGACGTATTGGCCACGTAATCCATCCATACCAGCACGTTTCGGCCGCGCGCGTAGGGGCCGGCGTCGTCGCCAACCTTATCGAGCAACAGCTCAAATTCGGCGCTGGAGCGGCCGATGCGCGTCACCTTGTGGGTCACGCGGACAGTGGCCGGATACGTCAGCGGACGCAGGAAATCGCACGACGCGTGCGCCAGGATCGCGCCATCGTCGGCCGGCAGCTTGAAGCCCGCGTTATACAGAATCTGCATGCGGGCCTCTTCCATGAGGCGGAAATACAGCGTGTTGTTCAGATGGTTCAAGGCGTCTGAATCGCCCCAGCGCAAAGGCAATTCGAGCTGATGGGTGTCGCCCACCGAAAGCAGCCGCGCAGACAGGTTGTCCGGGTTCACCAATAACTCCTGAAGGCTAAAAGAAATGCGAAGGGGTACAGGACCCTCGCCTGCAATACAATCGCCGATAATACTTCCAGCCATATATGGAATACATACGGGGAGCTTTGCAATGTCTGAACGCGAGTCGATGGAATATGACGTGGTCGTGGTTGGCGGTGGTCCCGCCGGCCTGGCCACAGCAATCCGTCTGAAGCAGCTGGCCGCTGAGAAGAATCAGGAGATCGGCGTCTGCGTCCTTGAGAAAGGCGCGGAACTTGGCGCGCACATCCTGTCCGGCGCCGTCATGGATCCGCTGGCGCTGACCGAACTCATCCCCGACTGGAAAGAGAAAGGCGCGCCGCTGAACGTGCCCGTCACGCAGGACAAGTTCCTGTTCCTGTCCGAGACCGGCGCGCGCGCCACGCCAAACTGGCTGCTGCCGCCGTGCTTCCACAACGAAGGCAACTACATCGTCCGCCTGGGCGACGTCGTCAAATGGATGGGCGAGCAGGCCGAAGCGCTGGGCGTGGACATCTTCCCCGGTTTTGCGGCCGTTGAAGTGCTGTACGACGAAAACGGCGCCGTCCGCGGTGTGGCCACCGGCGACATGGGCGTGGCCCGCGACGGCAGCCACACCGACCACTACCAGCCCGGCATGGAACTGCATGCCCGCTACACGGTCTTCAGCGAAGGCTCGCGCGGCCAGCTTGGCCGCCAGCTCATCGAACGCTTCAAGCTGGATGACGGCCGCAATCCGCAGTCCTACGGCATCGGCATCAAGGAAATGTGGGAAGTCGATCCGGCCCAATCCAAGCCCGGCCTTGTGGTCCACACCGCGGGCTGGCCGCTGGACGCCGACACCTACGGCGGCTCGTTCCTCTATCACCTGGACAACAACCTGGTGGCCGTGGGCATGATCGTCGGCCTGGACTACGCCAATCCGTGGCTGTCCCCCTTCGACGAATTCCAGCGCTACAAGACGCACCCGGCCATCCGCGGCACGTTCGAGGGCGGCAAGCGCATCGCCTACGGCGCCCGCGCCATCACGGCCGGCGGCCTGCTGGCCCTGCCCAAGCTCACGTTCCCGGGCGGCGTGCTGGCTGGCTGCGAAGCCGGCTTCCTGAACGCTTCGCGCATCAAGGGCAGCCATGCCGCCATCAAGTCGGGCAAGCTGGCCGCCGAAGCGGCATTCGACGCCATCGTTGCCGACCGCCGCCAGGACGAGCTGACCGCCTACCCCAAGGCCTTCGAAGCCTCCTGGCTGCACGAGGAACTGAACAAGGCGCGCAATTTCAAGCAGTGGTTCAAGAAAGGCCGCACGGTCGCCACGCTGATGACCGGCATCGAGCAACTGTTGCTCAAGGGCAAGATGCCCTGGACGCTGCGCCACAACAAGCCCGACCACGCCTGTCTGCAACCCGCGTCGCAATGCGCGCGTATCGACTACCCCAAGCCCGACGGCAAGCTCACGTTCGACAAGCTCAGTTCGGTGTTCATCTCCAACACCAACCACGACGAGAACGAGCCGGTCCACCTGACACTCAAGGATCCGTCCGTGCCGGTAAAGGTGAACCTGGCCAAGTACGGCGGCCCTGAATCGCGCTACTGCCCGGCCGGCGTGTACGAGTTCGTCAAGGACGACCACGGCGACGACCGCTTGCAGATCAATGCGCAGAACTGTGTGCACTGCAAGACCTGCGACATCAAGGACCCCACGCAGAACATCGTCTGGGTGGCGCCGCAAGGCGGCGAAGGGCCGGTCTACAGCGGCATGTGACACGACGGGCGCACCGCGCCTGCCTACCAGGCGCCCCACGGGGCGCCTTTTTTCCGACTGCCTGGAGCGACACCATGAGCGAACGCGTACTTCTGATCGGCTGCGGCGACTTGGGCCTGCGCGCGGCGCAGCGCTTTCTGGCGCGCGGCGACGAGGTCCATGCGCTGCGCCGCCACCCGCCTGCCGGCGATGCCAGCGGCATCCAATGGCTGCAAGGCGACATCACGCGCCCGGACACGCTGGGCGGCCTGCCGCAAGGCGTGACGCGGCTCATCCACCTGCCCTCGCCCGGTGCACGTGATCCGCAGGCGTACCGCGGCGTGTTTGTCGATGGTCTGGCCAACGTGTTGAAGGCGCTGGACACGTCCAGCCTGAAGCGCATCGTGTTCGTGTCCTCCAGCGCCGTGTATGGCGAGCATCACGGCGGCTGGGTGGACGAAGATACGCCGCCCGCGCCGCAGGGCTTTAACGGGCAGGTGCTGCTCGAGGCCGAGGCCGCGCTGGCCGCCCAGCCGGTTTCCGCGACGGCGCTGCGGCTGGCGGGCCTGTACGGTCCGGGCCGCATGCAGCTCATCGAACGGTTGCGCAGCGGCGCGGCCGGCGCCCCCGCCCAGCCCGAGCATTGGGCCAACCGCATCCATATCGACGACGCGGCCTCTGCGGTGGTGCATCTGGCGCTGCTTCCCCAGGTCGCGCCGGTGTATATCGGCTGCGACGACACGCCGCTCCCGCTGCATGTCTTGTATGCCGAATTGGCCGCGATGATCGGCGCGCCGGCGCCGCGCGAGGCGGCGGCGCCCGCCAACGTGGGCAGCAAGAAGCTCAGCAATGCGCGCCTGCGCGCGAGCGGCCTGACGCTGCAATGGCCCGATTCGCGGCAGGGCTACGCCGCGTTGCTGGCCGAAGGCGGCACGGCGCAGGCATAGTTCGGCGAACGCCGAATCGTTGCCTGCGGCGCTGGCGGATACTGGCGGCCAGATCCCTCCACGGACATCACCCGCCCCCAATGCCGCCCGCCCATCCCCTGGACGCCGTCACGCATCCCGACCCGTATTCCTACTACGCCACGCTGGCGCGCAGCCGCCCGCTGTATCGCGACGCGGCGCTGGACATGTGGGTCGCCGCCCACCCCGAGACCATTGCTGCCGTCATGCGCCATCCCGCCGCCCGCGTGCGGCCGGCAGACGAGCCCGTGCCGCGCGGCCTGTGCCCGGGTCCGGCAGGAGAATTGTTTGGCCGGTTTGTGCGGATGAACGACAGCGCGGCGCACGCGCGCCTAAAGGCGTTGCTCGTCGCGTTCATCCAGGAACAGGAACAGGAACAGCGGCTGGACCCAGCCCGGCCGCTCCCCCCTGCCCCGCGTGACGCCGCGGGCATTGATCGCTACCTGTACGACGCACCCGTTCACGCGCAGGCCTCCTTCCTCGGGCTGGACCATGCGCTGCATATGGACTGCGCCGCGGATATCAACCGTTTCCTGTTTGCGCTGCCCGCCAACGCAGACGCAGAACGGATCGCGGCCGGTCATGCCGCTGCCGCGCGCCTGATGGCGCGGCTACAGGCGAATCTGACCGGCCCCTGTTCCAAGCCAGCGCTACGCCGACTGAACGAAGACGCGGCAGCAGACGGCATCACACCCGACCTCGTGACCGCCAACCTGGCTGGCTTGCTATTCCAATCCTGCGAAGCCGGCGCAGCGCTGCTCGGCAACGCGCTCGTCATGGCCGGTCGGCGCGGCGTATCCGAGCCGCTGACGCGAGACGTCGCCCTGGCGCTGATCGACGACGTCGTGCGCCACGATCCACCCTTGCACAACACCCGCCGCTTCATGACCGAATCCGCCGACATTGGCGGTCAGCGCATCGCCGCCGGCCAGACCGTGCTGCTCGTCCTTGCGGCAGCATCTCAGATAGAACCGGACGCGGGCTGGACCTTTGGCGCACAGGGCCATGCCTGCCCGGGCACGGCCCTGGCGCGACGCCATGCGGCCGACGCCCTGCTCCATCTGCTACGCGCCGGGACGGACCCGGCCGCGCTTGCCAAGCGATTCCGCTATCGCCCGCTCCCCAACGCGCGCGTGCCCCAGTTTGATTTTCAAGAGGACAGCAACTCATGATTGCCGTGATATTCGAAGTCGAGCCCGCCCATGGCGACCCCGCCCCCTATCTGGAGATTGCCGCCGGCCTGATCGACGAGCTGCACACGATCGACGGATTCATCTCCGTCGAACGCTTTCAAAGCCTGTCCACGCCAGGCAAGCTGCTGTCGCTGTCATTCTGGCGCGACGAGGCAGCGGTGCTGCGCTGGCGCTCGCTGGAATCGCACCGCCGCGCGCAGGAGGCCGGGCGCGGCGGCGTCTTTCAGAACTACCGTCTGCGCGTCGCGCAGGTGCTGCGCGACTATGGCATGCAGGAACGCGACGAGGCGCCCGCGGACAGCCGCAAGCGCCACGGCTGAACCGCCCCGCGATGGGGCGATCGGGTTCGGACTGGCGGCTTAACGCAGCAGCCGCCCCACCGCCTCGACCACGCGCCGCACATCGTCGGCCGACACGTTCAGATGCGTGACAAGGCGCGTCGGACCGCCATAGACGGCGCGCATCAGGATGTCTTCCTTGGCCAACGCCGCCGTCAGCGCATCGCAGCGTGACGGCTCGAACTCCACGAACACCATGTTGGTGTCCTGGCTCAGCACCTTGACGCCGGCGATGGCGCGCAGGCCTTCGGCCAGGAGGCGCGCATTCTCGTGGTCCTGCGCAAGCCGTTCCACGTTGTGCTCCAACGCATGCAGGCACGCCGCCGCCAGCACGCCGGACTGGCGCAGCCCGCCGCCCAGCATCTTGCGCCAGCGGTGCGCGCTGGCGATCAGCGCTTCGCTGCCGACCAGCACCGATCCCACCGGCGCGCCCAGTCCCTTCGAAAAGCAGATGGACACCGTGTCGAACGGCTGACAAAGATCCGCCACGGGCTTGCCGCTGGCGACGGCCGCATTGAACACGCGGGCGCCATCCAGGTGCGTGGCAAGGCCCTGCTCGCGCGCCCACGATGTGGCGGCCTGGATGTACGCGGCCGGTATCAGCTTGCCGTGGAAGGTGTTTTCAAGCGCCAGCAGGCGCGTGCGCGCAAAGTGCGGATCGCCCTTGGGCTTGAGCGCCGCGGCCAGCTTGTCCAGCGGCAGCGAGCCATCCGGCGCATGCTCGATGGGCTGGGGCTGGATGCTGCCCAGCACCGCCGCGCCGCCGCCCTCGTACTTGTAGGTGTGCGCAAGCTGGCCAACGAGGTACTCGTCGCCGCGGCCGCAATGCGCCATGAGCGCCGCGAGGTTGCTTTGCGTGCCCGACGGAAAGAAGAGGCCGGCGGCCTTGCCGGTGCGCTCGGCCAAGGTCTTTTGCAGGCGGATCACGGTGGGATCATCGCCCATCACGTCATCGCCCAGCGGGGCATTGGCCATCGCCTGCAACATGGCGGCGCCGGGGCGGGTGACGGTATCGCTACGCAGATCAATCATGAAGGTTTCCAGGGGATCGGAGAGAACAGGATTTCGAAAAGGTCAATTGGCGCGCGTCGCAGGCGCGGCGCGGCTCACCACAAAGATGCCGGCCAGGATCAGCGCCATGCCGCCAAGCTCGACGGGCGTGGGGCGCTCGGACAGGATGGCCCACGCGAGCAGCATGGCCACCACGGGCACGCCCAGACTGGACAGGCCCGCGATCGACGCGGGCACCCGGCGCACCACCTGCAGCCACAGCAGCCAGCCCGCTGCGGTGGCGATCAGCACAATGTAGGTCATGCCAGTCCAGAGCGGCCAGCCCCATTGGGCGGTCATCTGCGGCACCAGATAGGCGACGGGCACCATGACCAGGCCGCCGAACAGCATCTGCCACGCGGTGAACGTCATCACATCCGGCGCATGGCGGTCGAACATGCGCTTGGACAGCACCGTGCCCACGCCCCAGCACAGCCCGCTGCCCAGACCCAGCAGCACGGTGCGGATGTCGCCCAGTCCGTTCCAGGGCTCGACGAAACAGATCAGGCCGACGGCAGCCAGCGCGATGCCGGCCGCGTGCCGGGCCGTGGGACGCTCGCCCAGCAACCACCATGCAAACAGCACCACCCAAAACGGCATCGTGTAGGCCATGAGCGACACCTTGCCCACGCCCCCATCCACCAGCGCGGTCTGCACAAAGCCCTGAAAGCCTGCCGTCTGGGTCAGGCCGATCAAGAGGGTCAGTTTCCAGGGCGGCATCGCCAGCGGCCGGCGCGTGGCGATCGCGAGCGCGAAGAGGACCAGGCTGCCCACCACATAGCGCAGGGCCACGAAGTCGAACGGCCCGATGTAAGGCACGATCAGCTTCATCGCGATCCAGCTTCCCGCCCAGACCAGGATGGTGCTGAACATCAGGGCAAGCCCTGCGCGATCGAAACTGCTGCTCACGGGTGTGGCTCCATGCAAGGAAATCTGGCAATCCAGGAATGACGACGCCCGTGCCGCAACTTGCCGGCACGGGCGTCGTCATTATGCGCCTGTCGCGCTGCAAACGGCCGGCGTAAGCCGGCCAGTTGCATTTACAGCGGCTTGGCGAGCTGCTCCAGGATGGCGGGGTTTTCCAGCGTGGACACATCCTGCGTCACTTCCTCGCCCTTGGCGACCACGCGCAGCAGGCGGCGCATGATCTTGCCCGAACGGGTCTTGGGCAGGTTGTCGCCAAAACGGATGTCCTTGGGCTTGGCGATGGGGCCGATCTCGCGGGCCACCCAGTCGCGCAATTGCTTGGCGATGGCCTGGGCCTCTTCGCCTTCCGGACGCGAACGCTTGAGCACCACGAAGGCCACGACGGCCTCGCCGGTCGTGTCGTCGGGACGGCCCACGACGGCGGCTTCGGCCACCATCTCGTGCGCCACCAGCGCCGATTCGACTTCCATCGTGCCCAGCCGGTGACCCGAGACGTTCAGCACGTCGTCGATACGGCCCATGATCCAGAAGTAGCCGTCCGCGTCGCGCTGCGCGCCGTCGCCCGCGAGGTAATACCCGCGCAGTTCAGACGGGAAGTAGCTCTTCTTGAAGCGCTCCGGGTCGCCCCAGATGTTGCGGATCATGGCGGGCCACGGACGCTTGATGACCAGGAAGCCGCCATTGCCCTTTTCGACGTCGCCGCCGGTCTCGTCCACGATGGCCGCGGCGATGCCCGGCAGGGGCAGCGTGCACGAGCCAGGCTTGGTGGGCGTGGCGCCCGGCAGCGGCGTGATCATGTGCCCGCCGGTTTCGGTTTGCCACCAGGTGTCCACGATGGGGCAGCGCTCGCGGCCGACGTTCTTGTGATACCACATCCAGGCTTCGGGATTGATGGGCTCTCCCACCGTGCCGATGATGCGCAGCGAGTCCAGGTCGTAGTTCTTGGGATGCGCCTCGGGCGTGCCTTCCGAGGCCTTGATCAGCGAGCGGATCGCGGTGGGCGCCGTATAGAACGTGGTGACCTTGTGGCGCGCGATCATGTCCCAGAAGCGGCCGGCGTTGGGGAACGTGGGCACGCCTTCAAAGACGACCTGCGTCAGGCCCGCGGCAAGCGGACCGTAGGTGATGTACGTGTGACCCGTGACCCAGCCCACGTCGGCCGTGCACCAGTAGACGTCGTCCTTGCGGGCGTCGAAGGTCCACTTGACGGTCAGGAGCGCCCACAGCAGGTAGCCGGCGGACGAATGCTGCACGCCCTTGGGCTTGCCGGTGGAGCCGGAGGTGTAAAGGATGAACAGCGGATGCTCGGCGTTGACCGGAACCGGTTCGCAGATGTCGGACTGACCGGCCTCGACGTCCTGCATCCAGACGTCGCGGCCTTCGTTCCATTGCACCTTGCCGCCCGTGCGGCGGTACACGACGACCTTGGTGACGGCCTCGCAGCCGCCCATGGCGATGGCTTCTTCGACGGCAGGCTTGAGCGGAATGGTCTTGCCGCCGCGCACTTGTTCGTCGGCGGTGATGACGAGCGATGCACCCACGTCGACGATGCGTTCCTGCAGGCTCTTGGCCGAGAAACCGCCGAACACCACCGAGTGCGTCACGCCAAGGCGGGCGCAGGCCTGCATGGCGACCACGGCTTCGATGGACATGGGCATGTAGATGATGGCGCGATCGCCCTTCTTGTAGCCCAGCGCCGCCAGCCCGTTGGCAAAGCGGCACACGCGCGCCAGCAGCTCGCGGTAGGTGACCTTGTCGACCTTGCCGTCATCGGATTCGAAGATGATGGCGGTCTTGTCGGCGTTGCCGTTGGTCAGGTGGACGTCCAGGCAGTTGGCCGAGACGTTCAGTTCGCCGTCGCCGAACCAGCGGTAGAACGGGGCATCGGACTCGTCCAGCACCTGCGTGAAGGGCTTGGTCCACTGCAGATTGTCGCGGGCCTGTCCGGCCCAGAATCCGTCGAAGTCGTTTTCGACCTGCGCGCACAGCGCGTTGTAGGCGTCCATGCTGGAAATCGCGGCGCCCTGCGCGGCGCGCTCGGGCGGCGGAAACACGCGGTTTTCCACCAGGACGGACTCAATAGCGTTCGACATGATCTTGTCTCCAATCGGTGATTCTGTTGTTTATGCTGCTTTTTTATTACCCACCTGCAACCGTATCGCCGCGCTCTTACGAGCACCTTACGCAAAATGCGGGCCGGAGCCCGCAGATTGACGAGGCCCAAGGCGATGCGTCTGCGCCGGATCTGGGCAGGAAGACGCCGCAAGGCGCCGACCGGGCAGCATGCACAAGCCAACGACGCGCCGCCCTGCGACGCGTCAACAATGCCAAGCAATCAGCATGCGCCGCCGCATCGAGACACGGCGGCACAAGGCAGTCCATAAGGATAGCAGCCGCTTGCAGCTTGGCGTATACCGCATTCAGGCGGCCTGCCGGGCAAGGCCGCGCTTCATGTCCACCCGCGACAACAGGACCAGTCCGCCGACGAAGAACAGCCCGGTGACAAGGATGGCCAGGCGATGATTGCCTTCCGTGACCCACGTCACCAGCCCGTACGTCAACGGGCCGATCACGGCGGCAAGCTGCACGGCGAAGGTCCACAGCGAATAGAACTCGGCCAGCCGGCCCGCCGGCGCCAGCGCGCCGGTCATAGCGCGGCCCGCGCTTTGCGTCGTGCCCATGCACAGGCCGGCCAGCACGGCCGCCACCCAGAACACCGGCGCGGTCACGGCCGCATAGGCCACCAACACCATCACGATCCACCCGACCAGCGTGATCGCCAGCGCCGGCTTGTGGCCAATGCGGTCCTGCACGTAGCCGAACGAAAACGCCCCGGCCGCCGCGCCGATGTTCACGGTGAACACCAGCAGCATGATCTGCGGCGTGGTGAATCCCATGACTTCCGACGCATACACCGCGGCCAGCGTGATCACGACCGAGATGCCGGCCTGATAGCAGGCAATGCACATCAAGAGGCGCCGGAATTCCGGAAAATGCAGGCCCGTTTCGCGCCAGGCATAGGCCAGGCGTTTCAGCATATGCAGCGCGGGCGGATTGCCCGGCTGCGGCGTGGCACGCTCGCGCAGCATGAAGAACGACGGCAGCGCGGCCAGCGCAAACACCGAGGCCGTCACCACGATGACCCACGGCACGAATTGCTCTGCAGTGTCGCCGCGCGCTTCGGCCAACGTCACCACCACGAGCGACAGGCCCAGCGTCAGCATGCCGCCGAAATAGCCAAAGCTCCATCCCCAGCCAGAAACGCGGCCCAACGCCTGCGGCTTGGCAAGTTCAGGCAGAAACGCCGCGACCACGGATTCGCCGACGCAATAGCAGAAGTTGGACACGACGATGGCGGCCAGCGCCAGCCAGACGTCGCCCGGCCCTGCCTGCGTCAGGACCAGCGTAGCCGCCACGCAGCCGGCCGTGCTGGTGTAGAGCAGCCGCCGCTTGCCGGCCCGCGCATCGGCGCGCGCGCCCAGCGTGGGCATGGTCAGCATGATGAGGAGGTACGACAGCGACAGCGCGGCCGTCCAGGCCAGCGTCGCCCAGGTGGCGCGCCCGGCGACCACGCCGACGAAGTAGGTGCTGAAGACCGCCGTGAGGATCACGGTGGTGTAGCCGGAGTTCGCGAAGTCGTACATGGCCCAGGCCCAGACTTCGCGCCGTTTCACGCCGGGGTTCAGCGGACCGCTGTCCGCCCCCCGGGTGTCCTGCGCGGAAACGCCGGCCGGCGTTTCCGGCGGCAGCGCCTGGCTCATAGGCCCAGCGCGGCAATGCCTGCTTGCGCGATCTGCACGTCTTCGGTCGACTTCACGCCCGAAACGCCCACCGCACCCACGACCTGGCCGTCAACGACGACCGGCACGCCGCCCTCGAGCATGCCTTCGATCAGCGGCGCCGACAGGAACGAGTAGCGGCCGTTGTTGATCAGTTCTTCGTAGATGCGCGATTCGCGGCGGCCCAGCGCGGCCGTCTTGGCCTTGGCGGGCGCGATGTGCGACGAGATCGGCGCCGCATCGTCCAGACGCAGCATGCCCAGCAGATGGCCGCCATCGTCGGTCACGGCGATGGTGACGGCCCACTTGTTCTGCAAGGCGTGTGCTTCGGCCGCGGCCAGGATCTTTTTGACGTCGTCGGCGCTCAGCACGGGTTTGGTTTTCATTGCAGTGACTCCTTGATCTGTTCGAGGGCGTTAGGGTCTTCCATGGTGGTCAGGTCGCCGGGATCGCGCGATTCGCATACCGCGACGATCGCGCGGCGCAGCACCTTGCCGGAACGGGTCTTGGGCAGGGCGCCCACGAACCGGATCCTGGCCGGCCTTGCCACCGCCCCCAGCTGTTCTTCCACCAGCCGCATGATATCCGCTTCCAGCTGCTTTGCCGCTTCCGGCGTGTCGGCGCCGGCGGGATTCTTCAGCACGGCAAACGCCATGGCGACCTGCCCCTTGAGCGGGTCGGACACCCCCACCACCGCGCATTCCGCGATGCCGTTGTGGCTGTTGACCGATTCCTCGATTTCACGCGTGCCCAGCCGGTGACCCGCCACGTTGATCACGTCGTCCGTGCGGCCCAGGATGAACCAGTAGCCATCGGCGTCCACCCGCCCCCAGTCGAAGGTCGAATACACCTGCCGGCCTGGAATCGACGTGAAGTAAGTCTCGACGAAGCGCGCGTCGTCGCCCCAGATGGTGGACATGGCGCCGGGCGGCAGCGGCGGCACGATGGCGACCACGCCCTTCTCGTCGGGGCCCAGGTCTTCGCCGGAGGACTCGCTGACGATGCGCGCATCAAAGCCATACACCGGGAACGAGGGGCTGCCGAACCGGGTGGCGACTTTTTCAACGCCCGGCTGCGCCGACAGGATCGGCCAGCCGGACTCCGTCTGCCAGTAGTTGTCGATGATGGGCTTGCCCAGACCCTCGGAGATCCATTGCGCCGTTGGCTCGTCGAGCGGCTCCCCGGCCAGATACACGGCGCGCAGCGTCGACAGATCGTGCCGTCTCAAGAGCTCGGGATCCTGGCGCTTGAGCACGCGCACCGCCGTGGGCGCCGAAAACAGCGTGTTCACCCCGAATTGCTCGACCAGCTTCCAGAGAATCGCGCCGTCCGGGCGCACGGGTGTTCCTTCGTACAGAATGGTCGATTGCCCGCCGATGAGCGGTCCATAGACGATATAGGAATGCCCGACCACCCAGCCGATGTCGCTCGTGCAGAAATAAGTGTCGCCGGGCTTGCCATCGAACAGGTACTCCATGGACGACGCCAGCGCCACGGCGTAGCCGCCCGTGTCGCGCTGCACGCCCTTGGGTCGGCCGGTGGTGCCGGAGGTATAGAGGATGTAACTGGGCTCGGACGATTCAAGCCACTCGACGGGCACGCGCGCGCCGCGGTGCCGTTCGCGCAGCGTGGCGTAATCCAGGTCGCGTCCAGCCACCGGCTCGAACGGGGCCAGGCCGCGGTCGAACACCACCACCGACGCGGGCGGTGATTTCGCCAGGCTCATGGCGCGGTCCAGCAGCGGCTTGTACGGCACGACCTTGCCGGCCCGCGAGCCGCCGTCCGTGCACACCACCACCTTGGGCGCGGCATCGTCGATGCGCTGCGCCAGGTTGACGGACGCAAAACCGCCGAACACCACCGAATGCACGGCCCCGATGCGCGCGCAGGCAAGCATGGTGAACACCGCTTCCGGCACCATCGGCATGTAAAGCAGCACCCGGTCGCCGCGTCCCACCCCCAACTCGCGCAGCATGGCGGCGGCGGCATTCACTTCTTCAAAGACGTCCTGCCGCGTATAGATCTGCTCGCGGTCCACCTCGGTGGATACCCAGATCAGCGCCGGCTTGTCCGCCTGGGTCGGCAGCCAGCGATCCACGGCGTTGTAGCAAAGATTTGTGTGCCCGCCGACGAACCACTTGGCGAAGGGCGGACGCGAGAAATCCAGCACATTGTCAAAAGGCGTTTCCCAGTGGATGCGCGTGGCCTCTTCGCGCCAGAACGCGTCGCGGTCATTCACCGAGCGATAGTGGAAATCCCGGGTTCTTTGCATGTTTGTCTCCTGGTATTGTTCATAGGCCTTAAGGCTGATTGATTTCTTGTCAAATCATTTCGGTCATTCTGGTAGGCAAACCTTGCACGAGGCTTGCCGCAAGTCAAAAAATTCTTCCAGATGTCCACGCTGCATGGATATTTAGGGCCGATACGTAACGAAGCGGCACTAAAAGTTTGGTAGAATCCCCGCGAAGTTGCACATAATTGTTGAATTTGCTGACATCTCGGCCCCAACCGCGGCTAATGCGCGGTTTTTGCTGTGTTCAGTGAATCATCCCCAGGCGAATGCATCGACACTCCATACCCGCGCGATTCAATTCAACCACTGGCCTTGCAAAGCGCGGTCTGCGCATGCTCGCGTTGGTTGCTTGCGTTGCGGGTCTGGCGGGTTGTGCAAGCACTAGCCAAAAGTCAACCGCCCATACGTCCGAGATCGATCCCTACGAGATGGAATGGGTTGCCACCGCCGATGACCCGATCGGCATGCTGGTGGTCCAGAAATTCAAGCGTGAACGCCAGCGCACCCATTCGGGTGTCGGCACCGACAACGCCATGGTCAGCGAAGCCCTGAATCACCTGGGCATCCGCTATCGATTCGGCGGCAGCTCCCCCGACACCGGCTTTGATTGCAGCGGCCTCGTCGCTTACTCAGCCGAACGTGGTCTGGGCCTGAAGCTGCCCCGCAACGCCGCCGAGATCGCGCAGCAAGGCGTGGCCGTCGCCAAGAACGAACTGCAGGCCGGCGACCTCGTCTTCTTCAACACCATGGGCCGCCGCTACTCCCACGTTGGCATCTATCTGGGCGACGACCGCTTCGTGCACTCCCCCAGCGCCGGCGGTGTGGTGCGTGTCGAAAAAATGACCATGGCCTACTGGTCCAAGCGCTACAACGGCGCTCGCCGCCTGGACAACACCCTGATGGCATCGGCCCGCGCGGCCAACTGACGCCCTGCCCTGTCTCAAGGCAACATAGTCGCACGCAGGCCTGCCCGCCGCCATCGTCCAAATGCAAAACGCCGCCCGACTTTCGTCCGGCGGCGTTTTTGTTTGTTCTCTTCGCGGCGGTCAGGCCGCAGGCCGTATCGGCCTCCCCAGTTTGTCGTGGATGCGCGGCAAGACGCGTCCCGTCAATGAACCGTGCCGGCGCGCGGGCACAGGCCGCATTGCTGCAGGGCCTGCTGCATGCTGCACACGGAACGGCGACAAGCGACGACCCGGATGCCGCCGCGCTGCGCGGCGTTGCGGAAGGTCTTCATGACGTTGTGGCCAAGAAAATCGGTAAGCAGGATGACCAGCTGCGTGCCCGAGGGCAGTTGCAGGGTCTTCTTCTGATGCGAGGGATCGCGCCCGCTGATGTGGTGCGTGATCGAGATGTTGTGTCCCTTGAGCAGATCGGGAATATTGCCGAGGCGGTCGGCGCCCACTACCACTGCACTAAGTCCTGCCGTCATGATTTACCTCACTGGGTCGTTGAGCCTGGATGTAATGATAATGATTCCTATTTTTTCGTCAACTCAAATGAGATCGGTTCTTATTTAATTATTTTTATGAGCTTATGGAAAGGGATAGCCGTCTCACGCTTTCCGCAGGGGGCAACGGGCAAAAAAAACGCGACGTCGTGAGGACGTCGCGCCATGTCGATGCGGGAGCCGGCAGCCGGGCTACTTCGGCGGGCCCTGCACCGCATCCGTGACGACCGCCCGGGTCAGCGACGGCGCCAGCATTTCCAGGAAGGTGTAGACGTAATCGCGCAGGAACACGCCCGCCTTCACGCCCACGCGGGTGGTGTGCGTGCCGAACAGGTGCCCCACCGGCAGGCCGACCAGATTGGAATCGCGGCGCGGGTCGTAGGCGACGCCCGCGATGATGCCGATGCCCAGGCCCACGTCCACGTACGTCTTGATCACGTCGGCGTCGATGGCTTCGAGCACGATGTCCGGATGGATGCCCTGATTGGCAAAGATCTCGTCGATCGTGCTGCGGCCGGTGAAGGCGCGGTCGTACGTCACGATGGGGTACTCGGCCAACTGCGCCAGCGACAGGCGCTTGGCGGCGCTGGAGGTCAATTCGGCCAACGGGTGATCGGGCCGCACCACCACAGTGTGCTCCCACGCATAGACCGGCAAGGTCGCCAGGCCCGGCGTCAGTGCCAGCGATTCGGTCGCCAGCGCCAGATCCGCCTGCTCATGCAGCACCATCTCGGCAAGCTGGGCGGGGCTGCCCTCGGCCAGCGACAGGTGAACCTTGGGGAATTGCTTGCGGAACGCGGGAATCACGCGGGGCAGCAGGTAGCGCGCCTGCGTGTGGGTGCAGGCAATCACCAGGCCGCCTTCATCGCGGCGCGCGAATTCGTCGCTGACCTTCTTCAGGTTATCGACTTCGCGCATGATGCGGTCGATGACCTGCGACACGGCCAGACCCGGCTTGGTCAGCCCCTTGATGCGCTTGCCGTGGCGTTCGAAGATCTTGATGCCCAGCTCGTCCTCGAACTCGATGATGGCCTTGGAGACGCCGGGCTGCGACGTGTACAGCATCCGGGCGGCTTCGGTCAGGTTGAAGTCGCGCCGGATGGTTTCACGCACGAAACGAAATTGCTGGAGGTTCATTAATTGGCCCCTGATAGACGGGCCAATTATAAGTAATAAGAACGCCTCGCTATATGAATTATTTGTATAAGCTTAGGAGCAAGGCGTCCCCTCTTTTAGCGCATCGAGATCGTGGTGTTGACGGTCTTGGCGTGCGCCGACCAGCGTGCGGTGACGGTCTTGGTCTGCGTCCAGAACTGCACGGCCTGCTTGCCATTGGGACCCAGGTCGCCCAGCTTGGAACCACGCGAACCCGTGAAGCTGAACCACGCCACCGGCACCGGAATCGGCACGTTGATGCCGACCTGGCCCACGTCGATGTTGTTCTGGAAGTAGCGGGCCGCGCCCCCGTCCTGCGTGAACAGGGCGACGCCATTGCCGTTGGGGTTGCGGTTGATGAAAGCCACCGCGTCTTCCAGCGTCTCGACGCCGACGCAGCACAGGACCGGCCCGAAGATTTCCTCGGTATAGATAGTCATGTTCTCGGCAACGCCGTCGAACACCGTGGGGCCGACGAAGTTGCCTTCCTCGAAGCCCGAGACCTTCAGGTTGCGGCCGTCGAGCAACAGCTTGGCGCCTTCGTCCACACCCTTCTGGATCAGGCTTTCCACGCGCTTCTTCGCATTGGGCGACACCAGCGGACCCAGATCGGCTTGGCGATCCGTGCCGGCGTTGACCTTGAGCTTCTTGGCGCGTTCGACGAAATCAGGCAACCAGTTGCGGGCCTCGCCCACCAGCACGGCCACGGACGACGCCATGCAGCGCTGGCCGGCCGCACCGAAAGCGGCGCCCAGCAACTGGTTCAGCGCGACTTCCGGATCCGCGTCCGGCAGGACCACGCAGTGGTTCTTGGCGCCCATCATCGACTGGCAGCGCTTGCCGGCGGCAGACGCGCGGTTGTAGATCTCGGTACCCACACGGGTCGAGCCGATGAACGACACCGCCTTGATGTCCGGATGCTCGCACAGGCCGTTGGCCGTCTCGGGACCGCCGTGCACGACGTTCAGCACGCCCGGCGGCAGGCCGGCTTCCAGCGCCAGCTCCGCCAGGAACAGGGACGAAGTCGGATCCTGCTCGGACGGCTTCAGCACGAACGTGTTGCCGCAGGCCACGGCGATGGGGAACATGAAGCACGGCAGCATCACAGGGAAGTTGAACGCGGTGATGCCCGCGCACACGCCCAGCGGCTGGATCAGGGTGTAGACGTCGATGCCGGTCGCCGCGTTTTCCGCGTATTCGCCCAGTTGCAGGTTGGCGATCGAGCAGGCGTGCTCGACCACTTCCAGGCCACGACCGACTTCACCCTCGGCGTCCGGCAGCGTCTTGCCGTGTTCGCGGGTGATCATCTCGGCCAGTTTGCCGGTATTGGCGCGCAGCAGTTCCTGGAACTTGAGCATGACGCGCATGCGTGCGCCCTGCCCGGCGTTGCGCCAGGTCTTGAAAGCCTCCTTGGCATTGGAGACGGCCAGGTCCAGTTCTTCGCGCGTGGCGAAGGGCACCTTGGCAACGACCTCCTGGGTGGCGGGGTTGATCACGTCTCGCCATTCGGTGGTTTTGGACTGCACAAGCTTGCCGCCGATCAGTAGCGGAACGCGCGGGACTTCACTCATTTTGATGCTCCTCACACTGCGTAGTCGATGCGGATGGTCGTCCGCGTTCTTGGATCGAGCCGGGCCCGCGCGACAAGCGTCCGCGGGCCTCGGGTTATTTCTTCACCAGCGGGCAGGTCGAATCGGCCAGGGGCTGGAAGGCTTCGGCCGCCGGAATGGTGGCCACCAGCTTCGAATAATCCCAGCCGCCCTTGGAGTCCGCGGGCTTCTTGACTTCGTACAGGTACATATCGTGAATCACGCGGCCGTCCGGGCGGATCGACGCGTTGCGCATGATGGGATCCTTGATGGGGAGGTCGCGCATCTTGTCGGCCACGACCTTGCCATCGGTGCTGTTGGCAGCGGCCACCGCGCGCAGGTAATGCAGCACGCTCGAATACACGCCGGCCTGCGTCATGGTGGGCTTCAGGCCGCGGAAGGCCTTTTCAAAACGCCCGGACCACTCGCGCGTCGCATCGTCGTAGTCCCAGTAGAAGCCGTCCACGTAGGACAGTCCCTGGGCGTTCTCCAGGCCCAGCGCACGCAGGTCGGACAGGAAGATCAGCAGGGAAACCAGCCGCTGCCCGCCGGCCACGATGCCGAACTCGCGCGCCTGCTTGACGGCGTTGACGGTGTCCTGGCCGCCGTTGGCCAGCGCCACCACCTGCGCCTTCGAGCTTTGCGCCTGCAGCAGGTAGGACGCAAAGTCGGGCGCGTTCAGCGGATGACGCACGCTGCCGGCGACCGTGCCGCCCAACGCCTTGACCGCCTTGACCGTGTCGGCTTCCAGCGAGTGGCCGAATGCGTAGTCGACGGTGATGAAGAACCACGACTTGCCGCCCTCGCGCACGGTCGCCTTGGCGCCGCCAGCGGACTGCGAGTAGGTGTCGAACATCCAGTGAAAGCCGACCGGCGAGCACTCTTTGTTGGTCAGCGCCGTGGTGGCCGGACCGGAGAACATCACCACCTTGTTCTTTTCGCGGGCGATGCCTTGCACGGCCAGCGCCACGGCGGAATTGGTGAGGTCGGCAATGGCGGTGACGCCGTCGCGATCGAACCATTCGCGGGCGCGGGCAGCGCCGACGTCGGCCTTGTTCTGATTGTCCGCGGACACCAGGTCGATCTTCATGCCCTTGCACTCTGCCGCCAGGCAGTCGTCGATGGCCAACTGCGCCGCCGCAACCGAACCTGCGCCCCCCATGCCGGCATAGGTGCCGGACATATCCGTCAGAATGCCGATCTTCACCGGCGGCTTATCCGCCGCCTGGGCCTGCCCAAGCAATCCGGCGCCCAGACACAAGCCTGCGGCGAGCCCGCGTGCGTGCAATTTCATGGATTTGTCTCCTGAGTTTTTATGCGCTGAGTGGTAGCGTTGTGGCGCCGTCTTCGCGGTCTGCGGTCCCAGGGCATAGCCCAAGGCCTGCCGATCCAGTGTAGATGTGTGAAAATCAACAAGCAACACTACAAATGCACATTCCTTGTGCATTCATGCACACACAAAAAAAGCCCTTCGGCAGCGTGCTGCCAGGGCCTTGGAGCGTTGGATCTTGCTTGATTGGGACAGCCTGCGGTACTTCCTGGAAGTGGCCCGCACGCAGCGCGTCAGCGCGGCGGCGCGCAAGCTTGGGGTGGAGCACACCACCGTCTCGCGCCGCATCCGGGCGCTGGAAACGGAACTGGACACCCTGCTCTTCGAAAAATCCCGCAGCGCGGGCTTCGTGCTGACCGAAGACGGCCAGCGCCTTTTCGTCCACGCCGAGCAGATGGAAAGCGTCGTGCACACCGCGCGCGAGAACCTGTCCGGCATCGGGCAGGCGCTGTCGGGGCATTTACGCATTGGCGCCACCGAGGGCTTCGGCAGTTACGTGCTGACCCCGCTGGCCGCCGATTTCCAGCGGCGCTATCCGCACATCACGCTGGACATCCTGCCCGTGCCGCGCTTTGTCAGCCTGTCCAAGCGCGAGGCAGACCTGGCCATCACCATCGAGCGCCCGCAGCGCGGCCCGTATGTGTGCAGCAAGCTGTGCGACTACACGCTGCGGCTGTACGGCACGCCGGGCTACCTGGCAAACCATGCGCCGATCACCCGCCGCGAAGACCTCGCGGATCACACGTTCATTGGCTATGTGGACGAGCTGCTGTTCAGCGAGCGCTTGCGGTATCTGGAAGACCTGCTGCCGGCGAGCAAGGTGGTGTTGCGCAGCACGAGCGTCGTGGCCCAGTACCACGCAGCGCTGCAGGGCCAGTCGCTCGCGATCCTGCCGTGCTTCATCGCGGCCCAGGATCCGAGGCTGAAACCCGTGCTGCAGGACGAGATCGCCATCACGCGCTCGTTCTGGATGTACTGCCACGAAGACCTGCGCAAGCTCAAGCGCGTGACCGTGCTGTGGGAGTTCATCCGCAAATCGGTATTGAAAAACGCCGACCTGTTGGCAGGCCGGCGTGGAACGATGAAGTATCTGCCCTGAAGACGCCGACCGGCGGCGCCCGCTTCGCTAGGTGCTGTTCTTCGGCGCCTTCACGCGCAGGCGGCGCATCAGCAGGAAGGCGGTCAGCAGCGCAACGGCGCCATGGATCAGCCACACCCCCAGGCCAAAGCTGAGCTTGCCGTTGGAGATCCAGGCGCGCGACAGATTGATCATATTCATATAGAGCAGACCGACCAGACCGGCGATGAGCAGGTCGCCCGAACGCCCCAACCGCGGATTCACGGCGCCAAGCGGAATGGCCAGCAGCGCAAGATTCAGCGCGGCGAGCGGCAGCGAGATCCGCCACATGACCTGCGACCAGCTGCTGTTGGTGTTGTCTTCGACGAGCTGCGGCGTGCTGCGCGCCTTGGAGGAACGCTCCGCCGCCGCGCGGGCCTCGGCCATCGGATCGCCCCCCGACTTGCTCTCGAGGCGCAGGCCGTATTTTTCGAAATGCACGAGGCGAAGCTCGGGCGTGCCCGGCTTCAGGTCGTACCGATGACCCTCGCCCAACACCAGGAAACGGTCGCCGTTGGGCAGCGTTTCGCTGTGCGCGCTGCTCGCGGTCAGCACGCTGAGCCATTCAGGGCCGATCTCGCGCGCGAACACGTTGCCGAGTTCGTCGGCGGGATTGACGGGGTCTTCGGCAAAGAACACGCGGTTGCCGCCAGAGGACTCGGCAAACTGGCCGGCCGTGACCTTGGACAGGTCGGAGCGCTGCTCGAAGCGTTCGTGATATTCGCCAATCTGACGGTAGGCCCAGGGCGACGCCACCAGCGTCAGGCCCGCCACGGCAAGCGCAACGGGCACGGCCACGCGCAGCACGGGCTTGAGCCAATCCGCCAGCGACAGCCCGCTGGCAAACCACACCACCATTTCGGATTCGCGGTAGTTGCGCGTGACCGTGGTCAGCACGGCGATGAAGATCGAGACCGCCAGGATGGTCGGCAGCGCGGTGATGGTGGAAAGCGCGGCAAGCACGACCACCACGTCCGCTCCGATGTTGCCCCCCGCGGCCTCGCCGAGCAGGCGCACGAGAAGCACGCTGAGCCACACGACGAGCAACGTGGAAAAGACAACGCCAGCGTGACTGGTGATCTCGCTGACGACAGAGCGTTTGAATAGAGACATGGGAGAATATGCGGGATAATCGACCGCATCATACACAGACGCACACGGGAAACCCTCATGGAATTTAGCACACAGACCACCGCTTCCCTGCACCAGGTCAAAACCGCGGCCCTTGCCGTCGGCGTGTACGCGGACGGCGTGTTGAGCCCCGCCGCCGACATCATCGACCGCGCTTCCAACGGCGCCGTACGTGCGGTGGTCAAAAGCGAATTCCGCGGCCGCGCCGGCGCGACGCTGACCCTGCGCACGCTGCCGGGTGTCACCGCGCAACGCGTGGTCCTGGTCGGTCTGGGCAAGCAGGAAGAATACTCGGCCCGCACCCATGCGTCGGCCGAGCAGGCATTCGCCGCGTCCTGCGTCGCTGCCCAGCTTACCGAAGGCGTGTCCACGCTCCTCGCCAATCCCATCGCCGGCACCGACCTCATTGCGCGCGCCCGCAGCGCCGCGATCGCGGCCGGCAGCGCGGTCTACCACTACGACGCCAGCTTCGGCAAACCCGACCGCGACGCGCGCCCCAAGCTCAAGAAGATCGTGCAGGTCGTCGAGCGCGCCGACGCGGCACAGGCTCAGAAAGGCCTGCGCGAAGGCAGCGCCATCGCCAACGGCATGGAGCTGACCCGCACGCTGGGCAACCTGCCGGGCAACATCTGCACGCCCACGTATCTGGGCGACACCGCCAAGCGCCTGGCGCGCGAATTCAAGTCGCTGAAGGTCGAGGTTCTGGACCGCAAGCAGGTCGAAGCACTGGGCATGGGCTCGTTCCTGTCTGTTGCGCGCGGCTCCGAGGAAGCGCTGCGCTTCATCGTGCTGCGCCACGCCGGCGCCAAGGCCGCCAAAAAGAGCGCCAAGGCCGCGCAGGGTCCGATCGTGCTGGTCGGCAAGGGCATCACGTTCGACGCCGGCGGCATCTCGCTCAAGCCTGCGGCCACCATGGACGAAATGAAGTACGACATGTGCGGCGCCGCCAGCGTGCTGGGTT
>Ga0213827_1000215_pt1 | contig 60099 bp, 45 predicted proteins | sample MC6MC0898MG_FD_180669 | JGI IMG/M metagenome (GOLD analysis project Ga0213827, IMG submission 180669) | Enriched soil aggregate microbial communities from Iowa State University, Ames, United States - MC6-MC0898-MG | ecosystem: Environmental > Terrestrial > Soil > Unclassified | place: USA: Iowa...
GTGTAGTTTTACTACATTTGCTTGCGCATTTCATGCTTTTGCACGAACGGGGTAGTAGTAAAACTACACAAATGCGACGTTTGGTCGCACCTTGGCTTGTGAGGAAAAACGTTCATGTTGGTTGGCGTTGTGTCGCGAGCGGGTGATTCTTGATGTTTCTTGCCAATGATTCGTTTTTTTCAGCTATTTCCAACTTTTGTACGACAGTCCAACCGTGGTCCAGCTCCACCGTGGCCGCTTTTTCCTCCTACTTTCACGCCGATCAAGGATAGACCATGCGCCTGCCTTTGCCGCTCGAACTGCCTGCCACCCTGCAACCGCTGGTCGCGCGTAATCAGCAGTTTTTGCTCGATGCGCTGGCGAGCCACCCCGAGCTCGACCTGAACACCTGGAGCTCGGCTCACCGCCAGCAGTTCGACCAGGTGGCCGCCGCCAGCGACTTCGTCCTGAGCCTGGCCCAGCGCGAGCCGGCCATGTTGTTTGCGCTGCTGGCCAGTGGCGAGCTTGGCCGCCGTTATGCGCCGGGCGAGCTGCGCGGGCATATCGCGGCAGCGGCCCAGGCGGCGCAGAGTGAAGATGAGCTGGCGCGCAACCTTCGGCGCGAGCGCAACCGCCAGCAGCTGCGCATCATCTGGCGCGATATCAGCCGCCAGGCCGAGCTGGGCGAGACCTGCCGCGACCTGTCGGACCTGGCCGATGCGGCCATCGACGAAGCGTATCAATGGCTGTACCCGCGCCATTGCCAGCAGTTCGGCACGCCGATCGGCAACCGCAGTGGCGAGCCGCAGCACATGGTGGTGCTGGGCATGGGCAAGCTGGGTGCGGTCGAGCTGAACCTGTCGTCGGACATCGACCTGATCTTCGCCTTCCCCGAAGGCGGCGAGACCGAAGGCGTCAAGCGTTCGCTGGATAACCAGGAGTTCTTCACCCGCCTGGGCCAGCGCCTGATCAAGGCACTCGACCCGGTTACCGTCGATGGCTTCGTGTTCCGCGTGGACATGCGCCTGCGCCCTTACGGCTCGGCCGGTGCGCTGGCACTGAGCTTCAATGCGCTGGAGCAGTACTACCAGGACCAGGGCCGCGATTGGGAACGCTACGCGATGATCAAGGCGCGGGTGGTGGCTGGCGACCAGGCTGCCGGCGCGCAGCTGCAGGAGATGCTGCGCCCGTTCGTCTACCGGCGCTACCTGGACTTTTCGGCGATCGAAGCGCTGCGCACCATGAAGCAGCTGATTCAGCAGGAAGTGCGACGCAAGGGCATGTCCGAGAACATCAAGCTCGGCGCCGGCGGCATTCGTGAGGTCGAGTTCATTGCCCAGGCCTTCCAGCTGATCCATGGCGGGCGTGACCTGAGCCTGCAGCAGCGGCCGTTGCTCAAAGTGCTGGCCACCCTGGAAGGCCAGGGTTATCTGCCGCCGGCGGTGGTTTCCGAGCTACGTGAAGGCTATGAATTCCTGCGATACACCGAACATGCCATCCAGGCCATCGCCGACCGCCAGACGCAGATGCTTCCCGATGATGAAACCGACCGTGAGCGTGTGGCCTATATCCTCGGCTTTGCTGGCTGGCAGAGCTTCCACGATCAACTGATGCACTGGCGCGGCCGGGTCGACTGGCACTTCCGCCAGGTCATCGCCGACCCGGATGACGAAGAGGGCGAGGGGGAACTGGTGGTGGGCGGCGAATGGTCGCCGTTGTGGGAACAGGCGCAGGACGAGGAGGCCGCCGGTCGCCAGCTGCAAGAGGCCGGCTTCAAGCAGCCTGCCGAAGCACTGCGGCGCCTGGCCGGGCTGCGCGCCAGCCCGCAATTGCGCTCGATGCAGCGCATTGGCCGTGAGCGCCTGGATGCCTTTATCCCCCGCCTGTTGGCCCAGGCAGTGGAGCATGACAGCCCGGACCTGGTACTGGAACGTGTGTTGCCGCTGGTCGAGGCCGTGGCGCGGCGCTCTGCCTACCTGGTGCTCCTCACCGAGAACCCCGGTGCCTTGCGCCGGCTGTTGACCCTGTGCGCTGGCAGCCCATGGATCGCCGAACAGATGGCGCGCTACCCGCTGCTGCTCGACGAGTTGCTCAATGAAGGCCGCCTGTTCAGCCCGCCGCTGGCGCCGGAACTGGCCGCCGAGCTGCGCGAACGGCTGACGCGCATCCCGGAGGACGACCTGGAACAGCAAATGGAAGCCCTGCGCCACTTCAAACTGGCGCACAGCCTGCGCGTGGCGGCTTCCGAGATCAGCGGCAACCTGCCATTGATGAAGGTCAGCGACTACCTCACCTGGCTGGCCGAAGCCATCCTCGACCAAGTGCTGGCCCTGGCCTGGCGCCAGACCGTGGCCCGTCACGGCCAGCCCAAGCGCAGCGACGGCAGCCTGTGTGACCCAGGTTTCATCATCATTGGTTATGGCAAGGTCGGTGGCCTGGAGCTGGGCCACGGTTCGGACCTGGACCTGGTGTTCATCCACGACGGCGACCCGCAGGCGGAAACCGACGGCGCCAAGCCGATCGACAGCGCGCAGTTCTTTACCCGCCTGGGCCAGCGCATCATCCATCTGCTGACTGCCCAGACCAACTCCGGCCAGCTCTATGACGTCGACATGCGCCTGCGCCCGTCCGGCGCTTCGGGGTTGCTGGTCAGCTCGCTGGGCGCGTTCGAGCGCTACCAGCAGAACGAGGCCTGGACCTGGGAACACCAGGCCCTGGTGCGGGCCCGCGTGCTGGTGGGCTGCAAGCAGGTGGCGACAGCGTTCGAGGGCGTGCGTGCCAAGGTGCTGGGCCAGGCCCGCGACCTGGACAAGTTGCGCACCGAGGTCAGCGAGATGCGCGCCAAGATGCGTGACAACCTGGGCACCAAGGCCACTGCCGCAGGCACGGCGGCCAATGCCTTCGATGCTGGTGTGACGTTCGATATCAAGCAGGATGCCGGCGGTATCGTCGATATCGAATTTATGGTGCAATACGCCGCTTTGGCCTGGTCCCACGACCATCCGGCCATACTGCGCTGGACCGATAACATTCGCATTCTCGAAGAGCTGGAACAGGCGGGCTTGATGCCGGCCAGTGATGCGGTTTTGTTGCGCGAAGTGTACAAGGCGTTTCGCTCTGCCTCGCACCGCCAGGCCCTGCAGAAGCAGGCCGGGGTGATCGACGCGGCGCAGTTTGCCGATGAGCGCCGCGAGGTGCGGCGGATCTGGAATGAGCTTGGATTGACCTGAAGGCGCCGCCGGCCCTGTAGGAGCGGGTTTACCCGCGAAGAGAGCACTGCGGTGTATGGCACGGGCTGCGCCCGTGTTCGCGGGTAAACCCGCTCCCACAGGGTCTGGGTGGTACACTGTCCGCCACATAGCCTGAATATAAAGAGGGGAGGCCAGGCTGTAATGCAGCCTGCAGCCTCCCCGAGCGTTTCTGGACTAAGCATGAGAATACTGATCATTGGCCCCAGCTGGGTCGGCGACATGGTGATGGCGCAGACCTTGTTCCAGTGCCTGAAACAGCAGCACCCCGACTGCGTGATCGATGTGCTGGCACCCGAGTGGAGCCGGCCGATCCTCGAACGCATGCCCGAAGTGCGTCAGGCCTTGAGCTTCCCGCTCGGCCACGGCGCGCTGGAGCTGGCAACGCGCCGACGCATCGGCAAGTCCCTGGCCGGCCAGTACGACCAGGCAATCCTTTTGCCCAACTCGCTGAAGTCGGCGCTGGTGCCGTTTTTTGCCGGCATTCCCAAGCGTACCGGCTGGCGCGGCGAGATGCGCTTCGGCCTGCTCAACGACGTGCGCAAGCTGGACAAGGCTCGCTACCCGCTGATGATCGAGCGCTTCATGGCCCTGGCCTACCCGCCGGGTGCCGAGCTGCCGCAGCCTTATCCACGGCCGAGCCTGCAGATCGAAGCGCAAAGCCGCGAGGCTGCCCTGGCCAAGTTCGACCTGGCGCTGGACCGCCCGGTGCTGGCGCTGTGCCCGGGTGCCGAGTTTGGCGAGGCCAAGCGCTGGCCGGCCGAGCATTACGCCGAGGTGGCAGACGCCATGATCCGCCAGGGCTGGCAGGTGTGGCTGTTCGGCTCGAAGAACGATCACCCGGTCGGTGAGCAGATCCGCGACCGTCTGATCCCAGGGTTCCGCGAAGAATCCTACAACTTGGCGGGCGAAACCTCGTTGGCCGAGGCCATTGACCTGATGTCCTGCGCCGATGCCGTGGTGTCCAACGACTCCGGCCTGATGCACGTAGCAGCGGCGTTGAACCGCCCGCTGGTGGCCGTATACGGCTCCACCTCGCCCGGTTTCACCCCGCCGTTGGCCGAGCAGGTAGAGATCGTGCGCACCGGCATCGAGTGCAGCCCATGCTTCGACCGCACCTGCCGCTTCGGCCACTACAACTGCCTGCGCCTGCTGGAGCCTGGCAAAGTCATCGCCGCCCTGCACAGCCTGGGTGGGCCGAACCTGATCGATACCGTGGCCGAGGTCGACTAAGTGCGGGTACTGATCATCAAGACCTCGTCGCTGGGTGATGTGATTCACACCCTGCCGGCCCTGACCGATGCCGCCCACGCCATCCCGGGCATCCGTTTCGACTGGGTGGTGGAAGAAGGCTTCGCCGAAATCCCCAGCTGGCACCCGGCGGTCGACCAGGTTATCCCGGTGGCCATCCGCCGCTGGCGCAAGAACCTCTGGCAGACGATCAAGAGCGGCGAGTGGAAGGCGTTCAAACAACGCGTACGCGAGCGCAAGTACGACCTGGTGATCGATGCCCAAGGCCTGGTCAAGTCGGCCTGGCTGACGCGCTTCGTCAAGGCCCCGGTGGCCGGGCTCGACCGTTACTCGGCGCGTGAGGGCTGGGCAAGCCGTTTCTATGACCGGCGCCTGTCGGTCGCTACTGGCCAGCATGCGGTAGAACGCGTGCGCCAGCTGTTCGCCCTGGCCCTGGCCTACGACCTGCCGGAAGGCATCGGCAACTATGGCCTGGACCTCGACCGCCTGCAACTGCCACCGGCCGCCCCTTACGTGGTGTTCCTGCACGGCACCACGTGGGCCACCAAGCACTGGCCCGAAGCCTACTGGCGAGAATTGGCGGAGCGCATGGGCCAGCGCAAGCTGCAGGTGCGCCTGCCGTGGGGCAACCAGGCCGAGAAAGATCGCGCCGAACGCATCGCCCAGGGCTTGAACAACTGCCAGGTACTCCCCAAATTGAACCTTGCTGGCGTCGCCCGTGTGCTGGCGGCGGCCAAGGCCTGCGTTGCGGTGGATACCGGCCTGGGCCATCTGGCCGCAGCGCTGGACGTGCCGACCATTTCACTGTTCGGCCCGACCAACCCCGGCCTGACCGGCGCCTATGGCCGTGTTCAGGTTCACCAGGCCAGCGATTTCCCCTGTGCACCGTGCCTGCAAAAAAAGTGCACCTACAAACCGAGCGCCGACGACCTGCGCCGGTTCGATCTCAAACGCGAGTGGCCGCTGTGCTTCACTCGCCTGAATCCCGAGCATGTGGCGAGCCGCTTGAGCGCGTTGCTGCTGGCTGAGGATGTCCGTTGATGCAACTGGCTTTCGTGCTTTACAAATATTTCCCCTTTGGCGGGCTGCAGCGCGATTTCATGCGCATTGCCCTGGAATGCCAGAAGCGGGGCCACCAGATCCGTGTGTACACGCTGATCTGGGAAGGTGACATTCCGCCTGGCTTCGAGGTGCTCGTGGCGCCGGTCAAGGCGCTGTTCAACCACCGTCGCAACGAGAAGCTCAGCGCCTGGATGGAGGCCGACCTGGACAAGCGCCCGGTCGACCGGCTGATCGGCTTCAACAAGATGCCAGGCCTGGACGTGTACTACGCTGCCGATGGCTGCTTCGAAGACAAGGCCCAGACCCTGCGCGGCGGCCTGTACCGCCGCTGGGGCCGCTACCGGCACTTTGCCGAGTACGAGCGGGCCGTGTTCGCCAAGGATGCACGCACCGAGGTGCTGATGATTTCCGAGGTGCAGCAGCCGTTGTTCATCAAGCACTACGGCACGCCTGTGGAACGCTTCCACTTGCTGCCGCCAGGCATTTCCCAGGACCGTCGCGCGCCGGCCAATGCCGCCGAGATTCGCGCCGAATTCCGCAAGGAATTCAACCTGGGCGATGATGACCTGTTGCTGGTGCAGATCGGCTCCGGCTTCAAGACCAAGGGTGTCGACCGCAGCCTCAAGGCTCTGGCCGCGTTGCCGTCGGCGCTGCGCAAACGCACCCGGTTGATGGTCATCGGCCAGGACGACCCCAAGGTGTTCCAGTTGCAAAGCGCCACCCTGGGCCTGGGCGAGCAAGTGCAATTCCTCAAGGGTCGCAGCGATATCCCGCGTTTCCTGCTGGGTGCCGACCTGCTGATCCACCCGGCCTACAACGAGAACACCGGTACGGTGCTGCTCGAAGCCCTGGTGGCTGGCTTGCCGGTGCTGGTGTCCAAGGTCTGCGGCTACGCGCATTACATTGCCGAGGCCGATTGCGGCCTGGTGCTGGACGAGCCATTCGAGCAAGAGCAGCTCAACAGCTACCTGGAACGCATGCTCGAAGATAGCCAAGCCCGTGCCGACTGGTCGCGCAATGGCCTGGCCTTTGCCGACACGGCCGACCTGTACAGCATGCCGCAGCATGCCGCCGACGTGATTCTGGGGCAGGAGACCGCATGAAGCTGATACTGGCCGAGCCGTTCAAGCGCCTGTGGGCCGGGCGTGATGCCTTTGATGCCGTGGAAGCCCTGGAAGGCGAGGTGTACCGCGAGCTGGAAGGGCGCCGCACACTGCGTACTGAGGTCGATGGCGAAGGTTTCTTCGTCAAGATCCACCGTGGCATCGGTTGGGGTGAGATCTTCAAGAACTTGTTCACTGCCAAACTGCCTGTGCTGGGTGCTGGCCAGGAATGGCGGGCCATCCAGCGCCTGCATGAAGTCGGTGTGCCGACCATGACTGCGGTTGCCTATGGCGAGCGCGGCAGCAACCCGGCCACCCAGCACTCGTTCATCGTCACCGAAGAACTGGCGCCGACCATCAGCTTGGAAGACTTCAGCATCGACTGGGTCAAGCAGCCGCCCGAGCCGCGCCTCAAGCGTGCGCTGATCGCCGAAGTGGCGAAGATGACTGGCGGCATGCACCGCGCCGGGGTCAACCACCGTGACTGCTACATCTGCCACTTCCTGCTGCACACCGACCGCCCGGTGACGCCGGATGACTTCAAACTCTCGGTGATCGACCTGCACCGCGCGCAAACCCGGGCGACCATCAGCCGCCGCTGGCGTGACAAGGACCTGGCCGCGCTGTATTTCTCGGCGCTGGACATCGGCCTCACCCAACGCGACAAGCTGCGCTTCCTGCGTGGTTACTTCCAGCGCCCGCTGCGCCAGGTTTTCGCCGAGGAAGCCACGCTGCTGGCCTGGCTCGATCGCAAGGCGCAGAAACTTTACGACCGCAAGCAACGCTATGGGGACGCACTCTGATGGCGGGTTGGACACTGGCGCCGGGCTACGAGCAGCTGGCGGCGGACTTCGGCAGTATCGATGCGGTGTTTGCCCTGCAGGGTGAACGCCTGACCCGCGACCCATTGAGCGAGGTCATCCGCGTCGAGCGCGACGGGGTCAACTATTACGTCAAGCGTTACACCGGCGCCGGCAAGCACATGCGCCGTTACCTGGGCCGGCCGCGCATCAAAGCCGAATGGCAAAACCTCAAACAGTTTGCCAAATGGGGCATCCCCACCGCCGAAGTGGTGGCCTGGGGCCTGGAGCGCAATGGCCTGGCCTTCGGCCGTGGGGCGATGATCACCCGCGAGCTGCCGCGCACCGAAGACTTGTCGGTGCTGGCCGAGCGCAACGACCCGCGCCTGGCTGACCGTGCGTGGGTAGACCACATCAGCAAACAGCTGGCGCGGCATACCCGGGTCATGCACGAGCACCGCTTTGCCCACAACGACCTGAAATGGCGCAACCTGCTGGTCGATGACCTGGGCACGCTATTCTTCATCGACTGCCCGACCGGCGACTTCTGGCGCGGGTTCATGTGGCGCCACCGGCTGATCAAGGACCTGGCGTGCCTGGACAAGGTCGCCAAATACCACCTGACGGCGACCCAACGCCTGCGTTTCTACCTGCAGTACCGCGGGCGCCAGCGCCTGAATGTGCGCGACAAACGGCGCATTCGCCAGGTGCTGAGCTTCTTCGAGGGAAGGGAATGACCGATTACCTGGCCAGCGCGGACCTCGCGCTGCTCAAACGCCATGGCCTGAACGACTTCGAGGCGCTGTGGGCGCTGCAACTCGACGCCGTGGACGAACCCAACACCGGCCGTGGCGGCTGGAGCAGCGTCTACCGCCTGGAACTTGAGGGCAAAGGCTATTACCTCAAGCGCCAGAGCGACTACCTGACCCGCACCTTGCACCGCCCGTTCGGCGAGCCGACCTTCGCCCGCGAGTTCCGCAATATCAGCCGTTACCAGAAGCTGCACATCCCAGCTCTGCAGGCGGTGTTCTACGGCGAGCGCAAGCAGGCTGGCCAGCACCGGGCAATCCTGATGACCCGGGCCCTGGACGACTGGAGCGACCTGGACAGCCTGTTGGCCCAGTGGCCGCAGCTCAGCGATGCCGCACGCAATGGCATCCTCCAGGCCTGTGGCCAGCTGGCGCGTACGCTGCACAGCGCCGGCCAGGTGCACGGCTGCTTCTACCCCAAGCACATCTTCCTGCGCCAGCGCCGCGAAGGCTGGGACGCGCAACTGATCGACCTGGAGAAAACCCGGCCGCTGCTGTTTGGTGCACGTGACCGCCTCAAGGACCTGGAGCCACTGCTGCGCCGCGCCCACGCCTGGAGCGAGGCCGACGTGCGCAAGTTGCTGGCGGCTTACCTTGCCCAGCCAGCTGACAGCACGCTGGTCGGCACCTGGTTGCAACGCCTGACGCAACGCCGTCGTGAAAAAGAGGCCCGCTGATGCGTTTGTCTGAATTGAAAGATGCCGGGCGCAGCCCTTCGCTGCCGCTCTCGGTAACCCTGGCCGATGCCGCGGGCAGCGCCGAGCTGCAGCTGCTGAGCCTGTTGCGGGTGTTGCCGGGCCAGCGCTATGTCGGTGCTGGCGTGTGGCGTGGTACGCCGGTGTTGGCCAAGCTGCTGGTCGGCGGTAACGCCGCGCGCCATTTCCAGCGTGAGCTGGAGGGCGTGAAGTTGCTGGCCGAGCAAGGCCTGACCACGCCGAAACTGCTGGCCGACGGCCTCAAGGAAGGCGAGGGCGGCTGGCTGCTGTTCGAGTTTCTCGACGGCGCCGAAAGCCTGGCCGATGCCTGGGCTGCGGTAGAGCGCCTGCCGGTGCTGGCCGACGAGCAGCACCTGGTGCTGGGCGAAGCGCTGACCGCGGTGGCGCAGATGCACGCCAAGGGCTTGTGGCAGGAAGACCTGCATCTGGACAACCTGCTGCGTCACGGCGGCAAGCTGTACCTGATCGATGGCGCCGGCATCAAGGCCGAAACCCCGGGCCAGCAGTTGTCGCGCCCACGTGTGCTGGAAAACCTTGGGGTGTTCTTCGCCCAATTGCCCAAGCGCCTGGAGCCGTTCATCGAAGAACTGCTGGTGCATTACCTGCTGGCCAATGCCGAGCACGCGTTGCCGATGGAAGCACTGCAGAAGCAGGTGGACAAGGTGCGTAACTGGCGCCTGAAGGACTACCTGGAGAAGGCCGGCCGCGAATGCACGCTGTTCAGTGTCGAGCGCAACCTGTCGGGCCTGCGGGCGATCCGCCGCAATGAAACCGAGGCCATGCTGCCGGTGCTGGAGCAGGCTGACGCGCTGATCGACCAGGGCCACCTGTACAAGACCGGTGGTGCAGCCAGCGTGGCGCGCATCGAAGTGAACGGTCGCACATTGGTTGTCAAACGCTACAACATCAAGAGCACAGCCCACTGGTTCAAACGCTTCTGGCGCCCGAGCCGGGCCTGGCACTCCTGGATCGAAGGCCACCGCCTGGAGTTTCTCGACATCGCCACGCCAAAACCGCTGGCGGTGCTGGAGCAGCGCGTCATGGGGCTGCGCAGCCGAGCCTTCCTGGTTACCGAGTACGCTGACGGCCCCGACCTGACTGCGTGCTTTGCGCCTTATGTGGAAAACGGTGATGCCCCCGAAGAGCAAGTTGATGCCCTGGTGCACCTGATGCAGCAGCTGATCCGCGAGCGCATCAGCCATGGCGACTTCAAAGGCCATAACTTGTTCTGGCAGAGCGGCCAGTGGTCGCTGATCGACCTCGATGCCATGTGCCAGCATGCCACCCAGCTCAGCTTCGCACCGGCCTATGCCCGTGACCGGGCGCGGTTGTTGCGCAACTGGCCGAGCAGCAGTGCCCTGCATCAGCGGCTGGACCGGCTGCTGCCGCGGTTGCCTGCGTAATCCGCCGGCAGCGCCAGCCAGTCGCTGCTGCGGCCGGTCTGGCGCACGCGGATGCGCCATTGCGTGTCCTCCCGGCGCAGCACGGCCCAGGCGGGCACGGTGCCACGCAGTGTTGCAGGCAGCACAAGGTGGTAATGGTTGCCAAGCGGATGGCGGCGCACAGGTAGCTGATGCAGCCCAAGCTTCACATACAACAGTGCGTTCTCTTCGAACAGGTTGGCATCGCCTTCAGTGGCCTCCCCCTGAAGTGGCGACGCTAGGCGGCAGTGGTCCAGCAGTTGTTTGATATCCGGTAGCCCGTCGTACCAGAGCACGGGTGAGTCCACTACCCAGCGGCCGTCCAGGCAGCGCTTGATGGGAAGCTTGAGGTAGGCATTGGGCAAGTTCGGATCGATGGCTCGCCAGCGGGAGCCGTCGAATGTGACGTTGAAGTAGCGCCCCAGGTTGTCTTTGACGAAGTACTGCGACAGGCCGGCGCTGGTTGTCTGCTGCTCGTAGACAGCCTCGCCGTGCGGCGCATCGATCCGGTAGCGAAGCTTGGCCACCTCGGGGGTCACTTCGTAGTGCTTTGGCAGCGGTACCGGCGGCGGTTTGGGCAGCCCGCGCATGACACGCCGCATCAGCCCCGAGCCGGCCATGTCGTTGAGCCCCGCCGTTGCATGCCCGAGCGCGGCGACTGCGTGATGCAATGCGCCGCTGTGGTCGTCCTGGTTGAATGCTTCAAAGCCATCCCAGATGGAGATACCCATGCGCCCGAACGCCAGCGCAACTGTGCCAGCCTGGGGTAGCACGAGGGTTACCATATCCAGCACCAGCCGGAGGAGATTGACCGAGTATTCGCCCAGCAACTCCTCGTTGCTGCGGGTAACGTTATCGGCCTGCGCCATCAGCTGACTGACCTCGGCGCGGTAGAGGGCGTGATACAAATTGCCGGTGATGGTCTGCAGCGCGATGTGCGAGCCCAGGCGGCCTTTGAGCAGCAGTGCTTCGAGCGCCTTGGCATTGCCCAGCGGCAACCGCTCGATCACGTACCGGCGCAGGTCCGCATCCTTGCGTACGGCGCGGATCAATGCGCGTGCATTGTTGAATTCGCGCCAGGGGCGGCGGTCTGGCGCATCGGGGCAGTAAGTGACAATGCGCTGAGTGTTCTCAGGGGAGACCAGCAGCACGACACCTTGCAGGGTATGCCCCTGGATCAGCATCTGGCGTGCGACCACTTGTTGCTCGTTGTAGTGTGGGCGGGCGTTGCTGTCGGGTGACTGGATCACGGTGCTGGCCCAACCGTACCCCTGCTCGAACGTGTCCCTCTGAAAATGCCCGGCGTAGCGTGCCTTGACCGCTTCGGCGTTCATGCGTGTACGGTTGATTTGCGCATGTGCGTGCTGGCGCCATTGGCCATGGGGTGAGTCGAGCAGTTGGGTGCGCAGGTAGGCCTGGTAGCTGCTGCCAGCGTTCAGGCGACGAATGATCTGCTTGACCCTCAGCGGCGTCAGGGCATTTAGCGCCTGGTTGTCGGCGAGGTGAACGCGTGCGGTCAGCCAGTAATCGACATCGAACCAGGCGATGTTGAGCAGTGCGAGTTCGTCGAGCCGGTAGGTGCGTTTGACCAGTTCGATATTCCCGCCCACCTGCGGGCGACTGGCGGCGGGGATATACCCGCTTGTGTCGAGCGGGTTGAGGGTAGGGCCGATCTGGCGGGCCATGGTTACGCTGATCGAGATCTCTTCAGGGGCATGGTCGATGCCCGGGTCCCGTTGCAAGTACTCGCGCAGGCGTTCACGCACCCACGCCAGTAATGAATGCCGCTGGCTGAATTGCTCCAGGGTAAGAATGCCCGGTGCCGCCGCAGCCTCGATGGCAGCCACCTGCTCCTGCATGGTTTGCATGATGTGCGCCACGCCTTGCTGTGAGGTCGAACGCAGCCAGTTGGGCAGGTGCTTTTCGAGCAACAGGCCATAACGGGTCGCCAGGGGGCCTTGGCTGGACAGCGCTGGATACAGGTCCAGCGCCTTGGCCAGTACCGCATCGAGTTGATCGACATTGCGTTGCTGGCCTGTTTGCCAGGCCTGATGCCAGGCCTCTGTCAGGCGCCTGGTCTGCGCATCGCGGATGGCAAGTGCCTGGCACTGGGCAATGTCTTCGGTATACCAGTCATAGCGCAAGCGTTCGGCTTGGTGTACGCGTTGTTTGTCCTCAGGCTGAGACAACAGGCTGACGAGCGGGGCGCTTTCTTGCGGGTTTTCCAGGCGCTGGCACAGTTCCTGGTGCAGTTCGGCGAGAGTGTCGAATGCTTCGACGCCGTGAAGGGCCGTGTACAGCACGGCCCTGCCGACGAGTTCGTGGGCTCCCAGCAATCGCCCTTCCGGACCATGCTCGGTGAGTATCAGCACCCCCGGCAGATGGCTACGCCAATTGGGGGCGGTAGCGGTCAGCAGTGGGCGATAGACCTGAGGCCGGGCCGCCGTGGGCAGGTGGCGGCGTTGCCAGGGTTGAGGGAATTGAATGCAAGTCCTGAGCAACTGGGCATGCTCTGCTGGCAGTGTCTGATCGCTCGTACGCAAACGCATCTCGATATCCAGTTGATCTCGACGCAAGGAGGCAAGACGCACCACGCGAGTCAGGCCTGTGCTGTCACGCGTCTGCCAATATTCAGCCAGCCGCGCGTGCAAGTCCTGGCGGATGGCTTGGCAAAAACTGTGGATTCGGGCGCTGAAATCGACGGGCAGGGTGAGTAGCGGGTAGTCCTCATGCTGGGGCTGGGTGCCGATCGGTAAGCTGAAAGTGCCGCCATCGAACAGGTGCAGGCCGACCAGCTGCAGCAAGCTGAAACGGCCAAAATTCAAAAAGCGTGCGCGGATGGCTTTGCCTGGGAACAGCCCGGCCAGGCACTGGTCCAGGCTGTGTGCGACACCGTCCAACGGTGGCAGGAGCGCGTGAAGCTGGTTGTCCAGCGCCTGGAATTGCAGCAGGGGGGTCATGGTCCGTCTCCTGGCTTGGGGCGGATCATGCTGCGCTGCTGCTAGTGACTGGGTGCGTTAATCGGTTACCTCAACGCCGCCTAAAACCGTGTATCCCAAGCCATGCCGGGACGCCAAGGCCCAGCCAGGCAAGCGCGTCCCAGGCCCCGTCCCCGAGCAATGCTGCGAACAGACCCACGGCGCCCAGCGCGGCAATTAGTGCCGGCCAGGCAAAAATGCGCCGTGTCGATTGCGACTTGTGGCTCATGCTTTGGCCTCCCGTGGCCTGCGCTGTTTGCTCCACCACAGGTACAGGCCGCTGCCCAGGACGATGATCGTCAGCACATCGAGCGCGGCCCAGAGGATCTGCATCGGCCGCCCGCCGTAATCACCGAAGTGCAGGGGCTGGGACAGGCCCATGGCGTCCATGTACCAGGGCCTGTTGCCCACGGCGGTCACTTGCAGGGTTTGCGCATCGATCAGCACCGGTGTGAGCAGGTGCGAGGTCAGGTGCGTGTCGCCTTTCATGAACACCGCGTAGTGATGTTCGCTGGAGAACCGGGTGCCGGGGAAGGCGATAAAGTCGGGACGCATGCCGGGGGCCGCCTGTTCGGCAATCTCCAGCAAGTGCGTTGCCGGCGCACGTTGGGTGAGGGGTGGGGCATCGCGGTAGGGCGCGACCATGGCCGCCAGGCTGTCGTTGCGCCAGGCGGCGATGACCAGGTCGGACAGCGCGCTGATCACCCCGGTGATGCCGACGGTCATGGCCCAGGTCAGGGTGACGATGCCGATCAGGTTGTGCAGGTCGAGCCAGCGCAGCCGGCGCGACTTGTCGTGGCGCACGGTGGCGAAATCCAGGCGACGCATGAACGGGGCATAAAGCACGGTGCCCGACACAATGGCGACGACGAACAGGATGCCCATGAAGGCCAGCAGCAATTTGCCGGGCAGCCCGGCGAACATGTCCACGTGCAGGCGCAGCATGATCATCATGAAGCCACCGTTGGCCGCCGGCATGGCCACGGCTTCGCCGGTGCGGGCGTCGAGCATGAAGGTGTGCGATGAGTTGGGTTCGGTGCCGGCGGTGGCGGCCGTGATCGCCACCACGCCGTTGCGTTCGTCCTCGTCATAGCCGAAGTACTGCATCACTTCGCCGGGGCGGTGCTGCTCGGCCTTCAGGACCAGTTGCTGAAGGTCCAGGTGCGGGGTGTCGGCGGGCATCTCACGCAGCTCGGGGGCGTCGCCGAGCAGGTGTTCGAGTTCGTGGTGGAAGATCAGCGGCAGGCCGGTGAGTGCCAGCAATAGCAGGAACAGGGTGCAGACCAGGCTGCTCCAGGTGTGGATGAAGGACCAGCGGCGGATGGTTTGGCTTTTCATCACGGTACCGTTTTATGCCTGAGAAGCACTGGGGCCGCACAGCGGCCCCAGCTTCACTCAGAACTTGTAGTTGACGCTGGCTACCACGTTGCGCTCGTCGCCGTAGTAGCAGTAGTAACCGTCACAGGTCGAGAGGTAGTCCTTGTTGAAGAGGTTCTTCGCATCCACGGCAACCGTCACACCCTTGAGCGTGCCGTTCAGGCGCCCCAGGTCGTAGTGCACCGAGGCATCGTAGACGGTGTAAGAGCCGACATGGCCCCAGTCGGTGTTGGTGGTGTTGCCATAGGTATCACCCACATAGCGCACGCCAACGCCCACACCGAAGCCGTCGAGCGGGCCTTCGTGCCAGGTATAGTCGGCCCAGGCGGTGGCCTGGTTGCGCGGTACCTGGGCCATGCGCTTGCCTTTCTCGCCCGCGTTGCCTTTGGTGATCTCGCTGTCGTTGTAGGTATACGAACCGATCAACTTGAGGTTCTTTGTCACATCCGAGGTGGCTTCCAGCTCCAGGCCCTTGACCCGGACTTCACCGACCTGGCGAGTCACGCTCCCTTCAGTCACCGACATGTTTTGCTGGGTCAGGTCGAACACGGCGGCGCTGAGCAGGGTTTTGCTACCGGGTGGCTGGTACTTGATGCCCAGCTCGTACTGCTTGCCTTCGGTAGGCTTGAACGCATCGGTGCTGTTCACAGACGCGCCGGTCGCAGCCTGGAACGACTCGGCATACGAGAGGTACGGGGTAATGCCATTGTCGAACACATAGCTCAGCGCTGCGTTGCCGCTGAATTTCTTGTCGCGCTGGGTATTGGTGGCGTCACCCAGGTTATGGAAGGTGGTGCCGGTGTGCACCCAGTCTTCACGACCGCCGAGGGTCAGGCGCCAGTTATCCAGGGCCATCTGGTCCTGGATGTACAGACCGGTCTGCTGGGTTTTCTGATCGTAGTCGTACATGTCGAAGTACTGGACGTTCGAGAAATCCTGGCCGTAGATCGGGTTGTGGATATTGCTTGCTGGTACGCCGGCCGAGCCCCAGCGCCAGCGGGCATTACTGTCCGAGCGTTGGTGATCGAGGCCCAGCAGCACGGTATGGGCGACCTTGCCGGTCTGGAAGTCGGCCTGGAAGTTGTTGTCCACGGCGAATTGCGAGATGTCTTCCTCAACGATACCGGCGGTGCGTTGCACGGTGCCATCGGCGCTGACCGCTTCATCCGGGCCTGCCGGCCAGATCGAACCGCCGGCGGTGATACCCTTGAAGTCCAGTTCGTTGCGCGCGTAGCGCAGGTTCTGGCGGAACTGCCAGGTGTCGTTCAGGCGGGTCTCGAACGCATAGCCCAGGTGGTAGTACGTACGGTCGTAGGATTCCCAGTCCGGATCGCCCAGATTCTTGTGGTGGGAGATCTTGCCCGCCGGGCTATCCAGCTTGGTGCCCTGCAGCGGCAGGAACTGGCCCGTGATACCGGTATCGTCGCGGGTGTACTGGGAAATGAACGTCAGCTTGGTGTCGTCGTTGATGTTCCAGGTCAGGCTGGGGGCAATGTTGTAGCGTTTGTCCGGAATGTGGTCGATCGGCGTGCCGCTGTCGCGCACGGTGCCGCTCACGCGGTACAGGAACTGCCCCGCGTCATCGATCTTGCCGGTGCTGTCGAAGTTGATCTGCCGGTGATTGTTGCTGCCCACCTGCGCTTCGACTTCGTGGCTGCTTTCCAGCTCCGGACGGCGGCTGGTCATGTCCAGCAGGCCACCTGGTGGGGTTTGGCCGTAGACGGACGACGCCGGGCCACGCAGTACGGCGATGCGTTCCAGGTTCCACGGCTCGATCTTCGGCGAGGCGTAGTTGCCCTTGGGCAATGGCAGACCGTCGAGGAACTGCGTGGGCACGAAACCACGCACCAGCAACCAGTCGCTGCGCGAGTCGGAGCCGTAGCCGCTGCTCTGCACGCCAGCGGTGTAGCGCAGGGCGTCATTCAGGTTAAGGACCGGGCGGTCTTCCATCTGCTGGCGGGTGATGACGGTCACCGAGCGAGGCAGTTCGGCGATGGCGGTGTCGGTCTTGGTACCTGCGGCGGTGCGGGTTGCGGTGTAGCCGTCGACCGGGCCCCAGGCGCTTTCATATGAAGCGTTGGCATTGATCGCGGTCTCCGGCAGGGCCAGTGCGCCATCTGGCGCGGCAACCAGGCTGTAGCTACCAACGCTGCTCTGCTGCAACTGCAGGCCAGTACCCAGCAGTGCGGCCTGCAAGGCACCCAGCCCGTCGAACTGGCCACTGACCGGCGCCGAATTGCGGCCGCTGACCAAGGCCGGGTCGATGGCCAAGGCGATGCCCGACTGGCTGGCGATCTGGTTCAAGGTGGTGGCCAGCGGGGCGCTGGGCAGGTTGTAGGCACGCTGGGCGGATTGCTCGGCGGCGAACAGGGCAGGGCTGGCCAAAGGCGCGGCCAGGGCGATGGCAAGGGCCATCAGGCTGGGGCGCAGAATACGATCAACAGCACGGGACATGCAGCGGCTCCTCGACGGATAAGTGCTAACTGCTTCCTTGCCGAGCGAGATTTCAGAAGTGACAGGGGTAATCTGAAAAATATTGAGAATTAGTTAAAACATTTTCGACCGTAGCGGCCTCTTCGCGGGACAAGCCTGCTCCCACGGAAACTCCGCTGAATTGAGAGCGGCTGAGTCTCTGTGGGAGCGGGCTTGTCCCGCGAAGAGGCCGGTAGGGGTTTACTTCGGAACTACGTTCACCCACCACTGGGTATGCCGCTCGATCTTCACCGGCAGCGCCGGTACCAGCGAAGCCAGGGCCAGGTCGGTATTGGTCAGCGGGAAGCTGCCCGTCACGCGCAGGTCGGCGACCTCATCGGCCACGCCCAGGTGCCCGCTGCGGTATTCGCCCAACTGGGCCAGCAGGTCGGCCAGGCGTACGTTGTCGACCACCAGCATGCCGCGGGTCCAGGCATCGGCGCCGGGCTCGACCGGGCCGACCTGGCCCAGCCCGTTGGCATTCATCAGCACCTGCTGGCCTTCGCGCAGCACCAGCTCATCGCCACTGTTGACCGGCATGGCGGCCACCGAAGACTGCATTACCTCAAGGCGCGTGCCGTTGGCCTCGCGACGCACCAAAAAGCGCGTACCCAGCGGGCGCAGGCGGCCATCGTCGGTGCGCACCAGCAACGGACGTGGGTCGTCGTGGCCGGTCTCGACCGAGATTTCACCCTGGTGCAGCACCAGTACGCGCTGATCGCCTTCGTAGTCGATATCTACCGCAGTGTGCGTGTTCAGGCTCAGCAGCGTGCCGTCTTCCAGGCGCAAGGTACGCAGCTCGCCGGTGGCGGTGCGCTGGTCGGCCAGCCAGTAGCTGGCCGACAGTGACGGCGCGCCAACCCAGGCCAGCAGCGAGCCGAGCAGGAACATGCCGGCCAGACCGCCGCCGACTTTGGCCACCCGGCGGCGCAGGCCGACGCGAGATTGTTGCAGGGCTTGGCGGGCGGGGCCTGCGGCGGCACTCACACGCTGGTCGAGGGCACCCAGCTGGCGCCAGGCGCGGGCATGTTCTTCGCTGGCGGCATGCCAGCGCATGAAGGCGTTGCGCTCGTCAGGTGTGCCACTGGCATCGTCCAGGCTTAGCTTCCAGGCGATGGCGGCCTCGAGGACCCCGGCAGAAACCGGCGCATTGTTCACGTCGGCTCCCCGTACAGGGCCACGTAGCACTGGCGCATGCCCTGGGCGATGTACTGGCGCACACGCGACACCGACACGCCCAGGCGCTCGGCGATCTCGGCGTGGCCCATGCCGTCGAGGCGGTTGTGCAGGAAGGCCGCACGGGCCTTGCTCGACAGCTTGCCGAGCAGGCGGTCGATGGCTTTGAGGTCTTCGAGAATCAGGTGCTGGGTTTCCGGGGAGGGTTGCTCGGCTTCCGGCAAGCGGGCGAGTTCAGCCAGGTAGGCCTGCTCCAGCGCCGCGCGGCGGAAGTGGTCGAACATCAGCCCCTTGGCCACGGCGGCCAGGAAGGCGCGCGGCTCGCGGGGGGTGTCCAGCTGTTCGCGGCCAAGCAGGCGCACGAAGGTGTCCTGGCTCAGGTCTTCGGCACGTTGGCGGCAGGCCATGCTGCGTTGCAACCAGGCGAGCAGCCAGCCGCGATGGTCGCGGTACAGCGTACCGACCAGTTCGGCATGTGGGCTCTGAGCAGAAGACAAGCAGTGTTCCCCCCGGAACGAATGCATTAACTAACGATAACTATTCGCGATTGTTGCAGAGGCGGGGGGCGGCGCGCAATGGACGCTTATCGGATTGCCATTACAGGCCGTGGTTGTGCACGTTGCGCCGCCGCCAAGTGCGCAGACGCTGTTCGAGTTGCAGTGGGCTGTCGAGCTGCTGCCGGCGGGCCTGGCTGAGCAGGATCAAGGCCAGTTCGGCGGTAACCTGTGCATCGGCACTGGCGTTGTGGCGCTCTTCGACCTCCAGGCCGAAGCGCGCAACCCAGTCATCCAGCCCGGCTTCGCGCAGCACGGTATCGGGGTTGAGCATGGGTGCCAGTTCGGCAACGTCGAGGAAGCGCTGCTGCAGGCGATAGCCCAGGCTTTCTTTCAATGCGCGGGCCAGCATGCGCTGATCGAAGGGCGCATGAAACGCCAGCACCGGGCTGCTGCCGATGAACTCCAGCAGCGCCAGCAATGCCTCGGCCGGGTCGCTGCCAGCGGCCAGGGCACTAGGGCCCAGGCCATGGATCAGCACGCTGGCGTTGGTCTTCTGGGTCGGGCGGTGCAGGGTGCGTTCGAACTGCTGGGAAAAGTCGATGGCACCATCGGCGATGGCCACGGCACCGATTGACAGCACCTGATCACGGTTTGGGTTCAGGCCACTGGTCTCCAGATCCAGCACCACCCAGCGCTGCTCACGTAGCGAACACACACCCAGCGGTGCCGGCTTGGGCAGTTGCGCGAGGCGCTGACGAAGTGTGTCGTCCAGGGCCGGAGCAGCAGGGCGCAGCCAGGCGAACAGGCTCATAACTGGTACCGCAGGGCCAGGCTGCTTTGCAGGCGCTGGGCCTGGCGCAGCGCCTCACGCAGGATGCGCCGGTCCAGGTGGTTGAGGCTGTCCGGATCCAGCCGGTTGGAGTACGGCAGGTTGTCGCGGGTCTGGCGCTGGTGCTGCTGCATGCGGGTTTGCTGGATGAAGTGATAGGCCTCTTCATAGGCCGCGCCATCGAGGGGTTCGATGACGCCTTTATCGACCAGCTGGCGCAGGCGGTCCAGGGTATTGCAGGCGCCGATGCCATTGGCCAGGGCCAGCAGCCGAGCACCGTCGACGAAGGGCGTCAGGCCCTGCACCTTGAGGTCGAGGGTTGCGGCCTTGTCGTTACCCTGGCGGGTCAGCACGAATTCGCGCAGGCGGCCCACTGGTGGCCGCTGGCGCAGTGCGTTGTCGGCCATCATGCGTTGGAAGATGCGGTTGTCGGCCACTTGCTCAAGTATGGCGTGGCGCAGCTGTTCGCAGCCCTGTTCATCGCCCCAGACCACACGCAGGTCGAAGTAGATGCTCGAACCCAGCAGGTTCTCAGGGCTGGCCTCGCGGATGAAGCCGGCGAAACGCCGTGCCCACTCGGTGCGCGACAGGCACAGCTCGGGGTTGCCGGCCATGACATTGCCCTTGCACAGGGTGAAGCCGCATTGGGCCAGGCACTGGTTGATGTATTGGGCCAGCGGCAGCAGGCGCGCGCGTATGGCGTCGGCCTCGGCGCTGTCGGCTGCATCGAAGAGGATGCCGTTGTCCTGGTCGGTATGCAGTGTTTGTTCACGGCGCCCTTCGCTGCCGAAGCACAGCCAGCTGAACGGCACGCCAGGGTCGCCACGCTCGGCCAGGGCCAGTTCGATCACTCGGCACACGGTGTGGTCGTTGAGCAGGGTGATGATCTGGGTGATCTGCGTCGAGGAGGCACCGTGGGCGAGCATGCGCTCGACCAGCTGGCCGATCTCGCCGCGCAGCGACACCAGCGAGTCCAGGCGCGGGGCGTGGCGGATGGTGCGGGCCAGGTGCACCAGGTCGACCCGTTGCAGGGAAAACAGGTCGCGCTCGGACACCACACCGCACAGACGCTGGTTGTCCACCAGGCAGACGTGGGCGATGTGCCGCTCGGTCATCGCCATGGCGGCATCGAAGGCGCTGGCTTGGGGGCTCAGGTAGAAGGGCTTGGCGGTCATGTGCCGGTCGATCGGCGCGCCCAGGTCGGCATCGGCGGCGGCCACCACTTGGCGCAGGTCGCGCAGGGTGAAGATGCCCACCGGGTAACGCTGCGGGTCGACCACCACGATGCTGCCGACCTGTTGTTCGTGCATCAGCCGCACGGCATCACGCAGCGGCATGTCCGGGGCGCACACCACCGGGTGACGCATGGCCAGCTCACCCAGCGGGGTGTTCAGCGAATACTGGGTGCCGAGGGTTTCCACGGCGCGCTGGCGCACCTGCTGGTTGACCTGGTCGAGCAGGCTGCTGACACCTCTCAGGGCAAAATCGCGAAACACATCAGACATCGAGAACACGCGGATGAACGCGGCCTTGTTCAGTTGCAGGCAGAACGTGTCTTCGCCGGCCAGGTGCTCGGTGCGGGTGGCGCGCTCGCCAAGCAGCGCGGCCAACGGGAAGCATTCGCCGCTGGTGATCTCGAAGGTGGTTTCCACGCCAGGCTTGACCAGGTGCTGGCGCTCACCGACCACGCGGCCCTGCTTGACGATGTAGAAGTGCTCCACCGGCCCGTCGGTGGGCTTGATGATGCTTTCCCCGCGCGCATGGAAACGCAGCTGGCACTGTTCCACCAGAAAGGCCAGGTGGCTGTGTTCCATCTGGTTGAACGGCGGGAAACGCTGCAAAAACTGCAGAGTGCCTTGAATGTTCTGCAGCACCGCAGTCCTGCCCGCTTGGCTGTAGGCGTCCTTTTTGCTCATGAAACTGACCGTATCGCTACGCCGAACTATATATATCTATATAGGTGCCGGCCTTGTTGTTCTCGACCTCCATGGTCGGCTGACGGCCGTGTGGTGCCCATTGGACGTAAGTCTATGAGCGTGGTGTGATCAATTTCGCATGGAGCGGTCTTACCGGTGAGCAAGATTTCTTTGATGAGATGACCATGGTTGAGCATGACGACATCCTGAGTGACGCCGAACGCGAGGCATTGGCCGTGGTGAGTGCGCCTGTTGCGCCCAGACCGGTGGTGCTGGTTGTCGATGACAATCCGGTGAACAGCCAGGCCCTGTGCCTTTACCTGAAAAGCAGAGGCATCGACTGCATGCAGGCCGACGGTGCTCAGGAGGCGATGTTCAAGCTGCATTACGAGCCGCGAATCGCCTTGATGATCACCGACCTGCGCATGCAGCCCAAGGATGGCATGGAACTGATTCGGCTGGTTCGTGAGTCGGAACGGGCGGCGTTGTCGATCATCGTGGTGTCGGGCGACACCGATGTGAAGGAGGCGGTGGACGTGATGCACCTGGGAGTGGTGGATTTTCTGCTCAAGCCGGTGGATCTGGGGAAATTGCTGGGGCTGGTGAAAAGAGAGTTGAGGATCGAATAGCGATGCGAGGCATTCGCGGGCAAGCCCGCTCCCACAAGTTCACCGCTGCCTCTGAAGCAGCGGTGAACTTGTGGAAGTGGGCTTGCCCGCGAATAGGCCTTACAGCCCGTTACGCGCCTTGAACTCGCGACGGCGGCGGTGCAGTACCGGCTCGGTGTAACCGTTCGGTTGCTTGGCACCTTCGAGCACCAACTCCACCGCAGCCTGGAAGGCGACGTTGTCGTCGAAGTTCGCCGCCATCGGGCGGTACTGGGCGTCGTTGGCGTTCTGCTTGTCTACTACCGCAGCCATGCGCTTGAGGCTTTCTACCACTTGCTCCTGGCTGACGATGCCATGGCGCAGCCAGTTGGCCAGTAGCTGGGCCGAGATACGCAGGGTGGCGCGGTCTTCCATCAGGCCGACGTTGTTGATGTCCGGCACCTTCGAGCAACCCACACCGTGGTCGATCCAGCGCACCACGTAACCGAGGATGCCCTGGGCGTTGTTGTCCAGCTCGTTGCGGATTTCTTCGTCCGACCAGTTGGTGTCAGCAGCCAACGGGATGGTCAGGATGTCGTCAACCGACGCCGGGGTGCGGCTGGCCAGCTCGCGCTGACGGGCCTGCACATCGACCTTGTGGTAGTGCAGGGCGTGCAGGGTGGCAGCAGTCGGCGACGGTACCCAGGCGGTGTTGGCACCGGCCAGCGGGTGGGCGATCTTCTGCTCCAGCATGGCGGCCATCAGGTCGGGCATGGCCCACATGCCCTTGCCGATCTGCGCACGGCCTTGCAGGCCAGTGGCAAGGCCCACGTCGACGTTGTTGTTCTCGTAGGCACCGATCCACTTCTCGTTCTTCATGGCGCCTTTGCGCACCACGGCGCCGGCTTCCATCGAGGTGTGAATCTCGTCACCGGTACGGTCGAGGAAGCCGGTGTTGATGAACACCACGCGCTCGGCAGCCGACTTGATACAGGCCTTGAGGTTGACCGTGGTACGGCGCTCCTCGTCCATGATGCCGACCTTGACGGTGTTGCGCGGCATGCCCAGCAGGTCTTCGACCTGACTGAAGATTTCGGCGGCGAACGCCACTTCTTCCGGGCCGTGCATCTTCGGTTTGACGATGTACACGCTGCCGGTACGGGTGTTCTTGCGGCTGGTGTTGCCGTTGAGGTTGTGCAGGGCGATCAGGTTGGTGAACAGACCGTCCTGGATGCCTTCTGGGATTTCGTTGCCTTGGGCATCGAGAATCGCCGGGTTGGTCATCAGGTGACCAACGTTGCGCACGAACAGCAGCGAACGACCGTGCAGGGTGACGCTGCCGCCATTGGGCGCCGTGTATTCACGGTCCGGGTTCATGGTGCGGGTGAAGGTCTTGCCACCTTTGCTCACGCTTTCGGCCAGGTCGCCTTTCATCAGGCCCAGCCAGTTGCGGTAGACGATGACCTTGTCGTCGGCATCGACGGCAGCGACCGAGTCTTCGCAGTCCATGATGGTGGTCAGTGCCGATTCCATCAGGATGTCTTTGACGCCGGCTGCGTCAGTGCTGCCGACCGGGGTGCTGGCGTCGACCTGGATCTCGAAGTGCAGGCCGTTGTGCTTGAGCAGCACGGCGACCGGCGCGGCGGCGTCGCCGTGGTAGCCGATCAGCTGGGCGTCGTCACGCAGGCCGCTGTTGCTGCCGCCCTTCAGGGCAACGACCAGCTTGCCACCTTCGATGCGGTAGGCCGTGGATTCCACGTGCGAGCCTGCAGCCAGCGGCGCGGCTTCGTCGAGGAAGGCGCGGGCGAAGGCGATGACCTTGTTGCCACGGACCTTGTTGTAGCCCTGGCCTTTTTCCGCGCCGCCTTCATCGCTGATGGCGTCGGTGCCGTACAGCGCGTCGTACAGCGAACCCCAACGGGCGTTGGCGGCGTTCAGGGCGAAGCGGGCGTTCATCACCGGCACGACCAGCTGTGGGCCGGCCATGTGGGCGATTTCTTCGTCCACATTCTGGGTGGTTGCCTGGAAATCGTCGGCTTGTGGCAGCAGGTAGCCGATTTCCTGGAGGAAGCTTTTATAGGCTACGGCGTCGTGTGCCTGGCCTTTGCGTGCCTGGTGCCAGGCGTCGATCTTGGCTTGCAGCTCGTCGCGCTTGGCGAGCAGGGCTTTGTTCTTAGGGGCGAGGTCGTTGATGATCTTTTCCGCCCCGGCCCAGAACGCATCGGCTTTGACGCCGGTTCCAGGGATCGCTTCGTTGTTGACGAAGTCGTACAGGGCCTTGGCGACCTGAAGGCCACCGACTTGAACGTATCCAGTCATTGCTTGCCTCACCTTTGCTCAGCTATTTCGCTTTCGCTCTTCTGTATTAAGCCTGTAGCGCTTCTCTAAACACGGCACCAGTTCATGCTCTCGCCACTACGAGAGCGGCTGGGTGCGGCTCGCCAGGCAGGCTGGCGGGCGGTTGGCGTATTTTCACAGGCGCCTTGGCAGACATCGAAACGACGTTTTGTAGTCCGCGCCAGCGCATACTACATGAAGCAGCAGGCTGGTAAACATCAGACTAAAAGCGTCGCTCTGCGACCGGGTGGTCGCGTCGGGTCACGCTGGGAATGGGTATGTTCGCAAAAAACCGGTGGATTGTTCCAGATAAATCTTGAAACAGTACACGATTAGTTCCGTTGACTGCCCTGCGGCAGGTTGCCGCGCCTTGCCTATACTGAGTCGATCCCCCTATTTGCGCCGCTTAGGGCGGCTCGACGCAGAGGAAGCCCCTGTGGATCATCTTGTACTGACCGTGATCGCCCCTGACAAGGCCGGCCAGGTCGAACGCATTGCCCAGTGCATCGCCGACCATAACGGTAACTGGTTGGAGAGCCGTATGTCGCGCATGGCCGGGCAGTTCGCCGGGATCCTGCGGGTGGCGGTGCCTGCGGAAAACTACGATGAGCTGGTGAAGTCGCTGCAGGCGTTGGGCCGATACGACATTCGTGTGCTGATCGCCGAGAGCGGCATCGAGCCTTCGTGTACCTGGAAACCGATTGCCATGGAACTGGTGGGCAATGACCGGCCGGGGATTGTGCGCGACATTACCCGTTTGCTAGCTGACCAGGGCGTAAATCTGGAGCGCTTTACCACCGAAGTGCGCCCGGCGCCGATGAGTAGTGAGCCGCTGTTCCATGCCGATGCTTTGCTCGCGCTGCCGTTGACGCTGTCGCTGGATGACCTGCAGCAGAAACTGGAGAGCCTGGCGGATGACTTGATGGTGGAGCTGAAGTTGCGGCCGGAGGATTGAGCTGGGTTGCTGGGGCCGCTGCGCGCCCCAATCGCCGGCAAGCCAGCTCCTACAGGGAACGCGTTGGCTTTGTGGGAGCCGGCTTGCCGGCGATTGGGGCGCAAAGCTGCCCTGCTGGTTATCCCGGTTTTACGGGGAAGGCCCTGTGGATAAGCTGGGGGTGCAGCTCGCCAGCCCAATAACGGCGAGGCCCCTGGCGATTTGAGCAAAAAACGTCCAGTAATCAGGCGCTTGTGCACAAACCACGGGGACGAGGGTGTGGATAACCTCTGGAGATGTTCTGCCAGGCCACGAGCTGCGTGGCCTGCAGACTTTTGATCATTTATTGATCAGGCGCGCTTGCGCAAATTAAGCCAGGCATCGACGCTGTACAACGCCAAACCCGCCCAGATACACACGAATGCCACCAGGCTGCTCGACGACAGATGCTCGTCAAACAGCAGCACGGCCTGCAGCAATACCAGGGTAGGCGCCAGGTACTGCAAGAAGCCCAGGGTGGTATAGGGCAAGTGCCGCGCGGCGGCGTTGAAGCACACCAGCGGTACCAGGGTTACCGGCCCCGCAGCCATCAGCCACAGCGCCTCGCTACTGGTGTAGAACGCGCCTTGCGCACTCATCGCGGCGGGGTGCAGCAGCAGCCAGCCAAGCGCCAGCGGCACCAGCATCCAGGTTTCCACCACCAGGCCCGGCAACGCCGCCACCGGTGCCTGCTTGCGGATCAGCCCGTAGAAGCCAAAGGTCAGTGCCAGCACCAGCGATACCCACGGCAGGCTGCCGACCTGCCACACCTGCTGCGCCACGCCCAGGGCGGCCAGCCCCACTGCCAGCCATTGCAGGCGGCGCAGGCGCTCACCGAGCAAGAGCATGCCCAACAGCACGTTCACCAGGGGGTTGATGTAATAGCCCAGGCTGGCTTCGAGCATGCGACCGTTGTTCACCGACCAGACGTAAGTCAGCCAGTTGCCGGCGATCAGTGTGCCACTCAGGGCAAGGACAGCTAGCCGGCGGGGGTTCTCGCGCAGCTCGCGCCACCAGCCCGGGTGTTTCCAGACCAGCAGCAACAGTGAGCCAAACAGGGCCGACCAGAGCACCCGGTGGACGATGATCTCCACCGCCGGAACGCTCTGGATGGCTTTGAAGTACAGCGGGAACAAGCCCCAGATGATGTAGGCCGAGAGGCCAAGAATGTACCCGCGACGCGGGTTTGCGGCGTGCATGCAGAATCCTTGCTTAGGTAGCTAAATACAGCGACGCCTATTGTAGACAGACCCTCGCGGGCTTCTAGAACAATTTCAGCGGTTGCTCATCGAGTGCTGCCGTTTGCTCGCGCAGGGCAAGGATTTGATCGCCCCAGTAACGCGGTTGGCCAAACCAGGGGAAGCTGCGGGGGAATGCCGGGTCATCCCAGCGCCGTGCCAGCCAGGCACTGTGGTGCAGTTGGCGCAAGGCCCGCAGGGGTTCGATCAGCGGTAGCTCGCGCGGGTCGAAGTCGTGGAACTCGTTGTAGCCGTCGATCAGCTCCGCCAGTTGCCCGAGCCGCTCTTCGCGACTGCCAGCCAGCATCATCCACAGGTCCTGGACGGCCGGGCCCATGCGACAGTCGTCGAGGTCGACGACGTGATAGACATCGTCGCGATGCATCAGGTTGCCGGGGTGCAGGTCGCCGTGCAGGCGCATCACCTGGTGCGGGGTGCGCGCGTAGATGTCCTCGACCCGTTTCAGCAAATCGCGGGCAACGGACTCGAACGCGGGCAGCAACTCCCGGGGTACGAAGTCACCTTCGAGCAGGGTTTGCAGCGAAGCGTGGCCGAAGTTGTCCACAGCCAGCGCTTCGCGATGCTCGAATGGGCGGGTCGCTGCAACAGCATGCATGCGCCCGAGCAATTGGCCGAGACGGTAGAGCTGGTCAAGGTTGCCAGGCTCCGGCGCGTGGCCGCCGCGGCGCGGGAATAGTGTGAAGCGGAAACCCTCGTGCTCGAACAGGGTCTGGCCTTCGTGCTGCATTGGGGCGACCACAGGCACTTCGCAGTCGGCGAGCTCTGCGCTGAAGCGGTGTTCTTCAAGGATCGCCTCGTTGCTCCAGCGGCCTGGGCGGTAGAACTTGGCGATCAGTGGCTGCTGGTCTTCGATACCCACCTGATAGACGCGGTTCTCGTAGCTGTTCAGGGCCAGTACGCGGGCGTCGCTGAGAAAGCCGAGGCTTTCCACGGCATCAAGGACCAGGTCGGGGGTGAGGGTAGCGAAGGGGTGCGACATGAGTGCTCCGGGGTGGGCTGCAAGGGCCAATGGTATCAGTGCCGGCCCCTTCGCGGGGCCGCCGCCCCCATTGCATGGCACGGTCCCTGTGGGAGCGGGTTTACCCGCGAACCGCGCGCAGCGCGGCCAACCTAAACGGGTACTCCCAGTAATACATTGGAAGGGTGGAACTGCACCCGAACCTCGCTCGCGGCAGTGACCGCCTCGCGCACCAACCAATCCGCTTCGGCAAACCCGCACAGGGTCTGCCCATTCCCCAGCGCCAGTCTCACTTCACTGGGTTCATGCCCATCGGCCAGCACCTCTTCGACGGTCGCCTTCAGCACATTGCTGCCCGCCTCGGGTTCATCCCCGGCGCCCAGCAGTTGCACCCAGCCCGCCTTGAGCAAGGCCACCACCATGGTGCCCAGCGTCAATTCCAGGCGCGCAGTGCTGTCATGGGTGATCAGCGCCTCGATTTCCAGCCCGCCGCCCAGCGCCAGGCTCACCCGGTCATGCCGGCCTTCACGACGCAGGCCACTGACCTGGCCCTGCAGCTGGTTACGGGCGCTAGTGCGCAGCATCAGGCGCCCGAGCAGGTCGAGGTCACTGGACTCTTCGGCGGCTTCCAGGATTTGTGCCTGCAATGTCTGCAGGCGTTGGTACAGGCGCAGCACTCGCTCGCCTTCTGCCGACAGCCGTGCACCACCGCCGCCACGCCCGCCGGTGCTGCGCTCGACCAACGGCTGGCTGGCCAGGTTGTTGAGCTCGTCGATGGCGTCCCAGGCGGCTTTATAGCTGATGCCGGCAGCCTTGGCGGCGCGGGTGATCGAGCCTTGCTCGGCGATGTGCTGGAGCAAGGCAATGCGTTGCGGGCGGCGGGCGATGTGCTGGGTGAGGAGAGCGGGCAGGGACATGATGGCGCCTATCTGGGACTGACCCGTCAAGCTTGCCCCGGTTTTGCCGTGCGTGCCAGGCAATACACATCGACCCGGCGTGCACCGGCGCTGTTCAGCAGCGTAGCGATGGCCTGCGCGGTGGCGCCGGTGGTCAGTACGTCATCGACTACGGCCACATGCAGGCCCTTTAAAGCGCCTTCGTCGAACAGGGCAAAGGCCTGCTGCAGATTACGCCGACGTGCCTTGGCATCCAGGCTTTGCTGCGCGGGTGTTTCGCGTGTGCGCAGCAGCAGGCGCTCGTCGCAACGGATTGCCAGGGCCTTCGACAGCCAGCGCGCCAGCATGCCGGCTTGGTTGAAGCCGCGCTCGCGCTGTCGACGCCTGGCCAGTGGTACTGGCAACAGCAAGTCAGGTTTGGCCAAGCCCTCGGCATAGCGATGCTGCAAACCGTGGCTCAACATTTCGGCCATCAAGCGCCCCAGCGGCCATTGGCGGTTGTGCTTGAAACGGCTGATCAGCGTATCTACCGGAAAGCCGTAGTGCCACAGCGCAACGACTTGATCGAAGGCTGGGGCGCGCCGGCTGCACTGGGCGCAGGTAAGCCCGGCCATGGGCAGCGGCAATGCGCAGCGCAGGCAATATTCACTCAGCCAGGGCAGTTCCTGTTCGCAGGCAACGCATAAAGGGTAGGGCTGTTCGGCAGCCTCATCGCACAGCAAACAGGTGTGGTTAATATTTGCACACTTGTAAACCAGTGCTTTTAACCAAGGTTGACAGTTCATAGGCCTTCCATGACTATGCGAGCTATCCGTGATGCGCTGACGGGCATTCCTGTCCCGGCGCCAGTTACAGCCTAAACAAGGAACCGCCGATGAGCGCCAGCACAACTGCAACAACACGTCACGACTGGTCCCTGGCCGAGGTCAAGGCCCTGTTCCAGCAACCATTCAATGACTTGCTGTTCCAGGCGCAGACCGTGCACCGCGCGCATTTCGACCCAAACCGTGTCCAGGTCTCGACCCTGCTGTCGATCAAGACCGGCGCCTGCCCGGAAGATTGCAAATATTGTCCGCAGTCCGGCCACTACAACACTGGCCTTGAAAAACAGAAGCTGATGGAAGTGCAGAAAGTGCTGGAAGAAGCCGCACGGGCCAAGGCCATCGGTTCGACCCGCTTCTGCATGGGTGCGGCCTGGAAGCACCCGTCGGCCAAGGACATGCCCTACGTGCTGGAGATGGTCAAAGGCGTCAAGGCCATGGGCCTGGAAACCTGCATGACCCTGGGCAAACTCGACCAGGACCAGACCCAGGCCCTGGCTCAGGCGGGCCTTGACTACTACAACCACAACCTCGACACGTCGCCGGAGTTCTACGGCAGCATCATCACCACCCGCACCTACAGCGAGCGCCTGCAGACCCTGGCCTATGTGCGCGATGCCGGGATGAAGATCTGCTCCGGTGGCATCCTCGGCATGGGTGAGTCGCTGGACGACCGCGCCGGGCTGCTGATCCAGCTGGCCAACCTGCCTGAACACCCAGAGTCGGTGCCGATCAACATGCTGGTCAAAGTGGCCGGCACACCGCTGGCGGAGGAAGAAGACGTCGACCCGTTCGACTTCATCCGCATGCTGGCCGTTGCCCGCTTGCTGATGCCCAAGTCGCACGTGCGCCTGTCCGCTGGCCGTGAACAGATGAACGAGCAGATGCAGGCCCTGGCCTTCATGGCGGGTGCCAACTCGATCTTCTACGGCGAAAAACTGCTGACCACCGCCAACCCGCAGGCCGACAAGGACATGCAGCTGTTCGCTCGCCTGGGCATCAAGCCCGAAGCGCGCGAAGAGCATGCCGACGAAGTGCACCAGGCCGCCATCGAGCAGGCGCTGGTCGAGCAACGCAGCAGCGAGCTGTTCTACAACGCCGCGTCTGCCTGACATGGCCTTTGATCTGGCGGCGCGCCTGGCCGAACGGCGCGCCGCAGACCTGTATCGGCAGCGGCCACTGCTGGAGAGCCCGCAAGGGCCGCAGGTAGTGGTCGACGGGCAGCCGTTGCTGGCCTTCTGCAGCAATGACTACTTGGGCCTGGCCAATCATCCCGAGGTGATCGCCGCCTGGCAGGCGGGTGCCGAGCGCTGGGGCGTCGGTGGCGGCGCCTCGCATCTGGTCATCGGCCACAGCACGCCGCACCATCAAGTTGAAGAAGCGCTGGCCGAGTTGACGGGGCGCCCACGTGCGCTGCTGTTTTCCACTGGTTACATGGCTAACCTTGGCGCCATCACCGCGCTGGTGGGGCAGGGCGACACCGTACTGCAGGACCGCCTGAACCACGCCTCGCTGCTGGATGGCGGCTTGCTCAGTGGCGCTCGCTTCAACCGTTACCTGCACAATGATGCGGCCAGCCTGGCCAAACGCCTGGACAAGGCGACCGGTAATACACTGGTGGTCACCGATGGTGTGTTCAGCATGGACGGCGACCTTGCCGACCTGCCGGCACTGGCTGAGGTCGCACGTGCACGCGGCGCCTGGTTGATGGTCGACGATGCTCATGGCCTGGGAACCTTGGGTGCCCAGGGCGGTGGTATCGTCGAGCACTTCGGCCTGGGTATCGATGACGTGCCGGTGTTGATCGGTACGCTGGGCAAGGCCTGCGGTACGGCGGGTGCCTTTGTTGCCGGCAGCGAGGAGTTGATCGAAGCGCTGGTGCAGTTCGCCCGGCCCTACATCTATACCACCAGCCAACCGCCGGCCCTGGCCTGCGCCACGCTCAAGAGCCTCGAACTGCTGCGCCGCGAAACCTGGCGCCGTGAGCACCTGGCCGCGTTGATTCGCCAGTTCCGCGAGGGGGCTTCGCAAATTGGCCTGCAGTTGATGGAGAGCCCGACACCGATCCAGCCGATCCTGATCGGCGACAGCGCACAGGCCCTGCGCCTGTCGCAGATGTTGCGTGAACGTGGCCTGCTGGTCACCGCCATCCGCCCGCCCACCGTGCCTGCCGGCAGTGCACGCCTGCGGGTAACCCTGAGCGCCGCGCACAGCGAGGCGCAGGTGCAGCTATTGTTGAATGCATTGGCCGAGTGTTATCCACAGCTGGAGGCCGCCGATGCGTAACCGACTTATCCTTTTACCCGGCTGGGGGCTGGGTACCGCAGCGTTGGAGCCGCTGGCCGCGAGCCTGCGTGCCCAGGACGCCCGGCTGCAGGTTGAATTGATGCCCCTGCCAGAGCTGGCTGACGCCGATGTACAGGCGTGGGTCGATTATCTGGACCGTAAATTACCGACTGATACATGGCTGGGCGGCTGGTCGCTGGGCGGCATGCTCGCCAGCGAACTTGCGCGCAAGCGCGGCGATCACTGTTGCGGGTTGCTGACCCTGGCCAGCAACCCCAGTTTCGTGGCCCGCGCCGATTGGCCCCATGGCATGGCCGACGATACCTTCGGGACCTTCCTTGATGGTTGCCGCAGCCATACCTCCGTGACCCTCAAGCGTTTTCGCAGCTTGTGCAGTGACGGTGCCCAGCAGCCGCGCACGCTGCTGCGCCAGCTGGGCGTTGGGGTGCCGGAAACCGACCCGCTGTACCTCGCCACCGGCCTGGAGGTACTGGCCCAGCTCGACACCCGCGAAGCGCTGCAGGCTTACGGTGGCCCGCAACTGCATTTGTTCGCCGGCAGCGATGCGCTGGTCCCGGCCGAAGCAGCCAAGGCCCTGAGCGAGCTGCTGCCCGACGTCGAAGTCGGTCTGGTTGAAGAAAGTTCCCACGCCTTCCTGCTGGAATACCCACAGGAGCTGGCGGCGGGCATCAAGATATTCCTGCATGAGAGTGGCGATGACTGACCTTTCCCGTCCAACCCTGCCCGGTGCACTGCCGGACAAGCGTCAGGTAGCGGCCTCGTTCTCCCGCGCGGCGGCCAGCTACGACAGCGTGGCAGCTCTGCAGCGCGCGGTGGGCGTGAGCCTGTTGGAGCAGCTGCCGGACGAACTGGCCCCGTCGCGTTGGCTCGACCTGGGCAGTGGCACCGGGTATTTCAGCCGTGTGCTCGCCGAGCGCTTCGCACCAGCGAGCGGCGTCGCGGTGGACATCGCCGAAGGGATGCTGCGCCATGCCCGTGGCGAGCAGGGCGGTGCGCAGTATCACGTGGCAGGCGATGCCGAACGCCTGCCGCTGCGCGATGGCAGCGTCGACCTGGTGTTCTCCAGCCTGGCGGTGCAGTGGTGCGGGCAGTTCGGCAGTGTGCTGGAAGAAGCCCGGCGGGTATTGCGCCCGGGTGGGGTGCTGGCCTTCAGCAGCCTGTGTGTCGGCACCCTCGATGAACTGCGTGCCAGTTGGCAGGCCGTGGATGGCATGGTGCACGTCAACCGCTTCCGCCGATTCGAAGACTACCAGCGGCTGTGCGCGGCAAGTGGCCTGCAAACGCTCGGCTTGCAGCAGCAGGCGCATGTGCTGCACTACCCGCACGTGCGCGGGCTGACCCATGAACTCAAGGCCCTCGGCGCCCACAATCTCAACCCAGGCCGGCCGTCAGGCCTGACCGGTCGCGCCCGTATGCAGGGGCTGTTGCAGGCGTACGAAGCATTCCGTCAACCGCAAGGGCTGCCAGCCACCTACCAGGTGGTCTATGGTGTGTTGCGCAAGCCACAGGCGTGAGAGGAGCGACATGAGCCAGGCCTATTTCATCGCGGGGACCGATACAGATGTCGGCAAGACCACCATCGCCGCCGGGCTGCTGCATGCGGCGCGGCTGCAAGGCCTGAGTACGCTGGGTGCCAAGCCGGTGGCGTCTGGTTGTACGGCCACGGCCAAAGGGCTGCGCAATGCCGATGCCCAGGCGCTGATCGACGAAAGCTCGGTCAAACTGGCCTATGAAGAGGTCAACCCCTTTGCCTTCGAACCCGCCATCGCACCCCATGTGGCCGCGCGCGAGGCCGGTGTTGCGCTGGAAGTACCGGCGTTGTTGAAGGCCATGCACCACGTGCTGGATCAGGGTGCGGATTTCACCTTGGTCGAAGGCGCGGGTGGCTGGCGGGTTCCGCTGTCTGACCACGCTAACTTGTCCGACCTGGCGATTGCCCTGAAGCTGCCGGTGATTCTGGTGGTTGGGGTGCGCCTCGGTTGCATCAACCACGCGCTGCTCAGTGCTGAAGCGATTGCCCGTGATGGCCTGCAACTGGCTGGGTGGGTGGCCAATATCATCGAGCCGCGTACTTCGCGGCTGGAAGAGAACCTTGCCAGCCTGGCCGAGCGTTTGCCCGCGCCCTGCCTGGGGCGGGTGCCCAAGCTCAAGCTGGCGACGGCCGATGCGGTGGCGGAGCACCTGCAGCTGGACTTGCTGGACTGAGGCAGCATGCCTCACGTCTATTGGCTGGCACTGAGCTATTAGGGATTTAAACGGGCCTTTTTCGCCCTGGCCTGCTTTAATTGCCACTGTTCACATCCAGCGTCATTGGAGTTTTGACATGGAAATCACCGGTAGCTCCGCGTACTACGCGGGCCTCAGCGCCATCCAGAGCGGGCAGAACCGCGTCGACCAGGCGGCCAGCCAGATCGCCAACAACAGCGTCGAGCGCGCCGCCACCAGCCAGTCCAGCGACTTTCAGGCCGAACGCCTGCGGGCGGTCGATCGCAGCCAGCAGATGGACCTTGCCACCAGTACCGTGCAACTGGCATTGGGTAAAACCGAAGTCGAACTGGGCGCAAAGGTTGCCAAGGCTTCCGACGAAATGCTCGGTCGGTTCATCGACACCTACGCCTGATATCGAAATATCAAGCTGCTATCTCTGTGGGAGCGGGCTTGCCTCGCGAATGCGTCAGACCAGACAACCTCTGCTCTGGTCTGACGCATTCGCGAGGCGAGCCCGCTCCCACAGTCGTAATGGGCCTGCAAAATGGGCAATGGCATAAACGCCATCCTTCGCGACACAAATGGCACTATAGTCCATCCTTGACATCGGTCAGTCCTAAACGTAAGTTTCAAACAACTGTTTGACCGAAAGCCGGCAAGAGCTGGTCGGTATCAGCGGTCTCCCCACCGGACTCATCACAGAGGTTCATCGCAATGCCTGATTACAAAGCCCCCTTGCGTGATATTCGCTTCGTTCGCGACGAGCTGCTCGGCTATGAGGCGCACTATCAGAGCCTGCCGGGTTGCCAGGACGCCACGCCCGACATGGTCGACGCGATCCTCGAAGAAGGCGCGAAATTCTGTGAGCAGGTGCTGGCCCCGCTGAACCGTGTCGGTGACCTGGAAGGCTGCACCTGGAGCGAGTCCGGCGTTAAAACCCCGACCGGCTTCAAGGAAGCCTACGAGCAGTTCGTCGAAGGCGGCTGGCCGAGCCTGGCGCATGATGTTGCCCATGGCGGCCAAGGGCTGCCCGAGTCGCTGGGCCTGGCGCTGAGCGAAATGGTCGGTGAGTCGAACTGGTCGTGGGGCATGTACCCAGGCCTGTCCCATGGCGCGATGAACACCATTGCCGAGCACGGCACCGAAGAGCAGCAGCACACCTACCTGACCAAGCTGGTAAGCGGTGAGTGGACCGGCACCATGTGCCTGACCGAGCCACACTGCGGCACCGACCTGGGCATGCTGCGCACCAAAGCCGAGCCGCAAGCTGACGGTTCCTACAAGGTTTCGGGCACCAAGATCTTCATTTCTGCTGGCGAGCACGACATGGCCGGCAACATTGTCCATATCGTTCTGGCCCGCCTGCCCGATGCCCCAGCCGGCACCAAAGGCATCTCGCTGTTCATCGTGCCGAAGTTCCTGCCCAACGCCGAAGGTGGCGTGGGTGAGCGCAACGGCGTGAGCTGTGGCTCGCTCGAGCACAAGATGGGCATCCACGGTAACGCTACTTGCGTGATGAACTTCGACAGCGCCACTGGCTACCTGATTGGCCCAGCCAACAAGGGCCTGAACTGCATGTTCACCTTCATGAACACTGCTCGCCTGGGCACCGCACTGCAAGGCCTGGCGCATGCCGAGGTGGCCTTCCAGGGTGGCCTGAAGTACGCCCGTGACCGCCTGCAGATGCGTTCGCTGACCGGCCCGAAAGCACCCGATAAGGCTGCCGACCCGATCATCGTCCACCCGGACGTGCGCCGCATGCTGCTGACCATGAAGGCCTTCGCCGAAGGCAACCGCGCCATGGTCTACTTCACCGCCAAGCAAGTGGACATCGTCAAATACAGCCAGGACGAGGAAGAGCGCAAGAAGGCCGACGCCCTTCTGGCCTTCCTGACCCCGATCGCCAAGGCGTTCATGACCGAAGTGGGCTTCGAGTCGGCCAACCACGGCGTGCAGATCTACGGCGGCCACGGCTTCATCGCCGAGTGGGGCATGGAGCAGAACGTGCGTGACAGCCGTATCTCCATGCTGTACGAAGGCACCACCGGTATCCAGGCGCTCGACCTGCTCGGCCGTAAAGTACTGATGACCCAAGGCGAAGCACTCAAGGGCTTCACCAAGATCGTGCACAAGTTCTGCCAGGCGCAGGAAGGCGTCGAGGCGATCAAAGAGTTCGTCGAGCCGCTGGCTGCGATCAACAAGGAATGGGGCGAGCTGACCATGAAAGTGGGCATGGCTGCCATGAAGGACCGCGAGGAAGTGGGCGCCGCTTCGGTGGACTACCTGATGTACTCCGGCTATGCCTGCCTGGCGTACTTCTGGGCCGACATCGCCCGCCTGGCGGCCGAGAAGCTGGCTGCCGGTACTTCGGAAGAGGCGTTCTATACCGCCAAGCTGCAGACCGCACGCTTCTACTTCCAGCGCATCCTGCCGCGCACCCGTACTCATGTCGCAACCATGCTGTCCGGTGCCGGCAACCTGATGGCGATGAAAGAAGAAGACTTCGGTCTGTCGATCTAAGCCGCTTGGTTGTCCGAAAACCCGCCTGCCTTAACCGGCAGGCGGGTTTTCGCGTTTCTGGGGACCGCTTCGCGCTCCATCGCCGGCTTGCTGGCGATGGGGCGCGTAGCGGCCCCAAAATCCGGTTACAAGAAAAGCTCAAGCCCTCCGTCCCCGCTGCCGTTAACACACCGGTGTATTCATCAATTCATGTGCGCTGCCGATGAAGTAAAGGCACAATGCCATTATTGATCTGCCGGGTCGGAGATTACCCTTGTTTCGTTTAAACGCTGTACGCGCAAGCCACTTCCTGCCTTCGCTTTTCCTCTTGTTGGCAGGGCTTGCGGCGGCTTACGTAAGAGACCTCAGCGTCTTCTTCACGTCACTGTTCAACGTGTTGCCCACCTTGGTTCTGCTGCTGGGCGGCGCCTACTGCGCGGTGTATCGCCGCCAGCGCGAGCTGTTCCTGATGGTCGCGGTGTACATCGCCTACTTCCTGCTCGATACCCAGACTGACTACTACCGGGACAACGGCCGCGTGCGCGAGGACGCCGCCGTGATCTTCCACCTGGTGTGCCTGCTGCTGCCCGCGTTGTACGGCCTGTTCGGCGCCTGGCAGGAGCGCACCCACCTGGCCCAGGACCTGCTCGCCCGCTTTGCCGTGCTGTTTGCCGTCGGCAGCGTGGCGGTGGCGCTGGAGCAGAGCTTCCCCAACGCGCTGCTGGCCTGGCTGGCGGAAATCCGCTGGCCGTCGTTGCATGGCCAGTGGATGAGCCTGATCCAGATGGTCTACCCACTTTTCATGGGGGTGTTCATCCTGCTGGTGGTGCAGTACCTGCGCGAGCCAAGGCCCTTGCACGCGGCGCAGATCATCGGCTTGATCGGTATCTTCTGGATGCTGCCCAAAACCTTCATCCTGCCGTTCACCCTTAACATCATGTGCAGCCAGGTGATGCTGATGATTGCCGCGGCGGTCTCCCACGAGGCCTACCAGATGGCCTTCCGCGACGAACTCACCGGCCTGCCGGGGCGTCGCGCGCTGAACGAGCGCATGCAGCGCCTGGGGCGCAATTACGTGATCGCCATGACCGACGTCGACCACTTCAAGAAATTCAACGACACCCATGGCCACGACGTCGGTGACCAGGTGCTGCGCCTGGTGGCCAGCCGCCTGTCCAAGGTGACGGGCGGTGGCCGCGCCTACCGCTATGGCGGTGAGGAATTCGCCCTGGTGTTCGCCGGCAAGACGGCAGAAGAGTGCGTACCGCACGTGGAGGCGGTGCGCGAGATGATCGCCAACTACACCATGCACCTGCGCGACCAGAACAGCCGCCCACAGGATGATTCCGCGGGGCGTCAGCGCCGTAATGGCAGTGCCAGTGGCACGGTGTCAGTGACCATCAGTATCGGCGTGGCAGAACGCCTGGCCGAGCACCGCAACCCGGAAGAGGTGCTCAAGGCCGCCGATCAGGCGCTGTACAGTGCCAAGGGCGCGGGGCGTAACTGTGTCATGGTTCATGGTCAACAATCACGGCGCGGGGCCGTTCGCACTGCGTGACCATAATTGACTATATGGTCGCGTGATGACCCTATGTCTCGCAAAAGTTGTTCGGTTACACTGGATTCAACCCCGTGCCGCGGTCCGCCGAGACCGCCCCGACCCGACTAGCGAGAGGTTGTCATGGCTGACTATAAAGCGCCGCTGCGCGATATGCGCTTCGTTCTGAATGAAGTCTTCAACGTGGCAGAGCTGTGGGCGCAACTGCCCGAGCTGGCCGAGGCGGTCGATGCCGAAACCGCCATTGCGGTACTGGAAGAGGCCGGCAAGGTCACCAGCAAGTCCATCGCCCCGCTCAGCCGCGCCGCTGACGAAGAGGGCTGCCACTGGGACAACGGTGCCGTGCGCACCCCAGCCGGTTTCATCGAGGCCTACAATACCTACGCCGAGGGCGGCTGGGTGGGCGTGGGCGGTGACCCTCAGTTCGGTGGCATGGGCATGCCCAAGGCGATCTCGGCCCAGGTCGAAGAAATGGTCAACGCCTCGAGCCTGGCCTTTGGCCTGTACCCGATGCTGACCGCCGGTGCCTGCCTGTCGATCAACGCCCACGCCAGCGAAGCGCTCAAGGAAAAGTACCTGCCGAACATGTACGCCGGCGTGTGGGCAGGTTCCATGTGCCTGACCGAGCCGCATGCCGGTACTGACCTGGGCATCATCCGCACCAAGGCCGAGCCCCAGGCCGATGGCAGCTACAAGGTCAGCGGCACCAAGATCTTCATCACCGGCGGTGAGCACGACCTGACCGAGAACATCATCCACCTGGTGCTGGCCAAGCTGCCAGACGCACCGGCGGGGCCCAAGGGCATCTCGCTGTTCCTGGTGCCGAAGTTCATGGTCAACGATGACGGCAGCCTCGGTGCGCGCAACCCGGCTACTTGCGGCTCTATCGAGCACAAGATGGGCATTCAGGCTTCGGCCACCTGCGTGATGAACTTCGATGAAGCTGTCGGCTACATCGTCGGCGAGCCGAACAAAGGCCTGGCGGCGATGTTCACCATGATGAACTACGAGCGCCTCGGCGTGGGTATTCAGGGCCTGGCCACGGCCGAGCGTTCCTACCAGAACGCCGTCGAGTACGCCCGTGACCGCCTGCAGAGCCGCGCCCCCACCGGCCCGCAAGCCAAGGAAAAAGCCGCAGACCCGATCATCGTCCACCCCGATGTGCGCCGCATGCTGCTGACCATGAAAGCGCTGATCGAAGGCGGCCGTGCGTTCTCTACTTACGTGGCGATGCAGCTGGACAGCGCCAAGTACAGCCAGGATCCAACCACGCGCAAACGCAGCGAAGAGCTGGTAGCGCTGCTGACCCCGGTGGCCAAGGCATTCCTCACCGACCTGGGCCTGGAGTGTGCGGTACACGGGCAGCAGGTGTTCGGTGGCCATGGCTACATTCGCGAGTGGGGCCAGGAGCAGCTGGTGCGCGATGTGCGCATTACCCAGATCTATGAAGGCACCAACGGTATCCAGGCCCTCGACCTGGTGGGGCGCAAAGTGGTGGCCAGCGGCGGTGCTTACTACAAGGTGTTCTCCGAAGAGATTCGCCAGTTCATCGCCAGCGCGGGCACCGAGCTGGATGAGTTTGCCAAGCCACTGGGTGCGTACCTGGATCAGCTCGATGGGTTGACCGAATGGGTGTTGGAGCAGGCCAAGGGCAACCCGAACGAGATCGGTGCTGCGTCGGTGGAGTACCTGCATGCCTTTGGTTATGTGGCCTATGCCTACATGTGGGCACTGATGGCCCGTGCGGCCAAGGGCGGTGAAGGCGACCAGGCGTTCTACTCGGCCAAGCTGGGGACTGCGCGGTTCTACTTCGCGCGCCTGCTGCCGCGGGTGGATTCGCTGGTGGCTTCAGTGAAGGCGGGCAGTGAGTCGCTGTATCTGCTGGACGCCGAGCAGTTCTGAACGCGCACATGTTTGTGAATGTGTCCTGTTTGTAAGCTTTCTCCTACATGACGCGGTGACTTTTCGCCACTGGTGTCAGATTGGATCCACGGTTAATCTTTGTACATGGACGTTGCGCAGGAAGCGCAAAGGACAGAACAGGGACAACGAAGGATTTCCTGCCAGGATGGTGGGGCGATAGGGATGTCACAGGGAAACAGTCTGGAAAACCCCGCTTCGGCGGGGTTTTCTTTGTGCGCGTGTTTTTCAGCCGAGCACATCCAACGGTGAGTTGCCCAGCTGCCGAGCGTCGGTCTCCTCCTCAAGCAGCGTGCGCAGCAACTCCACCGATGCTTGCTGGCGCTGGGCATCGCGGAATACCAAGCCAACCTTCAAAGGCACCCGCGGCTCGCTCAACGGCTTCCACAGCAGCCCCTGGTCATCCTCGGCAGCATCCTTGGCCCGACCAGGCAAGATGGTGGCCAGCGCGGTATGAGCCAGGCTGTCGAGAATGCCGCCCATGTTGTTCATTTCTGCCTGAACTTGCGGCCGCCGCCCTTGGCTGGCCAGCTGTTCCTTCCAGATCTGGCGTATCTGGAATTCCTCGCCGAGCATCAACATCGGCAACTCCGCCGCTTGCCTGATCGACACCTTCTTGAAGTCTTTCAAGGGGTGGGTATCGGGGATGACCAGTTGCAGCTCATCTTCGTACAGCAGCAGGCCATGCAGCCCCGGTTGGCGCGGCGGCAGGTAGCTGATGCCGATGTCGAGGTTGCCATTGAGCAGGCGCCGTTCGATTTCCAACCCCGACAGTTCATAGATCTGCACCACGAGGTGCGGCTGCGCCTTGCGCACCCGTTCCAGCAATTGCGGCACCAGGCTGGGGCGCACGGTCTGCAGTACGCCGATGGCCAACGTGCGCAGCGACTGGCCCTTGAAGTTGCGCATGGCATCAGCGGCGCGCTGCAAGCCGTCGAGCAGGGGCAGGGCATGGTTGTACAGGGTGTGCGCCGCCAGTGTAGGCAGCAGGCGCTTGTTGCTGCGCTCGAACAGGCTCAAGTCGAGGCTGTGCTCGAGCTGGCGGATCTGCTGCGAGAGCGCCGGCTGAGACAGTGACAGACGCTCGGCGGCCCGGCCCACATGGCCTTCTTCATATACCGCGACGAAATAACGCAGTTGGCGAAAATCCATAAGTATTACTTATCGAAAAAGCTGGAAAAACGGAATGGCCGCACGCGCCGCCGAAGCCTAGTCTATCGCCGTATTCCAACGGGTTACAGCACTCAATCAACGCATTGTTACCCCGTTTGAAAAACACTTTTGATAGGCAAGACAAAATATCAAGCGCCGGCACAAAGACCGGACGCTGGCCCCCTTTCCCGTGCCTGGCTGGAGCCCCGATGAACCTGTTCAACCTGCGCCGCTCGGCCCCCGCCGCAGTTGCCGAGCCCAAGCGTACGCCGGTGATCATCCCGGATGCCCCGCAGTTGTCCCGCGAGCGCCTGATGCCGAGCACCGAACGTGCGGCGCAAGTGTTCGTGCGTGGCCAAGGCTCATGGTTGTGGGACAACGAAGGGCACGCCTACCTGGATTTTACCCAGGGCTGCGCGGTCAACAGCCTCGGCCATAGCCCAAGCGTATTGGTGAAGGCGCTGGGCAACCAGGCCCAGGCATTGATCAACCCTGGCGCAGGCTTTCACAGCCGTGGCCTGCTGGCGCTGGTCAATCGCCTGTGCCAGAGCACCGGCAGCGAGCAGGCGTACCTGCTCAACAGCGGTGCCGAAGCCTGCGAGGGGGCGATCAAGCTGGCGCGTAAATGGGGCCAGCTGCATCGAGGCGGCGCTTATCACATCATCACCGCCAGCCAGGGCTGCCATGGCCGCAGCCTGGGCGCCTTGTCGGCATCCGACCCGCTGCCGTGCAACCGCTGCGAGCCGGGGCTGCCGGGCTTCAGCAAAGTGCCGTTCAACGACCTTGCGGCGCTGCATGCCGAAGTCGACTCACGCACCGTGGCGATCATGCTTGAGCCGATTCAGGGTGAGGCCGGCGTGATTCCGGCTACGAAGGCATACCTGCAAGGCGTTGAAAAGCTGTGCCGTGAACTGGGCATCCTGCTGATCCTCGACGAAGTGCAGACCGGCATCGGCCGCTGCGGCGCACTGCTGGCTGAAGAAACCTACGGTGTGCGCGCCGACATCATCACCTTGGGCAAGGGCCTGGGCGGTGGCGTACCGCTGGCGGCTTTGCTGGCCCGTGGCACTGCCTGCTGTGCCGAACCGGGTGAACTGGAAGGCAGCCACCATGGCAATGCGCTAATGAGCGCTGCCGGCCTGGCCGTGCTTGAAACTGTGCTGGAGCCGGGTTTTTTCGAGCAGGTTCAGGACAGCGGGCGCCATATGCGCGATGGTTTGAGCCGCTTGGCCGGCCGCTATGGCCAAGGTGAAGTACGCGGCCAAGGCCTGCTCTGGGCCCTGCAGTTGCAGGAACACCTTGCCAAGGACCTGGTGCAGGCGGCCTTGCATGAGGGGCTGCTGCTCAATGCGCCGCAAGCGGATGTCGTGCGCTTTTCGCCAGCGCTGACCGTGAGCAAAGGCAACATCGATGAAATGCTTCTGCGCCTGGCCCGGGCCTTCGCCCGCCTGCACGCGCAGCAGCATGCCCGCCGCGAAGTATCGGCTTAATACGAATTCAACGAACCGTCTGGCGTTTCTGCGCATCGCCCCTGGCCTGTTTCATTTGGCCCGGGGCGTTTTTTTTGCCTGGCGTTTACCTGTGGAACCTCTGCGATGCCCAGCTAGTCTCTGTTTAGACCCTTTGAGGAGAGACTCGCATGGACTTCATTCGCATCATTATCGCCATCCTTCTGCCGCCGCTGGGTGTGTTCCTGCAAGTGGGCTTCGGCGGGGCATTCTGGCTGAATATTCTGCTGACCTTGCTGGGGTACATTCCTGGGATCGTGCATGCGGTGTACATCATCGCCAAGCGTTGAATCTGCTGGGGCCGCACTGCGGCCCCAGCCTGTTACTGGCTTAACACCCGGCAATAGAACTTCCACTCTTCTTCCAAGGCATGCGCCAGGTTCTCGGCCTTGCGGAACCCATGCCGCTCCCCCGCATAGAAATGCCCCTCGGCCTCGATGCCATTCCCTTTCAAGGCATCGAGCATCGAGCGTGTCTGCTCCGGCACCACCACTGCATCCAGCTCGCCCTGGAAGAAAATCACCGGCACCTTGATCTGCGCGGCGTGCAGCAGCGGTGTGCGTTGGCGGTAGCGCTCGGCATCCTGCAGCGGGTCACCGATCAGCCAGTCGAGGTAATCACCTTCGAACTTGTGTGTGGCGCGGCCCAGCGCGGCAGGGTCGCTGACCCCGTAAAGGCTCGCCCCGGCCCGGAATACATCATGAAACGCCAGGGCGCACAGGGTGGTATAGCCGCCTGCACTGCCGCCGCGAATGAAGGCTTTGCTGCCGTCGATCAAGCCGCGCGCGGCCAGGTGCTCGACCGCCGCGCAGGCATCCTGCACATCGCTCTCACCCCAACGCAGGTGCAGCGCCTGGCGATAGGCACGACCATAGCCGGTGCTGCCCCGGTAGTTAAGGTCGGCGACGGCGAAGCCGCGCTGGGTCCAGTACTGGATGCGTGGGTCGAGCACTGGGTAACAGGCTGAAGTCGGCCCGCCGTGGATGAACAGCACCAGTGGCGTAGGGCTTTTAGCCCCGGCTGCAGGGTAAAAGAACCCATGGGCAAACTCGCCGCCGCTTGGGTAAAGCATCGATTGCGGCAAGCTGATGCACTCGGCCGGCAGCAGCTCGGCGCCCCCCGCCAGAATGCGTACCTCGTGGTTCGCCCGGTCAATGGCGATGACCGTTGGCGGGCTGATTGGCGAGGCGGCGATGGCGTAGAGGTATTCGGCATCCATCGCCAGGCTGCGTAAGCGGCTGTAGGCGCTGGCGAAACGTTCCACCTGGCCGTCGGCAGTGCGCAGCCCCAGTTTCCCGAAGCCACCCTCGAACCAATTGGCCAGGTAGCTTTGCGGCCCGAGTGCCAGCCACGTGCAGGTGCCAAGTTGCCAGGGTGCGGCAGCGTGGTCCGCAGGCTCTGCGGGCAAGGCCTGCCAATGGTCGTCGAGTTCGCCCCAGGGCTGCCAGAAGCCATTGCGGTCGGACAGGCAGTACAAACGCCCCTCTGTATCGAAGCGCGGTTGCTGCAGGGATTCGTCATCCGCCGCGATACAACGTGCCGGCCCCCAGCTACCGTTGCCGTGCCGTTCGCGACACATCAGCCGGGTGACCGTCCAAGGCTGTGCCGGGCGATCCCACTCGATCCAAGCCAGGCGTGTGCCATCGGCACTGATGGTAGGCGAGGCATAGAAGTCGGCACCTTCAGCAAGCACCGCAACGCTGCCTTCAGCCAGGGCCACCAGGCGATGCTCGACGCCTTCGCCATGGCGCTCCTCGACCGCCATTACCTGGCCGTCGTGCCACTGCAGGTCGCCGTAGCGGCATTGCTCGTTTTCGGTCAAGGCGACCGGTACTGTGCCATCCAGCCCTTGGCGATAGACCTGCTGGTCCTTCTCGTTGACGAACCATACGGCGTCATCACCCAGGCAGAAGCTGCCTCCGCCGTATTCATAGACCCGGCTGCGTACACTGAACCCATCCGGGGTCAGGCAGCGGGCCTGCTGGTCGCGCCAGTGCCAGACGCGGCAAGCGCCATCGGCCGGGCGGAATTCGTTCCAGAACAGGCCCTGGCCATTGGCTTTGAGTTCGGCAAAATCGGTGCCGGCGGCTACGGCCTGGGCGGCACTGAGTTCAGCCGCGGACGATGACACGAGAGTTGCGCTCATTACGGAAGGTCATCTCTTCGATGGCGAGGTTGGCAGTTTCTGCTTCCTCGCGGGCCTTGAGGATGATGCCGTGGTCAGCCGACTTGGCGCACACAGGGTCGGCGTTGCTGGCATCGCCGGTGAGCATGAAGGCTTGGCACCGACAGCCGCCGAAATCCTTTTCTTTTTCGTCGCACGAGCGGCAGGGCTCGGGCATCCAGTCGTAACCACGGAAACGGTTGAAGCCGAACGAGTCGTACCAGATGTGATGCAGGTCGTGGTCACGCACATTGGGGAACTGCACGGGCAATTGACGCGCGCCATGGCAGGGCAGGGCAGTGCCGTCCGGCGTGATGGTGAGGAACAGGCTGCCCCAACCATTCATGCACGCCTTTGGGCGCTCTTCGTAGTAATCGGGGGTGACGAAGATCAGCTTGCACGCGCTGCCGTCGGCCTTGAGTTTCTCGCGGTACTCGTTGGTGATGCGTTCGGCGCGTTCCAGTTGCTCGCGGGTCGGCAGCAGGCCCAGGCGGTTGAGGTGCGCCCAGCCATAGAACTGGCAGGTGGCAAGCTCGACGAAGTCGGCCTCCAGTGCGATGCACAGCTCGATGATGCGGTCGATCTTGTCGATGTTGTGCCGGTGGGTGACGAAGTTGAGCACCATCGGGTAACCGTGGGCCTTTACTGCCCGGGCCATTTCCAGCTTCTGCGCGAAGGCCTTCTTCGAGCCGGCCAGCAGGTTGTTCACCTGTTCGTCGCTGGCCTGGAAGCTGATCTGGATATGGTCCAGGCCAGCTTCCTTGAAGGCGGCGATGCGTGCTTCGGTCAGGCCGATGCCGGAGGTGATCAGGTTGGTGTAATAACCCAGGCGTCGGGCTTCGCCGATCAGCTCGGCGAGGTCCTGGCGCACCAACGGTTCACCGCCGGAAAAGCCGATCTGCGCAGCGCCCATTTCGCGGGCTTCTGCCATCACCTTGAACCACTGCGCGGTACTCAGCTCCTTGCCCTGCTGGGCGAAGTCCAGCGGGTTGGAGCAGTACGGGCACTGCAGCGGGCAGCGGTAGGTCAGCTCGGCCAGTAGCCAAAGCGGCAGGCCGACCGGAACCTCAGGCGAGGGTGATCCAGTGTTCGCCACGGGCCACCTCCATGAACTGCTCGATGTCGTCGGCGACCTCGGGCACACCAGGGAATTGTTGTTCAAGCTCGGCGATGATCGCCGCCACATCGCGTTTGCCATCGATCAGGCCGCCGATGAAGCCGGCGCTGTCGTTGAGCTTAATCATGCCTTCAGGGTACAGCAGCACATGGCCTTTCTGCGCCGGTTCGTACTGGAAGCGGTAGCCAGGGCGCCAGTTCGGTACTTGCTTGCGGTCGAAACTCATAGGGCGATCCCCTTGTGCCATACCCGTTGCTGGGTGACGGTGTGATACGGCGGGCGGTTCAGCTCGTAGGCCATGCTCATGGCATCGAGCATGCTCCAGAGGATATCCAGCTTGAATTGCAGGATTTCCAGCATACGCTCCTGGCCGTCGCGGGTGGTGTAGTGCTGCAGGGTGATCGCCAGGCCGTGCTCCACATCACGCCGGGCCTGGCCCAGGCGGGTGCGGAAGTATTCGTAGCCGGCCGGGTCGATCCACGGGTAATGCTGCGGCCAGCTGTCCAGGCGCGACTGGTGGATCTGCGGGGCAAACAGTTCGGTCAGCGAGCTGCTGGCAGCCTCCTGCCAGCTGGCGCGGCGGGCGAAGTTGACGTAGGCGTCGACAGCGAAGCGTACACCGGGCAGCACCAGCTCCTGGGAGCGCAGCTGGTCCGGGTCCAGGCCCACAGCCTGGCCCAGGCGCAGCCAGGCTTCGATGCCGCCGTCCTCGCCGGGGGCGCCATCGTGGTCGAGCAGGCGCTGGATCCACTCTCGGCGCACTTCGCGGTCCGGGCAATTGGCCAGGATCGCAGCATCCTTCATGGGGATGTTCACCTGGTAGTAGAAGCGGTTGGCCACCCAGCCCTGAATCTGTTCGCGGGTGGCACGCCCTTCGTACATCGCCACGTGGTACGGGTGATGGATGTGGTAGTAGGCGCCTTTGGCGCGCAGGGCCTGCTCGAATTCGGCAGGCGACAGTGGCAGTGCGTCGCTCATCAAACCTCCTTACAACTCGATGCTCATACCGTCGAAGGCGACTTCCACGCCGCGGCGCTGCACTTCGGCGCGTTCGGCGGAGTCTTCATCGAGAATCGGGTTGGTGTTGTTGATGTGGATAAGCACCTTGCGTTGGCGCGGGAAGCCGTCCAGCACCTCGAGCATGCCGCCCGGGCCGTTCTGGGCCAGGTGGCCCATTTCGCGGCCGGTGCGGGTGCCCACACCGCGGCGCTGCATTTCATCATCCTCCCACAGCGTGCCGTCGACCAGCAGGCAGTCGGCGCCGCGCATCATCGCCAGCAGTTTTTCGTCGACCTGGCCGAGGCCGGGGGCGTAGAACAGCTTGCCGCCGGTGCGCGTGTCTTCGACCAGCAAGCCCAGGTTGTCGCCCGGGTGAGGGTCGAAGCGGTGCGGCGAGTACGGCGGCGCGGCGCTGCGCAGGGGGAAGGGGGTGAACTTGAGGTTGGGGCAGGCTTGAATGACGAAGCTGCCTTCGAGCTCGATGCGGTTCCACTGCAGGCCACCGTTCCAGTGGCTGAGCATGTTGAACAGCGGGAAACCGGTGCTCAGGTCCTGGTGGACCATGTCGGTGCACCACACCTGGTGCGGGCAACCTTCGCGCAGGCTGAGCAGGCCGGTGGTGTGGTCGATCTGGCTGTCGAGCAGGACGATGGCGTTGATCCCGGTATCGCGCAGGGCACGGCCCGGTTGCATGGGTGAAAAGGCCTGGAGCTGGGCGCGGATGTCCGGTGAGGCGTTGCACAGGATCCAGTGAACCCCGTCATCGGACAGGGCTATCGACGACTGGGTGCGTGCCGTGGCGCGCAAGCTGCCATCGCGAAAGCCTTTGCAGTTGACGCAGTTGCAGTTCCACTGCGGGAAGCCGCCGCCGGCGGCGGAGCCGAGAATCTGGATGTACATGGCTGCTCTCTATCCGAACTGTCCGAAAAACCCTGTGCAAAAAACGACAACGCCCCGGCGGGCCGAGGCGTCGTACCGCAAGCAAGGCTTAGCGGCTGGCGAAGTACATGGTGACTTCGAAGCCGATACGCAGGTCAGTGTATGCAGGTTTGGTCCACATGGTTTGCTCCTTCCGGATAAGGGTTGGGTGGTTCAGCTACTTGATTTGGCGTCGCCCCGCGCTGGAGGTTCCGTCGGCTGAGATAGCGTTATCTTACAAGAAAATTATGTACCGAAAGGTTAATTCTTCGAAAAGCGCCCTTGCGGTAAACGTAACAATCCCTGCTGAATCAGTGCCAGGACCCATCCGGCGCGGGCCCGTTCGCAAGGCACAGCCAGTTGGAATCGGCTTTGAGCAGGCCGCGCAATACGTCGTCCAGATCGGCTTGTTGCGTTATCAGAATAGACCTGCGCAGCGTGGGCAGGTCGCTGGGTTGTGTCGCCAGGTGTGTCTGCCATGCCCATTCGGCGACTTCGGCGTTGGCCATGGCGGCTTCGTCGAATTGTGCGGCTAATGCCTGGCGGGCAGCGGGGTCGAGCGTGATGCCCTGGCGCAGAAGCGTTACCAGGTGGCCGAGAATCTCGGCTTGGGTGGCATGGGGCGATTGCACGCCGAACATCAGGCCGCCGATGCCCTCGACCTGACGAAAGGTACTGAAAACCGCATAGCCAAGTTGCAGCTCCACGCGCAGGCGCTGGTACACCGGCCCTTGCAGCAGCTGGGCAAGCAGACGACCGCAAGCCTGCTGCTCGGCGGGCAATGGGCAGAACAGCAGCAGTGCGTATTCACTGCCTGGCACCTTGGCGTGGTGCCAACGGTGGCCGCGCCAGTCGGGCACCGGTGCTGGCGCGCCGATTTGGCCAGGGCAGTTTTGCAGCACGGCGCCCAATGAACGCAGGGCGGCGGCGTCGAAGCCCACGGCCAGACCCTGCCATTGGCTGTATTGCCATGCGTCGTCGAGCGCCTGTTGATCGAGGGGTGAATCAGCCTGATGCGAAGGCGTGGCCCCGAGCACCGCATCTGGCAGTTGCTTGAGCAAGGCTCTGATCGGGATCAGCGCAGGTTCTGGCTCTGAAGAAGGCCGCCAGTCGTGGGGCGACCGCAATAGTGTCATTGCATGCTCAACAGCGCGGATCACTGCAGCGGGCAGGCCGCTGCAGCGCAATTGCCAGTACTCGCCTGCGGCGCTGAATTGCAGCTGTAACGATGCGCGCTCGCAACGTTCCTGCAGGGCGCGCACGGTACGCTCCAGCACCTGGTACAGGGGCTGTCGCAGTGCCGAAGGTACCTGCCAGCGTAGATAAAGCGCAGCGTATTGGCGTGCCGTCGGAAGCAGATCGCTGCCCGACAACGCTGCAGGTAACGGCTGTGCGCCGCAGGCGGGTATGTCTGCCAGCAGCAATGGTTCAGTCGCGGGAAGCTGCCATTGCCCATGCTTGCGGCACGGTAGGCCTTCGAGCAACGCTTGAAGCGCGAGTAACGCTTGCCCATTCAGTGCCGTAAAAGGCTGGCCAGCACTGTCGCGGCGGGCCAGCTCAAGTGGGCTGGCGCTGCGTTCGCGGCACTGTTGCAAAAGGCCAAACTCGACGTTGAGTTGCGCCGGATCCACCTGCCGGATGAAGCCGAACCAACCGTACAACAGGGCGCGGGCCTCTTCTGCGCAAGCATCGGCGCTGAGCTTCAAGTCAATGTGCCAGAGCATCTGCCCGGCGAAGGCATACAGCATTTCAGCCTTGAACCCTTGCAACCAGCCGCGCTGGCGCAAGGCATCCAGCCAGCTGCCCGGTCGACTGTCGCTCAGGCACGCAAGCAACAGCTCCAGTGCTTGTTCGGCGCCTGCAGGCAGGTTTTCGTGGGTGAACAGCCAATCCTTGGGCGTGGCCGACAAGGCCGGGGGCAGAATTTGCAGCACACGTTCCCCGGGGGCGAACACGCCAGCAAACTGCCTGCCGAGCTGCTCAAGCTCATCCAGCGGCTGCGGGCCGCACACGCTCAAGGTGATCTGGCCACCGTGGTAAAAGCATTGATGAAAACCGATGAGGGCTTGCTGAAAGGCGGGATCCTGCAAGGCCAGGGTATGCCGGTTGCCTGCGTGAAAACCACCCAGCGGATGGCCTGCCGACACCGACTGCAACAGGGCGAATTGCTGCTGCGCCTGCGGGTTGCGCGACCAGGCGATGAATTCGGCATGAATCACCTCACGTTCGCGGCGCTGACGCTCGATACCCAGGTCCGGCTCTGCGAGCATCTGGCACAGGCGCTCCAGCCCTCCGGCCAAGGCCGCGGGCGGGACTTCAAAGTAGAAATCGGTGGTGCGTTCGCGGGTGCTGGCATTGACCTGGCCGCCGAGGGCCTGGACGTAGCGCATCAAGCCATCATCCAGCGGAAAATGAGCGGTGCCAAGGAAGAACAGATGTTCGAGGAAGTGCGCCAGCCCCGGCCATCGTGCCGGGGCGTCATGGCTGCCGGCATGCACCCGCAGCGCTGCCGCCGAGCGCTTGAGCCGCGGCGCATGGCGCAGGGTCAGTTGCAGGCCGTTGCCCAGGATGAGTTGGCGAGTGGCGTCAGGCATGGGCTGTGCTCAGCCCTTGCGCTGGTGCAGTTCCTGGCGCAGATCAGCCAGATACGGGAACGCTTCGCGCCCCTTCACCACCCGCTCATGCTCCAGGTCCGCCAGCAGCTGGCACTCATCGCGCCCGGCCATCGCCAGCAAGCTGCCATCTGGCCCGATGATGCTGCTCTGCCCGCAATACTGGATCTCGCCCTCGGCCCCGCAATAGTTGGCGTATACCAGGTAGCACTGGTTTTCCTGCGCGCGCGAGCGCACCGTCACCTGGCAGACAAAGTCGTAAGGCGTCATGTTCGCCGTCGGCACCAGGATCAGCTCGGCACCTGCCAACGCCAGGCGCCGGGCATTCTCCGGGAACTCGATGTCGTAACAGATCAATAACCCAACCTTCCAGCCGTCCAGCTCGACCACTGGGAAGTGATCGGCGCCGGCGCTGAACATGGCGCGGTCCAGCTCGCCGAACAGGTGCGTCTTGCGGTAATTGCACAGGCTGCGGCCATGGGCATCGATCAACTGCACGCTGTTGTAGATTGCCCCATCATCGGCGCGCTCCGGGTAGCCATAGACAATGGCGATGCGATGCGCCTGGGCGATCTCCACCACGTCCATGGCTGAGGGGCCATCCACCGCTTCGGCCAGCCTTTCGACCTGCTCCAGCCCGATGTTGTAACCGCTCAGGAACATCTCCGGGCACACCAGCAGCTGTGCGCCACGCTCAGCCGCCCGTTGCGCCTGGTGGCGCAGCCGTTGCAGGTTGCCGGGCACATCCAATGGCTTGGGTGTGCCCTGGAACAGAGCGATGCGCATGCTGCCTCCTTGTCTCAGTCGGCCAGGGCGATTGGCCCGATCTCGTCGAACACATCGCCCGGGCCTGGGTTGTCCGGGTGGGTCTGGCCACCGAAGTGGTTCATGATACCCCACACCGCATTCAGCGAGGTCTGCACCGCGCCCTCTACCCAGGCGGGGGTCCACGACACATCGTCGCCGGCGATGAACATGCCGCGTTGTTCGGCAGGCATGTCCTGCTGCATGAAGTGCGCGTACATCCGCTGGTTATAGCGATAGTGGCCCGGTAGTGCGCCTTTGAAAGCGCCAAGGAAGTGCGGGTCGGCCTCCCAGGAAATAGTGATCGGGTCGCCGATGATGTGCCCGGCGATATCGGTCTTCGGGTAGATTTTCTTCAGTGCATCAAGCGCCAGCTGCACGCGTTTTTCCACCGGGTGGGGCAGCATCTTCAGGGCGTCGCTCATCCACGCGTAGGACAGGCAGATGACCCCCGGCTTGTCGTCGCCGTTGTCGAACAGATAGGTGCCGCGGGTCAGGCGATCGGTGAGGGTCATGCTCATCAGGTCGCGACCGGTTTGCGGGTCTTTGTCCTTCCAGAACGGCCTGTCGACCATCACGAAGGTCTTTGACGACTGCATGTAGCGGGTACGGTCCAGGGCCATCCACATCTTCTGCGAGAACAGCGACTCCTCGCAGTCGATCTGGGTGGTCAACAGCCAGCTCTGGCAGGTGGCGAGCACGGCGCCATAGTGGCGGGTGTCGCCCCAGTTGTCGGTCACCGCCAGGCGCCCGTCGGCCGCGCGGGCAATGCGCTTGACCCCAGTGCGCGGCGCGCCGCCATGCAGCGCGCTCAGGCTGGTGCCCTCGGGCCAATGCGCGCAGCGCTCCGGCACGTGGCGCCAGATGCCTTGCGGCACTTGCTCCACGCCGCCGACGATCAGGTGCTGGTGGTCGTCGCAGTTGGTCATCACCACGCGGAAGATCTCCAGCATCGAGTTGGGGAAGTCCGAATCCCAGCCTCCGGTGCCGAAGCCGACCTGGCCGAACACTTCGCGGTGCTGGAAGCTCAGCTTGGCGAACGAGCGCGAGGTGGCGACGAAGTCATAGAAGGTGCGGTCGTCCCACAACGGTACCAGTTTGTTCCACAGCTCTTTCAGGCGCGCTACATCGCGATCACGGATCGCCTGCTGGATATCGGCGAACTGCGCGCCGCTTTCCAGCGCGTCGGCCCACGCATCGGCCACTTCGTGGAACAGCGCGGGCAGGTCGCTGGCCTTTTCGGCGTAGTAGGTCTGGCCTTCCAGGTCGATCACCGTGCTGCGCGAGGCCGGGGTCAGCGGGTTGGGGAAGGGCTTGGTCTCCAGGCCCAGCTTGTCCACGTAATGGTAAAAGGCAGTGGAAGAAACCGGGAACCGCATGCCGCCGAGCTCGGCGATGATGCCGTCGGTGCCGTTAAAGGCTTGCGAACGCAGCCGGCCACCCAGCTTCGAGGCTTCGTACACCACAGGTTTAAGGCCCAGCTTCATCAGCTCGTAAGCCGCCACCAGGCCTGCGATACCGGCACCAACGATGGCAACTTCTTCACCGTGGCGTGCTGCTGGGATGCTGCCCAGGCCGGCCGGGTGTTCCAGCCAGTCGTCGAAGCCGAAGGGGAAGTCCGGGCCAAAAATGGTGATCGGCTTTTTACCGTCGGCGGGGTGGCGGTTGTTCTTGTTCATGAAGTGACCTTGCCAGAGCGGCTACGCGTGGGGCGGAGCCTGAGTATAGGAAATGCTGGTGGTCATTTTATGAAGCGGGGTGTTCGTAATTAAGATGCAGAGTGTTGGCAAATTGATGTGTTATTGGTTGAAATGACGGCTATTTGATTCATTACGACTTATAACTAGCCCTCAGGCTGGCTGCCCGCGATCCACCTTGCTGCTCAGGATGATCGACGTGGTGGTCTTCTCAACCCCCTCGACGCTGCCAATCTGGTCGAGCAACTGGTCCAGTTGTTCCGGCGAATCACTACGCAACCAGGCTACATAGTCAAACTCGCCACTCACCGCGCACAGCTGTTGCACCTGTCCCATGCCGCTCAAGCGCCGCACCACTTCCTTGCCGGAGCGCGGCTGCACCTTGATCCCTACATAAGCCTGCAGGCCACCATCGATGAGGCGTTGGCCCAGGCGTACGCCGTAGCCGGTGATGACCTTGCCTTTCTCCAGCCGCGCCAGGCGCGAGTTGACCGTAGTGCGGGCGATACCGAGCTGGCGGGCGAGGGTGGCGACGCTTTCGCGGGCGTTGATCTGCAGCAGGGCGATCAGCTGGCGATCGATTTCGTCGAGGGTGGTGGCGCGGGAGTCCGGCATGGCGATTCTCTGCAGTGGGCTTGCTAGCCTAGCCAGCCAGGGGCGGGCAGGGCAAGGCAAAGTCGGGTGCCACGCAGTGGCGATCAAACAATACTTTCTTACTTGCTGGCTTGGTGGTGGCACTGCCAGACCGTTATCATGCCTGCCTGGGACGACTGAGGATTGATGGGTGGGCAGGGTTCATTTTGACGTAGATGCCGTCTACTGCATTTCGCTTGATACACGCGATGACCGGCGGGCGTTGTTCCAGCAAAGCATTGCCACGCTGCTGGATAACCGCGTGATCTTCCATGTGGTGCAGAAGGCCGATAACCCTGAACGTGGCTGCTACGAGTCACACCAGCAACTCGCACAGCGTGCCCTGGATGAGGGGTTGGAGCGAATTCTGGTGTTCGAAGACGACGTGAAACCTTATCAGCTCAAGCCTTCACGTATCCGCTGGGTCAACCGCTTCATGCGCTCACACCGCTTCGAGGCCCTGCACCTGGGTTACTCGATGGGCCGTACCTGGCTCACCTGGTTTCCCTTCATTGCGCGTGGTCGGGTAGTGGCCCTGCATGCCTATGTGCTGTCGCGTGAAGGTTGTCGGATCGTGGCCGAGACGCCCTACGACGGTATGCCTGTCGATGTGATGTTCAAGCGCCGCGTCAAGCAGCACTGTGTATTCCCGATGATGTTCCGCCAGCATGCCGCTGGCGTGACCGGTAGCGACCTAGAAACGGTCGTGCGCAATGAGGATGCCTGGTGGGAGAAGAACTGGCGCAAGCACTGGCGTTCGCCGCTGAAGAATCTCTGGCGGACAGCGTTGCGCTTGGGTTTTTGAGCCTGTTCAAACGAAAAAAGCCGCGCATCTGCGCGGCTTTTTCATGTCTGGTGGGCCCACACGGACTCGAACCGTGGACCAAAGGATTATGAGTCCTCTGCTCTAACCAACTGAGCTATAGGCCCTCAGTAAGTGCCCGGATTATAACGAGGGTTTCGAAACCGTGCCATCCGAAAGATCGGATAGTGCTAAACGAAGAAACGTCGCCGCAAATTCATCCGGCGGCAGCGGCAGGCTGACGATGTAGCCTTGGATCTGTTCGCAGCCTTCGGCCGCCAGGAACCGCTGCTGCGCCTGGTTCTCCACCCCTTCGGCGATGATGGTCAGCTGCATGCTGCGCCCCAGCGCAATGATGGCGCGGGCGATGGCGGCGTCGTGAGGGTCGTCTGGCAGCCCGCGGATGAACGACTTGTCGATCTTGAGGATGTCCAGCGGCAGGCGCTTGAGGTAGCTCAGTGACGAGTAGCCGGTACCAAAGTCGTCGATCGCCAGTTGCACGCCCAGCTGCTTGAGTTGGTGCAGCACGGCCAGGGCTTCTTCGGCCTGGCTCATGATGAAGTTCTCGGTGATCTCCAACTGCAGGTCACCAGCCTTGAGCTGGTAGGTCTTGAGCAATTGCTCGATCCGCTTGGCCAAGCCATGGTGGCGCAGTTGCGCGCCGGCCAGGTTGATCGACAGCGGGCCAAAGGCCTGATAGTTCATCTTCCAGTGGTGCATCTGCCGGCAGGCCTGCTCCAGCACCCAGTCCCCCAGCTGCAGGATGGTGCCGTTCTCTTCGGCGAGGTGGATGAAGTGCTCTGGCGGGACCTCGCCGAAGGTCGGGTGGCTCCAGCGGATCAACGCTTCGGCACCCACCAGGGTTTGCGTCTTGAGGCTGAACTTGGGCTGGTAGCACAGACTCATTTCGTTGCGTTCGACGGCGCGGCGCAGTTCATGCTCCAGGGCAATGCGTTCGCTGGCCTGGGCTGTGAGGTCGCGGGTGTAGGCCTCGACGCGGTTGCGGCCTTTGGCTTTGGAGCGGTACATGGCGGCGTCGGCGTTGCGGATCAGTGTGGCGACGTCGGTACCGTCCTGCGGGTAGAGGCTGATGCCGATACTGGCGCTGGTGAAGAACTCGTGTTCGCCGGCCTGGAAGGGTGCGCTGAAGCAGGCCAGCAGCTTGTTGGCGATGGCGCTGGCGTCGCTGGGTTTGTGCAGGCCGGGCAGCAGGATGATGAACTCGTCACCGCCCAGGCGTGCCACCGTGTCGACGTCGCGCACCTGCTCCTTCAGGCGTTGGGCGATGCCTTTGAGCAGCAGGTCGCCGACCGGGTGGCCCAGGCTGTCGTTGATGTGCTTGAAGCGGTCGAGGTCGAGGAACAGCACCGCACCCTGGCGGTTGGACACCTGCACGCAGGTGAGCGCGGCTTGCAGGCGGTTCTCGAACAGGGCGCGGTTGGGCAGGCCGGTGAGTGGGTCGTGGTGGGCCTGGTAGTCGAGCTTGGCCTGGGCATGTTTGAGGCTGGAGATGTCGGCAAACACGGCGACGAAATGCGTGATTTCCCGGTCGCTGTTGCGCACTGCGCTGATGGTCAGCCAGCCGGGGTAGAGTTCGCCATTCTTGCGCTTGTTGTAGATCTCGCCCTGCCAGTGGCCTTCGGCAGTGAGCTGGTGCCACATGGCGGCGTAGAAGGCGCTGTCGTGCTGGCCTGAGGCGAGCAGGCGCGGGGTCTGGCCGAGGGCCTCGATTTCGCTGTAGCCGGTGATTTCGCTGAAGGCACGGTTGACCGCGCTGATGCGCTGGTCGATGTCGGTGATCAGCACGCCTTCGGCGGTGTTTTCGAACACGGTGGCAGCCAGTTGCAGCTTTTCCTGCATCAGGTGGCGCTCGGTGATGTCGCGGGCGATGGTCAACATGCAGTCGACGCCGCCAATCGGCAGCGGCCGTGCGGACAACTCGCACAGGCGGATCTGCCCATCGCTGCGGCGGATGTGGCAGCTGAAGTCGCGTACGAAGCCATCGCGGGCGAGCTGATCGATCAGGCGTTTGCGTTCGTTGAGATCGACCCAGATCCCCAGGTCGAACGAAGTCTGGTCGATGGTCGGGTTGAGGTCGTAACCGGTCAGCCGGCAGAAACCTTCGTTGACTTCAATCAGCAGGCCATCACTCTGGCGCGACAGCAACAATCCGTCGGGGGACGCGTGGAAGGCTTTGGCGAATTTCTCTTCGGAGGTTTGCAGCTGCTGTTGAGTTTCCTTGAGCTGGCTGATGTCGCGCACCGCCACGACAAAAGCCAAGGTGCCGTCCAGCTCGAATGTTTCGGCTGAAGTCAGGCCTGTGAACAATTGGCCATTGCTGCGCCTGAAGCTCATTTCCAGGTTGCGGATACCACCTTGGTGAAGGCGTTCGAGCAGCACTGGGCCGGTGTCTTTCAAGCCCCACAGGTTCAGCTCTGTAGCGGTGCGGCCAACCACTTGGCCTGGAGTCAGGCCGATTTGCTCCTCGAACGCTTCGTTGACCTCCAGCAGGCAGCCATCGCTATGGCGGGCGATCAGCAGGATGTCGGGGCATTGCTGGAACACCGAGGCGAACTTCTGTTCCGACAGGCGCAGGGCGTCTTCGGTGCGCTTGGTCTCGCTGATGTCGATCATTAGCCCGCGCATCAGTGGCCGGTGGCCGTGCTCGATCATGCTGACGATGTTGCGCACCCAGAGTGCCTGACCGTCGGCGCGCATCACCCGGTAATCGAGGCTGTGGTCGCGGCCGGCGGCGGTTTCGCTTTCACAGTAAGCCTGGGCCCACAGTGCATCCTCCGGGTGCAGGATGCTGCGCCAGAAGCCCGGCTTGAGCCAATCGTGCAGCGGGTAGCCGAGCAGGTCTTCGGCATGGGGCGAGACGTAGCTGTAGGTGAAGTCGTTGGCGTCGGCCTCCCAGGCGATCGCCGACAGGCTTTCGATCAGGCCTCGGTAGTGGTACTCGCTGCTGCGTAGCTCCTGTTCCAGGGCAATGCGCCTGGAGATCTCCGAGCTGAGGCGGCGGTTGATGCGTATCACCACGGCGAGGATGGCGATCAGCAGCAGGACGGCGGGCAGGCCGTAGATCAGCATGTCGTGCCAGAAGGTGCGCTGGTCCACTACATTGCCCACCCAGCGTTGCTGGATCTGGCTGATCTCTTCGCTGGACATGTCGGCCATGACTTTGTCGAGGATGCCGATAAGGATCTTCTTGTCGCGCGGCGCGGCCATGGCCAGTTGGTAACGATAGGGCGTTTCGCCGCTGACATACAAACCGTCGAGCTTGAGCTGGCGCAGGCTCCAGATGCTCGAGGCGAGGTCGCCGACCACCGCATCCACTTCGTCGGTGGCCAGCGCCTGCAACGCCGAGCTGACGTTGGGCAGGGCGACCAGGTTGAGGTCGGGGTGATGGGTGCGCAGCAGCTCGTGAGGGGCATAGTTCTCTACCACGGCGATTTTCAGGCCGTACAGGTCTTTGAGCGTGCGCGGTTGCGGGCCACCTTCATGGGCGAGGATGACGATCGGGAAGTCCAGGTAGGGGCGGGTGAAGGCCAGGTAGCCCTGGCGTTCTGGCGTCGACATGATGCCAGGCAGCAGGTCTATGCGGCTTTCACGTGCCTGCTCAAGCACCTCGGTCCAACTGCTGGGCTCGATCGGCTTGAGCGTCACACCCAGGCGTTCCTGGAGCAAGGCGATGTAATCGGCGGCCAATCCCTGGTACCGGCCTTCCTGGTCACGAAACTCGAACGGTGGCCAGGAGGCGTCGACGCCCAGCTTCAACTGCGGGTGGGCAGTTAGCCAGGTTTTTTCCTCGTCTGTCAGGGTCAGGGCGCCGGCCGTTGTGTTCCACAGGATCAGGATCAACAACAGAATGGCCGGCATTGGCGGCATGGCAGCCTCGCATTCAGGTGGTCTGAAGTCGAGTGTAGACGGGCATTCAGCCCACTGGGTAGCTAGTTGCCACGACCATTTGTCACATAAGAAAAACCCCGGCCTGGGCCGGGGTTTGTCATCACTCGTCGAGGAAGGAGCGCAGATGCTCGCTGCGAGTCGGGTGGCGCAGTTTGCGCAACGCCTTCGCTTCGATCTGACGGATCCGTTCACGGGTCACGTCGAACTGCTTGCCCACCTCTTCAAGGGTGTGGTCGGTGTTCATGTCGATACCGAAACGCATGCGCAGCACTTTGGCTTCACGTGCGGTCAGGCCCGAGAGCACGTCGCGGGTCGCTTCCTTGAGGCTTTCGACCGTGGCTACGTCGATCGGGGACTGCATGGTCGAGTCCTCGATGAAGTCGCCCAGGTGCGAATCTTCGTCGTCACCGATCGGCGTTTCCATGGAGATCGGTTCTTTGGCGATCTTCAAGACCTTGCGGATCTTGTCCTCAGGCATCTCCATGCGCTCACCGAGCTCTTCCGGGGTCGGTTCACGACCCATTTCCTGCAGCATCTGGCGGGAAATGCGGTTGAGCTTGTTGATCGTCTCGATCATGTGCACCGGAATACGGATGGTGCGTGCCTGGTCGGCGATCGAACGGGTGATGGCCTGACGAATCCACCAGGTGGCGTAGGTCGAGAACTTGTAGCCGCGACGGTATTCGAACTTGTCCACCGCCTTCATCAAACCGATGTTGCCTTCCTGGATCAGGTCGAGGAACTGCAGGCCACGGTTGGTGTACTTCTTGGCGATGGAGATCACCAGACGCAGGTTCGCCTCGACCATTTCTTTCTTGGCGCGGCGGGCCTTGGCCTCACCGATGGACATGCGACGGTTGATGTCCTTGATTTCAACGACGGTCAGGCCGGTCTCGGTCTCGAGGTCGATCAGCTTTTGCTGGCAAGCGACAATGGCGGCGTCCTTTTCACCCAGGGCGGCAGCCCACTTGGTGTTGCGCTTGGCCAGGTCACCGCTCCAGGTCTGGTCGGTCTCGTTGCTCGGGAACAGGCGCAGGAAGTCGGCACGCGGCATGCGCGCATCACGTACGCACAGCTGCATGATCGCACGCTCTTGCTGACGCAGACGGCTCAGCGCATCACGTACACGTTCCACCAGCACATCGAACTGCTTCGGTACCAGCTTGATCGGCATGAACAGATCAGCCAGGGCCTGCATCGCGCTGATGCTTTCCTTGTGGCTGCGGCCATGCTTTTTCAGCACTTTGAGGGTGGCACCGAGCTGCTCGGCTACTGCACCGAAACGCTGAGCCGCAACGACTGGGTCGGGACCGCTTTCGGTCTCTTCTTCATCGTCACTGCTTTCGGCGTTTTCTTCTTCGTCGTCAGACTCTTCCTTCGCGACTGCGGCCTTGGCACCAGGGATCGGTACTTCTTCGGTCGGAGCGGCGATGTTGTCGTCAGGGTCGATGTAACCGCTGAGAACGTCCGACAGGCGGCCACCTTCGGTGGTGACGCGGTCGTACTCGCTGAGGATGTAGCCGACAGTACCCGGGAAGTGAGCGATGGCGCCCATGACTTCACGGATGCCTTCCTCGATCCGCTTGGCGATTTCGATTTCGCCTTCGCGGGTCAGCAGCTCGACCGTACCCATTTCGCGCATATACATGCGCACCGGGTCGGTCGTGCGGCCGATATCGGTTTCAACGGCCGCCAACGCTGCAGCGGCTTCTTCGGCCGCGGCTTCGTCGGTGTCGGCTTCCGCCAACAGAAGGGCATCCGCATCCGGAGCACTCTCGAATACGTTGATCCCCATGTCGTTGATCATGCGGATGATGTCTTCCACCT
>Ga0213827_1000216_pt1 | contig 59945 bp, 50 predicted proteins | sample MC6MC0898MG_FD_180669 | JGI IMG/M metagenome (GOLD analysis project Ga0213827, IMG submission 180669) | Enriched soil aggregate microbial communities from Iowa State University, Ames, United States - MC6-MC0898-MG | ecosystem: Environmental > Terrestrial > Soil > Unclassified | place: USA: Iowa...
GCGTCCGGCTGGTGAATACGCAGAGCTGCTGATCAAGCGCATCCGCGGCTTCGGCTCCAAGGTCTACCTGGTCAACACCGGCTGGACCGGCGGTGGCTACGGCGTTGGCAAGCGTTTCAACATCCCGACGACCCGTGCGGTGATCGCAGCGATCCAGAGCGGCGCTCTGGTCGGTACCGAGACCGAGCACCTGGACACCATCAACCTCGACGTGCCAGTGGCCGTACCGGGCGTTGAGGCTGGCCTGCTGAACCCACGCAACACCTGGGCTGACAAGGCATCCTACGACGAAGCTGCCAAGGCCCTGGCCGGCCTGTTCATCGAGAACTTCAAGAAGTTCGACGTGAGCGACGCGATCAAGGCTGCGGGTCCCAAGTTGTAAGTGTTGGTTTGATGCAATGAGAAAGCCGCCCTTCGAGGCGGCTTTTTTGTGCCTGTGATCGAAGCGCTGCACACTCAGTTAATGTCGAGGTAGCTGGACTGCTCAAACGCCAGGCTCGCACCCAGTCCTGCCGTCGGCTGCAGCGCAGCGTCCTGGACCGCAGAGAAGGCGGTGACTTTGCTGCCATGGGAGACGCAACGCTCGCCCTGTTCCTGCTCGGTGAAATAGGTATAGGACTCTTTGCGCATGCGTGCGTAATCGGCCTCGGCTTGTTCGATGGCGTCGTGGTGGTTCTGCAGATCGGCAGTCGACAGCTGGAGCATCTTGTCGAGCTTCACGCCCCAGCGGGTCAGGCAGCGCTCGGCGAAGTGGCGAACGATCAGGCCGGGCTCCGGCAGTGCACTCGGGCCTTTTACGCCATTGGCGCTGGCGTTGCCGACCAGGGTGCCATGGCGGCCGGCCATGGGGTAGATGTGGGTCCTGGTGCTGCTGTGGGTCAGGGGGATTACGCAGGAAAATCCTTTGGAGCGTTCGTCACGCGCAAAGAAACCGACATACTCTTTGACGTTGGCACCCAGTGTGACTCGCTCGGGTTGAAAGTTGAGTGGACCGGGTACCGGGTCAACGGCGAAGATATTAACCGGAATATCTTTCAGCTCGGGATCATTGAGCATCATGTTGGCCAGCATATGACAACTTATGGCGCCCCGGCTCCAACCCACAAGATTGACCTGAGTCGGAATTATTCCATCCTTGCGGTACATCTTGATAATGCCTTCCTGTAATTGCTGCGGGTTGACTGTTCGGCTGCCGTAGCTGTATTTACGCCAGAACCAGGAACCCTCCACGCTGACATCTTCAATTGGAACGCCGGCGGCCTTCAGGCGCTTGTATTCCTGCTCTGTAAGTTCGATCCGCTCCCAGGAGCACGTGCCTTTGGCGATTTGCAGGGCATGCCTGACGTTTTCTTCCCAGCCCTTGCCGAACAAGCTCCCCGACATGCCATAGTCTTCGGACTTGTAGAACAGTTCATCGGCTTGCAGGTTGCCGGTACCGGGGCCATCCACCAGAATCCACTCGGCAAACTCATGGCTGAGTTCATGGGATGCCAGCGTTGAAACAAGTTCTCCATTCCAGTAAGTGTTGTTTGTGTTGTCGAATTTAGTCGAGCCGGTGCCGCAAAAATACACGGTTAGTGTTGTCATGTTAGTGCCTTTATATAATTAACGAGTTTGAAGGTTAGTTGTGGTTGGTTAACTATTAAAGGCGATTAGTGTTGCGGGGTTTTTGCGGAGTTGTATGGGCTATTTGTGTTTTTTACTTTCCCCCATTCGCTGCTGAGCGACCTCGAGCAAATCGTTGCCATCCTGTGTCAGCAGGTAAAGTGCGTTGACGATATGCGGGATATCTTTGGTGTCTGCCTGGTTGAAGCGCAGGCAATAGAGGGTTTCGAGCAGGTCGCTGGCGGCACGGATGCGTTGCTGGGCGGCGTCGAGCAGGGCCTGCGGGCTGGCCAGGGTATCGATGAGCAGCGTGGGCGTGTCACCTGCGGTGGAATTGAGCGGGTGGTAACGGTCTGTTGGCGAGGTGGTGATGTTCATCGGGGTCAGTCCAGTGCGCATTGGCGGAGTCGCTCGGCAGGGCCGTGCGCTGACGCAAGAGCGTTGACACTTACGGCAGCCCGGCTGCGCAGCAAACTATAAAGAGGACCGTTTGAATTCAGCAAGGTGGCCCGCATGGACGGGATCTGTAGGGCGTTTTCAGGCTGTAGCGTCCTCGTCCTACTTGGGGGGTGAGGTATTTGTAGTGAGCGATTGATTAGGCGGATTGTTCAGGTGCTTGCGTGGTTTCGTCAGTAAAACTGCAACAGAGTGGACGTCTATGTTTGTAGGGACTTTCCCGCACAGCAGTCGTCTCCGGCTGCTGTGAAGTATTGATGTTTCAATTAACGCCTAGTCTGATCACGTGTTGTGGTGGTTGGCGGGAGGCCGCTTCAAGGTCCAGCAGGCCCTGGCCGTAGACTTCGCTGTTGGCGTAGATGCCGGTCCGGTTTGTGTGTTTGAGCAGGTGCTGGCGAATCTGTTGCGGGCTCATCTGCGGGTACCGGCTCTGCAATGCGGCCAGGGCCCCGCTGACCATGGCCGCGGCCGGTGAAGTCCCCGCCGTTTCACCGTACTTGCCGGACATCAAGGTGGTCTGCAACCCAGTGCCGGCGGCGGAGTCCCCCCCGGGAACAGCGATGCACCAGTCCCTGGCAACGCCGCAGTAGTTTGATTTTGCGTTGATGGCTGTGCCGTCCTGCTTCAGGGCAACGACGGCGAGCCATCCCTTTTCCAGCTCCGGCACCGCCACTGGCAAGCCGGGCTCGGCCAGGGGTTCGCGTCTGAGCTCATTGCCGGTTGGAAACACGAACACCGCGCCCTGATTGACCAGTTGCCGGGCCACGGTGAGGGATTCGGGCATGACCTGCTTGTAGCGCGGCTCGGTGATCTCGGTTGCCGGAATGTCGTTGGCCCATGAGTTGTTGAAAATACGCGCACCTTTGCCGAACGCATACGTCCACGACTGAGCGATTTTGCTGTCGAAGAAGAAGGGTTGATCATCATCGCCAAATCGCATGGGGATCAGTTGGGCGCTGAAGGCGACACCGTGCATGCCTTGACCGTCCTTGTTGGCGGCAATGATGCCGGCCATCTGTGTTCCGTGGCCGACCCTGTCGGTCATACCCGGCTGGTTCATCACGTAATCGTATCCAGGATCGCCAATGCGTCCCTCGAACTCAGGCAGTTCGGTGTTCAGCCCGGAGTCGATCAGGGCGACGCTCACGCCCTGACCGCTTGCGCCACGAGCGTAGATTGACGACGCTTTAATGATCGCTAGTCCTTTCAGGGCGTGATATTCCGGGGTTTCGTAATCCTGTGTGGCTGGGTCGACTACGGCAGGTGTGGTTATGTTCTGGCAGCCGGTCAGCAACAGTGGCAGGGCGACCAGGCCCAGGTGTGATGCTCGCAAGAAAGCGAGAGGCGGTAGCATTTGATCCATCGGGTGTTCCTTCAGTGGCGTCCATGCCTGCGAAGCTTCCTGCGACGAGGACGCTTCACCTGTGGCCGGGTTTTCAATGGGGCGTGAGGCCCGTCAGGTGAGTCATGAACCTAAACGATTGAGCCCTTGGTTCATGAGAGAATTAGTGGTTCTGTTTGTATCTATCGAGAGCGTTTCGCCCCCGACCTTTTCTCTACGCGCTGCTTCTCTGTCCGGGCCTTTGGCGTGGCAGCCGTCAACGGAGTGACCGCTTATGCACAACACCCTCGAGCAGGTCTTTGGTTATCCGCGGTTTCGGCCTGGCCAGGAAGCGGCAGTCAGTGCGGTGTTGGCCGGGCGTTCGGCCGCTGCGATTTTCCCGACCGGGTCTGGCAAATCCTTGTGTTATCAACTGCCCGCCTTGTTGCTGCCGCACTTGACACTGGTGGTCTCGCCGCTGCTGGCGCTGATGCAGGACCAGTTGGCGTTCTTGCAGCGCCACGGCATCGCGGCAGCGAGTATTGATTCGGCACAGAGCCGGGAAGACGCCAACGAGGTAATGGCGCGGGCGCGCAGCGGCGAGTTGAAGATCCTGATGATTTCCGTGGAGCGCCTGAAGAACGAGCGCTTTCGCAATTTCCTGCAGCAAGTGCCGATTTCGCTGCTGGTGGTGGACGAGGCACACTGCATTTCCGAGTGGGGTCACAACTTTCGCCCGGACTACCTGAAGCTGCCGGACTACCAACGCCAGTTCAACATCCCCCAGGCCTTGTTGCTGACCGCCACTGCCACGCCCAAGGTCATCGCCGACATGCAGGCTAGGTTTGCCATAGCCCCCGATGATGTGGTCACCACCGGCTTCTATCGGGCCAACCTCAATTTGCTGGTGGAGCCAGTGCGTGGCCAGGACAAGCGCCGGCGTCTGGTGCAGTGGCTGGGCGAGCGGGCCGGGCAGCCCAGCATCGTCTACGTGACCCTGCAGAAAACCGCCGAACAGATCGCCCAGCACCTGAGCCAGCAAGGGCTTGCGGCCGAGGCCTATCACGCCGGTTTGCCCCATGATCAGCGCGAAGCGATTCAACGCCGGTTCATGGGCGGCCAGTCCAATTGCATTGTCGCCACCATCGCCTTTGGCATGGGGATCGACAAGAGCGACATCCGCAATGTGGTGCATTTCGACCTGCCAAAATCCATCGAAAACTACAGCCAGGAAATCGGTCGGGCCGGACGTGACGGCGAGCCCTCCGACTGCCTGGTGCTGGCCAACCGTGACAGCCTCAACGTGCTGGAAAACTTCGTCTATGGCGACACCCCGGAACTCGCGGGCATCCGCTGTGTGCTCGATGAGCTGCAAGCGTGCGCGCCGGATGGGCAATGGGAGTTTTTGCTGGGGCCGCTGGCCGACCACAGCAATATTCGTCAGTTACCGCTCAAGACCCTGTTGGTTCAACTGGAACTCAAGCGCCTGATCGCCCCGCGGTATGCCTATTTCGCCGAGTACCGGTTCAAGTTTGTACTGGAACCCGAGGCGCTGTTGGCGCGTTTTGCCGGCGAACGCCGGGACTTTGTCGACGCCATCATCCAGACCTCAAGCCGCGCGCGAACCTGGGTCACGGTCAATTTCGACGCGCTGTACCTGCAGCACCAGGCTGAGCGCAACCGGGTGGTCAAGGCCCTGGATTACTTCCAGGAGCAGGGCTGGATCGAGCTGGAAAGCAAGCAGGTGACCGAGGTCTACAGCCTGCTCCAGAGCGACTTCGATGCGCAGGCGTTGAGCCTGGAACTGCATGGCTATTTCACCCGGCACGAACGCACGGAAGTCGCGCGGATCCACGCCATGCTCGAGTTGTTCGCCACTGAACACTGCCTGGGTTATCGCCTGGCGCAGTACTTCGGTGACCACAACGCGCCCCGGCAATGCGGGCATTGCTCGGTGTGCCATGGCCAGGTTGCCCGTCTGCCGGCACCCCCTGAATTGCCGGCGCTGGCGGATAAGAACTTCGAAGCCCTGTGCGGCGATTTTATCCGCAGGCACCAGGGCTTCAACGCTCAGGTGCCGAGCGCGGAACGCCTGACGCGGTTTTTGTGTGGCATCAGCGTACCGCTGTTTACCAAGCTCAAGGCCCGATCAATTCCCGGCTTCGCGGCGCTGGAGGCTTACCCTTACGCCGAAGTGCGCAGCTGGGCCGAGCACCATCTACCCCGGGAACATCCATCTGCTGAATGTCGCCCATCAGCGCAATAGGCTTCAAAAAGCCTGCTCAGCTGACTATGGTGATCGCTGTCCAAGGATCGCCAACAAGAGAGCAAACAATGAGCCAGACGCCATTCCAGATTCAGCGTGCCGCCGTGATCGGCGCAGGCACCATGGGCCGTGGCATTGTCATGTGCCTGGCCAATGCCGGGGTGCCGGTGCAGTGGGTCGACAACAATCCGCAGATGCTCGACCAGGCGCTGACGGCCATCGCCCAGACCTGGGCGCACAACGTGCGTCAGGGTCGCATCGATCAGGCCGAGGCGGATGCGCGCATTGCCAGGGTCACGGCCGCTGCGGACTACGCGGCGATCAGCGAGGTGGACCTGGTGATCGAGGCGGTCTACGAAAACCTCGAACTCAAGCAGCAGATCTTTCGCCAGCTCGATGGGCTGCTCAAGCCCCAGGCAATCCTGGCCAGCAATACCTCGGCCCTGGACATCGACGCTATTGCTGCGGTCACCCAGCGTCCACAACAGGTGCTGGGCCTGCACTTCTTCAGCCCGGCGCACATCATGAAGTTGCTGGAAATCGTCCGTGGTGCGCAAACTGCCCCGGCAGTACTGCAGGCAGCCAAGGCCCTGGGCGAACGCATGGGCAAGGTCAGTGTGGTGGCGGGTAACTGCTTCGGCTTTATCGGCAACCGAATGCTCAATACCTACGTGCTCGAGGCGCGCAAAATGTTGCTCGAGGGCGCGTTCCCCTACCAGGTCGATGCCGCGCTGCAGGGTTTCGGTTTTGCCATGGGGCCGTTTCGCATGTACGACGTGGTCGGTATCGATCTCGGCTGGCGCGCCCGCGAGTTGGCCGGTGTCGGCCAGGATGAGGATGAAATCCAGGTGGACAACCGCCTGTGCGAGCAAGGACGTTTCGGCCAGAAGAGCGGCAACGGTTACTACCATTACGAGCCGGGCAGCCGCCAGGCCGAGCACGATCCAGAGGTCGATGCGCTGGTCCAGCGGGTCAGTGAGCAGCTCGGTTATCAACGCCGCGAGATTGGCGCCGAAGAAATCCTCGAGCGCTGCCTGCTGGCACTGGTCAACGAGGGAGCCAAGATTCTCCAGGAAGGCATCGCCGAATCGGCCCGGGACATCGACCTGGTCTACCTGAACGGCTACGGGTTCCCGGCGGACAAGGGCGGGCCGATGGCATGGGCGGACCAGCAAGGGCTGGCCGCGATCGAGGCGCGATTGTTGCGCCTGGAGGCCGAGCAGGGCGCCTTGTGGAAACCTGCCGAGATCATCCGCAAACTGGCCGCCAGCGGCGCACAGCTGGCGCGGTACACGGCTGACTGAGCCCCGCTGCAGCCACTACACTGCCAGGCCCCTTGCACGAGAAACCCCATGACTGACCGCATGCCCCAACGCGCCGACTACCGGCACTTCCAGCCGATCATTACCCGATGGCACGACAACGATGTGTATGGCCATGTGAACAATGTGACCTACTACAGCTTCTTCGACACCGCGGTGAACACCTACCTGATCGAGGTCGCAGGTCTGGATATCCATGACGGCGAGGTGGTCGGGTTTGTGGTGAGTTCGGCGTGCGATTACTTCGCCTCGATTGCGTTCCCCGAGCGCATCGACATAGGCCTGCGAGTCGGCAAGCTGGGCAACAGCTCGGTGCAGTACGAACTGGCCGTGTTCAAGGCCGGTGAGGAGGATGCCTGTGCGGCGGGGCGCTTTGTCCACGTGTTTGTCGATCGGGCTTCGAACCAGCCGGTGACTATCCCGGCCGGGTTGCGTGAGGCGTTGGAGCGATTGTTGGCCTGAAACGCAAAATCGCAGCCCTCGGGCTGCGATTTTTTTTACGCGGGATGTGCGCGATGCGACGGGGTCAGTCGCGATAGTGCTTGTGCTTGCGATGCCCGTAGGCATGGCCACGGCCCGGGTGACCGTGACGGTAGTAGCGGCGGTCATCGCGATCACCGCGGTAGCGACGATCGTCACGATCGTCACGGTCGTCGTCATAGCTTTTGTTACCCATGTAGTTACCCAGCGCGCCACCGGCACCGCCGCCGGCTGCTGCGCCGATCAGGCTACCCGAGGTACCGCCTACGCTGCGACCGACCACGTTGCCGCCGGCTGCGCCCAGCGCACCGCCGATCGCGGCTTCGCCACGGCTGCGTTTGTCGGCACCCACCGCACTACCACCAGCACCGCCCAGTGCTGCACCAATGGTTGAGCCAGTGCTGCCGCCCAGTGACTGACCGACGACCGAGCCAAGAACCCCACCCAATGCGCCGCCCACACCGGCTTCGGTGGTGCCTCCAGCTGACGCGACGCCACTGATCAGGCCAAGGGACAACAAGAGAATCGAGGAGAACTTCATAGAGGAGCCTCAGAGGGATGACGCCGCGATCCTGAGGCTGTGACAGGATGGTTACAATCGAAATCCGACGAGTAACACGACCTTCGCACATTTTGCTAAGTTGTTGTTTTTGCTGCGGAACTTAATTGGTTTTTGCAGGTCTTTAGTTACTTGAGACAGGCCGCTTTGCTAACAAAGCGGCCTTTTTTGTGGGTGCTGATCAAGCGCAGGCGCGCGACAATTCGACGCCAGGCTTCAGGCCGACCTGGCCGTGATCAAACCACTGGCACTCGCCGCTTCCAGGCGGATCGCGACAAACTTGGACGTCGGTGTATGGCTGCCATCCCCGGTGCTTTCCAGCGGCACCAACGGGTTCACTTCCGGGTAATACGCCGCCGCTTGTCCGGCTGGAATATCGAACGCCAGCAAGGTGAAGCCCTTCACCCGACGCTCGCGGCCATCATCCCAGATCGACACAATGTCAGCCTTCTGCCCTGGCTTGAAGCCCAGGCGGATGATGTCGGCTTCGTTGACGAACAACACGTCACGCTGGCCCTTGACCCCACGATAACGGTCATCAAGGCCGTAGATGGTGGTGTTGTACTGATCGTGGGAGCGCATGGACTGCATGATCAAGTCTGGCAACTGCCCGGTGGCCCGGGTGCGTTCGTGCACCAGGTCGAGCGGCAAGGCATTGGCGCGGAAGTTGGCGCGACCTGACGGGGTGTTCCAGCGCCGTTCACCGGCGCTGTTGCCCAGGTAGAACCCGCCCGGGTGTTCGATCTTCTGGTTGAAGTCCTTGAAGCCGGGGATGGTGTCGGCGATCAACTCGCGGATGCGCCGGTAATCGGCCACCAACCAGTTCCAGTCGACGGGGGTGCTGCCCAGGGTGGCTGCAGCGATACCGGCGATGATCGACGGCTCGGAACGCATCAGCCGGGACAGCGGATTCAACTGGCCATTGGAGGCGTGGACCATGCTGAACGAATCTTCCACGGTCACCGCTTGCGCCCCTTCGGTCTGCAGGTCGATGTCGGTACGGCCCAGGCACGGCAGGATCAGGGCGGCTTTACCGTGGGCCAGGTGGCTGCGATTGAGCTTGGTGCTGATCTGCACGGTAAGGTCGCAGTTGCTCAGGGCCTGGAAGGTCCGTGGGCTGTCCGGCGTGGCTTGGGCAAAGTTGCCGCCCAGGCCGATAAAGACTTTCGAACGACCTTCGAGCATCGCGTGGATGGCTTCGACCACATTGTGCCCATTGTCGCGCGGCACCTTGAACTGGAAACGCCGCTCCAGCGCATCGAGGAACGCCACCGGTGGCCGTTCGTTAATGCCCATGGTCCGGTCGCCTTGCACGTTACTGTGGCCACGCACCGGGCACAGGCCCGCGCCCGGGCGACCGATGTTGCCACGCAGTAGCATCAGGTTGGCGATTTCCTGGATGGTCGGCACCGAGTGGCGGTGCTGGGTGATGCCCATGGCCCAGCACATGATCACGTTCTTGCCGGCCGCATACATGCGCGCTGCTTGCTCGACTTCTACCAGGCTCAGCCCGGACTGTTCGACGATCTGCTCCCACGGGGTATCGTCGATCTGACTCAGATAGTCGAGGATGTTGACCGTGTGCTCGTTGAGGAAGTCATGGTCGAACACCGAAGGTGCCCCGCTGCGCTGCGCCTCGCGTTCCCATTGCAGGAGGAACTTGGCCATGCCGCGCAACAACGCCATGTCGCCACCCAGCGCCGGGCGCAGATAGGCGGTGTTGGTTGGCTTGTCGCCGTTGGTGAGCATTTCGATCGGGTGCTGCGGGTGCTGGAAGCGCTCCAGGCCACGCTCCTTGAGCGGGTTGATGCAGACCACCTGGGCGCCGCGTTTTACCGCTTCGCGCAGCGGCTCGAGCATTCGCGGATGGTTGGTCCCGGGGTTCTGGCCCCAGACGAAAATCGCGTCGGCATGTTCGAAGTCATCGAAGGTCACGGTGCCCTTGCCTACCCCGACACTCTGTGCCAGCGCCACGCCACTGGCTTCGTGGCACATGTTCGAGCAATCGGGGAAGTTGTTGGTGCCAAAGGCGCGGACAAACAGCTGGTACAGATAGGCCGCTTCATTGCTGGCCCGGCCCGAGGTGTAGAACTCAGCCTGGTCTGGGCTCGCCAGGTTTTGCAGGTGCTGGCCGATCAGCGCGAACGCGGCCTCCCAGCTGATGGGCTGGTAACGGTCGGTCTCGGCGTTGTAGCTCATCGGCTCGGTCAGGCGGCCTTGGTACTCGAGCCAGTAATCGCTCTGCTCGAGCAATGCGCTGACGCTGTGCTTGGCGAAAAATGCCGCGTCGACACGGCGCTTGGTGGCCTCCCAGTTGACCGCCTTGGCGCCGTTTTCGCAGAACTTGACCATGCCGCTTTCCGGCGAATCGCCCCAGGCACAGCCCGGGCAGTCGAACCCGCCGTTCTGGTTGGTCTTGAGCATCATGCGGATGTTCTTCAGCGCGTTGTCGCTGGTCAACCACGCCTGGGCGACACTGATCAGCGCGCCCCAGCCACCGGCCGGGCCCTTGTAAGGCTTGTAGCGTGGGGTGGGTGTCTGGTCGGCTTGATGATGAGTGCTCACGCTTGATTCTCCATCGCTGGGCTATACACCCGCGGCGCACTTTTGTGCGGCAGGTGGATGAGATTGAGGTTGTGCCGGCGTGCCCACTGCAGGGCAAGACCGGTGGGCGACGACAGGCTGACCAGGGTCTGGATCCCGGCGCGCAGGGCTTTCTGGATCAGTTCCAGGCTGCAGCGACTGGTAACAATCGCCACCCCGCCCGCCGTCGGGATGTCCTGCCGGACCAGGGCGCCGATCAGCTTGTCGAGGGCGTTGTGCCGGCCGATGTCTTCGCGGCCCAGCAGCAACTCGCCCTGGTTATTCATGAACACCGCGGCGTGCACCGCACCGCAGTGCTGGCCCAGGGGCTGGAAGGCATTGATCCGGTGGCGCAGGCCCTCCAGCCATTCGGCCGGCGGCAGGGGCGCACCCGGCAAGACGGGCAGTTGCGGCAGGGCTTGCTCCACGGCCTCGACGCCACACAGCCCGCAGCCGCTGGTACCGGCCAATTGCCGACGCTGCTGCTTGAGGTTCCAGAACGCACGGCTGGCGATGTTGACCTGGGCATACTGCGCAGACCCCGAGCCGCTGAGCTGCAGGTCGTAGATATCGCTCAGTTCACTGACGATCCCGCTGCCCAGGCTGAAGCCGACAATGAAATCTTCGAGGTCGGTGGGGGTCACCAGCATCACCGCCTGACTGATGCCGTTGTAGGCAATCGCCAGCGCGACCTCTTCAGCGAGCGCAGTGCTGGCGCCGGCGCCGAGGTCGAGGTCGAGGTTGCAATACTGGTAGTTCTGACTGGCGGCGGGCGCGGGCGTGTCGAGGGCGGGCGCCGCGCAGGTCGGGTGCTTGGCGTTCATGGGGCTGTACCGGCGGTTTATCCAGCTTTAAGCCTAGGCGCGGCAAAGTGTCGCGTCTAATCGCTAATACTGATCTGCCGATAGATGGCGTCGATCAAGAGCCGGCCTGTGATCTCTGATAAATCGCAAAACAGGCTTCCGCCAGTGCTGAGCGCGGTGCGCTGCGGCGCATGATCAACCCCAGGCGGCCGAGGGTTTGCGCGTTTTCAATCGGCTGCAGGCGCAGGTGTTCGGTCAAGGCTTCCAGGCCACCCTCCAGGGGCATGATGGCGCAACACAGGCCGCCGTGGACAGCCTGCAACAATTGATGAACGGCATCGGTCTGCAGCAGCGGTTGCGGGCTGAGGCCCCGGCTGTGGAAGTTGTGGTCGATGGACTGGCGAAAGTGCATGCCACTGGTGAGCATACCCAGTGGCAACTCGATCAGCGCCTCCCAGCTCAAGGGCGTCTCGCCGAAATTGAAGAAGCGCTGGTCATACAGCAGGCCCATGCGAGTTTCATTGAAGGCCAGCGAGTCGAAGCGCTCGCCATCCAGGCGCTCGAGATAGGACACACCCAGGTCCAGGCGGTTGTTCGCCAGTTGTTCGAGGATTTGCTCGGAGCTCAGGGCCGACAGCTCGAAGCGCAGGTTCGGGTGTTCGCCGTGCAACTGGTGCAATAACGGCAGCGGATCGAAACTCGACAGCGGCACCACCCCCAGGCGCAGTGTGCCGACCAGGTTGCCGCGACAGGCCGCGGCTTCCGCGTACAGGCCGTCATAGGCCGCCAGCACGGTGCGCGCCCAGGCCAGCACCCGCTCACCGGGGGCGGTAAACCCTTCGAAGCGCTGGCCGCGATTGACCAGCGGCAGGTCCAGTTCTTCTTCCAGGCTGCGCAAGCGCATCGACAGGGTGGGCTGAGTGATGTGGCAGCGCGCGGCGGCCTGGCCGAAATGGCGGGTTTCGTCGAGGGCGATGAGGAATTTCAGTTGTTTGATGTCCATCTTCATTCCTGGGCGCGGTGAGGGTCGGATTCTAGCGGTTGGGTTGACGTGCGTCATTGGTCGGTTGGGAACCGCGTTGCGCAGAGTTGGTCTAGTCTTTCGCGACCGGACCTATTAAACCCAAGGAGAGTGCACCATGAGTCTTTTGAGCTTTGTCAAAGAAGCAGGCGAAAAACTGCTGGATCTGCTGACACCGGGTAACGCCAATGCGAGCGAGCAGTTGAAGGATCACATCGCGAAGGTCGGCCTGGGCAACCCGAATGTGCAGGCCACGGTGGAGGGCGACAAGGTAATTGTGACGGGCGAAGTCAGCAGTCAGGAAGAGAAGGAGAAGATCCTCCTGGCGGTGGGCAACATTGCCGGCGTCGGCAGTGTCGATGACCAGATTACGGTGAGCGGGCCAGTGGTGGCCGCTGCACGGTTTGTAGTGGTGAAGAAGGGCGACACCCTCAGCGCGATTTCCCTGGCGGTGTATGGCTCTGCCAACCAGTACAACAAAATCTTCGAGGCCAACAAGCCACTGTTGTCGCACCCGGACAAAATCTATCCGGGCCAGACGCTGCGCATTCCTGAGTAACGCTCAAGCTCGCTCCCACAGGATTGATGCGGCCCTTGTGGGAGCGAGCCTGCTCGCGATGCAGGCGACCAGGTCTAAAGCCCTGCAATAAGCGCTTGATAATCCCCCACCGCGGCAAACTCGGCGGTGTCCTTGGGCCCTTTGCGGCTATCCGGCACGCTGACGGCCAGTAAATGCGCCACACCAAAATCCCGCGCACTGCGCAGGATCGGCAAGGTGTCATCGATGAACAGGCTACGGCTTGGGTCGAAGCCGATGTCGGCTTGCAACGCATCCCAGAACTGCCGGCTCTCCTTGGGGAAACCATAGTCGTGGGAGCTGATCAAACGCTCGAAGTAGGGTGCCAGCTCGATCCTTTCCAATTTCAGCGACAACGAATCGCGGTGCGCGTTGGTGATCAGGATGACTCGCTTGCCGGCCTGCTTGATCGCCGCCAGAAAGGTATCGGCATCCGGGCGCAAGGCGATCAGGTGGGCGGTTTCCAGCTTCAGCTCGCGTACGGGCAAGCGCAGTTCGCTGCTCCAGAAATCCAGGCAATACCATTGCAACTTCCCGGCGTTGCGCTCGAACAACGGCTGCATTTCCAGCTCGGCCATGGCCCGGCTGATGCCGTGCAATTCGGCGTAGCGCTGGGGCAGGTGCTCCATCCAGAAATGGTTGTCGTAGTGCAGGTCCAGCAGCGTGCCGTCCATATCCAGCAGAACGGTATCGATGTCGCGCCAGGGCAGTGTGGGCATTGCAGGCTTCTCCAGCGGTAAACAGATATCCGGCATAAACAATCAGGAAAGGCCGGGTATAGTAACCCGTTCACGCCAAGGAGCCGCTATGCGCCAAAAACCCGAAGTCCTAGCCCGCGAGATCGTCGCCACCAGTCGCCTGTTTTGCGTGGAAGAGGTGCAACTGCGCTTCTCCAATGGCGTGGAGCGCACCTATGAGCGATTGGTCGGCAAGGGCGCCGGGTATGGCGCAGTGATGATTGTGGCGATGCTCGATGCCGACCATGCGGTACTGGTCGAAGAGTACTGCGGAGGTACCGATGCCTATGAAATGTCATTGCCCAAGGGCCTGATCGAGCCGGGCGAGGATGTGCTGGCCGCCGCCGAGCGCGAGCTCAAGGAGGAGGCTGGTTTTGGCGCGCGGCAACTGGAGCACCTGACGGAGCTGTCGCTGTCGCCCGGTTACATGAGCCAGAAAATCCAGGTGGTGCTGGCCACCGAGCTCTACGAAGAGCGCCTGGAAGGCGACGAGCCGGAGCCGATGCGGGTTGATCGGGTCAATCTGCGCGAACTGGCGGCGCTGGCGCAAAATCCGCAGTTCACCGAAGGCCGAGCCTTGGCGGCGTTGTACCTGGCCCGCGACCTGCTGACCCAGCGCGGAGCGTTCCAGCCATGAAGGATTTGCCCCAGGCACACCCGTTGCTGGCGTCGGTGGTCGAGCTGGCGCTGCAGGCTGGCGAGGCGATCCTGCCGTTCTGGCGCACGGGTACCGAGGTGATGACCAAGACCGACGATTCGCCGGTCACCGCCGCCGACCTGGCGGCGCACCATGTGATTCTCGCGGGCCTGACGGCACTTGATCCGAGCATCCCGGTGCTCTCGGAAGAAGACGCCAATATCCCGCAAGCCGTACGCGCCGGCTGGCAGCGCTGGTGGCTGGTGGACCCACTGGACGGTACCAAGGAGTTCATCGCCGGCAGTGAAGAATTCACCGTCAACATCGCGCTGATCGAGCAGGGACGCGTGGTGTTCGGGGTGGTGTCGATGCCCACCAACGGCCGCTGCTATTTTGGTGGTGCCGGGCTCGGTGCCTGGCGCGCCGACCAAGACTGTGCCGCGCTACCGATCCAGGTCCGCCAGGCGCCGGCCGCAGGCGAAGCCTTTACCGTGGTTGCCAGCCGCCGCCATTCCAGTCCGGAACAAGAGCGTTTGCTGGCGGGCTTGAGTGTCAGCCTGGGTGAGTTGCAGCTGGCCAATATCGGCAGCTCGCTGAAGTTCTGCCTGTTGGCCGAAGGCGCGGCGGATTGTTATCCGCGGTTGGCGCCGACGTCCCAGTGGGATACCGCGGCAGCCCAAGGTGTGCTCGAAGGCGCGGGCGGCGAAGTGCTGGAACTGAGCGGTGTGCCCTTCACCTACCCAGCCCGGGAATCCTTACTCAACAGCTTCTTCCTGGCCTTGCCGGCCAAGGCCTCGTGGCGGCAAAAGCTGCTGGAACTGGCTCGGGCCTGAACCTGCGCCAATCCGCATGCTTTCAGCGGTGCAGTACATATTGCCCGTTGAAGGTCACCGCATCCTCATCGCTGTCGGCGTTGACGATGCGCGTATGCAGGGTCAGGCGGGCCCGGCCGTAACGCTGGTACGTGGCCAGGAATTTGCTCCACACCGCCGCACTCGGTGCTGCGCAAATGGCAATCCCGTCGGTGGTCACCGGCAGCGGATAGCTGATGTGCCCTTCCTGGATCACGATGTGCCCGTCCACGATGCCGGCTTCGCGCAGGCGCAGGTGCAACCAGCCCCAGCCGGCCAGCACGGCGGCGCAGTACAGGCTGCCGCCGAACATGGTGCTCTTGTGGTTGACGTTGGCTGCCAGCGGTAGCTGCAGGCGTAATTGCCCGGACTGCCAGTCGAGCACCTTGAGGCCCATCTCCCGCGTCAGGGGGATGTCGTGGTGCAGGATCGATTCCAGGTAACGACTGTCGTGGTTCATGCGCGGGCCTCATGCTGGGTTGCCGGGATGACAGGTGGCTGGCGGTGACTCAATCGAGTTCCTCGGCGCTGTGGTGGGCGCCGGCGGCGTCGGCGAAGTTCAGGCCGTGTTTGCGCAGTTTGTCATGCAGGGTCTTGCGCGGCACCCCCAGGGCTTCGGCGACGCTGCGCAGGGAGCTGTGGGAGCGCGCCAGTTCGGCGGCGATCAGGTTCTTCTCGAAACTTTCCACTTGCTCGCTGAGGTTGCCGCTGGGTTCGGCAGTCAACGGCACGGGACTGCCATCGGCGGCAGTGGGGTCGAGCGCCAGTTCCAGGCCGAGGGCAAAACGCTCGGCGGCATTCTGCAGCTCGCGCACATTGCCCGGCCAGCGATGGCGCAGCAGCAGCGCACGTTGCCCCGGGAGCAGTTCGTGGGGCGCGAGGCCATGGCGTTCGCTGGCTTCATTGGCAAAGTGCTGGAACATCATCAGGGCATCTTCGCCGCGTTCGCGCAGCGGCGGAATGCGCAGGGGCGCGACGTTCAGGCGGTAGTAGAGGTCGGCGCGAAAGCGTCCCTGGTCGGCGGACTGGCGCAGGTCTTCCTTGGTGGCGGCAATGATGCGGATGTCCAGCGGAATCAACTGATTGCCCCCCAGCCGTTCCACCACCCGCTCCTGCAGCAGACGCAGGAGCTTGACCTGCACATCCAGGCTCATGCTTTCGATTTCATCGAGAAACAGCGTGCCGCCATTGGCGAATTCGAACTTGCCGATGCGTCGTTTCTGCGCCCCGGTGAACGCCCCCGGCTCGTGGCCAAACAGCTCGCTTTCGACCACCGACTCGGCCAACGCGCCAGCGTTGATCGCGACGAAGGGGCCGTTGCGGCGGCTCGACAAGTCGTGCAGGGCGCGGGCCACTACTTCCTTGCCGGCGCCGGTTTCGCCGAGGATCAGCACATCGGCCCTGGTCGGGGCCAGCGCGCCGATCTGCTCGCGCAGGCGCTGCATCGACGGCGAGTGACCGATCAACCGCGTGCTCAGTTCATTTCGATCGCTCAGGGCCAGGCGCAAGCTGCGGTTTTCCAGGACCAGGCGGCGCAGGGCCAGGGCCCGGCGCACGCTGTCGAGCAAGGCATCGCTGGCGAAGGGCTTTTCGAGGAAGTCATAGGCCCCGGCGCGCATCGCCTGTACCGCCAGAGGCACGTCGCCGTGACCGGTAATCAGCAAGACCGGCAGCTCCGGGTCCTGGGCGTGCAGTTCGGCCAGCAGCTCCAGGCCGTCCATGCCGGGCATGCGAATGTCGCTGACCACCACACCGGGCCAGTCGCGCTCCAGCCGCGCGGCCAGGCCCTGGGCCTGCGCCAGCGGCAGGATCTTCAGCCCGGCCAGGTCCAGCGTCTGGCTCAGGGCCTGGCGCAGGTGCGGATCGTCGTCGATCAGTACCACTTCAATCCGATTGTCGATCAGGTTGCTCATTCACTGCGGTCCTCGGACGGTTGCAGGCTTACACCGGGTGCGCCAGCGCGCAGCCGCAGGGTGATCAGGGCGCCGCCTTCCTTGTGGTTGGCGAACGACAGTTCACCGCCGAAGGCGCGCATCAGGGTTTCGCAGATGGCCAGCCCCAGGCCAAGGCCCTGGGTACGGGTCTTGGTGGTGTAGAACGGCTCGCTGGCGCGGCCCAGGGCTTCCATGCAGAACCCCGGGCCGTTATCGCGAATGTACAGATTGACGCCCTCGGCGGTGGTTTCGGCACTCAACCAGAGTTTGCGCGGCGGACCTTTTTCGGTGAGGGCATCGAGGGCGTTGGCCAGCAGGTTGCCCAGCACCTGGCGCAGCCGGGTTTCGCCGGCCTCGACCCATAGTGCGGCAGCCGGCAGATCGCGGATCAGTTCCACTTCCATGCTGCGGCGCCGCTTGGCCAGCAACGCCAGGGCATCGTCCAGCGCCGGTTGCAGGGCGACGCTTTCCGGGGCATGGCGGTCGCGCCGGGCAAAGGCGCGCAGGTGGGCGATGATCGAGGCCATGCGCCCGGTCAGTTCGCTGATCAGCTTGAGGTTGCCGCGGGCATCGTCGGTGCGTTGATGATCGAGCAGCACCTCGGCGTTCTCGGCGTAGCTGCGAATCGCCGCCAGCGGTTGATTGAGTTCATGGCTGATGCTCGCCGACATGGTGCCCAGCGCCGAGAGTTTGCCGGCCTGCACCAGGTCGTCCTGGGCGCGTACCAGTTCCTGTTGCGCCTGCTCGCGTTCCAGCACCTCCTCCCGGAGTCGGCGGTTGAGGCCTTCCAGGTCACTGGTGCGCTCGGCCACCCGGACTTCCAGCTCACGCCGGGTCTTGGCCTCGAAATCGATGCGCTGCAGATAGTGGCGCCGGCGCTGCATCATCAGCCCCAGCAGCAACATCAGCACCAGCAGCGTCGCGCCGCCGATGGCCAGCACCGTGCGCACGGGGCGGTCGATCAGGGTCCTGGGCGCAAGAATGCTGACGCGCCAGCCGGTTTCATCGATCTGCTGGGTCTGGGTCAACCAGGCGTTCTGGTCGATCTGCAACGGTCGAGGATCGAGGGTCGGGTAGGGCTGCACGGCGGCGATGGCCGTGCGTTCGTCCTCCGACAGTGGCCGGCTTGCACGGAAGCGCCAGTCCGCCCGCGAGGTGAGGATGACCACGCCATTGTGATCGGTCACCAGCAGTTGTTCCGGGGTTTTGCCCCACAGGCTTTCGGTGTGGTCCAGGTCGACCTTGATCACCAGTACGCCGAGTATCTCCTCGCCGTCGCGCACGGCGGCAGCGAAGTAATAACCACGCTTGGTGGAGGTGGTGCCCAGGCCGAAAAAACGCCCGAGGCGACCCTGCATGGCCTCGCTGAAGTAGGGGCGAAAGGCGAAGTTGCGGCCGATGAAACTGTCCTGCTTGTCCCAGTTCGACGCGGCCAGGGTGTTGCCGCGCACGTCCATCAGGTACATGACCTCGGCACCGGTCTGGGCGCTGATGTTTTTCAGGAAGCGGTTGGCATTGCCTTGGGTCACGCCATCGTCCGGCGCCCCGAGGACGGCGCGCAAGGCGGGCAGATCGCCGAGGATCTGCGGCAACACCTCGTAGCGGTGCAGGGTACCCAGCAGGTTGGCGACGTACAGGTCCAGGGTCTGGCGGTTCTGTCCGGCCAGTTCGCTGCGGTAATAACGCTCGGCCAGGTGCTCCAGCGGCCACAGCAAGGGGGCCAGGCACAGGGCAAGCAGGGCCAGGCTGCGCCAACGGGGTCTGCGGGGGAGGGCTGGAGTCATGGGCATCGGGCATCGCCTGGGGGTACCGCTGCATTATGCCTAGGCTTGCGCGGCGAGACACTCGCGCAACGCGTTACGCCACGCTGGCCGATCACTGACCGCTGCCGGGGGGTTGCGTATCGCCCTGAGCAGTGGCGATATAGACGCCTTACAAAAATTCCAGGGGTCGTTGTATGTTGCTCGCCACGTTGATTCACCGCGCCAGTCTGGCCAGTCCGCACGTCACCGCAGAGCAAGCACTGGAGTTGCTGCGTGAGCACTACGGGCTGAGCGGGACGCTGCAGTCATTGGGCAGCCAGCAGGACCTCAACTACCGGCTCGACAGCGCTCAGGGGCGTTTTGTCCTGAAAATCTGCCGGGGCGACTACGCCGCGCTGGAGCTTGAGGCCCAGCACGCCGCGCTCAAACACCTGGCGGCACGCCCCGGGCTGCATGTGCCACGGGTCATCGCGGCGAAGAACGGCGCCGACCTGCTGACCCTGGAGCTGGCCGGCCAGTCTCTGCACGTGCGTGTGCTCGACTACATCGACGGGCAATCCCTGACCCATCTCGATCACCTGGGCCATGAGGTGGTGGCCGGTTTTGGTCGGCTCTGCGGCGAAATGGACCTGGCCCTGGCCGGGTTCAGCCATCCGGGGTTGGAGCGCACATTGCAGTGGGATGCCCGCCACGCCAGCGCGTTGATCGAACACCTGCTGCCGGTGATCGGCGACCCGCAGCAGCGCGAGTTGATCAGCGCCGCCGCCCTGCACGCCGAGCAGCGCTTGCGGCCCCTGCAGGCGAAGCTGCCGGTGCAGGCGATCCACATGGACATCACCGACGACAACGTGGTCTGGACGCGGGACGCGCAACGCCATTGGCAGTTGCAGGGGGTCATCGATTTCGGCGACCTGATCCGCACCTGGCGCATCACCGATCTGTCGGTGACCTGCGCGGCGCTGCTGCACCATGCCGATGGCGACCCCATGGTGATCCTGCCGGCGGTGCGCGCCTACCACGCGGTCAATCCGCTGCAGCGTGAAGAGTTGCAGGCGCTGTGGCCGCTGATTGTGGCGCGGGCGGCGGTGCTGGTGCTCAGCGGTGAACAGCAGGTGAGCATCGATCCGCAGAATCAGTACAGCCGCGACAACCTGAGCCACGAGTGGGAGATTTTCCGCGTCGCTACGTCGGTGCCTTTCGAGTTGATGGAGGCGGCGATCCTGGTGGCTGCCGGCGAGTCACTGCCGGTGATCGCCAGCCAGGGGTTTGCGCCCTTGCTGCCGAGCCTGGTGGGGCGCGAGTTCGCCTTGCTCGACCTGGGTGTGCTGAGTGCTCACTTCGAAGCCGGTAACTGGGAGCAGGCGGGAATCGATCAGCGTTTACTGGCGCAAGCGGCGCTGACTCACGGCCTGGCGGCCAGCCGCTACGGACAGTACCGCCTGTCCCGGACCCGTCCGGACAGTGCGGTGGAGCCGGACACTTACCCGCTGCACGTCGACTTGCAGGTGCCGACGGGCACTGCGGTCGAGGCGCCGTTTGCCGGTGTCATCCACTTGAGCGGCGATGGCCGCCTGCAACTCGACAGTGCCCAATTGAGCGTGCGCCTATGGGGTGTCACCCCGTCGCTGCACAGCGGTGCCGCGGTGATCAAGGGCCAGGTGCTGGGGGAGGCCGGCGGCGCGTTGCGGGTGCAGTTGTGTCGTGGCGCCGAACTCGATCCGCCGCTGTTCTGCACGCCGTCCCGGGCCCCGGCCTGGCAAGCGTTGTGTCCGTCTCCTGCGGCGTTGCTGGGGCTGGCTTGCGATGCCGAGGTCGAGCTCGATCCGCACACGTTGCTGGCCCGCCGGGGTGCCAGCTTCGCCCGTTCGCAAAAGCACTATTACGTCGACCCGCCGCGCATCGAACGGGGCTGGCGCAACCACCTGATCGACATGCAGGGCCGCTCCTACCTGGACATGCTCAACAACGTCGCGGTGCTGGGTCACGGTCACCCGCGCATGGCCGCCGAGGCCAGCCGGCAGTGGTCGCTGCTCAACACCAACTCGCGTTTTCACTATGCGGCCATCGCCGAGTTCTCCGAACGCCTGCTGGCGCTGGCGCCAGACTCGATGGACCGGGTGTTCCTGGTCAACAGCGGCAGCGAGGCCAACGACCTGGCGATCCGCCTGGCGTGGGCCTACAGCGGCGCTCGCGACATGCTCAGCGTGCTGGAGGCGTATCACGGCTGGACGGTGGGGGCGGACGCGGTGTCGACTTCGATCGCCGACAACCCGCAAGCACTCAGCAGTCGCCCGGACTGGGTGCACCCGGTCACCGCGCCAAACACTTACCGGGGTGAGTTTCGTGGGCTCGACAGTGCGCCGGATTACGTGCGCAGCGTCGAGCACCACCTGGCCAGGCTGGACGAGCAGAACCGCCCGTTGGCTGGTTTCATTTGCGAGCCGGTGTATGGCAATGCCGGTGGCATCTCGTTGCCACCGGGATACCTGCAGCAAGTCTATGGGTTGGTCCGCGCTCGGGGCGGGGTGTGCATCGCCGACGAGGTGCAGGTCGGTTATGGGCGCATGGGCAAGTTTTTCTGGGGCTTTGAAGAGCAGGGCGTGGTCCCGGACATCATTACCATGGCCAAGGGCATGGGCAATGGCCAGCCCTTGGGGGCGGTGATTACCCGTCGGGAAATTGCCGAGGCGCTGGAAGCCGAAGGCTACTTCTTCTCTTCGGCCGGTGGCAGCCCGGTGAGTTGCCGCATCGGCATGGCGGTGCTGGACGTGATGCAAGAAGAGAAACTGTGGGAAAACGCCCAGGTCGTCGGCGGCTATTTCAAGGAATGCCTGGAGGCCCTGGTCGAGCGTTATCCGCTGGTCGGTGCGGTGCATGGCTCCGGTTTTTACCTGGGCGTCGAATTGGTCCGCAACCGCGAGACGCTGGAGCCGGCCACCGAAGAAACCACCCGGCTGTGCGACCGCCTGCGCGAACTGGGGATCTTCATGCAGCCGACCGGAGACTTCCTCAACGTCCTCAAGATCAAGCCGCCGATGGTCACGTCACGCCAGAGTGTCGATTTTTTTGTCGACATGCTGGCGAAGGTGCTGGACGAAGGGTTGTAAGACCGCGCAGGCGAAGGTGGCCGTTAGGCCGCCATCGCTGGCAGGCCAGCTCCCACAGGTTGGGAGTGACTGCAAAATCTGTGAACTCCAAAGCCATATTGTGGGAGCGGGCCGGGCGGCGCTCCGCCTGCTCGCGATGAGGCCGGTATGCTCTCCAAAAATACCGATTATTATCGGTATTAAAGGCTAAAAAAAGAAATCTTAGTGTATCAAACACTTCAAAAGCCGATTTTTATCGGTTATAAAGTCGCCTGACGCCGCGCTGTGGATTCCTGCGCCCGGCCGACCCCCTTTCTGTCATCGGTCGATGCCACGCTCGACCCTCTGCACCCGCCCGGGAGATGATTCATGAGTCGTATCGTTACTGTCGCCGCTACCCAGATGGCCTGTTCCTGGGACCTTGAAGCCAACATCGAGACCGCCGAGAAGCTGGTCCGTGAGGCCGCGGGCAAGGGCGCGCAGATCATCCTGATCCAGGAGCTGTTCGAGGCCCCGTACTTCTGCCAGAAACCGAACCCGGACTACCTGCAACTGGCGACCCGCGTTGAAGACAACGTGGCCATCAAGCACTTCCAGAAAGTCGCCAGGGAGTTGCAGGTGGTCCTGCCGATCAGCTTCTACGAGCTGGCTGGCCGGGCGCGCTTCAACAGCATCGCGATCATCGATGCCGATGGCAGCAACCTGGGGATTTATCGCAAGAGCCACATCCCCGATGGCCCTGGCTACCATGAAAAGTATTACTTCAACCCGGGCGACACCGGCTTCAAGGTGTGGAACACCCGCTACGCGAAAATCGGCGTGGGTATCTGCTGGGACCAGTGGTTCCCGGAGTGCGCCCGCAGCATGGCGCTGCTCGGCGCCGAGATCCTGTTCTACCCGACGGCCATTGGCAGCGAACCGCACGATAAGAGCATCTCCTCGCGCGACCACTGGCAGCGTGTGCAGCAAGGCCATGCCGGGGCCAACCTGATGCCGCTGATCGCCAGCAACCGCATCGGCAACGAAGAACAGGACGGCTACGACATCACCTTCTACGGCTCTTCGTTCATCGCCAACCCATTCGGCGAGAAGGTCGAGGAGCTCAACCAGACCGAAGAAGGCATACTGGTGCACAGTTTTGATCTGGATGAGCTGGAGCACATCCGCAGCGCCTGGGGTTCGTTCCGTGATCGGCGTCCGAACCTGTATGGCCCGCTGAAAACCCTAGACGGTTCCCTGGAGTCCTGATTGTTATGACCACTTTGCACAGCACCCCCCGCGCCGACGGTTTCTACATGCCGGCTGAATGGGCCCCCCAGACCCAGGCCTGGATGGTCTGGCCAGAGCGCCCGGACAACTGGCGCCTGGGCGGCAAGCCCGCTCAAGCGGCCCACGTGGCGGTGGCCAAGGCCATTGCCCGCTTTGAACCGGTGACCGTTGCCGTGTCCGCCGGCCAATACGAAAACGCCCGCGCCCGCCTCGACGTACCGAATATTCGCCTGGTCGAAATGTCCAGCGATGACGCCTGGGTACGTGATACCGGCCCGACCTTCGTCATCAACCACAGCGGCGAAGTGCGCGGCGTGCACTGGGACTTCAACGCCTGGGGCGGTTTCGACGGCGGCCTGTACTCGCCGTGGAACCGTGACGCGCAAGTTGCCGGCAAGATCCTCGAGATCGAGCGCAGTTCGCGTTACCGCACCGAGGGCTTCGTGCTCGAAGGCGGTTCGATCCACGTCGACGGTGAAGGCACGCTGATCACCACCGAAGAATGCCTGCTCAACCGCAATCGCAACGCGCACCTGAGCCGCGGCGAAATCGAAGCGGTGCTCAGCGCGCAACTGGCTGTGGATAAGATCATCTGGTTGCCGGACGGCCTGTACAACGACGAAACCGACGGCCATGTGGATAACTTCTGCTGCTACGTGCGTCCCGGCGAAGTGCTGCTGGCCTGGACCGATGACCCGCAGGACCCGAACTACCCACGTTGCCAGGCGGCCATGAACGTCCTGCAAAACAGCACCGACGCCAAGGGCCGCCCGTTTGTCGTGCACAAGATGCCGATCCCGGGGCCACTGTATGCGACCGAGGAAGAATGCGCCGGAGTCGACCCGGTAGACGGCAGCCAGGAGCGTAATCCGTCGGTGCGCCTGGCCGGTTCCTACGTCAACTTCCTGATCGTCAACGGCGGCATCATTGCCCCGAGTTTTGACGATCCGCTGGATGGTCCGGCCAAGGAAATCCTGCAGAGTCTGTTCCCGCAGCATGAAGTGGTGATGGTGCCGGGGCGCGAACTGTTACTGGGTGGCGGCAACATTCATTGCCTGACCCAACAGCAGCCTGCACCGCACAAAGGTTGAGTGAAGTTGTAACAGCCTGTGGCGAGCGTTGACCGAGTGTTTTAGTCCACGTCATCGGGTCACTCCCAGCAAGCCCGCAGCCCGGAAGGACTGCGGGCTTTTTTACAACCGCACGTCGGGCTGCCAGGCGCCTTGGCATAGCTCTTGTATCGGTCCGAGGGTAATTCCCGGGAATGTCGAACGGCGTTGTTCTGTCATAAACCTTGGATAAGTTGGCCGCTCAAGAACCGGGAGAGAGCGCTGCAATGAACAGGGTCAGCGAGCAGACAGCGCATCCCTTGGCACTCAATGGCGAGTCGCTGCAAGTGCTGGCGCAATGGTTGAAGTCCAACGGAACGCGACAGGTCAGGGAACCCGACCCGCGCAGGATGATGATCGAGCGCTACCCCGCTGATTTTTTCAGCGAGGCAGAACTGGAGGCGCTGTGGGATGTGATGCAAGGATAGACAACAATGGATTGTTCAAGCGCTGCCCGGATGGCAGCGCTTTTTTTTCTTTAGAAACTGTAGGTCCCCGTGACGACCAGGCTGCGGGGTGCTCCTGGCTGGATCTGGTAGGCGCTGGTCGACGACTCGTAGTAAGTCTTGTCGCTGATGTTGTTCAGCGCCGCGCGCAGGTCCCAGTCTTTCTGGCGGAAACCGGCCAGGGCGTCCCAGCGGCCATAACCGGGCAGGACGGTGGTGTTGAGGTTGTCGGCGTAACGATCGCCCACCAGGGTCAGGCCAGTCTCGGCGTACCAGCCCATCTCCGGTTTCCAGGTGATGAACAGGCTGCCGTTGCGCTTGGCGACGTTGCTGATGCGCTTGCCTTCAAAGCCGTTGTTGTCTTTCTCGACGGTGGCGTCCTGAAAACCCATGCCGCCTCGCACATACCAATTGCCGGTGATTTTCCCGGCGCCGGTCAGTTCGATACCGCGTGAACGTTGCACGCCGGTGAGCAGGGTCACGGTCGGATCGTTGGGGTCGCTGGTGCGACGGTTGTAGAGCTCAAGTTCGTAGATCGCCAGGGTGGTGCTCAGGCGGTCGTCGAGCCAATCACTCTTCACGCCGATCTCTTTCTGTTTGGTCAGCTCGGGACTCAGGTCGTTGACGTTGGTGGTCAGGCCCGGCGTGATGCCGATCAGGCCGCCGCCGACGGGCGAGAAGGTCTTGCTCCAGGAGGCGTAGAACGAGTGGTTCTGCAGCGGGGTCCAGACCACGCCGAGGCGTGGGCTGGTGCTGTGGCTGTCGCGGTCTTCGGAGATGTCCTTGAGCTGGTTGGTCGAGTCGACATCGAAGGTGTCATAGCGCACGCCGGCCAGCAGTTGCCATTGATCGTTGAGGCGCAGTTGGTCCTGCAGGTAAATGGCGCGGCTTTCGACTTCGGTGTGGGAGTCGCTGAAGACCTGCATGCGCCCGGTGTGCACAATGTTCCGGTCGGGGTGATACAGGTCGAGGTTCGGCACGGGGCTGTTGCCCGGTGGCGTGGTGGCCGCGTTGTACAGTTTCGGATCCCGGCGCTGGCTGCCCAGCTCCAGCCCGCTGAGCAGGCGATGCTCGAAGCCGAAGGTGCTGAAACCGCCTTCCAGCTCCAGGTTGTTGAACACATTGCGGGTGTTCAGGTCCTGTTGCCAATGCTGGCGTACCACCTGGTTGGTCGTGGTGTTCACATTGGTGACGTAGGTGTTGTCGAAATCACTGTTGAGCTTGAACACCCCCAGGGTGTGGCGCAGTTGCCAGTTGTCGGCAAGCTCGTAACTGAGTTTCGAGCGCAGGGACTGCGACTTGTCGTCGATGAAATCGTTATCGGTGCCGTAGGTGGTATCGCGGCCGACGTCGGCGGGCCGTCCGTTGATGGCCGGGATGCCGCGATCGGGAGTGCGGTTGTAGCGGCTGTATTCATACTGCACCAACCAGTTCAGGTCCGGTGTCAGTTGCCAGCTCATCGACGGCGCGAACAGCTGGCGGCTGCCACTGACGCCGTCACGGAAGCTGTTTTCATCCAGGTTGCCCATGTTCAGGCGCAGGCTGAGGTTTTCGCTCGGGTCGGTGCTCAGGTCGGCATACAGGCTGCGCATGTCCTCGCTGCCGCCCTGGGCTTCGAGGGTCGAGCGGCGGCCGAATTCTGGCAACTTGCTCACCCGGTTGACGATCCCGCCCTGGCTACCACGGCCGTACAGCACCGCGGCCGGGCCTTTGAGCACTTCAATGCGCTCGATGTTGTGCAGGTCGCGCACGTACTGGCTGTCGTCGCGGATGCCGTCGAGGTAGAAGTCGTTGCTGGCGTCGAAGCCGCGAATGCGCAAGCTGTCGAAGCGCGTGTCGGCGCCGCTGCTGACGTTGGGGATACCGCCCAGGGCTGTACCCAGGTCGTTGGTGCCGTAGTCGGAGAGGTTGGCGGTCTTGACCGAGTCGATAGCCTGCGGGACGTAGCGCACCGGGGTAGCGGTGCGGGTGGCGGTGCTGACTTCCTTGACCCGTGGATCGTCGACTTCGCCCGCTTCGGCGCTGATCGAGGTGGCGGGCAATTCAGTGGTGGCAGCGCAGGTAAAACCGCCGGTCAACGAGGCACACAGACCCAGGGTGACGGACGTAAGACGGAAGGGGGCAGGCATTTGAAACGCATCCGGAGGGGTAGGTCATTCGAGGGTGCGAATGGTAATGCTTGCTATTTGCTTCCGTTAATTATTCCTGAAGCCTTGGTCGGATTGATTGTTTCTAATTGTTTCTCTGGCGATTCGACCGCTCTGCGCAACACACCAAGTCGCGTGGTGAGGTTTTTCCAGGCGTGCGTCAGGCATAACCTGCTGGCCTCGAATTCTGACCCTTTGCCTGGAGCCCCGCATGTCTGGCCCGACCCTTCATTACATTTACGATCCCCTGTGTGGCTGGTGCTATGGCGCTAAACCCCTGGTGCAGGCCGCACAGGCGGTTTTGCCGGTTGTGCTGCACGGCGGCGGCATGATGACCGGAGCCAACCGGCAGCCGGTGAGTGCGCAATTGCGTGACTATGTGATGCCCCACGACCGGCGAATTGCCGAGTACAGCGGGCAGCCGTTTGGCCAGGCCTATTTCGACGGGCTGCTGCGCGATCACTCGGCAGTCTTCGATTCGGCACCACCGACCGCGGCGGTGCTGGCGGCGCAGCGTCTGGGTGGTCGTGGCCTGGAACTGCTTGGGTGCTTGCAGAGCGCGCACTATGTGCAAGGCCGACGCATTGCCGACGCGGCGGTGCTGCGGGAACTGGCGGCCGCCATTGGTCTGGACGCCGAGGCCTTTGACGCGGAGTTAAAACAGGTGGTGGCCAACGAGTTGCAGGCCCACTTCAAGCACAGCCGGACGCTGTTGGCAGAGGTCGGCGGGCAGGGGTTTCCGACGCTGGTGCTGGAGCAGGATGGGCAGTTTTCCCTGATCGATATCGGTCCTTGGCTGGGCAAGCCTGAAGCCTTTGCCCACTGGCTGGGCCAGTCGCTGAAACAACCTGCGGGTGATCGTGCGGCAGTGGGTCCGGCCTGTGGGCTGGACGGTTGTGACCATTGATCGAGTGGGCTCAACCGTACTTCAGTGATCTCGTGAGTGTCGCTGGCAATTCATTTCTTAGACAATTTTCGTCTTATTACAGACGATTCACGAAATTGACACACTGTTACATGCGCGGCTAGGATTCGCCCCAACGCCTGTGGCACGTAGCCACGACTCAAAACAATAAAAAGGGCCCGCCACGCTTTTGTGTGGGCGGGCCCTTTTGTTTAGGGATGAAAAAAGAGCGCAGAAGCAGCCATTTCAGCCAGCGGTCACAGCGCGTATCAACCCGTAATAAGGAAAATAACATGTTGAATAAGCGTATTAGTCTGATCGCACTGGGGATGTTGAGCGCGACTCAAGCAATGGCCAATGACCAAGCTGAGTCCAAGGGTTTTGTTGAAGACAGCAGCCTGAAAGTGCTGCTGCGCAACGCTTACATCAATCGCGATTACAAGGATGGTAACGACGACAAGGCTGAATGGGGCCAGGCTGCCATTGGCACCTTCTCCTCGGGCTTCACCCAGGGCACCGTCGGTGTCGGTGTGGACGCTTTCGGTCTGTACGCTCTGCGCCTGGACGGCGGCAAGGGCCGCAGCGGTGCCGGTGGCATCGACTTCTTCAAGCAAGGCGACAGCGGCGCTGCAGCCAACGACCTGTCCAAGGCTGGCGCAGCGGTGAAATTCCGTCTTTCGAGCACCGTGCTGACCTACGGTGACCAGATGCCGGCCCTGCCGGTGCTGAACTACGACAACTCCCGCCTGCTGCCGGAAAGCTACACCGGTACCCTGGTCACCTCCAAAGAGATCGAAGGCCTGGAACTGAACGCCGGTCGTTTCACCGCCGAGTCGCGTAAAAGCGCGGAAGGCCGTGACAGCGGTGGCCTGAAGTCGATCAACGTATTGGGCGGTAGCTACCAGTTCACCGAGCAGTTCAAGGGCGCGCTGTACGCTTCCGACGTCGAAGACGTGCTGAAGAAACAGTACATCAACCTGAACTACGTGTTCCCGCTGGCCAGCGATCAGTCCCTGACCCTGGACCTGAACGGCTACCGCACCAAGCTGGAAGACTCCTACGTTCGTGAAAGCGGCGCCACTGGCGACGACAACAAGATCTGGAGTCTGGCAGCCACCTTCGCCACCGGTCCTCACTCGTTCACCCTGGCGCACCAGCGCAGCACCGGTGACAGCAACCTGGGCTATGCCTACGGCGGCTACCAGAAAGACCAGGGTCGTATCGGTGACGGTGGCAACACCATCTACCTGGCCAACTCCTACTGGTCCGACTTCAACGCTGAAGACGAGCGCAGCTGGCAGTTGGGCTACGGCCTCGACTTCGGCGCTTTCGGCGTACCAGGCCTGACCTACAACGTGGCTTACGTGCGTGGCGACAACATCACCACCTCCACCAGCACCGGTGGTACCGAGCGCGAAATCTTCAACCAGTTCAAGTACGTGGTCCAGAGCGGCCCGGCCAAAGACCTGAGCGTGAAGCTGCGTAGTTCGATCCTGCGCGTGTCGCAGAAATCCAGCGAGTACAACGTCAGCGGCAACGAGCTGCGCGTGTACGTGGATTACCCGATCAACGTGTTCTGATACAGCGTGTCTGATCGCGGCCTGATACCAGGCTGAAAAAAAGCCCCGACTGGTTCGGGGCTTTTTTATGGGTGGCTGTGGGGCTAGATTTGTCGCTCGCTCCCACACGTCACAGGCGGCCGATCAATCACTCGACAGCGCTCGTCAACTCGGGGTTACCGAAGCCTTTGAGTGCTGCGTTGGACTTGGCGAAGTACTGGCTCCAGAAGCCTTCGAGGTTCTGGATCATCTTGCCGCTGCGGTAGCCGTTCTTGATCTGGGTCGGCACGAAGGCCGCCCCATGCACATAGACCCGGGCCCCGCCAAAGTCAGCCAGCAGGTTCTGCTTTTCGACCTTCGCCAGTTCCACTCCCGGGTTGATCTCGCGGATCCCGTTGTTGCTGTAGAAGCTGCCGAAGTCGCTGTATTCGAGCATGTCGGACATCAGCAGGATGACGTTCTCATTGACCCCTTCGGCGCTCTTGAGGTCGTCGCCGATGGACTTCAGGCTGAACAGGATTTCACTGCGCGGGATGTCCGAGCTGGACTTGCCCATGGCGCTGGCGAATGCCTTGCCGAAGCGCTGATAGAAGGCGGTCGGTTGGCCCTTCATGCAGCTGTCGAACTTGCGGCTGGCCATCATCGGCACATCGCCGAGCACGGCCGGGTCGATCGGTTTTTCCAGCTCGCCGGCAAACTGCAGGCGCGTGTAATGGCCGTCGAGGTAGGCGCTGAACGAGTACAGGCGCAGCTTGTCGCCCGGCTGCAGGAAGCGCTTGATGTGGCCCCAGGCGGTTTTCTGCAGGTCCTGGGTCAGCGGTGTGGTCTGGTCGACCACCACCGTCAACATGCGCCCGGAAGGCGCACTGCGAAACTGCTCGATCTTGGTCTGGGCGTAGCAGCTCGGCACATCATTGCGCTCCGCTGCCACCAGGGCAGCGGGCACGAATGCCAGAGCCAGCAGCAGGCTCTTGAACTTCATCAGACCTCCTGCTTATCGAGCATTTGCAGCTTGCGTGCGCGACGGATAATGGCAGCGTCCACGCCTTTTTTGTTGGCCACGTAGTCGATGTCGTCTTCATCGAAAGCGGTCAGGTCGCCGAAGGCGTTGTGGTCGAAGCCGGTGGCCGATGGAGCGGGTGCTGGCGCTGGTGCGGTGACGGGGGCAGGCGCAGGTGCCGGGGCTGCTTCTACGGTGGCGGCTACGACCTGAGCGACGACGGGGGTTGGAGCCGCAGCTGCAGTGGGCGCAGGCGCTGGCGCAACGTGGAAGATTTTCAGGGAGTTGAAGCTCTGCTTCAAACCCACCAGCTCTGGATCGTTGTCATCGATCTGCTCAAGACGTGGCATGGCTTGGGCGATCAATTGGTTTATCTTCGCTTCGTCGCCCGCCTTAATGGCGAGATTCACATCGGTCATGATCTGATCGAGATAGTTCAGGATAAGTTGGCGAGCCCGTTTCCTGGCGTCTGCTTCACCGACTTTGGTGTCTTTGCGCGCGGCCTTGTCATCTTCCTCGTTGATGAAGGACTTGAAGGTGCGGTTCGACAAGTCTTCGCGCATCGTTGTCAGGTCTTTGCCACCAATGCGGAACACTTTTAATTGCAGACCTTGAAGTGTGCCCAGTGAAGCCTGTGCATCGTTGGCAACGCTGCGGGCTTTTCTGGCGTGATAACGCATGTACTCATCGGCGCTGGAAAACTTGTGGACCAACTCCCAGGCCCTGCGCGAGTGAATACCGGCAAAGCCGTAAATGTATGCCAGGTAAGTCGAGGTTGCCTGGATGAAGATGAACAACCCGCTCAAGACGGCAAAGGTCACCAGGGATGCACGGTGCAGGGCATCGATCTGGTCCTGCGCCGATTTACCTGCGGCGCTATCGGACATCGCCTGCATGTCGTCCGGAAGTGGCACGCCATCGTTGCTCGGGAAGTCGTCAGCGGACTGGCTGATGGCAGGTGGGTTGGCGATCAGGTCGGTTTCCTGAGCGTTGAGGGTTTCGGTACGAACCCAGAAAGCTGCTGCCGCCAGGCCGATAATAAACACGCCATAGCCGATAAGAACACCGAAGCTCTTGATGGGCATGCCGTCTTTCTTTTCCACTTTGACCCGGTTGAGCATCTGCTGATATTCGGGCAGCCCAGTATCGCTCTTGGTGTTGTCGAGGGTAATGACACCCTTGCCGGTGAAGTCGCCTTCGCTACCACTGCGGCGCAGGCTTTCGTAGGACATGATGTGGTCGATGACGCTGTTTTTGTACAGCACCCGACCCGCGAACTCAGAGAGGAACAAGCCAATAATCGAGATCACCAGGCCAATGGCGAACGCACCGGCCATCGCGGTGTTTGGCGTGGCCAGGGTCAGGGCGAAGGGCGCCAGGGCAAAACCGAAGGCCGTGGCCTCGATCAGCATCAGGATGATGATCAAGCTCCACAAGCCAAGACCTTTCTCGCGACGACCATCTTCATGAATCTTGCCCAGGTAATCCTGGTTGCGATGGAAGGCGGCTTCCGACGGTTGGTGATCCCGATAGTAGGCCTCGTAAAAATGGCACAACTCGCTTTCCGACGATAGAAAGCCCAGAGCCTTGGGATTTTCCTCGGAGGGGGCTTCCTTGGTGCCCGGGTTCTTGACCCAATGGCGAATGCGGCCAAAAACCGGCATGCGAATGCGCAGGTTCAACCACCCGTATTTGAAGGATGACCAGTAAACAATGACCGGGATGGCCATCAGAATGGTGAACACGACCGGAATGATCACATACCAGTACGCGGTAAAAAACGCGCGGAAAATCTCGAGCATGGGTGGGTTCCTCTCTTAACGACGCTTGGGAGTGAACTGAGCGACGTAAGCGTCACCCTGTTTCGGGTAATAGATTTCACCGGCGACCGCATTGCCGGCGCGTTTGTCGAACACGATGTCGATGCAGCTCATCGGGGCCTTTTGCTGATCGAGCGCGAACACGCGGTACAGAATCTGGTTTTCACCTTCGTAGGTATTGGCCACCGAGGCGTAGCTCGGGCTCTGCTTTTTCTGGGCGCCGGCGAAGTCGGTGATCAATTGCATCTTGGGTGCCTGGGCCACTTTGGCGCCGTCACGCAGCACCGCAATCGGCCCCACGGCCACGGAGTGACCGTTCACCGCAGTGGCCCACGGCTTGCCATTGAGCCCCGGGAAAAACTCGTTGGTGGCGAACTCCTTCAGCGGCTTGTCATCCGCCAGGCTCTTGACCTGACCCTCGACGCGCGGCAGGTCGGCAACGCAGGAGCTGAGTGGGGCCGCCGCGTTGGCGGTGCCGATGATGGCGAAAGGCGAGCTTTTCGGGGTGATGCCCATGGCCAACTGCGAGCGGGTATCGGTCACTGGACGGCCACCGAAGTCGACGCCGCCCTTGCCGCTGAGCGGAACATTCGGCGAGTTGTCGGCCACCACGGGCGCTTTGACTTCAGGCGCTGGAGCGGGGGCCTGGGCAACCGGGGTTGGGGTCTTGCTCGCGGGCTTGCTGGCCACGACCGTCGGTTTGCTCGAAGGCTTGGTGGCGGCCGGCTTGGCCGCGGTGGCAGGCGCGGTGCCGTGGGCGAGGTACTTGGCGTTGCTGCGCTCATTGCGCACGCGTTCCACCAGCAACTGCTCGTTCTCCACTTCGACGAACTCGACACGCCGGTTCTCGGTGCGGCCCTGCTCGGTGGCGTTGTTGGCCAGCGGACGTGATGCACCGGCGCCCTGGTAGTAAATGTTCTGACGGGGAATACCGACATCGGCAAGGATCTGGCCCACGGCGCGCGCGCGTTGCTCCGACAGCTTCTGATTGAAATCAGCCGAGCCGGTGGCATCGGTATGCCCGACCACCAGGATTTTCTTCGTGGCCGGCGCCTTGTCCGCTTGCTTGTCTGTCAGTGCCGTTGCCAGCAGCGTCAGTTGGCGACGACCGGCCGGGGTCAGCTCTGCCGAGCCCACGGCAAACATCTCCGAGGACTGGACCTGGGCTTCAACCCCAACGGCTTGCAGCTTCGGCGCGGCGCTCGGCGTGGCGGCGACATTGGCGTTCAACTCGTTGACCTGCATCACCAGGCCTTCCTGCTTGGCCACGGCTTGCAGCTTCTGCACCCGGTCGCGGTACAGCAGGGCCACGCCACAACCGGCACCCGCGCCAGCGGTCCCGGCCACCACCATGTCCTTGCCGTCGCCTTTGGTCAGTACCACGACGGCCACACCCACCAGGGCACCCAGGGCGGCACCGGTCATACAGGCGCTGGTTCCCGAGGACTCGCCCATGTATTTGTCGACCTGCGCACAACCGCTCAGGCCGAACGCTACCGCCACCGCGAGGGCTGTAGGCTTCACTCTTCCATCTACACGCATGCCAATGTCCTTTTCCCCATTCCTTTACCCGCCCATCAGGCGGGAATTCTTGTCAGCCCAGCAGCTGAATGAGTTACACCCCGCCGGCGATTGAAACTCGCCGCGGGGCTTGTTGATCGATCGCAGTGCGCGTTCTCGAAAACCTGCGGCCACAAACGACAGGCGCGCAGAAGCCCGAGCCGCGTGCATTGCGCAGGACTCCAGGCAAATAACAGGTGATGCAGTGACCCAGGCAAAAGCCCATGGAGGGGAATTTCCGTATAAGTGCCAGGCGATAAAGGCCGGGACGTCCGTGTTCGTAGGTGCCGCGTTGAGGCGACAAATCTAGCACACCAGGGCCGTCAGCTATTGGATCGAGGGTTATGGGCACATGATAGTGTGAAAATGAACAATAGTGGCATTGTGATATGTTGAAAAACGGCAAATCTGACTTTTGACAGATTCTCGCGGCGGGTGAGGGGTGGAGGAGGGGTTGGAAATGGCGTACGGCCCAAACGGAAAAACCCGCCGTCAGGCGGGTTCTTCGGGAGGAGTAGAGCGTTTAACGCCTCTGGGATGCTTTGCTGTGAACGCCTCAGAATCGCCCACTGATACCCAACAGTGGGCCCTTCTGGACAATGTCGTAGACGAAACCATCGTGGCGATAATTCACCCCCATGGCCCGGTAACCGGCGACCGCAGAAAAGCCCGGCAAGAACTCCCAGCCCGCCAGCGCGGCCAGGTCCCAGTCTTCCCGAGACTGTCCCGCGCCCGCCATGCCCCATGAGGACAGCCAGAATCGCTCATTCACGGCATAGTGCCCACGCAGCCCCGCCATGGCGTCCGCCCAGGTAGCCTTGTCGGACCCAGACAGACCGCCAGCAGGCCCGCCATGCAGGCTGATGGTGGTGCTGCTGTACCAGACACGCACACCGCCGGCGACGTCCAGCCGACGATGTTCATCACCCAACACGGTGTACCCGCCCCCCAGGAATACAGATGCGGTCTTGCCTTCCACCTCGAGCTTGGATGCCGGGGCGCCCGCCGGGAGACGATTGCGGGTGTCGGTGTCGATGTACATCAGGTCGGTGAGCACGCTGTATGGCCCGCGCCGCGCCTCACCCATCAGCATCACGGACATATCGACGGTACGCGCGATGTCGGAAAAGTCGGACTTTATGAACTGGGTTCCGGTACGGCTATGGCCTACGTGTCCACGAATGCCGGCGCCCCATACGTAGGGCCCACCGTTGAACGTCCAGCTATCGTCGTCTGCCGCCACGGCCCCCGTCGGCAAACTGCACGCGGCTGCGGCAAAGGTGCCAGCCACCAGTGCCAGGCGCGCGTGCTTGAGCCGCGAAGCCGAGCGTGGGTATTCATTGCGCATGAAGGTGCGTCTCCGATCAGTGCTGAGTCAGCGAGAGCGCCACGCCCTCGGTCGCACAGTCCTCTGTAGATTTCAGGCCGGCTTTGCGAGCCGCCTTGACCTCTTCCTTCGCGGCCGCCAGGTCCGCCAGGAACGTCGGATTGCTATGCAGGCTCGACACGGTCGCCGCCCCCATGATGCGGCCTGCATCCACATCGCTCTGCCAATGGGCATCGCAGATGACCCGGCTCTGGCCGAATGACAACCCGCGAGTCATCAGTTCCGTGGCGCGGGTGGGTTGAATCTCGGCCAGCAACAGCCCCCAGGCCCACCCGGCAGCGGAGTGGCCGGAGGGCCAGGAGCCATCTGTGCGCAGCAGCGGTTCCATGTCTTTGCGGCAGGTCCCTTCGTTATGCGCTACGAAAGGGCGGGTGCGGTTGTAGGCATTTTTCCCGGCATAGGTGGAGCCGCCGGCGTCCGTCAGGGTGCGCTGCATCAAGGTATAAAGGTGCGGGGTACTTTTCTCGGTAATCGGCATGCCCATCGCGCAGGAGAATGCTTTTGCCGGACCTGGGAATGACAGCTCCGCATCCGCTGCCGCGAGCTTCTCCCGGGCTGTGCCACGTAGCGACAGCGCCGCACGCCGAGCCTCCTCATCCCGTGCCATCGCCGCAGAGTCAGGCTTGGGTGGCGCGCCAAGCAACGCCAGGCGCAGTGGCAAGTCCGCCGAATCCAGATAGCCTGGGGCTAGCTTGAAGTGAGGGTCCGTGACCTGGGTGGCGGCCTGGTCGGCAAGCACCAGCCCCGACCACAGCAGGCCGGCCAACCCCAACTGCTTATGTACGGTTTTCATCGAGTGTTCCCTTGTTTATCCCGGTATTGCCGGCTGATCAAAACCGGTAGAGGGCATTCAGATAGGCGCCTGCGCCGACTTTTTCACTCGTCAGTGGGCTGTTGCGTGCATCGGAGACCAGGGCGTAGGTCTTGACGCCGCCTTCCAGTGCCAGTTGGGGTTGCCATTGCCAGGTGAGGCCCAGCTTCAAGGTCACATCACGCATCCCGCCGCCTGGGTGGTATTCGTCGAACCGGGTGCGTGCCGCCTGTTGGGCGGTGACACCGAAGCGCGCCATCATGTCGTTCTCATTGCTCCAGGTGCCGTACAGGGTCGAGTCCAGGGTCAAGTCCGAAGACAGTGCGTATGCCGTGGCAAACCCGGCCTCCAGGTACGCTGTACGACCCAGGCTTTCACCACCGTAATCCCGGCTTTGGCTCGATTGCAGGCCCCGAACAAACAGGCGCCCGGCCGGCAGGACCCAATAGGCCTCTGCCCCGACCAGGGCAGTGCTGTCCAGGTTGCCCATTCCCCTCAGGTAGCTATCACGACCGTCCAGAGTGTGGATTCTTTCCTTGCGTCCCGGGTCGTAACCCAGCAACAGGGCCACGCCGAACGGTGACAGCCCAGGCAAGTCCCAGCGCAGTCCGTCCGGGAACGCAGCGGTAAATTTGCCCCAGTTTTCGGTCGGCAGGACCGCTTTGAGTTTCAGTGACGGGAATGCGGCGTACCGGGACGAACCTTGGTACAAAGGGCCGACGGCAATTCCGCCGCCAACCGTCACGGAAGGGGTGCTGTTCGAGTCGTCAGCGTGTGCAGGCAGTGCCATTGCCAATACGAGGCTCGCACCGGTAATGAGTATCGCTGGATGTTTGAAAAAGTTTGAATCAGCGATGGTTGTCATGGATGCTTTCCTTTGCTGTAAACCAAACTGATTGGCTCTTTTACTTATTTGTAAGTGCGAAACTTTTTAGTGGATGCGTTAATCAGCGCGCGACGGGTTGCGGCTCCGGGAAGCTCCATTGACCACTCAGTATTTTGTCGCTCGGCTGATAAAGTCGGACCGTATAGTTCCAGCCGGGCGTGATTGGCAGGCAGTTAGCGATCGTTGCGTCACAACCACCGAACTGGATGACAATCGAGCCATCATCACTTTTCCTGGCGGTGAGGTTGTTCAACGAATAGGCGTCATTGGGGTTCTTCTGGAAGTAGCCGTCTGCGTTGTAAACACTTACTGACCAGAAGCTGTTGACGGGCACGTCACCAACTTTGAGCCGGTACACGGTTTTCCCGTCGTTCTGCGGCATCACACCGCCGAGGTAGATAGCGTCCTTGGCCGGGTTTCCGCCCCATCCCGTGGCAGTTCCGATCAAGTGATGGATCGGATTGACCTTGCCCTTGGGGCCAAAGGATTGGTTGTAGTTGGGGATCGTCGAACCCAGGACAGCCAGCGCGTCACGGATCTTTTTCTGGCTCGCCTGATCCCACTTCGGTGTTACGAATTCCCCGGCCTGGTCCTGGCTGACCTTGATTGCGTCTTGCAGCGCATGCACGTGCTCAAGGTCCTTGCGATCCGAGGGGTCGAAGAACGTGCGTACAGCGACAAAGACATAACGTGTACCGACATTCTTTTTCGTCAGCGTATGGCGGCCGGCGTTGTAAACGACGGCGGGCACGTAGTGATCTTCATTGATCACCGCCATCGACATGAACCTCCCACCGGCCTCGGGCAACGTGATCGTGACGGGACCGGCATCGAGATCGAATACTGCTGATGAGTAAAGCGTGTCGCGATTCATGCGGATGACATTCTGAGCGTCGATGGGCACCGGTTCGCGGCTGTGCACAAACCGACCAAAGCCGCCACTGGCGACCATTTTTCCCATGTAGAGATCGGACTCGGCACGGACAAAGTTATCAACACCCACCAATGGCACCGCATCAGGCGACGACTGAGCGTTCACGCTCCCAAACGTTGTCAATGTCAGAGCGACGATGCAGGCCGTGGATGAGTAGGACATTTAAACCTCAGGGTCTTATAAGTTGGCATTACCTTTTCAAACTGTATAAGAACCCCCCATGGGAAACTTGCCATTTGGTGCCAAAAGCCACGCGAGCAGGTGCCACGACGGCAGCCTCTGCAAGGGGCCAAAGGGGTGGGCGGGAGGGGGCGATGGGTTAGGTGGGGCGGCTAACGATCATGTTTCAAAAGAGCGCGGTAGCGCGAAGGCGGGCTGCCGGTCCAGCGCTTGAAGGCGCGAGTAAAGTGCGCGGGATCGCTGTAGCCGACCATGTAGGCAATTTCGGTCGCGGTGTATTTACCGCTGGCCAGTAATTGAAATGCCTCGCTGCGACGTGTCTCGTCTCGTAATGCATCGAAGTCGATGCCGCAATGCTCCAGGCGACGCTGCAACGTTCGAGGAGACAGTCCGATCTTTCTTGAAATGGTGGCAAGTTTGGATCGTTCCTGATCCGCTATCTGCCTGGCGAGCACGTCAGCAGTTTCAGCGGTCGACTTTAAGGCCTGGGTGGTTTTCCAGGCAACATCGCGAGTGTATTGCAGGGGAATCTCAAGCAACTCGCGATCAAACTCGATCATGTTGTACTCGGCATTCATCTGCAGATTCGGGCCCAGGTACTGTTCAAGCGCCTCGTCTCCTCGTTCTCTCGGGCTTTTCAGATGGACACGTATGGCGCCAGGCTCGCCGGACATGAGAGGCACTTTTCGCAGCACCACCAGGCTGGCGGTGATGACTTGCTTTGGATCAGCCCCGTGGTGGCCGTTAAAGTGGTGGATCAGTTTCGTCGTACGCCCTTCGGTGACAATTTTTACTTCTCCTCCTTGATGCAGTAACCCCGTATGGACCGCCGCCATGGCACAAGCCTGAGCGAGGTTGGTGGAGCCCAATATCAACTCGCCCCATGCGCCGAGCGAGCGCACATCGGTCAGGTGCCCCACCGATGCACCGGCGAAGGAATCCTGTGCGATAGCAGCCATTTCGTTGGCGATATGAAAACAGGCCGCTCGCGGAACCCATGCCTCAGGGTTCTGAAAAACGTGAGGAGAGATACCAAAACGCCGAAAGAACTCCAGCGGCAACACCCCTCGCATGCTCAGATAGGGGGCTATTTGCCGAAGCGTGCTGAGTTTGATGGCTGGCGCAGCATTCGTCATGGGTGTTCGCACCTGTTTTTAAAGGCAATCCACTTGATAAACGTCTTTGTACACAGGGAACCACTTGCGCCAGACTTTTGCCAACGACCGCGCGATCGACACAGTAAACATGATGGTCGACTCAGCAACAAGATCATCGCTTTTCGACATGCGCCCCGTCCCGTGTGCAGATGGATTTCAGGGAAGACGTAGCTTCAAAAAGGGGTAGGTTGGTGTGCGAGTCAATGTGGGGCTGGGGTAGGTAATCTTTTCTGGCCGTTTTGGGGGGCATTATCGGTAGGCTGTATGGACCGGACACATGGTTGACGGGTGTACGGGGATAGGGTGGATACTTTTCGGCGAGACTTTTTTGGTACGGCACCAGATGAACGATAGCAGTCAGCCGAACTAGATTTTCCGTGGGGCTGGAATTCGGTGGAAAATTTGGCGTACCCCTACAAGTCACTATAAAAAAATCAGCTAGTTATGGCGTTCGGTGGAATCGAATCCGGGATTTTTGAGATGTCAGCACGTTGTCGTCCTTCAGATGTCGCGCTTACAGGCTCCTCTGTTACTCTGATTCAAAAATAATGCGTGTGGATGAGACGCTATGTTGCATTCAATGAAGTTATCAAACGACAGATATGTCGGCTCATTAATGGTTGGGGGAAGCTGAGTATGTACCGCTTAATAGCAAATGGGTTTGTTTTTATCAGTATTGCGATATTATGTTCTGGTTGCACATCCTATTCGTCGCAGCCGACAATCAACGAACACATTGAGCCCGAAGAAAAAGAAAATATCTTCAGCTTCAGTTACGAAATAAACTCTCCATGGAAAGATAGTCGCTTTGGCAAGGACGCATACGCAGCGACACTAAAGTTAATTCCAAGTGCGCAAGATGCCAGCTCAAACCCTACAGCTTCGACCTTTCCTACATTAGAAATAAAAATCTCAGAATTTTCATCTGGCGGCGCTTGCGCACAAGATTACTTAACGGGCTTGAGTCTTGGTTTAATTCCTAGCTGGTGTACAAGGCCAAACCTTTTCAAGTTTAATTTCATACTGAATAAAGATCGCAGCGTTTGTAGGCAAAAAACGTATTCAATAAGCTCCACGGCGTTCTCACATCTCACAATGATTCCCTTCGCCCTATTCAATGCGAACAATCAACCATTAACGCTCTATCAGGCCGCGCTAAAAGATTTCCTTCAAAGAGGTCAATGTACAACGTCCTAAAAGTTATGTTCCGTGCTTCGCCCGCCGCTTCGGAGGCCAATGTCAAGCATTGGGAGCCGTTTGAGATCGAAACTTATCTTAGGTGACCGTCTGCTTCTGGACCGTTTTCTGACCTTCGTTTAGCGGTTGAACTGCCAGGGTTTTCCTAAGCGATGAGTGAATAATTGCATGGTCAGCGAATAGTAATAGCGCGTCGATTCAGTATGCTGGTTTAGGTGGTGATTCAAAAGCCACGCCCTGGAAATAAATCTGTCCCTATTTCTGCTCTATTTCTGCTCTGCTATTTCTGGAAGCGTGCTGAGTTTGATGGCTGGCGCAGCATTCGTCATGGGTGTTCGCACCTGTTTTTAAAGGCAATCCACTTGATAAACGTCTTTGTACACAGGGAACCACTTGCGCCAGACTTTTGCCAACGATCGCGCGATCGACACAGTAAACATGATGGCTGACTCAGCAACAAGAACATCGCTTTTCGACATTTCAAAATGGGATAGTGGAATGACCAAGACTGGGGGACTTCACCTTGCATGATAAAGGGTCGAAAATTTTCCCCGCAATGCGAGGTCCGTGCTGTATGGACACCGGATAAAAAAGTAGCGATTGAACCCCAGAAAATCGTTGATCGAAGGCTCACTCAATACTGCCGATCTATAGAGGTGTAAGCAAAACCCGGCTTATGCCGGGCTTCTGTTTTGACATCGATTAGACAGCGATCCCGAACCGTGTCATGCGCATGCGCATCACACCTGCAAGAATCTCCATCTCAGCGTCTGTACTGGCCACAGATAAGAACATAATGGCTGCTATGTCCACTAGGCCACTATTACCGATGGCGCCGGCACCTATACGGAACGTCTTATTATTCAACACGCGCGCGCTGGAACTTGTCCCGAAAGTAATAGCACCAGTTGTGAGATCCTTGACAATGTTCACGCCGGTGTCAGTCACCCGGACAGCTCGGATAGCCCAAGAATCAGCCGGCGTAGAATTAACACTTACCGAAGCTGATGAAGCCGCGCCTGAGCCGTTGTCGCGGGCTCCTGATCCTTGAGTACGTGCATTGTCAGGATGATATAGAGCAACGCCCGTGGCAGTGATGCCTACATATGGCGGGTTCACACCTGTACCGTAGTTGTTGCTCACATACACGGGCTGGCTCGCCGATGGTGCGTTTGCTGGAACTGCCGCAGCAGCCCTGCCGACCACAATGATGGTTTGGTTCGCCGACTCAACGATATCCGTCGTCAGGAAGTTTAATTGACCGTTAAAACGGCCAAAGCCGGAGAAGGCCAATGGCGCGCCTGTGATCTGAGCATTCTTTTTACCGGGTGCCCGATTGAACCCAAAACGCGAAGAATCGGTATCGAAGGTAAAGTAACCTTCCAGCCCGCGCATCACAGGCAATGCAACTTTTGAGTTCCAAGGAGCCGCAGCTCCGCTTGCAACTGGCATAACACCCATATTGTTCTCTCCTTAAATATTGAGTGCAGCAACAGCTACGAATGGAGCCATTGCCTTGTAGTATTCACGGCGACTCGCGCCACTTGAGAGAAAAGGAGAGAAAAGGGGACAGATTTATTTTCAGATAATAAATCTTTCTCTTTTCGTGCCCTTTCCGTGATCCCCTTTTCCGGTCTTTCACTTCCCCCTAACGCTACCTGAACTTCCTGGCAAACCTTCCTTTTACCACCCTGGCTAGGTAACTATTGAGCCCGTGGCCGGATCGGGCGAGCCGCTGTAGCTCGGAAACCACAGCTGTGCCAGGTTGCGTGCCATCGTAGAGATATTTCCATCCATCGCTGAATGCGACGACTATTGATCCTGGTCCAATCTCGTACCCAGCGACGCCTGAATCACCACCTCTGTTTCCGTAACGTTCCATGCTTTCAATCCTACTGCGATGGCTGATGTTCACCTACGTGGACATTGGCGATAGTGGCATAAAGGTTTGGCGGGAGGCACGACAAGCTGGCGAGTTAGATACGCGGCCTTGCGGCGATATTTGTGGTGGGAATATTTTCGGCGCCTCTGGTAACGTCGATGCCAGCCGAACCAGGCAGGAGATATGGAATGCCGATCATTACTTTAACTGCGCCGCTCGTGAATGGCGACTTGTGGGATCCGCTCGATGCAGCCGCCTCATGTGAGGATGTTGTTGCGCTGATATGTGGAGACGACTTACGACCACCTCCCACCAGTGTGGTCATCAAGGTCACCACCGAGTCGGGCAAGCTGGTTGAACTGTGGATACCTAACTCAGGCGGCAAGGCAAATGTGCAGATCGACGGCAAGTCGGTTTAGGTCGAGTCGGCAGGAGCGGGGGAAATTTGAAGTGGAGGAAGGTACAAACAAAAAAGGCCCACCTTTCGGTGAGCCTTTTTTGGTACTGCGTATGGTGCCGGCACCAGGAGTCGAACCCGGGACCTACTGATTACAAGTCAGTTGCTCTACCAACTGAGCTATACCGGCGTGTTGGGCGACGATTATAGCGATTGCTTTGCGTCTGTAAACCCCTGAATTCTGACTATTTTTGCATGGTGCCCGGGGTCAGGCCCTGCGCAGTACTTTCTTGAGCTTTTCTACGGCTCGCCAGGAGCGGCTGTTGCGCAGGGCGTGGAGTTCGGCTTCGGCGCGGTCGGCGCGTTGGCGTTCGTGGTGCAGGGCGGTTTCCAGGTCGGTCAGGGGGTAGCTGAAGCTGTGGCCGTAGCAGAACTGGAACTCGTCGAGGTTGCAGGGGGCCAGTTCGAAGGCGCCCTTGAAGTGCAGGTGTTCTTCGGCCAGGTAGAAGGTGTTGAGGCCGTCGAACAGCACCGAGTGGTAGCCGGCGTCGAGCAGCAGTTGTTCCCAGGTCTGGTCGCGGGTCCAGGGGGTTTCGATGAGGATGATCCAGGGGCGCCATTGGCTGAAGTCCATGCCGCGCAGCACGGTTTCCTCGTGGCCTTCGACGTCGATCTTGAGGAAGTGGATCGGGCCTGTGACGTGTTCTTCGCAGATCGAGGTCAGGGTGCGGGAGTGGACGGTGTGGCTGCGCACGTCCATGCCGGCGTCGCGGTGTTGCTTGGCGACGCTGGCTTCCACGGTCGACAGGCCGGTGTCGGCGATGGCGTAGAAGGTCAGGGCCTCGGCGTTGTCGCCCGCCACGCATTGCAGGTTGATGTCTTTGGGCCGCTCCTGGCACAGGGCGTCGTGGTAGATCTGCACTGGCTCGATGTTGATGCCGGTCCAGCCACGCTCATAAAACGCCTTGGTGACCGAATCCACGGTGGGCTGATTGGCGCCGACGTCGATGTAGAAGCCGTTTTCGAAGTGCTTCAGGGCACGCCACAAGCGAATGTCTTCGAAGTTCTGTGCATAGGAAATGAACGTCACTGGCGCTTCCTGTCAGTCGACTACGGTGATTCTTGGCACCGGCAGGGTACCCGATGACTGTGTATAGCAACTGCCTCTGCTGTGCGCAATTGTTGGCCTGTCGAGTGCCAGGATTCGGCGGTTATGTCCTTTGGTTTTAACGCTTATGCACAACGGGCAGTTGTCTGGCGCTCTGGATGAAGGATTTTTTGCAGGAATTCTCAACAAACCGCAACTGGCTGTTTTTTCGTTCATTTTTTAATATGAACAAAAAATGACCAAGGGCCTTTTGCCCCTAAAAGCCTTGGATCCAAAGGCTCGGATGAATTTTCATCAACAGAGTTATCCACAGGCTGTGGTGCGACAAAACGCCCCTTAATGGCGCTCGGCTAGTAGCAGCAGGTTGCGCGGCGTCAGTGCACTTTCGCAGAAGGTGCCGAGGCGCACCTGGTAGCCCTGGGATTCGAGGAACAGTGCGCGGTCGAGGACCAGCCACAGTTCCAGGGGGCGGCGGAACACGCCGCGCACCAGTTCCAGGTTGCGCACCTCGGCCAGGCGTTGCCAGCCGGCGGCTTCCAGCGCCGGCCAGTCCTGGGTGCCGACTGTGGATAAGTCTTTGAGCGCGGCGAGGTCGCGGCAGTAGTCGGCGAAGGGTTTGTCCAGCCAGGCGCTGGGCAGCGACGGTGTGGGCAGGTACTGATCCAGGCCGCGCAGTTGCCGTTGCAGCAGGTCGAACCCCAGGCGACGGGCCATCGAGCTGTCGCGTTGGCGTCGGACCCGGGCGCCGGCGGTCACGGTTTCGCTCAGCGGCAGGGCCAGGTCGTCGAGGGACAACTGCAGGCTGGAGGCTTTGCCGGCGCTGGACAGGGCTTGGTACTGGCTGGCCTGGGTGCGGTTATAGCAGCACGGGGCGATGGCCAGTTGTGGGCAGCCGGCGGCGCTGGCCAGTTGCATCAGGCGCACGTGCAGGTCGCCACAGGCGTGCAGGGCCACCGGGGTCAGGTCGGCGCTGACCCGGGCCGCCGCATCGGCCGCCAGCACGTCTTGCTGCAGATGCCGGGTCGTCAGCCGATGGTGCTGGCTCAGGGCCTGGCCGCTGGCGATCAGCGCCGGGTCATGTTCCAGGCAGGTCAGTTGTTGGCCGGCTTGCAGCAGGCGGCGGCCCAGGTGGCCCTTGCCCGCACACCAGTCCAGCCAGTGCCGGGGTTGTTCGGCGAACTGCAGGCAGGCGGCAAAGGCTTCGATCTGCTGCCATTTGCGCCCCGGCACGTCGACGTTCAGGCGCGGCGCGGCGGGCTCGATGGCGTGGGCGGGGAATGGCGCGAGTGCGCTGAGGGCAACCGACTGCGCCGCCAGCGTCGGGAAAGGCGCCGGGGCGCGTAGCTGTTCAGGGTGGTTGTGACTGTCTTCGGCGTGTTGCAGCGAGCGCTGGCGCAACCACTGGGCCAGTTGCGGGTGGTCGGTTTCCCACGGCAACTGGCGCTGGGTAAACGGGCGCGGGCGCCAGAGTGCCTGGTGCTCGCTGAGGAAGGCATCGAGGGCGTTGAAACGGGCGAGCAACTGCTCGCCCGTCAGCACCGACGGCTCAGCGTCCCTGGCAGGCATCGACGCGCAACCAGCGCTCCAGCAGCTTGAAACCCCGGACCAGGACGTAGGCCATCAGCAGGTAGAACATGCCGGCGGCGAAGAAGATCTCCACCGGCAGGTAGGTACGGGCAATGATGGTGCGCGCCATGCCGGTCAGTTCGAGCAGGGTCACAGTACTGGCCAGGGCGCTGGCCTTGAGCATCAGGATCACTTCGTTGCTGTAGGCCGGCAGGCCGATGCGCGCGGCACGCGGCAGGATGATGTAGAACAGCGCCTTGGGCCGCGACATGCCCAGCGCCCGGGCGGCTTCGATTTCACCCGGTGGGATGGCCTGGATCGCGCCACGCAGGATCTCGGCGATGTAGGCGGCCGTGTGCAGGGTCATGGTGGCGGTGGCGCACCAGAACGGATCGCGCAGGTACGGCCACATCGCGCTGTTGCGCACCGCGTCGAACTGCGCCAGGCCGTAGTAGACCAGGAACAGTTGCACCAGCAGGGGCGTGCCGCGGAAGAAGAAGATGTAGGCGTAGGGCAGGGCGCGCACGTACCAGAGCTTGGACGAGCGGGCGATGCCCAGCGGAATGGCCAGCAGCAGGCCGAGGATGACCGCGATGGCTACCAGTTCCAGGGTCAGGGTGGCGCCCTGGGCCAGTTTCGGCAGCCACTTGATGATCACTTCCCAGTTCATTGGTTGCTCCGGGCAAAGCCGCGAGCGGCGCGTTTTTCCAGCAGGTGCATGCCGGTCATGGCGATGACGGTCAGCCCCAGGTACATGAAGGCGGCGACCATATAGAAGGTGAACGGCTGCTTGGTCATGGTCACGCCGTTTTGCGCGTGACGCATGATTTCTTCCAGGCCGATGACCGAGACCAGGGCGGTGTCCTTCATCAGGATCATGAACAGGTTGCCCAGCCCCGGCAGGGCGATGCGCCACATCTGCGGCATGATCAGCCGGGTGAAGATCCGCCATTTCGACAGACCCAGGGCAACGCCCGCTTCGCGGTGACCCTTGGGAATGGCCAGGATCGCGCCACGGAACACTTCGGTGGCATAGGCGCCAAAGCACAGGCCGAGGGCAATCACGCCGGCGGCAAAGGCATTGAGCGCCAGGTCAGGCTTGCCGAAAAATTCGCCCAGGGCACGCATCAGGTTGACGGTGCCGAAGTAGATCAGCAGCACCCACAGCAGTTCCGGGATGCCGCGCACCAGGGTCGAGTAGGTGCCGCCAAGCCACTGCAGTGACTTGTACGGAGAAGTCTTGGCCAAGGCGCCGAGCAGGCCGAGCACCAGCCCCAGGCTTAAGGCCGTGAGAGCCAGTTTGACGGTCATCAGCGCGCCAGCGGCGAGCGCCGGGCCGAATCCTTGGAGTTCGATAATCATGGAGGTCTATTCAAGTTGCAGCAGGCTTTGCTAAAGACCGGCGCGCCGGGTGGGCGCGCCGGTCAGGCACGTCAGGATCAGTAGATGCTGAACGGGAAGTACTTGTCGTTGATCTTCTTGTAGGTGCCGTCAGCGACGATTTCCTTGATGGCGGCGTTCAGCTTGTTGCGCAGCTCGTTGTCACCCTTGCGCACGGCGATGCCGATTTCGTCGCTTTCCACCACGGGGTCGCCTTTGAACTCGTAGTTCTTGCCGGCTTCGCTTTTCAGCCAGTCGTAGTTGGCGTACTTGTCGGCCAGGATGCCGTCGACGCGACCGGAGGTCAGGTCCAGGTAGGCGTTTTCCTGGGTGTCGTAGAGGCTGACCTTGATCTCGTCACCGTAGGTGTCTTCCAGCCAGGTGCCGGCCAGGGTCGCGCGCTGGGTACCGATGGTCTTGCCCTTGAGGTAGGCCTTGTCGGTCTTGAAGTCGACGTTTTTCGGCGCGATGAACTGCAGCTTGTTGGAGTAGTAGCGGTCGGTGAAGTCCACGGCCTGCTTGCGCTCGTCGGTGATCGACAGCGAAGACACCAGGAAGTCGAATTTCTTGGCGTTGAGGGCCGGGATGATGCCGTCCCAGTCGGAGGTGACGACTTCGCACTCGACTTTCATCTTGGCGCACAGGGCGTCGCCGATGTCTTTGTCGAAACCGACTACCTGGCCGCTGGCATCCTTGTTGTTGAACGGCGGGTAGGCCGCCTCGATGCCCATCTTGAGTTTTTCGGCAGCCATTGCGTTGGCCGAGAACACCAGGGTGGCGGCCGCGGCGAGGATGAATTTCTTGTAGTTCTGCATGCGGGTAGCTCCGTTAGCGGTTGCTGGACATGAATTGTTTGCAGCGCGCCGAAAGCGGGTTTTCAAACACCTGCTGTGGCGATCCTTGCTCTTCTACCAAGCCCTGGTGAAGGAACACGACTTCACTGGAGACCTGACGGGCGAAGCCCATTTCATGGGTGACCAGCAGCATGGTGCGGCCTTCTTCGGCCAGGGCGCGGATCACGTTTAGTACTTCCTGAACCATTTCCGGGTCAAGTGCCGAAGTGGGTTCATCGAACAGAATCACTTTGGGCTGCATCGCCAGGGTGCGGGCAATGGCCGCGCGTTGCTGCTGGCCGCCGGACAGTTGCGCCGGGTACGCGTGGCGTTTATCGGCGATGCCGACCTTGGCCAGCAGGGCTTCGGCAACTTCAATGGCCTCGGCCTTGCTCTGCCCCAGCACGCGGCGCGGTGCTTCGATGATGTTATCGAGCACGCTCATGTGCGGCCACAGGTTGAAGTTTTGAAACACAAAACCGATTTCGCTGCGCAGGCGGTTGATCTGTCGGCCGTCGGCGGCCACCAGTTCACCGTTTTTTGCCGGCTTGAGCTTGAGTTCTTCGCCGGCCACCAGGATCTGCCCCTGGTTGGGGTTCTCCAGGAGGTTGATGCAGCGCAGGAACGTGGACTTGCCGGAGCCGGAGGAACCCAGGATCGAGATCACGTCGCCGTCGCGTGCGGTCAGCGAGACGCCCTTGAGCACCTCCAGCTGGCCGTAGCGTTTGTGCAAGTTGCGGATTTCAAGCGCGGGCGTGGCCTCAGCCATGTACGGTCCTCATTGTGTTCGGTTGTGCCTGTGCTGTTGGGCAGCCTTCCTGGCGAGGCGCCAAGCTAGCATAGCGTTGGAATGGCGGCCAACAGCCCCACGGGGTGCACACGGGAAGTGGTGCACGGTTGTCGCATCGGCGCAGCAGACTGTCGCGCCATCAACAACCGAACATCTGTTTGAAGCCATGTTTGCGTGGGGGGAGCGTAAAAAAAGGCGCGATGGTGCCAGCTTTGGCCGGGTGTTGGAAGCGCTAAGCGGACATTCGTTCCTGATCGGCACGTTTATTGTGCGCCAGCGGTTTTTTCTGTGTGTTTTTGGTGCGCCGATTCGTCCAGTGACTGGGTGGCACGCTAACGTTCTGGCGAAGTGCCATTAAATTCAATGACTTAGGATTGAAGGTCGGTCTTTGTGCAGGCCGCGGAAAGTTGGGTCGCGAAACATTTTGGTGCAATTATTTCGTACAGAGTAAGAAGCGACATGGTGGTTGTTTTTCCGCAGAGGCGCCGCCCGGCAGTGGAATTGAGTTGACCTGGGGGAATGAAAAACGGCCGCTGTCAGGGATGACGAGCGGCCGTTTTGGTTTGCAGACGGCGGGGTTTACTCGGCCTTGTCGTCCGGTTCGCCCAGCGATTCGCGGTAGCTGTCCAGGGCGTTGCCGAAGTCGCTGATGAACTGCGGCTCGGTGAGCCAGGCCTGGGCGGTTTCGCGGTCCATGCCGTCGGCCCACATGCGGTAGTCGATCAGCATGTCGGCGGCCAGGTGGGTGGCGGCCATGGCTTCGTTCTCGGCGTTTTCCATGTCCAGCAGGTCGGGGTGCTCGTTGATGATCTCGCTGAGGTTCGACAGCAGGGTCAGCAGCATGTCATTGCGGCTGGTGGCCTCGGCGGCGTGCATCTTGCTGAACATTGCCAGGGTGTACTCGGGGATCGGCGCGTCCAGGTGGCCTGTCTCGTCGTCCAGTGCCAGCGGCTTTCTGCCGACCATGCGGATCTGCTTGGCCTTGGCCTTGGCGCGTTTGGCGCGTTTTTGCTGTTTGTTCGGGGATGCCATGTAATTTAGTTCGCTTTCTGTTGGGTGTTGGCCGCGATGGCGTCGGACGCCGCCACGTAGTCAGCCTGGAAGGCTGGCGATTCGATCCACGCCAGGGCGCCGGCTTCGTCGGTCTCGGTGGACCATTGGCGATATTCGATGAGGGCCGCCAGGATGAAGTCCATGGCGCCTTCTTCGCCTTCCTGCTCGTACACCAGCTCCAGCAGCGGGTCTTCGAGGAAGGCTGTGCACATCGCCTGCTGGCTGGTTTTCTCGGCGTCGATCATTTTCTTGAACAGTTCGGTCAGGTCCACCGACTCGAAGTCGATGCGATCGTCGTTCGGGTCCAGCTCCACTGGCGCAGCGGCCCGTTGGACGCGGTTGTGCTTGGCCTTGGCTTTGGCGCGGGTGGCGCGTTTGTGCTGCTTGTTGGCGGAGGCCATGGGCGTCGTTCCGTGTGTCGTGAGAGGGCGCAGGTCGATCAACTGCGTGGCACACGCCGCCCGGGATGATCGGGGGCCAGTTCGCCGTGTTGCAGCCAGGACAATGCAATGGGCCATAGTGTGGCTTGGTATGGGCTGCGAAAAAAGCCGAAATGTCCGACTTGTTGCTCGTCGATGTCTTGCGGGTCGATTCGCAGGTGAGTGTTGGCACTGCGGGTGAAGTAGCCCAGCAGGCGCTCGATGGCGGCAACGGTGCCATAGGGATCGTCGCTGAGGCTGATTGCCAGGGTTTTCGCGGTAACGGCGACGAAAGGTAGCTGGCCGACTTTTGCGACCAGCACGCGGCCGCTGGGGCACTGCTCGAAGCGCGGCGCGGATCGGCTCCAGTCGCGGACCACGCCGGCCGGGGTGTCCTCCAGCCAGCCCAGGCGTTTGCCGGGGAAATAACCGCAGAGCCAGGTCACCAGCGGCATCACGACATGCCACTTGCCAAACATCCGCCAGCGCAGGTCCGGGGTGTAGTCGCGCCAGTAGGCAAATTGTGCGCCGACGGTCACCAGGCGCCGGATCACCGGCCCCGAGCTCGCCAACCCCGCTGCACAGCCGCCAAAACTATGGCCGACAACATCGATGGGCTGGCCAGGAAACTCGCGCTGGGCGCGCTGGAGCATGGCCTCGAAGTCCAGGTGGCCCCAGTCCGACCAACTGGCGTCGAGGTTTTTCAGTGAGGCCGGGCGCGACTCGCCAATACCCCGGTAGTCATAGGTGATGACATCGAAGCCATGGGCGCACAGGTACTCGGCAAAACGCGAGTAGTGGCGGCAGCGCACCGACGTGGCGGCGTTGATGATCACCACGGCCCGGGACCGGTCGGCGCTGGCATGCCGCCAGGTGAAACCGCCCAGAGCAAAACCGTCGGCGGCGGGCTCCCGGAAGGGCGTCATAAGCGGCTTGGCCGGCAGTTCCAGCTCGATTTGAGTCGGTGTCAGTGAAGGACTTTCCTGCAAATTCATTGGCGCGCAACCTTTGCGGATAGCTGCCAACCATAGTCTGCCTGGGGCGGGTCGACAATCTGCCCGGGTGGTCAATGGCGTCGGTTGACCAGTCGTTGCTCCAGCATGACCCGCTCACGATCCAGTTCCGCACGCAGTTCCTCCTCGCTGGGCAGCACCAGTTTGTACTTGCTGGCGAATAGCTGTTCGTGACCTTGCAGCATGGAATAGCGGACCACCGACTCATCCTTTTGCGCGCAGAGGATGATGCCCACGGTGGGGCTGTCTTCCGGACCGCGCTTGAGGTCGTCGTACATGCGCACGTACATGTCCATCTGGCCCACATCCTGGTGGGTCAGTTCGCCACGCTTGATGTCGAAGATAACGAAGCATTTGAGCAGGTAGTTGTAGAACACCAGGTCGATGTAGAAGTCTTTGCTGTCGGTACTGATGCGTTGCTGGCGGGCGATGAAGGCGAAACCCTTGCCCAGTTCGAGCAGGAAGCCTTGCAACTGATTGATCAAGGCTTGTTCCAGATCGGTTTCCAGTACCGAGCCGGCATTGGGCAAGCCAAGAAACTCCAGCACCACCGGGTCGCGGATGAAATCCCGTGGGGTGGTCAGCAGTTGCTGGATATGGGTCGTGGCTTCCTGCTTCACGGTCGAACGATCGCGGCTGGCCAGCAGGCGTTCGTAGTAGAGCGTGCTGATCTGGCGTTCCAGGGCGCGGGTCGACCAGTTCTGGGTGGCCGATTCGTTCATGTACCAGTGGCGGGCGTGGTCGTTTTCGACGCGTAGTAAGGCGCGGTAATGGGTCCAGCTCAATTCGTGACGCAGTGCGTCACAAATTGGGAATGCCTGATAGAACAGGCGCATGTAGCGAAGGTTTGAGCTGTCGAAGCCTTTGCCAAACTCCGTCGTCAGCACGCTCGCCAGCGTCCCCAGCAATTGCTTGCCGTACTCCGCTCGCCTGGCGCCTTGCTGCTCGTACTCGACGATATGCCGCCCGATCTGCCAGCAGGTCTTCACCTGGGTGGTATCGACTGCGCGCAGTACCTTGCGCCGCGCTTCGCGGATCAGGTCACCAAGGTTGCCCAGCAGTGAGGCAAGTTGTGGCTCAGGAGCCTGGGGTTCGATGACGCTCATGAGGGTTTCCGCGTTGGGAAGAACAGGCGGGAGAGCTTCTCAGGAGTGGGGTGGGGCTGGATGCAGGGCGGGGCCTGGAAGTCTGCAGGAAAGACCTGTAGGTGCGCTGGAATCCAGCCAGATGGGGCGACGCTCGACAGGTGAGTCCTGTAGTCCTTTTCGTGGTTGGCTCAAGTTCAAATCAGTCTGAAACTTGGCCGTGCCGGCTGAAATCAAAAAGGGATAACGATTGGGTTCTACAGAATCCGGGAGTTGTCACCATGAAACATGTTCGTTTGTTCCTGTTACCCCTCGCGGCGCTCGGTTTGTTGCTGTTCCCCGTGCTGGCGCCAGCCGCCAGTTATGAGCCGATCGAGAGCGCAGGGGTGCAAGCCCAGCCACAGCAGCAAAACGGGATTACCTACCTGTCGGGCGGTATCGGCCTCGACGAGTCCCGAACCATTGAGCAAACCCAGGGCTACAACCTGCACATGACCTTTGCCGTGGGCCCGCAGAATCAATACACGGCCGACGTCGATGTCGTGGTGCAAAAGGCGCCAGGGCAGACTGTGCTGACGCTGGATAACGCAGGTCCCCTGGTCTACGTGAAACTGCCCGCCGGCAAGTATTCGGTCATTGCCACGCGCAATGGCGAGGAGCGGCGTGATACCGCGGACATTGGCAGTGGCGGCGCAAGGAATCTGGTCTTCCACTGGAATGATGCCCAGTAGTTGCCTGGAGCGGTCCCGACCCTGTCAGTGAGGGCTGGGTCGTGGCGGTTTACGGGGTGGCAAGCGCGCCCGGTGCCGCCAGCCTGATGGAGAGGATAACTGCGCTGGGTACTTTGACCTTGATCTCCTGATCTGCAAATGACCACTTGATCACGCTAAGGCCACCCATCGACCAGATCACGTGAACGTTGTTCAGGGCGCAGTCGTCCTTGACTCCGTAACTTTCGATCGCCTGGTATTTCTCGCAGAGCTCGTTGCTCAGCAGTACCTGCTCTGCCTGGTAATTGCCGAGCCCCAGCGTGCTGATGATTTTCCCGGGCAGTGCGCTCCAGGTATGGGTCCCAAACATCAGCAGGATGGCCAGCAGCGGGCTGACGATCAGCACATGGCGCTGGTTTTGCCTGATCACGGCGGTCATTGCGCTGAGGAGCATCAGCAAGGCCAAAAAGCACAGTGCCATGAACGGATATTCGCCCATGGTTTTGACAATCCCGGGGGCTCCCCTGGCGAGGGCCGTGGTTGCCAGCAGTGCGACGAGGTTGCCGGTAAGGAATGTCAGGAAGGTGGTGATGGCGAACTTTAACCAGCTATAGGGTGGCAGGTCGTAGTTTTTTTGCAGGGGCAGGCCGAACGCGAGGCCGATCACCAGTGGGCCGGCCAGCAAGCCGAGGGTAAAGGCGTGGCCGTCATGTAAAAAATACATAGCCAGCCACAAGACGGCGAGGCTGCAGAACCCGGGGGCGAAAAAATAGCGGTTGATCAGGCGTCGATCCAGATTTGCCTTGCCGTTGATTCGATCCTGCAGCGCGTGATCCACGGGTTTGTCGCTGAAGAATACTTCTGACCAGATCCACCCGGGTGCGGTAAAGCCAAAGCCGATGAAGAACACCATGACCCAACCCATGAGTGCTGCCGCCGCCAGCAGCGATACGAAGCCGAACAGGTCGAAGTCGGGGTAGAAGTGGTTTTGGCAGAAATAGATCAGGAAGATCAGGAAGCCCAGCGCCAGCGAGGCGATGTGGAGCAGCTTCCAGTTGTGCTTTTCGATGAACTGGAAAACCTTGTCCAGGGCCTGGAAGGGCGGATCACCGGCTTGGGGTGGGCGGTGGTTGCCCGTGGTTTGCCTGTCCATGGGTAGAGGTGTCCTTGTGAAGATGCAGGTACGGCGGTGGGCTATTTGAGCATCTTCAGTTTTCTACGGACATAAAAAAACCCTGAATCTTGCGATTCAGGGTTTTCGGTATTTGGTGCCCAGAGACGGAATCGAACCGCCGACACGGGGATTTTCAATCCCCTGCTCTACCGACTGAGCTATCTGGGCAACGGGGCGCATTAAACTGGTTTTTCAGGGGGTCGTCAAGCAAGTTTCAAAAAAAATTTAATTATTACCGTCGCTTACGATCCAACCCCCGGTATCTGCGCGATTACTCCGCAGGCGGCACGTAGCCTTCGGCTTTGGCGTAATCCTCGCCAGAGAAGAACTTGTCCATTTCGCCCTGAAGATATTTACGGTCTTCGGCGTTCATCATGTTCAAGCGTTTTTCGTTGATCAGCAGGGTCTGGTGTTTTTGCCAGTCGGCCCAGGCCTTTTGCGAAACGTGGTCAAAAATGTCCTGGCCTTTGGCGCCCGGGAAGGGAGCGCGCTCCAGGCCCGGCAGTTCTTCGTTGTACTTGCGGCACATGATGGTGCGGGTCATGACGACTCTCCTGCGTTCAATACGTCGGCCGCGCGCTTGAGCAGTTTTTTCACCGGGGCGGCGAGGCCCAGGCGCGGCGGGGTGGCGAGGTTATACCAGAGCCAGTCGGCCTCGGCCACGTGATGTCCAGTCTCCTGGACCTGGACCAGCCAGGGGTCGATGGCCAGCTGGAAATGGCTGAAGGTGTGGGTCAGGTTCGCCAGCTGGGTGTGTTTGCCCAATTGCAGCGAGTGTTGCACGGCCAGGTGCTCCAGGTCGCCGAGGTCGTCCAGCTCCGGCAGGCTCCATAAACCGCCCCAAAGACCCGTGGAGGGGCGCCGGTAAAGCAGGATGGCGCCGTCGCGGTTGGCCAGCAGCGGCATCAGCGTGCGCTTCTGGGGTACGGTTTTACGCGGCTTGGGGATCGGGTAGCGGGTTTCCAGGCCAAGCATGTGCGCTTCACAGCCCTTTTCCAGCGGGCACAGCAGGCAGCTTGGCTTGCTGCGGGTGCACAGCGTGGCGCCCATGTCCATCATCGCCTGGGTGTAGGCGTTGACGCGGTCGTGGGGGGTGAAGCGCTCGGCGGTGGCCCACAGCTGTTTGGCAACCTTGGGCTCGCCCGGGTAACCCTCTTGCGCGGTAAAGCGCGCCAGCACCCGTTTGACGTTGCCGTCGAGGATCGGCGCCCGCAGGCCCATGCTCAGGCTGGCAATGGCGCCCGCGGTGGACAGGCCGATGCCCGGCAGGTCGGTGAGTTTTTCCACATCCTGGGGGAATTCGCCGCCGTACTGCTCGACGACGATCTTCGCGGTCTTTTGCAAATTGCGCGCGCGGGTGTAGTAGCCCAGCCCGGTCCACAGGTGCAGCACTTCGTCTTCCGGTGCGGCGGCCAGGGCCTGGACCGTGGGCAACGACGCCATGAAGCGGTCGAAGTAGTTCAGCACGGTGCTGACCTGGGTCTGCTGCAACATGATTTCCGAGACCCACACCCGATAAGGGGTGATGCCCTGTTGCCAGGGCAGGTCGTGGCGGCCGTGGCGGTCGTACCAGTCCAGCACCGCCGTTGAAAACTGCTCGGCTCTCATCGCTTGAACAGCCCCTTGAGTGCGTTCTTCAGTTCCGGGCTGACCTTGTCGCCGAGTTTTTCATTGATTTTCTCACTGAGCTTGTCGCCGGCCAGTTTGCTGGCGACCTGGCCGAGGCGTTCGTTGTCCAGGCGGCAGGCCTTGGCGCCGAGCTCCAGCGGGCCGCGGCAGCGCAGCGGCCACTCGATGCCGACGAATTTCTCGCCAACCTGGCAGGCCGGGTCCGGCATGTCGCGCTGGTCGCCTTCGACGATGATGCCGACACGGTAGTCCATGCCCAGCACGCGCAGGTCGACGTCGCCGTTGCCGTTGACGGTCATCCCCGGGATACGCACTTTCAGGTCCGGGTTGCTGGCGACGCCGTTACGCAAGGTCAGGTTGCCCTTGAGCTCCTGGAACGGCGTGTCCTTGCCGCGTGGCTCGCCGCTGAGGGTCTTGCGGTTGAGGGTGGCGATGCCTTTGCACAGCTGCTGTTCGAGGTTGGCGTTGAGCAGCACGCCATTGTTGATGACGAAGCTGGCGTTGCCGTTGAGGCTGTCGATCAGGGTTTTCTGGCTGTTGCCGCTGGCGGTGAGCTGGCTGTTGAGCGTGATCAGGCCCTTGACCGGTGGTTTTTTGCCTTGGCTCTCGAGAATTTTTTCCGCCGGTACCCGGTTGATCGCCGTCTGCATGCTCAAGGCCGGTACCGGCTGGCGCACATCGAGGGTGCCCTTGGCGTTGAAGGTGCCGTTGTACAGCTCGCCACTGAGGTTTTGCAGGGTCAGCAAGCCGCCCTGGCCGGTGGCCTTGAGGGCGGCGTTGTGGATCGGCAGTTGGCTGAGGGTCAGTTGGCCGAAAGTCAGGTCGGCGTCGAGGTCGAGCTTGCTCAGGCGTTCGGCCGGGATCAGCTTGTCGTTGCTCCACGCGCCCTTGGTCGGGGCGTTGGGCAGGGGCGTGCTGCCGGCGCCGGCCAGGGCATCGGCTTCGGTGCTGCTGACTTCCGCCTGGCGGGCCACCGCTGCGCTGTTGGCGTCGGCGGACTTGGGCGGCAGGTAGCGATCAGCGTTGAAGGTATCGGCCTTGAGCTGCACGCGCAGTGCTTGTTTGGCGAAGTCCTCGACGGCGATGCGGCCACTGAAGGTGTTGTCGTCGAGTTTCAGGTTGATGTTGTCCAGCGCCAGGCTGGTAGGGGTCGCGGCCAGGCGGCTGACCAGTTCGACTTTGCTCAGGCTGCCCTCGGCCATCGCCGGGAGTTTCTGGCCGATGCTATCGACAAATTTAGCCAGGTCGAACTGGGCGATCGACAGGGCGCCGCTGATTTGCGGGGTCTTGTCGAGGTCATTGGCCTTCAGTTCACCAAGGGCGCGCAATTGATTGACGGAAAGCTTGATGCCCGTCCATTCGGCGACGTTCGCCGCTTTATCGAGGAATACCTGCCCTTGGGCGGCAAAGGTTACGGCCTTGCCTTGCAGCGGTTCGCCGGTCAGTTCGCCGGACAGCTTCATGTCTTCGAACTTGTAGCGCTGCAGCGCGCGTTCGAAGCGCAGTTCGCCATTGAGCTCGGTGCGCACCCGCAGTGCGGGTTGGTTACTGGAGAGGAACGCGGTCAACTTGACGTCGATATTGGTCGCATCGTGCACGGGCCCGGTGCTTAGCTGGATGCTCTCGGCGCTGAATAGTTTGCCGGTGCGCTCGTCGGTGTACTCCACCCGGGCGTTATTGACGGTCAGGCTGTCGATATCGAGGCGAATCGGCTGGGCGGGTTTCTCGGTCGGGGCAGGCGCGCTGCCAGCGGTGTCGCGGGCAGTGCCCGGGACCTCGGGCTGGCCCGCGACCGGTACGGCCTTGCCGATGTCTTCCCAGTTGCCGTGGCCATCCTTGTCGCGGTTGAGGCGCAGGTTCAGACCCTCGACCCGGACGTCGCTCATCTGCACTTCGCGGCGCAGCAACGGCAGGACCCGCACCGAAAGACCGAGCATCTGCAGGTCGGCGAACGGCGCCTTGGGGTTGCTCAGTGTCGCGACACTGGCTTCGTGCAGTTCCAGGCCGAGCCAGGGGAACAGGCTCCAGCCGATGTCGCCATTGAGCGTCAGCTCGATGTGGGCCTTGTCGCGGGCAATCTGGCGAATCTCGTCTTTGTAGTCATTGGGATCAAAGAAGTGGCTCAGGGCAAAGCCCAGGGCCACGATGACCAGCAACAGCCCGAGAAGTACCAGACCCAGGATTTTGCCGAACGCTTTCATGGGCGAGTCCTTGTAGAGAGTCGAATTCGAAATTTAGCCGGGGAGTATAGCGCTCCGAAACTGACGACTGGCCAGTGATCGCTTCAGGGTATGTCCGATGGCTGTTTCGGTTTGGTTGGCGATGCCTGGGTTGGCGGGTTGCACCGAGTTGCTGTCAGGTGAACGGCCACTGATCAAGCGCCTGTGGGCTGCGTAATCGGAGCAGACCGCCTGCGAAACACCAGATCAGACTGGTTTTTCTATCGCGGGCAAATGGTAATCTGCGCCCGTCCGCCTGCCTTGCTGCGACCAGTTGTCGCGCCAGATGCAACCTCACTCGATAAAACGGCCATGCCAACGTGCAAACAAGACTGTGGGTGAGGGGGGCGGGCGAACCATACTAATAATTGGGGGAGACACACATGAGCACGAGCACCGAGGCGGGCATTATTGCGGCCCCGCCGGCGTTCCTGTCCAAGGAGCGCACTATCGCCAGGCCCGGCTTCAACCGCTGGCTGGTGCCACCGGCCGCATTGGCCATTCACCTGTGCATCGGCATGGCCTATGGCTTTTCGGTGTTCTGGTTGCCGCTGTCCAAGGCCCTGGGTGTGACCGCGCCCGTGGCATGCGCGCCGGACATGAGCTTCATCGCCCAGGTGTTCTCGTCCCAGTGTGACTGGCCAATCTCGATGCTCGGCTGGATCTACACCCTGTTTTTCATCTTCCTCGGTTGCTCGGCGGCTATCTGGGGCGGCTGGCTGGAACATGCCGGGCCGCGCAAGGCCGGTGTGGTGTCGGCACTGTGCTGGTGTGGTGGCTTGTTGATTTCCGCACTGGGTATCTACAGCCACCAGATCTGGCTGATGTGGCTCGGCTCCGGGGTGATCGGCGGGATCGGCCTGGGCCTGGGCTACATCTCCCCGGTGTCGACCCTGATCAAGTGGTTCCCGGACAAACGCGGCATGGCCACCGGCATGGCAATCATGGGATTTGGCGGCGGGGCGATGGTCGGTGCGCCGCTGGCAGCCGCGCTGATGGGGCATTTCGCCTCGCCAGGCGGAGTCGGCGTGTGGCAGAGCTTCCTGGTGATGGCGGCGATTTACTTCGTGTTCATGATCGGTGGGGCGCTGTCGTACCGCGTGCCGCCGACCGGCTGGAAGCCTGAGGGCTGGACCCCGCCAGCGAAAAAAGTGACCAACGCGATGATTACCCATCGTCACGTGCATGTGAATGTGGCGTGGAAAACCCCGCAGTTCCGCCTGGTGTGGCTGGTGTTGTGCCTGAACGTATCGGCCGGGATCGGCATTCTGGGCATGGCCTCGCCGCTGCTGCAGGAAGTGTTTGGCGGCAAGTTGCTGGGTAACGAGCTGGCATTCGGTCAGCTGGACGCCGGGCAACTGGCCTCGATCGCGGCCATTGCCGCCGGTTTTACCGGGTTGCTGAGTCTGTTCAACATCGGCGGGCGGTTCTTCTGGGCATCGTTCTCCGACTATCTGGGGCGCAAAAACACCTACTTTGTGTTCTTCGCCCTGGGTTTTGCCCTGTATGCGCTGATCCCCAACCTCGGGCACCTGGGCAACATCTCGCTGTTCGTCGCAGCGTTCTGCATCATCCTGTCGATGTACGGCGGTGGTTTCGCCACGGTGCCGGCGTACCTGGCCGACCTGTTCGGCACCCAGATGGTCGGGGCGATCCATGGTCGCCTGCTGACGGCCTGGGCGGCGGCGGGCGTGCTGGGCCCGGTGCTGGTGAACTACCTGCGTGAGTATCAGTTGAGCATCGGCGTCGAGCGCGCAGCGGCCTATGACATCACCTTGTACATTCTCGCCGGCCTGTTGGTGCTGGGGTTCCTCTGCAATTTGCTGGTGCGTCCAGTGGCGGACAAGTACTTCATGACCGACACCGAGCTCGCGGCAGAACAGGCACTGGGGCACGACAAAGGCGCCGACAGCACCACGGTGCTGGAGTGGAAGGCGTCGACGGCCAGCGTGCCGTTGGCCGTGGCGGCCTGGCTGGTGGTGGGGATTCCGCTGGCGTGGGGTGTGTGGGTGACCCTGCAGAAGACGGCAGTGCTCTTCCACTGAATCCGCTGACTCCGATCGTTCCCACGCAGGGTGGTGGGGGCGATCTCTGTACTTGTCATGACAGGTATATGCCCGGCCACATTGGCTTCAACCGGTCAGGGATATCATTTGGCGTGTTTCTGTTTGCCGCTGCCGTGCCTATAATGGATGCCTTTTTCGCCCAATGATTTTGCGGAGCTGGTGATGGCCGAACGTATGGCGTCCGTCGAGCGCGACACTCTGGAAACCCAGATCAAAGCCTCGATCAACCTGGATGGCACCGGAAAGGCCCGATT
>Ga0213827_1000223_pt1 | contig 58008 bp, 54 predicted proteins | sample MC6MC0898MG_FD_180669 | JGI IMG/M metagenome (GOLD analysis project Ga0213827, IMG submission 180669) | Enriched soil aggregate microbial communities from Iowa State University, Ames, United States - MC6-MC0898-MG | ecosystem: Environmental > Terrestrial > Soil > Unclassified | place: USA: Iowa...
TCTTCCTCCAAGTGGTTCTCGGACTGGTGCTCGGCATCGTCTGCGGGCTGACCCTTCCCGAATACTCGGCCCAGCTCAAGCCGCTCGGCGATGGTTTCATCAAGCTGATCAAGATGCTCATTGGCCTGATTGTGTTCTGCGTGGTGGTCAGCGGTATCAGCGGCGCCGGCGACCTGAAGAAGGTCGGACGCATTGGCCTGAAGTCGGTGATTTACTTCGAAGTGCTGACCACCATCGCCCTGGTGATCGGCCTGGTGTTCGCCTTCAGCACCGGGATCGGCAGCGGCGCGAATATTCATCTGGATCAACTTTCCGCCAGTGACATGGGGGACATCGCCCAACGCGGCGAGCACATCCACACCACCACCCAGTTCCTCATGGACCTGATACCGACCTCGGTGATCGGCGCATTTGCCGACAACAACATCCTGCAGGTGCTGCTGTTCTCGGTACTGTTCGGCAGTGCACTGAACCTGGTCGGCGAGTCGGCGTCAGGTATCTCACGCCTGATCAACGAACTCAGCCATGTGATCTTTCGCATCATGGGTATGATCGTGCGCCTGGCGCCAATTGGCGTGTTCGGTGCGATTGCCTTCACCACCAGCAAATATGGCCTGGACTCACTGCAGCACCTGGGCAGCCTGATCGGCCTGTTCTACCTCACCTGCCTGGCGTTCGTGGCGTTGATCCTGGGCCTGGTGATGCGTCTGAGCGGCCTGCGGATGCTGCCGTTCCTCAAGTACCTGCGCGAAGAGCTGCTGATTGTCCTGGGCACGGCCTCTTCCGACGCCGTGCTGCCACAAATCATGCGCAAGCTCGAGCACCTGGGTATCGGCAGCTCGACGGTTGGCCTGGTGATTCCCACGGGATACTCGTTCAACCTCGACGGCTTCTCGATCTACCTGACCCTGGCCATTGTGTTTATTGCCAACGCCACCGGGACTCCGCTGGCCATGAGTGACTTGCTGACCATCCTGCTGGTCTCGTTGATCACCTCCAAGGGCGCCCACGGTATTCCCGGCTCGGCGCTGGTGATCCTCGCGGCCACACTGACCGCGATCCCGGCCATTCCGGTGGTCGGCCTGGTGCTGGTCCTGGCGGTCGATTGGTTCATGGGCATCGGCCGGGCACTGACCAACCTGATCGGCAACTGCGTCGCTACCGTGGCCATCGCCCGCTGGGAAAAAGACATCGATATCCAGCGTGCCAACAAGGTCCTCGCCGGCCAGCAGGGCTACAGCTTCCAGCCACGCAAATCGGCGACCACCCAGCAGCAAGAATTTTGACCGAGCCTTGTGCCTGTCCCGGACAGGCACAACAATCAGCACCTATGCCAATCTCATGGAGCGAACAGTGATCACCTCGTCGACAGTGGTAAATTCAGTGGTTGAAAAGCTTCGCAGCGCCTTGGCGCGCGGGCAGTGGCGCTCGGGCGAGATGCTGCCCGGGCAACGCGAACTGGCTGAACAGCTGGGGATCAGTCGCCCCAGCCTGCGCGAAGCGGTGATCGTCCTGGAAACCCTCGGCCTGGTGCGCTCCATGCCGGGCAAAGGGGTGGTGGTACTGGAAGCCAGCCTCAATGAGGCGCCCATCAGCGACAACGGTGTGGCCAGTGCCAGCCTCGAGGATGTCCTGCAATTGCGCTACACCCTTGAGCCGTTCATTGTCGGCCTGGTCGCCCAGTCCATCAGCAGCAAGGAAATCGGCCAACTGCGCCTGACGCTGATGGACATGCGCGAAGCCCTCGACGCCAACGACAGTGAAGCCGGAATGAACGCCTACATCGCGTTCCACGAAGAACTGTTCACCCTGACGTCCAACCCGATCTTCCAGAACGTCGTGCAGCAGACCAGCAACGCCCTCAAGGAGAGCGCCGAGATGCTGCGCAACTCACCCGAACACCTGGCCGAGCGCCTGCAGGAAAACGAAGCGGTGGTGCGCGCCATCCGCAACAAGAACAGTGCCCTGGCCAGCGCCGAAATGCGCCGGCACATCCTTCGCGAAGGCCAGCGGATGGGCATTGAGTTGAACATCCCGGACGACAACCTGGGCAAATAACGGCAGTAGACCCCTTATCGGCAACCGGACTGGAGACAGGCCATGACTTCCTGCGCCTTGAAGAATCCCGCTTTCTCGATTTCTGTGACCCTGCCCCGCCGCCAGCGGGAACAACTGCGCTGCATCGACGATATCTATCCCCAGGTATTCGACGCCATTCTCGAACACCCTATCGCCAAGGCCGCGCACTTTACCGAAGAAAACCTGGGCCAGCGCTTCGGGGTCAGCCGCAGTGTCATTCGCCTGGTGCTGGAGCGCCTGGCCCGCCAACAGGTAGTGATTCTGCGGCCCAATCATCGCCCCCAGGTAGCCGCGCCCGATGCCGAACAGACCCGGCAGATCCTCCACGCCCGGCGATTGGCGGAAACCACCCTGGTGCGCCTGGCATGCCAGCAGCCAGCCTCCCGCCACTTACCGCAGTTACGCCAATCGATCGAACGTGAACGCCAGTGCCTGCAGCAGAACCAGCGGGCGGCGGCCATTCGCTTGTCCGGTGAGTTTCACCTGCAGTTGGCGGACGTGGCGGGCAACATCCCTCTGGCGCAGTTTCTCGAGCGCCTGGTGCCGCTGACGTCGCTGGCACTGGCTCAAGGACCAGCGCCAATCCTCGCCGACGGCACCTGGCAGGCGCACCAGACCCTGGTCGAGGCCGTCGAGCGCGGGGATGTACAGATGGCCGAGACCTTGGTCAACCGTCAGCTGGATGACCTGCAAGGGCTATTGCTGAACACCTGAAGGCCGCCTGGGGGCCTTTGCCACGGGCAAGGCCCAAGACCTCAGGAAGCGGCCACCCGGGCAAACCCGGCGCGGATCTTGTCTTCTGGCAAATCATCGGCAATGAACACGATCACGCTTTCGCGCGCCTCACCTTCGGCCCATTCAGTGTCCCAGTCGAAGCCATACAGCTTCAGCACGCCCTGAAACACCATGCGCCGCGATTCCCCGGCAATACTCAGCACGCCTTTGTAGCGCAGCAGTTGCTTGCCGTGCTCTTCCAGCAGCTCGTTCATGAACTCGCTGAGCCGGTCGATATCCAGCGCCTGATCGCTACGCAGCACCAGGCTGGAGATGCGGTCGATGGAGGGCGCCTTACTCACCGGGCGCAAGCTGACCCCGCCACCGAGATCGGCATTGAGATTGAAGCCACGCACATCAAGCAACTCGGCCAGGTCGATCTTGCCGTGTTCAACCAGGCGGATCGGTGCGCGGCGATTGATCCGGGTCAGGCGCTCGCTCAACGCCGTGAAGGTCGCCTCGTCCACCAGGTCGCGCTTGCTGACCAGCAAGCGGTCGGCAAAACCGATCTGGGCCTGGGCAATGGTCTGGGTCAGGTGTACGTCGGCATGCGCCGCGTCGACCAGGGTGATGATGCCGTCGAGGATGTAGCGCTCGCGCAACTCTTCATCGATAAAGAACGTCTGGGCCACGGGAGCCGGGTCGGCCAGGCCGGTGCACTCGATCACCAGGCGATCAAAGGTGAGCTCGCCGCTGTCCAGGCGCTCGAGCAGCAGATACAGGACTTTGGTCAGGTCGGTATGGATGGTGCAGCAGACGCAGCCATTGGACAGCGTCATTACTTGCACCGGCTCGTCGCCCAGCAACTGGGTATCGATACCGGCGTCGCTGAATTCGTTCTCGATCACGGCGATTTTCAGGCCGTGCTCGGCCTTGAGCAGGTGGCGCAACAGCGTGGTTTTGCCGGCGCCGAGGAAGCCGCTGAGGATGGTGACGGGGATGGGAGAGGACAACTGGAGTCTCCTGTTTCACAAAATTAGACAGCAACACAAAACAAATGTGGGAGCGGGCTTGCTCGCGAAGAGGTCGTGTCAGTCGACATTAACGTTGAATGACACACCGCTTTCGCGAGCAAGCCCGCTCCCACAGGGATTACATCAGTCTGGCTGTTGGATCAACAGCACTTGGGCCCACCCTTGCCGCCGTAACGAGCTTCCTGGCGTTCGCGAAAGAACATCTCGTAGCTCATCACCGGCTTGTCCGGGTGGTTGGTTTGCATATGCTCGACGTAGTTGTCGTAGTCGGGCATGCCGACCATCAGGCGCGCGGCCTGACCGAGGTATTTACCGAGGCGACTCAGATCATTGAACACAGGTGCAATCCTCTCTTACGCATCCGGCAGGGCCTGGTAGGGCGATTCTTTATCCGTACGTTCCTTGCGGCCCCAGGCGGCAATACCGACCTTGAGCGCATAGAACAGGATACTGAAGACCACGAACAGGAACAGCACGGTGAGCGTTGCGTTGGTGTAGGCGTTGAAGATCACGTGCTCCATCTGCGCGATGTCCTTGGCCGGAGCGAGAACCTGACCGTTGGCCAGGGCATCGCTGTACTTCTTGGCCAGGGACAGGAAGCCGATCGCCGGGTTGGCGTCGAACAGCTTGATGAAGCCTGCGGTCGTGGTGCAGATCAGCAACCATACCGCTGGCAGCATGGTGACCCAGATGTAGCGCTGGCGTTTCATTTTGATCAGTACGACGGTCGCGAGCATCAGCGCGATACCGGCCAACATCTGGTTGGAGATGCCGAACAGCGGCCACAAGGTGTTGATCCCGCCGAGCGGATCGACCACGCCCTGGTACAGCAACCACCCCCACATCGCCACACAACCGGCAGTCGCGATCAGGTTGGCCGTCCAGGACTCTGTGCGCTTGAGGGCCGGAACGAAAGACCCGAGCAGGTCCTGCAGCATGAAGCGCCCGGCACGGGTACCGGCGTCCACGGCAGTCAGGATGAACAGCGCCTCGAACAGAATCGCAAAGTGGTACCAGAACGCCATGGTGTTTTCACCCGGCAGGACACTGTGCAGGATCTGCGCGATCCCGACCGCCAGGGTCGGTGCACCGCCGGCGCGTGCCAGGATGGTGGTTTCACCGATGTCATGGGCCACTGCCTGCAGGGCTTCCGGGGTAATCGCGAAACCCCAGCTGCTGACGGTTTGCGCCACGCTGACGACATCACTGCCCACCACGGCTGCCGGGCTATTCATGGCGAAGTACACGCCTGGCTCGATCACCGAAGCGGCAACCATGGCCATGATGGCCACGAAGGACTCCATCAGCATGCCGCCGTAACCGATATAGCGGGCGTTGGTTTCGTTATCCAGCAGCTTGGGCGTAGTGCCCGAAGAGATCAGCGCATGGAAACCCGAGACCGCGCCACAGGCAATGGTGATGAACAGGAACGGGAACAGGCCGCCCTTCCACACCGGGCCCGAGCCATCGATGAACTGGGTCAGCGCCGGCATTTTCAGCTCAGGCATGGTCACCAGGATGCCAATGGCCAGGGCAATGATGGTGCCGATCTTGAGGAAGGTCGACAGGTAGTCACGAGGCGCCAGAATCAGCCACACCGGCAACGATGCCGCAACAAAACCATAGCCCACCAGCATCCAGGTAATCTCGATCCCGGTGAAGGTGAAGGCCTTGGCCCAGACCGGATCCGCGGCAATCTGCCCACCCAGCCAGATGGAGCCCAGCAGCAGCAACACGCCGATCACCGAGATTTCGCCAATGCGCCCCGGGCGGACGTAGCGCATGTAGAGGCCCATGAACATCGCGATCGGAATGGTCGCCATCACCGTGAAAATGCCCCAAGGGCTTTCGGCCAGGGCCTTGACCACGATCAGCGCCAGCACCGCGAGGATGATGATCATGATCAGGAAGCAGCCAAACAGCGCGATGGTGCCGGGGACGCGGCCCATTTCTTCACGGACAATGTCCCCGAGGGAACGGCCGTTGCGCCGGGTGGACATGAACAGGACCATGAAGTCCTGGACGGCACCCGCCAGCACCACGCCGGCAATCAGCCACAGCGTGCCGGGCAAATAGCCCATCTGCGCTGCCAGCACCGGACCAACCAACGGGCCTGCGCCGGCAATAGCGGCAAAGTGGTGACCGAACAGAATGTGTTTGTTGGTCGGCACATAGTCCAGACCATCATTGTTGAGCACTGCGGGGGTGGCCCGCCGTGGATCGAGTTGCATCACATGGGTTGCGATGAACAGGCTGTAGTAACGATACGCGACCAGATAAATGGCCACTGCCGCGACCACAATCCACAAGGCGTTGATCGCCTCGCCCCGTCGCAATGCCACTACGCCGAGGGCGCACGCTCCTACGATTGCCAGCAGCAGCCAGGGTAAGTGGCGTAGCAGGCTATTATTATTTTTCATTTTTTTATTCCAGCCAGGTGGACTTGAGAGACAGCCACCCCGAGTTTAGCGCCGATTTCGCCAAAGGCCATACCCCGACATTGGTCTAGAGCCTTGCCTTGAGTGGCAGCGCCTGGGGATGCGGGTCTATAGTCAGCCCATTCGCGGAGGAACTGCACCATGAGCACCCACGCTGGCAATCGCCGTCGTTTCCGGCGAATCGCATTCGATGCCCGAACCGAACTGAGCCAGGGCAATCACCGCTGGCCGGTGAAACTGCTCGACCTGTCGCTCAAGGGCTTGCTGGTGCAACGCCCAGAGCCCTGGCTGGGCGATCGCAACCGGATCTTTTCGGTGGACATTCACTTGAGTGAAGAAACCGAAATCCGCATGGACGTGCAATTGACTCACGAAGAGCACGACCAACTGGGATTTGTCTGTCGCTACATCAGCCTGGAGTCCGTCAGCAGTTTGCGCCGGCTGATCGAACTCAATCTCGGTGACCCGCAGGAGCTGGAGCGCGAGCTGGGTGCCCTGATCGAAACCTGAGCCCCGGGGTTACTCGAACAATGCGTCGAGGGCTTGCTCCAGGCGCGTCACGGCGATGATCCGCAACCCTGCCGGCGCTTCCTTGGGAGCATTGCCCTTGGGCACGATCGCGCGTTTGAAGCCGTGCTTCGCGGCTTCCTTCAAGCGCTCCTGGCCGCTGGGCACCGGGCGCACCTCCCCCGACAGACCGACTTCACCAAAGACCAGCAGATCGTGGGGCAACGGCCGGTTACGCAGGCTGGACATCACCGCCGCCATCAATGCCAGGTCGGAAGCGGTTTCCAGCACCTTGACCCCGCCCACCACGTTGAGGAATACATCCTGGTCGTGGGTCGGAATACCGCCATGCCGGTGCAGGACCGCCAGCAGCATGGCCAGCCGGTTCTGATCCAGGCCCAGGGTCACCCGGCGCGGATTGGCCAGATGGCTGTCGTCCACCAGTGCCTGGACTTCCACCAACATGGGCCGGGTACCTTCCCACGTGGCCATGACCACGCTGCCCGGCACCTCTTCCTGGGCCCGGGTAAGGAAAATCGCCGACGGATTGGAGACTTCTTTCAGCCCCTTGTCGGTCATGCCGAAAACACCCAGCTCATTGACCGCGCCAAAACGGTTCTTCACCGCCCGCAACAGTCGCAGGCGCCCATCGGACTCGCCTTCGAAATACAGCACGGTGTCGACCATGTGCTCCAGGACCCTGGGCCCCGCCAGCGCGCCTTCCTTGGTCACGTGACCGACCAGGAAAATCGCCGTGCCACTCTGTTTCGCATAACGCACCAACAGCGCCGCACTTTCGCGTACCTGGGACACGCCGCCGGGTGCCGACTGCAGTTGTTCAGTGAAAATCGTCTGGATCGAATCGATCACCATGACCTTGGGTTTTTCCACCCGCGCCGTGGCGATGATGGTTTCGATACAGGTTTCGGTCATGACCCGCAGTTGATCCTGGGGCAAGCCCAGGCGTCGGGCACGCATGGCCACTTGCTGCTGGGACTCCTCACCAGTGACATAAAGGGCCGGCATGCGGGTGGCGAGGTTGCACAGGGTTTGCAGGAGAATGGTTGACTTGCCGATCCCCGGATCACCGCCGATCAGCACCACGGAACCGTCGACCAGGCCGCCGCCCAGCACTCGGTCCAGCTCGCCGGAAGCGGTGGAGAAACGCGGAATCTCTTCGACGCTGACTTCGGCCAGGGTCTTGATCTGTGCCTGCTGCCCGGCCCAGCCAGTACGCCCGCTGGGGGCTGCGGCACCGCCACTCTCCACCATGGTTTCGGTCAGGGTATTCCAGGCCCCGCACTCACCGCATTGGCCCGCCCATTTGGGGAAGGTCGAACCGCACTCGGTGCAACCGTACATGCGCTTTGCCTTGGCCATCTGAACTCCCGGGAAAAACCGCGATGATAACTCAGCCGAGGAGGTTCGGTACGGCAGAACGATGATCGTTATTCTGTACAACTTAGACGGCGAGGCTTAAACGTTAAACTATCCCCCACTCAATCTCCCTGATTCAACACACCCTGAAGTATCCGCCCCAAAAACTTGTACAAATCCGAAAATAAACACACCACTTGTACAACTCAAATATCAAAATACTATCATCTAGGCATCACTTGTTTCATTCAGGTGCTTCCATGGCAGCCAGAATTACACAAATTTACAACTACAGTCCAAAACCACTAAAACAAGTGAGTTTATTAAGAGCTGAACCTTTGGCCCACCTTAACGGCAGCCCCTTCGTCACTGAGTACTGTCAAGGCCAGGCAAAAGTTCCGACTCATCCACGCCGAATCAGTGCAAACGAGGTCCCGCAGATCAGCTACCGCTGCCAATTCAGGCGCGGAACTGATGGCGTTTTGTAAACTTTTTGCCACCTCTCAGGTCGATAGTGGCGTGAAACGCAAGCATTTGTGTCGAGCAAGACCCGTTTTGGTGAATTACACTGCGTTCACCAACCTCATCTGTAACAAGGAATAACCTATGGGCGTGATTAGTGAGTTCAAGGCCTTCGCGGTCAAAGGGAATGTGGTCGACATGGCCGTGGGCATCATCATCGGTGCGGCGTTCGGCAAGATCGTCACGTCGTTCGTCGGTGACGTGATCATGCCGCCCATCGGCCTGCTGATCGGTGGGGTGGACTTCGGGGACCTGGCAATTACCCTGAAAGCGGCACAGGGTGAGGCCCCAGCCGTGATGTTGGCCTACGGTAAATTCATCCAGAGCATCATCGACTTCGTGATCGTCGCATTCGCGATCTTCATGGGCGTGAAGGCCATCAACCGCCTGAAGCGCGAAGAGGCCGTGGCACCTAGCCTGCCACCGGTTCCGACCAAGGAAGAAGAGCTGCTGGGGGAGATCCGCGACCTGCTCAAGGTACAGAACAGCAAGCCCTGAGGGCTGTGAAGCAATCAAGAACGGCGCCCGATGGCGCCGTTTTTTTTACCAGTAATTTTCCACCGCGACCTGACCCGGTCGCCGACTCAGGCTCAACTGCAGGTCACGCTGCTTCAACAGGTTGCGCGTGTCGTCGATCATTTGCGGGTTGCCACATAACATCACGCGTGAGTGCTCCGGGGTAATCTGCACACCCGCGGCCCGCTCCAACTCCCCGCTCTCAAGCAGCTGCGTGATCCGCCCCTGCAGCGCCCCCGGGTGCTGCTCGCGGGTCACTGTGGCAATAAATTGCAGCTTGTGAGCGTGTTCGGCCAAATACTCGCGCTCTGCAAGGCCGGCGATCAACGCCTGATACGCCAGCTCCCGGGCCTCACGCACGCTGTACACCAGAATGATCCGCTGGAATTTTTCCCAGGCCTCGAAGTCCTGCAAGATCGATAGAAATGGCGCGATCCCGGTGCCCGTGGACAACAACCACAAATCACGCCCATCGACGAAACGATCTAGAGTCAGAAACCCAAAAGCCTGCCGGTCGACCAGCAAGGTATCGCCCACGTTGAGGCGACTGAGCTCGCTGGTGAACTCGCCGCCCGGCACCACAATCGAAAAGAACTCGAGATACTCATCATGGGGCGAAGACACCATGGAATAGGCCCGCCACACCGTGCTGCCGTCGGTCTTGGTGACGCCCAGGCGCGCAAACTGCCCTGCCCGAAACCGAAAACCCGCGTCGCGGGAGGTACGCAAGGTGAACAGGTTGGGGGTCAACGGCTGTACATCGAGCAAGGTCTGACGGGTGAATTTCTCTTCACTGGCGCTCATGAGGGGCTCCGGAGGTCTGATGCCCCCAGTGTCCCGCAAAGCCAAGGGAAGAAACACCGTTGATTTGTAGTGTTATTAACCCGCGAGCCCGACAATACCCACCAGATAGTTAATAACCTAAACAATTAAACGCTCATGCTCGACATATAAATAAACCACTTAAAATCCAGCCACTTGAATATTAAACAGCAAACAGGCAAAGCCGGACATCAGCCAGAGAACAACCCATAACTAATTGATTAATTCGCAGCCCTGGTAAGAGCAAAAAAATCGCACGCTTACGGTAGGACATATCCTACACTCAGCAAGTGCTGTTTTTTGGACGTATCCAGCACTTCCACAGTTAGGCATAGGGAGAGGTTTCAATGGAGATCTGGAAGGAAACACAACTCAGGAAACTGGCAACCGAATCGAGTATCGAGACCGCCTACAAAATCGCGCTGAATTTCTTCAATAACATGGGGTATGAATATTGTGCATTTTCATTTACTGCGCACACAACAGCTCAACGTTTCGCCAGCGTCAACCTTAACAACTACCCCCATGACTGGAACACCGCGTATGAAAAAAACCGTTACAGCTCGATTGACCCAATAGTTGCCCATTGCCACCACTCGATTCTGCCCATTGTCTGGGACAGCAAGACATTCGCCAAAGCCCCCGCCCTCTGGCATGCCCTGGAGGAGCAAGGTTTGCAGAATGGTTGGTCACAACCGGCGCATGACGTGAACGGCCCAGCCATCAGCATGCTCAGCATGGCTCGCAGTCATTGCCCAGTCAGCTCTTTCGAGCTTTACGAGCACCTCGGCTATGCGGTTTTTATCAGTCATACGCTACACGCCCTGGCGATGCACAAGCTCTCCAGCCAACACCCGCAGTGCGTAAGCGTGACCCACCTGTCGCCGCGCGAAATCGAAGTCTTGAAATGGTCGGCAGATGGCAAGACTGCCTCGGACATTGCCACCATTTTGAGCCTCAGTGAGCGCACGGTAAATTTCCACGTCAGCAGCTCGATCAAGAAACTGGGGGTGAATAACAAGATCTCGGCCGTGGTGAAGGCCGCCAAAGCACACATGATCTGAGCCTTGTACCCACCGTAGCGGGGATGAACCATGCCCAACGAGGAAAACCGACGAGTATTCCCATCGAAAAAAACGTACCATTTGCTCCGTTCTGAGTGATGACGCCCAAACCACGCGCCGCGGTCCACTCAGACGGTCCCGCCAGCCTCCCCCCCCTGCAGGCCTGCGGGACATTCGTTGATTATCCAGAGTCCCCGTCCCATGCCCCTGCTCGAAAGCCCCTTCGCTCAACTCGACCTGATTCGCCAACCGGAACAGCCCAACGAACCGCTACAGGCTTTCGATGCCGCGGATGAGTACCTGCTCAATCATCTGGCCGAACAGCAGCCCGTCGCGAGCACTCGGGTGCTGGTGCTCAACGACAGCTTTGGCGCCTTGGCGGCAAGCCTGGCCGGCAAGGTGGCGCTGACCAGCAGCGGTGACTCGTTTCTCGCCGCCCTGGGCCTGGAAAAGAACCTGGTGCGCAATGGCCTGCCGTTTGACGCAGTCACTGTGTTGCCCGCCAGCGCGCCCTTGCGTGGTCCGTTCGATCGGGTGCTGATTCGTGTACCCAAGACGCTGGCCTTGCTGGAGGAGCAGTTGATTCGCCTGCAGGGGCAACTGGCGCCCGGCGCTCAAGTGATTGCCGCCGCCATGATCAAGCATCTGCCGCGGGCAGCGGGCGAACTGCTGGAACGTTATGTCGGCCCGATGCACGCCTCGCTGGCAGTCAAGAAGGCCCGGTTGCTGATCGCAACCCCGGACAACCGGCCGGCGATAGCCTCGCCCTATCCGACCCGCTATCGCCTCGATCAACCGGCGATCGAACTGCTCAATCACGCCAACGTATTTTGCCGCGAAGGCCTGGACATCGGGACCCGCGCGTTTCTCCCCCATCTGCCAGGCAACCTCGGCCAGGCACGGGTCGCCGACCTGGGCTGCGGCAACGGCGTACTGGCCATCGCCAGCGCCCTGAGCAACCCCGAGGCCCACTACACCCTGGTCGACGAGTCGTTCATGGCCGTGCAGTCGGCCGAGCAGAACTGGCAGGCCGCGTTGGGTCAGCGCGCGGTAACCGTGCGCGCCGGCGATGGCCTGGCCGGTCAAGAGCCGCAGTCACTGGACGTGGTGCTGTGCAATCCACCGTTCCACCAGCAACAGGTGGTGGGCGACTTCCTGGCCTGGCGCATGTTCCAGCAGGCACGCGAAGCCCTGGTAGTGGGCGGTGCGCTGTACATCGTCGGCAACCGGCACCTGGGCTATCACAGCAAACTGGCCCGGCTGTTCCGTGGCGTCGAGCAAGTCGCGGCCACGCCAAAATTCGTGATCCTCAAAGCACGCAAGTAACCGGCCAAAAAAAACCCTCCAGCGGAGGGTTATAAATCCGTGCCGCAAGGCAACGGGATGGGAAGTTCAGTGCTCAGTGGGTACTCAAGCCTGCGGCGTTCATGAACAGGCGCATCAGGCTGGCGACCACGAACAGCGCCAGCACGCTGCCGACCCAGATCCCGGCCAGCCAGCCAAGCCGATGCCACAGCGGCTTCTTTTCAGCCTCTTCGATTTCCCGCAAAGAATGTTTATCGGCCATTGCTCAGGTCCTCGGTTGGGGGAGACGGCACCCGTCTGGGTGCCGTCTTGCACCTAGTGGTAGCCGTCTTCGTGGGTCACCTTGCCGCGGAATACGTAGTAGCTCCAAAAGGTGTAGCCCAGGATGAACGGAATGATGAACAGCGTGCCGACCAGCATGAAGCCCTGGCTTTGCGGCGGTGCGGCAGCGTCCCAGATGGTGATCGACGGTGGCACGATGTACGGCCACAGGCTGATGCCCAACCCGCTGTAGCCCAGGAAGATCAGCACCAGGGTCAACAGGAACGGGGTGTAGTGGGCATTGCGGGCCACCGCACGCAGTAATCCGTACATGGTCACCAGCACCAGGATCGGCACCGGCAGGAACCAGAACAGGTTAGGCAGGGTGAACCAGCGCGCAGCGATCTCGGCGTGGGCCAGCGGCGTCCAGATACTGACGATACCGATCACCGCCAACACCACGAACGCCAGCGGCCGCGCCAGGTTGTGCATCTGCTCCTGCAGCTTGCCTTCGGTCTTCATGATCAACCAGGTGCACCCCAGCAGCGCATACGCCACCACCAGTGCCGCACCGCAGAACATGGTGAACGGCGTCAGCCAGTCCAGGGAGCCGCCGGCGAACTGCCGGTCGACCACTTTGAAGCCGTCGATAAACGCGCCGAGGGCCACGCCCTGGAAGAAGGTCGCGGTGATCGAGCCACCGATAAACGCCTTGTCCCAGACGTGCACCTTGTCGTCCTTGGCCTTGAAGCGGAACTCGAAGGCCACGCCGCGAAAGATCAGGCCGATCAGCATCAGGATCAACGGCAGGTACAAGGCCGAGAGGACGACCGAATAGGCCAGCGGGAAGGCCCCGAACAACGCGGCGCCCCCCAGTACCAGCCAGGTTTCGTTACCGTCCCAGACCGGGGCGACGGTGTTCATCATCACGTCACGGTCGCTTTTGCCCTTGATGAACGGGAAAAGAATCCCAATCCCCAGGTCAAAGCCGTCCATGACCACGTACATCATGATGCCGAAGATGATGATCACGGCCCAGATCAGTGGAAGATCAATACCCATGACTCAATTCCCCTTGTTCAGGCTGTCGCTGTGGTCACCTTCGGTGCCGTCATCGGCAGCAGAAAGCGGACGGGCCGGTGTGCGTTGCTGACCAGGACCACCGTGGCTCGGTTCGGCCCCTTCGTTGAGCTTGGGCCCCTTGCGCACCAGGCGCATCATGTAGCCCAGGCCCACCCCGAACAGCGAGAAATACACCACCACAAACAGCGCCAGGGTAATGCTCATCTGCACCACACTGTGCCCTGAGGAGGCATCGGCGGTGCGCATCACCCCGTAGATCACCCACGGCTGACGCCCGATTTCCGTGGTGAACCAGCCCGCGAGAATCGCGATCAGGCCGGAAGGCCCCATCCACAGGGTCAGGTACAGGAACGCGCGGTTCGAATACAGCCGGTCACGCTTGCGCAGCCACAGGCTCCACAGGCCGGTGAAGATCATCAGCATGCCCAGGCCGACCATGATCCGGAACGACCAGAACACGATGGTCGAGTTCGCCCGGTCTTCTGGCGGGAACTCCTTGAGCGCCGGCACCTGCTTGTCCAGCGAGTGGGTCAGGATCAGGCTGCCCAGGTACGGGATTTCCACCGCGTACTTGGTCCGTTCCTCCTTCATGTCCGGCCAGCCGAACAGGATCAGCGGCGTCGGTTCGTCGCCGTGGTTTTCCCAGTGGCCCTCGATCGCGGCGATTTTCGCCGGTTGGTGCTTGAGGGTGTTGAGCCCGTGGAAGTCGCCGATCACGGCCTGGATCGGCGCGACGATCAGCGCCATCCACATGGCCATCGACAGCATGGTGCGGATCGCCGGGTTGTCGCGACCGCGCAACAGATGCCAGGCCGCTGACGAACCGACGAAGAACGCCGTCGCGACAAAGGCTGCCGTTGCCATGTGCATCAGGCGATAAGGGAACGAGGGGTTGAAAATCACCGCGAACCAATCCACCGGGATGACCTGGCCGTTGATGATTTCGTAGCCCTGCGGAGTCTGCATCCAGCTGTTGGAGGCGAGAATCCAGAACGTCGAGATCAACGTGCCGATCGCCACCATGACCGTGGCGAAGAAGTGCAGCTTGCGTCCCACCTTGTTCCAGCCAAACAGCATCACGCCAAGGAAGCCGGCCTCGAGGAAAAATGCCGTGAGCACTTCATAGGTCAGCAACGGCCCGGTGATGGAACCGGCGAAGTCCGAGAAGCGACTCCAGTTGGTGCCGAACTGGTAGGCCATCACCAAGCCGGAGACGACCCCCATGCCGAAGTTGACGGCAAAGATCTTCGACCAGAAATGGTAGAGGTCACGGTAGGTGTTGTTGTTGGTTTTCAGCCACAGGCCTTCGAGCACCGCCAGGTAACTCGCCAGACCGATGGTGATCGCCGGGAACAGGATGTGGAATGAGATGGTGAACGCGAACTGAATTCGGGCGAGATCGAGTGCCTCCAAACCGAACATAAGTCTTCCTCTGTCAGGTAATACGGCTACAGGCTTGTGGCCTGCACCCACCGCCCCCACGGGTATGGAGTGTGGCGAATTCGAATTCGTTCTTTTTTTACAATCATCACAACGCAGGGAGTCTGGCCATCTGGCCGTCAGAACAAATCCCCCAGGGGCCTTGATCTGGATCAAGCAACGCTCAAAGAGTAGTCGCATTTTCACCGACAGAGCGTGTGGTCGATTGCCGCGTGACAGGTTGCCTCAGGACCCTGGCGCACCCATCCAGGCGATCACCGCAACCTTTGGTTACAACTTGATGATAGGCTCAGCTTTTTCCCCCACCAGACCTGTCCACCGATGCCCAGCCCAGAGCCCCTGCTGTTACGCCATCACCGCCCTTTCCTTGCGTTCTGGCTGGCGCGGATCTTCACCGCCAGCGGTTTCCAGATGCTCACCGTGGCCATTGGCTGGAACCTCTACCAACTCACCGGCAACGTGCTGGACCTGGGGTTGGTCGGGCTGGTGGAATTCGCTCCGCGGGTACTGTTCATGCTGCACACCGGACATGTGGCTGACCGCTATGACCGACGCAAGGTCGCGGCCCTCTGTCAGTCCTTGCAGGCGTTGATTGCCTTGGCCCTGGCCACCGGCAGCGCCACTGACCAAGTGACCCGCGAGCTGATCTTCATCCTCGCGTTCCTGTTGGGCGCCGCCCGCTCGTTCGAGATGCCCACCACCCAGGCCCTGCTGCCCAGCATCGTGCCCACGGCCCTGTTCCCGCGTGCGGTGGCGGCGGCACAGTCGGCGCAACAGTCGGCCACCATCATCGCCCCGGCCCTGGGCGGCCTGCTCTATGCCTTTGGTAGCGTCTGGGTCTACGGGCCGACGGTGTTCTTGTACGTCATCGCCTGCACCCTGATGCTCAACCTGCCAGCGCGGCAAACCCCACTGAACAAAGGCAAGGCCACCCTGGACTCACTGCTGGCCGGCGTTCGTTTCATCCGCAGTCGCCCGGACATTCTCGGGGCGATTTCCCTGGACCTGTTCGCGGTACTGCTGGGCGGCGCCACCGCGCTGTTGCCGGTGTTCGCCAAGGACATCCTGCTGACCGGACCCTGGGGCCTCGGGCTGCTGCGCTCGGCACCGGCCGTGGGCGCCCTGTTGATGTCGCTGTGGCTGGCGCGGTTTGCCGTGGAGCGCAAAGTGGGACGGGTGATGTTTACCGCCGTCGGCGTGTTCGGCGTGGCGACCATTGCCTTTGGCCTGTCGACTTCATTCTGGTTCTCGTTGGCGGTGCTGGTGGTGCTGGGGGCGGCGGACATGATCAGCATGGTGATCCGCGCCTCTTTCGTGCAACTGGAGACCCCGGATGAAATGCGCGGCCGGGTCAGCGCCGTGAACGGCTTGTTCATCGGTGCCTCGAATCAGTTGGGCGAATTCGAGTCCGGCCTGACGGCGCACTGGTTCGGCACCGTGCCGGCGGTGGTCATGGGCGGTGTCGGCACGCTGTTGGTCACCGGGACCTGGATCAAGCTGTTCCCGACCCTGGCCCAGCGTGATCGCATGCATGTGCCGGTGGATGCGCCCAAGGACTCGCCAACCGCAGCTAAGCCAGCAGTTCCCGCGCCACCACCATCTTGACTGCCCTGCCGCACAGTTGCTCCACCAGTTGCAGGGCAAATGCCAGGGCCGCCGCCGAACTCTGGGCGGTGATGCAATTGCCGTCGACCACCACCGGCTGATCGACGAAGGTGCAGCCCAGCAGTTGCTGGCTGACGGCCGGCAGGCAGGTCATGCGGCGTTGACGCAACACGCCGAAGGCCTGCAGGGCGAGCGCCGGCGATTCGGCGATGGCGGCGAACAATCGCCCAGCGGCGGCCTGGTCCTTGAGCAACTGTTGCAACGGCTGGTGGGCGGCCAGGTGCTTGCCGCCGACAACGCCGCCAGGCAGGACAATCAGGTCGAAGGGTTGCGCCAGCACGTCCACCAGCATCGCATCGGCGGTCAGGCGTGTGCCCCGGGCGCACGTCAGCATGCGCCGCGCCTCGATGCTGGCCACCAGCACTTCGACGTTCGCCCGGCGCAGCACGTCGATCAGGGTGACGCTTTGCAGGTCGTCGATGCCCTCGGCAAGGGTAATCAGGGCTCTAAAGGTCATGGTCGGTGTCCACAGGGTGATCCTTAAAGCGTAGTCACCTTTACCGACAGATGTGCAAGTCCCCCCGTCTGCCAGCGCCCGCTACTTGATGTAGATCTGGGTCGACAGACTGTTGGCCGGCGCATTGATCGAGGTATTGCGGAACGTGAAAGTGCCCCGCTGCTTGCCGGCCATATCGAAGATATAGAGGTAGCCGACGATCTTGCTGACCATCCCGGAGCATTCCGTCAGGTCGCCATTCTCAAAGGCACACACCCGGGTGCGCACGCCGTCGATGTCCGCGCCATCCAGCCCGGCCTGGGGCGAACGGCCATAACCGACCTCCAGCACGTAGATCTTGATGTTCGGCCCTGCGTGATCACAGCGTGTTTGTGCCTGCCCGGGGCTGATGTCCTCCATGCCGCAGGACGGCGACTGGACCTTGAGCACCTTGATTTCGCTCAACGGCGGTGCGGAAGCCGCCTCGGCCACCTGCATGCCGGACAACCAGGCGCCACATACGCCCACCAGCAGACCCAACCCACGTTTTTTAGAAGACATGACCACCCCCGAAACCAGCGCGCAGTATGCCCCACCCGTCTCAAAGGCAAAACATCGCCGACGATCGCAGCCATAGCCCCAAGCTGCTGGTATGATGCGCGGCTTTTTCCGACCGACAGAAAAATCCCGGGCGCCTGCTGTGGTCTGTGCTTTGCTGTTCAAGTCGATACATTCACGGCGCAAGATGCGCCACGGGGAGCAGACATGCTGGAAAGGCTGTTTCAACTCAAGGCACACAACACCAATGTGCGCACCGAGATTCTTGCGGGCGTCACGACCTTCCTGGCCATGGCCTACATTCTGTTCGTCAACCCGAGCATCCTCGGCGAGACTGGCATGGACAAGGGCGCGGTGTTTGTCGCGACCTGCCTGGCGGCCGCCATCGGCTCCACCGTGATGGGCCTGATTGCCAACTACCCGATCGCGCTGGCACCGGGCATGGGCCTGAACGCCTTCTTCACCTACACCGTGGTGCTGCACATGGGCCACACCTGGCAAGTGGCGCTGGGCGCGGTGTTCATTTCGGCGGTGCTGTTCTTCCTGCTGTCGATCTTCCGCATCCGTGAATGGATCATCAACAGCATCCCGCTGCCACTGCGCTCGGCGATTGCTGCCGGTATCGGCCTGTTCCTGGCCCTGATTGCCCTGCACAACGCTGGCATTGTGGTCAGCAACCCAGCGACCATGGTCGGCCTCGGCGACCTGAAGCAACCGGCACCGATCCTCGCGACCCTGGGCTTTGCCCTGATCGTGGCCCTCGAAGCCCTGAAAGTGCGCGGCGCGGTGCTGATCGGCATCCTGACCGTGACCATCGCCTCCATCGCCCTGGGTTTCACCCCGTTCGGCGGCGTAGTGTCGATGCCGCCATCCCTGGCGCCGACCTTCCTGCAACTGGACATCATGGGTGCCCTGGACATCGGCCTGGTCAGCGTGATCTTCGCCTTCCTGTTCGTCGACCTGTTCGACAACTCCGGCACCCTGATCGGCGTCGCCAAGCGCGCCGGCCTGATGGGCAAGGACGGCCACATGCCGAAAATGGGCCGGGCACTGATCGCCGACAGTACGGCGGCCATGGCCGGCTCCCTGCTAGGCACCTCGACCACCACCAGCTACATCGAATCGGCAGCGGGCGTCAGCGCTGGCGGGCGGACCGGCCTCACTGCCGTGGTAGTGGCCATCCTGTTCCTGCTGGCGCTGTTCTTCTCGCCACTGGCCGCCAGCGTTCCGGCGTTCGCCACCGCGCCAGCCCTGCTGTTCGTCGCCGTGCTGATGACTTCCGGCCTGGCGGAAATAGACTGGGATGACATCACCGTGGCTGCGCCCGTGGTGATCACCGCCCTGGCAATGCCTTTCACTTACTCCATCGCCAACGGCATTGCCTTCGGTTTCATCGCCTGGACCGCAATCAAACTGCTGTCCGGTCGTGGCCGTGAGCTGAACCCGGCGCTGGTGATTCTCTCCATCCTGTTCGTGATCAAGTTGGGTTGGTTCAACGCATGACATTCGATTCCCAGGCTTACGCCGCTCAGCTCGAAGACAAGGTCACGCGCCTGCGTGACCTGCTGGCCCCGTTCGATGCCCCGCAACCTGCGGTGTTCGACTCGCCGCTGGGCAACTTCCGTCTGCGCGCCGAATTCCGCCTGTGGCGCGAAGCCGGCGAGCGGCACTACGCAATGTTTTCCCAGGAAGACAAGCGCACGCCGATCCTGATCGAAGAGTTCCCGATCGCAAGCCTGCGCATCAACCAGTTGATGCCGCAGCTCAAGGCCGCCTGGCAGGCCAGCGCAGCCTTGAGCCACAAGCTGTTCCAGGTGGAGTTCCTGACCACCCTGGCGGGCGACGCGATGATTACCCTGTGCTACCACCGTCCGCTCGATGAGCACTGGCATGCGGCGGCCAGCCAGTTGGCGGCCGACTTGAACGTCAGCGTGATCGGTCGCTCCAAGGGCAAACGCGAAGTGATCGGCCAGGATTATGTGGTCGAGAAACTCGAAGTCGGCGGGCGCACCTTCAGCTATCGCCAGCCCGAAGGGGCATTCACCCAGCCTAACGGCACGGTGAACCAGAAGATGCTCAACTGGGCGTATGACGCCCTGGGCGAGCGCACGGACGATCTGCTGGAGTTGTATTGCGGCAACGGCAACTTCACCCTGCCCCTGGCGACCCGCGTAGGCAAAGTGCTGGCCACGGAAATCAGCAAGACCTCGGTCAATGCCGCGCTGAGCAACCTCAGCGAAAACGCCGTGGATAACGTCACCCTGGTGCGGCTGTCCGCCGAAGAGTTGACCGAAGCCTTGAACGAAGTGCGCCCATTCCGGCGCCTGCACGGTATCGATCTCAAGAGCTACGCGTTCGGCAGCGTGTTCGTCGATCCACCACGCGCCGGCATGGACCCGGACACCTGCGAGCTGACCCGACGCTTCGACAACATCCTGTACATCTCGTGCAACCCAGAGACCTTGGCGGCCAACATCGCCCAGTTGCACGACACCCACCGCATCACCCGCTGCGCGCTGTTCGATCAGTTCCCGTGGACCCACCACATGGAATCCGGGGTCTTGCTGACCCGTCGTTAAGCGCTGACCACAAAAAAGCCGTCCTCGGGACGGCTTTTTTGTCGGTGCCGGGGCCACCGCCCCTCACCCCGATTCAGGCCTGCAGGTAGCGCAGCACCGACTCACAGATCATCTGCCGATGACGCTGCTTGATCGCCACATCGGGCAGGTCGATCTGGAAGATCTCACCGACGGTGTGGCGGTTCGACACTCGGTAGAAACAGAACGAAGTGATCAGCAGGTGCACGTCCAGCGGGTTGAGTCCGTCACGGAACACGCCCTCCACGACCCCACGACGCAGTATCCCCCCCAGTGCATCGAGGATGGTGCTGTTCATCGCCTTGATCGCCTGGGACTGCTTCACGTACTCGGCGTTGTGAATGTTCTCGATGCTGACAATGCGGACAAAATCGACATTGCAATCATGGCGATCGAAGGTGAACTCCACCAGCCGCTGGATGGCTTCGCGTGGCGCGAGTTCGGCGAGCTGCAAGCGATTTTCGGTACTGCGGATATCCCCGTAGAGTTTCTCCAGCACCTCGACGTAAAGCTGCTCCTTACTCCCGAAGTAGTAATAGATCATGCGCTTGGAGGTATGGATTCGCTCGGCGATGGCATCCACTCGCGCCCCGGACAGCCCCTGCTGGACGAACTCGACAATGGCTTCTTGAAGGATGTTCTCGCGGGTCTTTTCCGGGTTGTTCTTGCGACTCTTGCGCGGCTCGAGCGCTGACGCTTCGGGCGCTACGGTAAGGTCTGTGGTCATTCTCATTCCGGGCTCGTGGCCAACGCTGCAGAGGCTGGCGATTATGGGCCGCTCAATGCAGCGAAGGAAGTATCGCTACCTCGTATAGCCCCCCTGCTTACGATTTCAATACAACTTGCCCCGGTGCCACTGCTCATCTGCGTTTACACATTGCTCATCACCTTCAGCGCTGTAGCTGGTATGTAGACCACAGGCAATGAATGCCGCTCAACTCACAAGGAATGTCGACATGCTATGGAAAAAAGCCCGTCCCAGCGATAACGTTACAGATACCCGCAAATCCCCCTCCAACCGCTTCACCCCAGGCAAGAAACTCGGGATCGTCCTTGGTGCCGCCGCGCTCTCGGGGGTTGTGGCGTTGGGCAGCCTGACCTCCACCCAGGAAACAGACCCAGCCTCGGCACCCTTGACCGAAGTCACCCCGGCAAACACCGCTGACCTCGACCTGGCGTTCGTGCGCGCCGTGCTCGGGGATACCGAGGACACCTGGAAAGCCCTGTTTCTAACCCTGGACCAACCCTACCCTGAACCCACCATGATCCTCTTCGACCAGGGCGTGACCTCCGCCTGCGGTTATGCCACGTCGGCGGTCGGGCCGTTCTATTGCCCGGACAGTCAGGCGCTGTACCTGGACCTGGGGTTTTTCCGCAAGATGGCCCAGCAAGTGCCCAACTTCAGTGAGTTTGCCCAGGCCTATGTGATCGCCCACGAAATCGGTCATCACGTGCAGACCCGCCTGGGATTATCCCGGCCCTTCGACGAAGCCCTCGGCGCCGGCCAACGCACCGCCGGTGACAACGGCCTGGAAGTGCGCGCAGAACTGCAGGCCGACTGCCTGGCGGGCGTCTGGGCGTACCACGCCCAGCAACGCCTGGACTGGCTGGAGCCAGGAGACCTGCAAGCCGCGCTGGAGGCGGCCGCGGTGTTCGGTGACGATTACCGGCGCGGGAACCAATCGACCGGCCCGATGCCTGAGACCTTCACTCACGGCACTTCCGCGCAGCGTGTGCGCTGGTTCGAGCGCGGTTTCGGGCAAGGTCGCATCCAACAGTGCGACACCTTCTCGGCCAACCCGCTGTAGCCCGGCAACGCCGCACATCGAATGCCATACTACCTTTCGTCCGACTTCGTCTGACGACCGGACTGGCGACTATCCCACTCACCAGCAACACTCACACCACGCATAATTAGAGGATTCCCACATGTTATGGAAAAAAGGCCGCCGCAGTGACAACGTGGTGGATGCCCGGGGTGAGGGTGGCGGCGGTGGTGGCATGCGTTTCGGCGGGGGTAAGGGGCTGAGCCTGACGGCGATCGTGCTGATCGTCGGGATCGGTTGGATCACCGGACAGGACCCGATGCAGATTCTCGGGCAACTGGCCGGGCAAATGGACCAGCAATCGGCCCCCGCCACCACCCAGACCCGCAAGGCGCCGCCGGCCAATGACGAGCAGGCGGAATTTGTCGCGCGGATCCTCGGTGATACCGAAGACACCTGGGGCCAGATCTTTCAACAGGCCGGGCGCCAGTACGCGGCGCCCAAACTGATGCTGTTCAGCGGCCGGGTCAACTCGGCATGCGGCGGTGCTTCGGCGGCGACCGGGCCGTTCTACTGCCCAGCGGATCAACGGGTGTACCTGGACATGAGTTTCTTCCAGGAAATGTCCCAGCGTTTCGGTGCGGCCGGCGACTTCGCCCAGGCGTATGTCATTGCTCACGAAGTCGGCCACCACGTGCAGACCCTGCTCGGGGTCTCCGCCAAGATTCAGGCTGCGCGCCAGCAAGGGCAACGCATGGAAGGTGATGGCGGGCTGCTGGTGCGCCAGGAATTGCAAGCCGATTGCCTGGCCGGGGTCTGGGCCAACCATGCCCAGAAGCGTTTGAACTGGCTTGAGCCGGGTGATATCGAAGAGGCGATGAACGCCGCCAACGCCATCGGCGACGACCGTCTGCAGCAACAGGGCCAGGGTCGCGTAGTCCCGGACTCGTTCACCCATGGCACCTCGGCGCAACGCGTGCGCTGGTTCAAAACTGGCTTCGCCCAGGGCCAGATCAGTCAATGCGATACCTTTGCCGCGAAGAGCCTCTGATTGGACAAACGCCGGCGGGTGGCCGGGGATCAGGCCGACAGCAGCTTGCGCAATGCCACGCAGTCGGCGGCGTGCCAGTCGGTCAATTCCGGCCACGGGTTGTCCGGTAGATTCACCAGCACCGTGCGCGTGCCCGCCGCACGGCCGCAATCGAGGTCAAACCGGTAGTCACCGACCATCACCATATTGCCAGGTGCCACATCCCAGGCCTGGGCCAGTTTCAGCAATCCACCGGGATCGGGCTTGGGCGGCGCATCGTCGCGACCCAGGACATCCTCGACCGCGAAGCAGTCCGCCAAGCCAATCGCCTGGAGCGTGATATGGGCCAGTTCCCGGGCATTGCGGGTGAGGATGCCCAGGCGGTAACCACGCCCGGCCAACTCACGCACCAATTCGACGGCGCCAGGGGCCGGCTGCGAACCCAGCGCCAGCTCCCGCTCGTGCTCCAGCAGCCAGGCATGCTTGGCCGCGGCTTCGGCGGCCGGCAACGCCGCGAGATGGGTCAGGATGTCGTGCTCGGGGGGAATCGCCAGGGCCTGGCGAATCGCCGCAAAATCATGCACGGCCACCGTCAGGGTGCCGTCCATGTCGAACACCCAATGGCGTACCTGCGCCAGGCTCATGCCCAATCCTTACGGTGGCGAATCAGGCCTTCCTGGGTCACCGAGGCCACCAGTTTGCCGGCGCGGTTGAACACGCTGCCGCGAGTAAAGCCCCGGGAATTGCCGGCCCACGGGCTGTCCATGGCGTACAGCAACCAGTCATCGGCACGCACGTCGGCGTGGAACCACAATGCGTGATCGAGGCTGGCAACCTGCATGTCTTTTTGCCAGACCGATTTGCCGTGGGGCAGCAATGAAGTGACCAGCAGGCCGAAGTCGGAGGCGTAGGCCAGCAGATACTTGTGCAACGCCGGCGAATCGGCCAGCGCACCGTCGGCGCGGAACCAGACGTACTTGACCGGGTCGGCCGGCTGCGGATTGTAGGGGTCGGTGCCGGTCACCGGGCGGAACTCGATCGGCTTGGGGCACAGCAGTTTTTCGCGCATGTGTTCGGGGATCAGGTGCGCGCGTTGCTGGGTCAGTTCCAGCTCCGACGGCAGATTTTCCGGACCGACCACCTGGGGCATCGCGCTCTGATGGTCGAAGCCCTCTTCGTCGTACTGGAACGAAGCGCTGCAGGTGAAGATCGGGTGGCCCTTCTGGATCGCGGTCACCCGGCGGGTGCTGAAACTGCCGCCGTCACGGACCCGGTCCACCTGGTAGACCACCGGCAAACCGGCGTCGCCCGGACGCAGGAAATAACCGTGCATCGAATGCACATGACGCGCTTCCTCAACGGTCTGGCTGGCCGCCGACAGGGACTGGCCCAGCACCTGGCCGCCGAACAACTGACGAAAACCCAGGTCCTGGCTACGGCCGCGAAACAGGTTTTCTTCGATCGGTTCCAGGGTCAGCAAATCGACCAGATCTTCCAGCACTTGGCTCATTCAGACTCTCCTCACACAGAGCAATGCCGCGCAGTCTTGGCTGCGGCGGTCAATTCAGGTTTTGGCCCGGGCCAATATTGCGCATATTGTAAACATCCCGGCCAGCTTATCCATGCAAGGTTTCCAACCATTGCTCACGGGTGATGCGGTACAGCACGTGGCTGCGCAGCGGATCACCGGGTTCCAGCGCGGGATGCTGGAAGTCGCCCGCCGGGTCAGGGTGCATGCCAATGGCTTGCATGACTTTCTGTGACGGCAGATTGGTCACAGTGGTGAACGCCACGATCTGATCCAGCAGCAAGCGGTCAAAGCCGCAGCGCAGAGCGGTCCAGGCCGCTTCGCTGGCATACCCCAGGCCCCAGTGTTCGCGGGCCAGGCGCCACCCGATCTCGGTGGCCGGGGTGAACGGGGCCTCGAACCCGACTACCCCCAAGCCGGTAAATCCGATGAATGCACCGCTGTCCTTGCGCTCCAGCGCCCATCCGCCAAAACCGTGCTCAGCAAAATGTCCGCGGATTCGCCCGATCAATGCAGCGCTTTCCAGGCGACTCAAGGGTGCCGGGAAATAGCGCATGACTTGCGGGTCGGCGCACATCGCGGCAAATTCCGGCAAATCCTCATCACGCCACTGACGCATCAGCAGCCGCGCGCTCTCCAGTTCCAGTATCGGCTCCATCGCTCCCCTCCGTTTCCCTGCAAACAAGTCTAGATCGCTGGTAGGATCCCTCACTTCGTCACACCACGCCACGAACCGACCATGCCCCTGCCGCTGATTTATCACGAAGACTACAGCCCTGAGTTTCCAGCGGAGCATCGTTTCCCCATGGACAAGTTCCGGCTGCTGCGCGATCACCTGGTGGACAGTGGCCTGACCGAGGACCAGCACCTGCTGCGTCCGCAGATCTGCCCGGCGGACGTTCTGGCCCTGGCCCACGATCCCGGCTATATCGAACGCTACATGCGCGGCGAGTTGTCCCGCGAAGACCAGCGGCGCCTCGGCCTGCCCTGGAACGAAGCCCTGGCCCGGCGCACCGTGCGGGCGGTCGGCGGCTCCCTGCTGGCCGCCGAACAGGCGCTGGAACATGGCATGGCCTGCCACCTGGCGGGCGGCACCCACCACGCTCACTACGATCACCCCGCCGGCTTCTGCATCTTCAACGACCTGGCGGTCATCAGTCACTACCTGCTGGCAAGCGGACGGGTTTCACGGGTGTTGATCTTCGACTGTGACGTGCATCAGGGCGACGGCACGGCGCGGATTCTGCAACATACCCCGGACGCGGTGACGGTTTCCCTGCATTGCGAAAAGAATTTTCCCGCACGCAAGGCCGACAGTGACTGGGACATTCCGCTGCCCATGGGCATGGGCGATGCCGAGTACCTCAAGGTCGTCGATGATGCGCTCAACTACCTGCTACCGCTCTACCAACCGGACCTGGTGCTGTACGACGCCGGGGTCGATGTGCACAAGGACGACGCCCTGGGTTATCTGAAGCTGACCGATGCCGGCGTCGCCGCCCGCGATGAGGCCGTACTGCGCCACTGCCTGGGCCGCGACATCGCGGTGATGGGCGTGATTGGCGGCGGCTACAGCAAAGACCGCCAGGCCCTGGCGCGGCGTCACGGGATCCTCCATCACAGTGCGCAACGGGTCTGGCAGTCATCAGGCTGTCATTGAGTTGTGGGTGCTTTACCCACAATGCCTGTGGAACGGCCTGTGGATAACCTGAGTGAAAGAACCTACAGGCCCTGCCGCCTATAGCCTGCAAGTCACTGATCACTTTTCAACCAACTCCCTGGAACCGCCAAGCCCCGTAGCAGCTGTCGAGCCCGCGAGGCTGCGTTCGAGGACAAAGTCCTCGCCAGTCCAACATTGCTATCCCGGGTTTACGCCTGCTGTGCAGGCGAACGCAGCCTCGCAAGCTCGGCAGCTGCTACGGGGGGCCTGCGGTGCTGCTAGAATACGCGGCCTTTCGAGCCGAATCGCAGTGCACGCCATGAGCCAACCCGCCCCTCTCCCTCCCCAGCACGTCGCCATCATCGGTGGCGGCCCTGCCGGCCTGATGGCCGCCGAGGTGTTGAGCCAGGCGGGGATCAGGGTCGACCTCTACGACGCCATGCCATCGGTGGGCCGCAAGTTCCTGCTGGCCGGGGTCGGCGGCATGAACATCACCCACTCCGAAGCGTACCCGGCGTTCCTCGCACGTTACGCCGCGCGCGCCCCGCACATCGCCCCGTTGTTGCGCGGCTTCGATGCACCCACGCTGCGCGCCTGGATTCACGGCCTGGGGATAGAAACCTTCGTCGGCAGTTCCGGCCGCGTCTTTCCCAGCGACATGAAAGCCGCCCCGCTGCTGCGTGCCTGGCTCAAGCGCCTGCGCGATGGCGGAGTGGTTATCCACACTCGCCACCGCTGGCTGGGCTGGAACCCGGACGGCAGCCTGCGCATTGCCAACCCGGACGGCGAACAGGCGATCACCCCCGATGCCCTGCTGCTGGCGCTCGGTGGCGGCAGCTGGGCGCGCCTGGGCTCCGATGGCGCCTGGATGTCGCTCCTGGAACAACACGAAGTCGCCCTGGCGCCGCTGAGACCGAGCAACTGCGGGTTCGAGGTGACGGCCTGGAGTGAGTTGATGCTGAGCAAATTTGCCGGCGCGCCGCTGAAAAACATCGCCATCGGCTTGAATGACGATATCCCGCGCCTGGGGGAATGCGTGATCACTGCCACTGGGGTTGAGGGCAGCCTGATCTATGCCTTGTCAGCGCCGATCCGCGATGCCATCGAACAACAAGGCTCGGCGACTGTGCACCTGGATCTGCTGCCCGGGCGCCCTGTGGATAAAATCCACGCAGCGCTGAGCAAGCCCCGCGGCTCCCGCTCCATGGCCAAGCACCTGCACGGCCAGTTGGGCCTGGAGGGTGTCAAGGCTGCGCTGCTGCGTGAGCTGACGCCGAGCGAGTCCTTCGCCGATCCATTGGCGCTGGCCCATGCCATCAAGGCGCTGCCGCTGACGCTGGTCAAGACCAGGCCCTTGGACGAAGCCATCAGCAGCGCCGGGGGCGTGACATTCGAAGCAATGGATGAACAACTGATGCTCAAGGCATTGCCCGGCGTGTTCTGCGCGGGCGAAATGCTCGATTGGGAAGCGCCGACCGGCGGCTATCTGCTGACCGCCTGTTTCGCCAGTGGGCGTGCGGCGGGGCTGGGGATGGTGCAGTGGCTGAGGAGCAGCTAAAAGCTGTCAGCCGCAAGCTTCAAGCTGCAGCTGACAGCGGCGTTACTTCTTCTTACGCGGCCCGGTGTTGAATACCGGCACCTTGCGCACCGGCTTGACCGGCACATCGGCCACGGTCTCGCCGCTGTCCACCCATTTGCCCAGGTTACGTTTGCCGCCACCGGAAGCCTTGGGCTTCTTCGGTTTTTTCGGCTTCTTGATCACCTGGCCACTGGCGTCGGTGTCCGGCACCCGGTGCTCTGGCTCGAAGTCCTGCTCCAGATGGCGAGTCAGGGCCTGACGGGTCAGCGTCTCGATCGCCGACAACAGGTTCACTTCATCGGCACACACCAGCGAAATCGCCTCGCCGGTGGCCCCGGCACGACCGGTACGGCCAATCCGGTGTATGTAGTCCTCGGCCACGATCGGCAGATCGAAGTTCACCACCAGCGGCAGGTCTTCGATGTCCAGGCCGCGGGCCGCGACGTCAGTGGCCACCAGGATCTGGATTTCGCTGACCTTGAAACGGTCCAGCGCCCGCTGGCGGGTCGCCTGGGGTTTGTCGCCATGAATGCCGTCGGCATTGACGCCCAGGCCCTGGAGCTTTTCCACCAACGCATCCACGCCATTACGGGTCTTGGCGAACACCAGCACCTGCTTCCACTTGTGCTTGCGCAGCAAATGCACGAACAGCTCTGGCTTGCGCTTCTTGTCGACGGTGTAGAGCCATTGCTTGACCGTGTTGGCGGCAACGTTGCGCGGGCTGACTTCGATGCTCAGCGGATCATTGAGCATTTGCCCGGCCAACAGGCGGATCTGATCCGAGAAGGTCGCGGAGAACAGCAAGGTCTGGCGCTTTTTCGGCAGCACGCGGTAGATGTTCGACAGCTCTTCGGAGAAGCCCAGGTCGAGCATGCGGTCGGCTTCGTCGAGCACCAGGGTCTGCAGCTGATTGAATTTCAGCGCGTTCTGGCGGAACAGGTCCAGCAGGCGACCGGGCGTCGCCACCAGCAGGTCGACGCCTTTGCGCAGCTTCATCATCTGCGGGTTGATGCTGACGCCGCCGTACACTGCGTAGGTGCTCAACGGCAGATGCTCGGCGTACTGGCGCACGCTTTCATGCACCTGTTCGGCCAGCTCGCGGGTTGGCACCAGGATCAGCGCACGCACCGAGTTACTGGTGACTTTCGGCCCTTCCATGGCCAGCAACTGCAGCAGCGGCACGGCAAAGCCGGCGGTCTTGCCGGTGCCGGTCTGGGCCGCGGCCATCAGGTCGCGACCGGCCAGCACCGCCGGAATGGCTTGCGCCTGAACCGGGGTCGGGGTCTGGTAACCGAGCGTCTCAAGGGCGCGCAGCAAGGGTTCGATCAGGCCAAGAGTGGCGAAAGTCATTGGGATACCGTAGGAAAAAAATCAGCGCACGTGGGCAATGCGCGGCAGTTTACCTTAAATCACTGCGGTTTCTGCTTACGCCACTGCGGCAAGCCGATCAGCACCACGGCGCTGATGATCACCGTCATCGCCAGGGCTTCTTCCAGGCCAATGGTTTCGCCGGCAAAAACGATCCCCAGCAACACCGCCACAGCCGGGTTGACGTAGGCATAGCTGGTGGCCGCCGCCGGGCGCACATGCTTGAGCAGGTACATGTAGGCGTTGAACGCGACGATCGAACCGAGCAGCACCAAATACATCAGCGCTGCCCAGCCTTCGATCGGCGGCAGGCTGTGCAGGCGTTCGCCGGACAGTGCGCTGGCGATCATCAGCACCACGCCACCCACCAGCATCTCGGCGGCACTGGCCATTGCCCCTTGGGGCAACGGCAAATGCTTGCTCCAGACCGAACCAAAGGCCCAGGCCGCCGCGGCAAAGATCAGCAACGCCGCCCCCAAGGGGCTGGACTGCAGATTGGAACCGAGGTTGAGCATGGCGATCCCGATCAGGCCCAGCACAATCCCTGCCCACTCCAGGCGAGTGTTGCGCGCGCCCCAGAAATAGCCGCAGAGCAAAGTGAACAGTGGCACCGTGGCCACCGCCAATGCCGCCACGCCCGAGGCCACGCCCGCGTGCTCGGCCACCGTCACCGCGCCGTTACCACAACTGAGCAACAACACCCCGATCGCCGCGGCCGCCTTCCACTGCTGCCACGTGGGTGCCGGCACCCCGCGCCAGCGCAGAAAGGCATACAGCAGGGTCCCGGCAATGATGAAGCGCACCCCCCCCAGCATCAGCGGAGGCCAGTACTCGACGCCGATGCGGATCACCAGGTAGGTCGACCCCCAGATCACATACAGCGCAAAAAAGGCTCCAATCAGCGGTAACGGGAAACGGCGAAGACCAGGCATGGGACGCTCTAAGGCAGGACAAGTGGAGCGTTATTCTAGAAAGCCGACCGACGGAACTTAAGTTACAAAACCTGTTTATAAGGCCCGTACACTTTTCAAAACACGGAGATAACAGCTATAAGCCGTACTTTCGAAAGTCAGCGGTTCAGGGAGCCTGTTTATGGATAAATACGACCGAATGCTGCTCAGTGCCTTGATGGAAAACGGGCGAGCGTCCTACGCCGAATTGGCACGCAAGGTGAACCTGTCGGCACCCGCCGTCGCCGAGCGGGTCGCCAAGCTGGAGTCCAGCGGCGTGATCACCGGCTACCAGGCCACCGTCGACCTGGCCAAGGTCGGCCTGCCGATCCAGTGCCTGATCGAGCTGCGCCTGACCCAGCACGGCAACCAGAAAGCCTATGACGAAATGATCAGGATTCCCCAGCTCACCGAGTGCCATCGCGTCACCGGCGACTCCTGCGTGATCATGCGTGGCGCGGTGGCCTCGATGATCGAGTTGGAAGACTTGATCAATCGTGTCGCCCGGTTCGGCTCCAGCAAGACCTCGATCGTGCTGTCCAGCGCCTTCGAAAAACGCGTTCCCCTGGGGCAACTGGAAGGCAACGGCAAACTCGGCTAATGAATCTCAGAACCCGCGATGGCGCTTGAGATGCTCGTTGATCTTGGCCGCCGGAACTTTCTGCAGGCTGCGCAGCAGGTCATGGGACAGCTCGCGCAAGCCGTGCGTGTGCCGCAACTCCTGCGCCAGGTGCGCGGTAAGGTTGGCGGCCATCTCGGCGTCAGCCATGGCCCGGTGAGCCTGGCCGGTGTGGGGCAACCCGGCGAAGCTGGTGAGGGTACCCAACTTGTGGTTGGGCGCCGCCGGCATCAGGCGGCGGGCCAGCAACAGCGAGCAGGCAAAGTGCTGCAAGCGCGTGCGCTTGATCTGCCCCAGTTCGAAGTCCCAGAACTTCTGGTCGAATGCCGCGTTGTGCGCCAGCAGTGGCGTGGTCCCGACAAATTCGTTGACCTCGTTCATCACCTGCTGCGCACTGGGCGCGGTGCGCAGCATGGCGTTGCTGATGCCGGTCAGTTGCTCGATAAACGCCGGCACGCGCACGCCGGCATTCATCAGGCTCTGGTAACGCTCGACGATGCGCCCCTGTTCTAGAATCACCACGGCGATTTCCGTGGCCCGGCAACTGCTGCTGGGGGAGATTCCGGTGGTTTCAAAGTCGATGACGGCTATGCGTTCCAAACCTGTTCCTTGCGTTCAATAATCAGTTTTTGAGCAACAACGCGCCTTCGATCGGCACGTAGCGTGTGGCCGCGCGAATCAGCGAATTGGCGGTGAGACCCGGCACGCCATAGGCAACGGCGGCCACCCCGTGCTTGTTGATGATGCGCTCGAGCAGCATGTCGAAATCGCCGTCACCGGAGGCCAGCACCACTTCGTCGACGTGGTCGGCGGCGTCCATGATATCCAGGGTGATGCCCACGTCCCAGTCGCCCTTGGCCGAGCCGTCGCTGCGCTGGATGTAGGGCTTGAGCTTCACGGTGAAACCGAGGTTGCGCAGGATCTGCTGGAACTGCTGCTGCTTGCTGTCGCCGCGATCGATGGCGTAGGCATAGGCCTCGACGATCTGCCCGTGCTGGCTGATGTCCGCCCACAAGGCGGCATAGTTGAAATGACAGCCGTAGGCCTGGCGCACGGTGTAATAGAGGTTCTGGACATCGGCGAACACTGCGATCTTCTTCACCGCACATCCTCTTGGCGCACACAGGCGCTGGCGATTGTTCGGACCCAGGGCCCGAAAAGTCGCCCAGTATGCCAGTCGCAAGGAAGGTTGGGCGAATCATCAGTCCGGGGCAGCACAATGCCCCGGACGAATGGCGGATCAGACGAAGCTGTCGTCGTCGCCGAACAACGACGAGCCGTCATCGCTGTAGTCGGCGTCGGCAAACCCGCCCTGGTCGTTGCCGTAGCTGTCGTTACCGGCCATGCGCGGTTCGTCACCCCAGCCGGTGCCGGTATCGTTGACCGGCGCAGGTTCTTCCTTGATCACTTCGACGACTTCCTGTGGCGCCTGGTTGCTGTGGAACAGGCTGCTGATGCCCTGCGCCAGCATCACACCGCCCGCCACCCCGGCCGCGGTCTTCAGGGCGCCACCGAGGAAGCTGCCGCCAGCCGCCGGCGCCTGTTGCGCCGGGGCGGCGTAGTTCCGGGCCGGGGCCGTGAAGTTTTGCGCGCCGGGTGCTGAGCGTCCGGGCTCACGCCAGCCATTGCCGCTGGACACCGACGGCGCCTGGGATGCACCAGGTTGTGGATCACGGGGTCCGCCAAACAGGCTGGACAAGAACCCGCCACCGCCGCTCGGCGCCGTTGCCGGAGTCTGCGCCCGGGCCTGCAACAACTGACTCTGCAATTGCTCGACCTGTTGCGCGAGCACCCGGTTTTGCTCGTCGAGGCGCTTGAGCGCTGCCTCTTGCACCAGGATCGCCTGGGTCATGAAATAACCGGCATCGGGCTGGCGGCCCAGGTGCTCGTTGATCCGCGCCTGCGCCAGGGCATCGCGCGGTTCGGCCTGGGTTTGCGCCTGTTGCAGCCGTGCAAACAGGCCATCGATCAGGGTTTGCTCTTCGCTGTTCATGGCGACCTCATAGATTGCCGGAGAAATCTGTGCCCTCATCCCGTGTGGATAAGGTGCCCGGCAGTAATGGGGCCGATGCCCGTTGTTTCAATGCGCTTTACCTAACGTTTACCTTTGTTCAGGTAGGGCTCCCATCGGTTACAGTGTCGCCATACTTTGCAACCTGCGACAGCGACCGATGAATCCGTTAGACGTACTCCGCGACTCCTTGTATTTCTTCAAGCGCAACCTGGGCGGCATCGTATCGCTGTGCCTGCCGCTGGTGGTGATCGAGGCCCTGCTGCAACAACTGGTCGATCACACCCAGGGACCCGAGGCGTTTCCCGGCTACAGCGTGATTGTCGGGTTGCTGGTCTACCCGTTGTACACCGCCGCGCTGATCCTGTTTCTCGATGCCCGCAGCCGTGGCGAGTCACCGCGCACCCGCGACTTGCTGGCAGCATCGGCCAGCCTGTGGCCACGCTTCGCCTTGCTGACGGCGGTCAACACCCTGATGATTCTGGTGGGCCTGTCGTTGTACTTCCTGCCGGGTATCTGGCTGATGGTGATGCTGGCGTTCGCCGAGTACCTGCTGGTACTGCGCAACCTGGCACCACTGGCCGCGATTCGCGAAAGCATGCGCCTGGCCCGGGGCAATTTCCTGCGCATCCTGGTGTGCATTCTCTGTGTGATGGGGCCCCTGTGGTTGCTCAAGGGCGTGAGCGTCTCGCTCTATCCGCCACCCCAGAACCCGGTGCTTTCGGTGCTGATCGAAAGCGGCCACAGCTTTCTGCAACTGTTCACCAGCGTGGTGCTGTTTCGCCTGTTCATGCTGATCAGCGAAGCGCCTGACAAAACCCAGGGCAATGCCTGACAGCAGCACCCTTGGGCTGGGGCCCTGCTCTCGGTTATGCTCCAGAGCAACTTTGTAACGCCATAAGCCGAGCCCATGACCCGCCTACTGCGCTACTCCCTGTTGGGCCTGCTGATCCTTGCAGGCCTGTTGCTGGCCTCGACCTACAGCCTGACCTGGCGCCCCGAGGCCAAGGAGCCCCTGACGGTGCAGTGCAGCGGCCCGGCGCCCTCGCTGGTGCCTGGCCAGGCGCTGAAGGTCATGACCTGGAACGTGCAGTACCTGGCGGGCAAGCGTTATGTGTTCTGGAACGACCTGGCCCAAGGCAGCGACGAATCCCCGACCCCGGAAGACATGGCCTTCAGCCTGGATGAAGTGGCGCGGGTGATCCGCGATGAGCAGCCGGATGTAGTGCTGTTGCAGGAGCTGGATGACGGGGCCAAGGCCAGCGATTATCAGGACCAGCTCAAATTGCTCCGCGAGCGCCTGGCGGACCTCTATCCCTGCAGTACCTGGGCGTTCGACTGGAAGGCTGACTTCGTGCCGGACCTGCATATTTTCGGCAGTGTCGGCCGGCAACTGGCGACTTTGAGCCGTTACCAGATCGACCACGCCGAACGCCAGCAATTGCCCGAGCCGCCGCTGAACATCATCAGCCGCCAGTTCCAACCGAAAAACGCCTTGCTGGTGAGCTACCTGCCCCTGAGAGACGGCGGCCAGTTGGCGCTGCTCAATACTCACCTGGACTGGGTGCGCCAGCCGGATGACAGCCTGCAAAACAAAGTCGCGGCCGTCGCCAGGATGCTCGACAAATTCGAAGCGCGCGGCACCCCGTGGCTGATCGGGGGTGATTTCAACCTGCTGCCCCTGGGCCAGTTCCAGCGTCTGCCCCCCGAACAGCGCGCGCCCTACACCGCCGATAGCGCCCTGCACATGCTGTGGGACAAATACCCGATGATCCCGACCAACAACGAAGCCAGCGGCATCGACCGCGCGCGCTGGCTGACCCACTATCCCAACGACCCCGGGCTCAACGGCCCGGACCGCACGGTCGACTACCTGTTCTACAGCCCCAGGATCAAACGGGTGCAAGCCGAGGTCCGGCAGGACGATACGCTGCGCATCTCCGATCACTTGCCGGTGATTGCGCGGTTTCTCCTGCCTGCAACACCGTAACGCCGGGCTTTTTATCAGGACTTGCGCGGTTTGGCCCGCGCCGTGGCTTCTGCCACCAGTGGGTCATCCGGCCAGTAGTGCTTGGGGTATCGGCCCTTCAGGTCCTTCTTCACTTCGGCGTAGGTACTGCGCCAGAAATTCGCCAGGTCCTGGGTCACCTGCACCGGGCGACGGGCCGGTGACAGCAGGTGCAGCTTGACCACCTGCCGGCCACCGGCAATGCGCGGGGTCTCGGCCAGGCCAAACAATTCCTGCAGGCGCACCGCGAGAATCGGTGGCTGTTCACTGTAGTCCAGACGGATCGACGACCCCGAAGGCACGCTCAGGTGATGGGGCGCCTGTTCATCCAGGCGTTGGGGCAACGGCCAGGGCAGCAAGTTATGCACAATGCTCGACAGGTCCAGGTTGGCAAAGTGGCTGAGCCGCGAAACCCGCCCCAGATAAGGCATCAGCCAGTGTTCCAGGCCCTTGAGCAGCGCGCCGTCGCTGACGTCCGGCCAATTGCTGGCGTCCTGCTGGTCGAGGTCGAGCTGGCGCAAGAGCGCCACACGGGCCTGCCATTGCCGCAGCTCCGGGGTCCAGGGCAACAGCTCCAGGCCCTTGCGCCGCACCAGGTTGACCAGCGCCTGACTGCGCGCCGCCTCATCCAGGCCAGTCAACGGCTCACGACTCAAGACCAGCTCACCGACCTTGCGCTGGCGCTCGGCCCGCAGCACGCCTTCGCGCTCGTCCCAATCCAGTTGATCGACGCAGCGCACCTGCTCGGCCAATACCGAGTCGAACAACGCCGGATCAAAATCCGCCGCCAGGTAGATCCGCTCTTCCCGTTGCCCCTGGCGACTGCCCAGGTCGGCGATGACCAGCCAGCCCTGCTTCATAAGGCTGTCGGCTTCGGCAAACAACGCCGCGCGCCCATTGGCCAGGCGATACTCCGCCCCGCCCGGACGACGCTGCTGGGCCACGCGGTCCGGGTAGGCCAAGGCCAGCAACGCGCCAAGCCAGCGCGGATGTTGCGGGTCCGCCACCGGTTGCTCGGCTTTGCCACGCAGATAGCCGCGATACTGCCGCGCCAGTTGCCGAGCCCGCTGCACACCCCCCTGGGTGCCCCGGGCCGCCCGCTCCTCACCGGACAGCAGCACCAGGCGACTGTGCAGGTCGGCGCCGGCGCCGCGCAGAATATCCCGCTCGCCGAGCAACGCCGCGACATCGCAGGCCATGTTGGCCAGGCCCAGCGCCTGGCCGCGCAGCAACAAATGGGCAATCCGTGGGTGGGCCGGCAGTTCGGCCATGGCCTGGCCATGCCGGGTCAGTTGCCAATCCTGGGACGAGGAGCCTTGCAGGGCCCCCAGGCGTTCGAGCAGGTCCTGAGCCTGGGCATACGCCGCCGCCGGCGGCACATCGAGCCACACCAGTTGCCCCGGGGTCACGCCCCAGCGCCCCAACTGCAACGCCAGGCCGGCGAGGTCCGCGGAGAGTATTTCGGCGCTGGCATAGGCTGCCAGTTGTTCATGCTGGTCCTGGGACCACAACCGATAACACACCCCCGGCTCCAGACGTCCGGCTCGACCGGCGCGCTGGGTGGCACTGGCGCGGGAGATCCGCTGGGTATCCAGGCGTGTCATGCCGCTGCCAGGGTCGAAACGCGGCACCCGCGCCAGCCCGGCATCAATCACTACGCGCACGCCGTCGATGGTCAGGCTGGTCTCGGCGATGTTGGTGGCCAGCACCACTTTGCGTTGCCCTGCCGGCGCCGGATCGATCGCCGCCCGTTGCGCCGCCAGGTCGAGCTCGCCGTGCAGCGGGCACAACAGCACCGTGGAGTGCTCGCCCAGCGCATCAGCCAATTGCTGGTGCACCCGGCGGATTTCCGCTTGCCCGGGCAGGAAGACCAACAGGCTGCCAGTCTCATCATTCAGGGCTTCGAGCACGGTCTGCACCAGCCGTGGCTCGATGAACTCGCCCGGCTGGAACGGTCGGCCCCAGCGCATCGCCACCGGGTACATGCGGCCTTCGCTGCGCAGGATCGGCGCGTCACCCAGCAAGCCGGCCAGGCGTTCGCCCTCCAGGGTGGCCGACATCAGCAGAATCTTCAGCGGCTGCTCGTCGCGAAACAGCTCCCGGCCATTGAGGCTCAGGGCCAGGGCCAGGTCGGCATCCAGGCTGCGCTCGTGGTACTCGTCGAAAATCAGCAGGCCCACCCCCTCCAGCGCCGGGTCTTCCTGCAAGCGTCGGGTGAGGATGCCTTCAGTGACCACTTCGATGCGGGTGGTGGGTCCGACCTTGCTGTCCAGGCGGATCCGGTAGCCGACGGTTTGCCCGACTTTTTCCCCCAGCTCACTGGCCAGGCGCTCGGCCGCTGCACGCGCCGCCAGCCGGCGCGGCTCCAGCATGAGGATGGTTTGCCCGGCCAGCCATGGCTCGTTGAGCAGCGCCAAAGGCACGCGGGTGGTCTTACCGGCGCCGGGCGGTGCTTCGAGCACGGCTTCATGGCGTGTCGCCAGGGCTTCACGCAGCGCGGGTAAAACTTCATCAATCGGCAAAGAAATCATGCTGGCTCCAAAACAGAGCGGCGAGTATAACGGCGAACTGCTTTGCGTTCGTCACGGTCCTAATTCACAGCGACGACGTTTCGTTTCAAGTTTGCCCAGGAGAATTCTTATGCGTGTTCCGTTTCGTCTGATTGGCGGTGTGCTGGTAGCGACCCTACTGACCCAACTGACCGCGTGCGGGTCGATTTTCTACCCTGATCGCCGTGGCCAGATCGACGGCAAGATCGACCCGGCGATTGCCGTTCTCGATGCCGTGGGCCTGCTGTTTTATGTGATCCCCGGACTGATCGCATTTGCCGTCGACTTCACCACTGGGGCGATCTATTTCGAGCCCGGCAAGACCGCCCAGGTGGCCCCGGAAAAACTCCAGCAGGCCATCGGCGCCGACGGCCAGGTCGACAAGAGCAAGCTGCAAACCATCCTGCAGACCGAGCTGGGCCGCAGCTTCCCGCTGGATGACCCGCGCCTGATCCAGCACAAGGGCAGTGCCCAGCAACTGGCAGCGCTAGGGCTGCAACCTGCCGCTTGATGGCGCGCACTGAAGGAACGATGCACCTATGACCAGCAGCCCGGAACACGCTCGCCTGCTACGCCTGGCCACCCGCGCGTCGGTGGCGGTGGCCAGTATCCTGATTATCGCCAAGGCCATTGCCTGGTGGTTGAGCGGGTCGGTGAGCATGCTCGCCGGCTTGACGGACTCGGCACTCGACGGCGTGACCTCGCTGCTCAATCTGCTGGCGGTGCACTACGCCCTGCGCCCGGCGGACGACGATCACCGTTACGGGCATGGCAAGGCCGAGTCCCTGGCGGGTATGGCCCAGGCGCTGTTCATCGGCGGCAGTGCGCTACTGATCGCCTTCCAGGCCTTCGACCGGCTCAAGCATCCGGAGCCGGTCGGTGCCCCCTGGATCAGTATCGGGGTGATTGTGTTTTCCCTCGCCCTGACGGCGGCACTGTTGCTGTTGCAACACCGGGTCATCCGCGCAACCGGGTCCAATGCGGTGCGCGCCGACTCACTGCACTACCGCTCCGACCTGTTGCTCAATGGCAGCATCCTGCTTGCCCTGGTGCTGGCCGGGTTTGGCTGGCACCAACTGGACCCCTGGTTCGGCCTGGCCATTGCCGCCTACATCCTGTGGAGTGCGATCCAGATCGCCCGGGAAAGCTTTACCGTGCTGATGGACGAGGAACTGCCGTCCGAAGTCAGCCAGCACATGCTCGAACTGGCCTGTGGCGTACCCGGCGTCCTGGGTGCCCACGACCTGCGCACCCGGGTCTCGGGCAACCACTGGTTTGTGCAACTGCATCTGGAGCTGCCAGGGGACCTGACCTTGGCCGTCGCCCACGGCATCAGCGACCAGGCGGCCGATGCCATTCACGCCGCCTACCCGCGCGCTGAAGTGCTGGTGCACGCCGATCCGATTGGAGCAGCGGCAAGCGCCAGGCTTTAAGCTCGTGGCTTGCAGCTTGCAGCTTGCAGCTGACCAAGCCTATTTCGCAGGTAATAAAAAAGGGAGGCCCGTCGGCCTCCCCTTGAGAACTTAGTCCGTGCTCGACGCTTTTGACGCCGGCTCACCTCACTCCGTCTTCTGGACAGTGTGTAGCCCGGGGGCCAACTCGCCTCCTGTGGGAGGGGTGGCCGCGGCTGGCCTGATTCGGCGGGCCGCTGTGGACTGTTTGTCCGGGCAGTGATTCTGGTAATAAGAATAGGCCTGGGGCCACGACAGAGGATTGCGAATATTGCTCAAATAAACATGACTTGCGCAATTTTTCACCCCTGATAGATAATCCACCGCAATTGTTATGACAAAGGCCTGTTCCATGAGCAAACTCGACCGATACGACTTGAGCATTTTGGCGGAATTGCAGCGCGACGCACGCATCTCCAATCAGGAGCTCGCCGAGCGCATTGGCCTGTCGCCATCGCCTTGTTCGCGGCGGGTCAAACAGCTGGAGGACGATGGCTACATCAGCCGCCAGGTCGCCTTGCTCGACCGCAAGCTGCTCGGCCTGAGCCTGACCGCCTACGTATTGATCGGCATGGACCGCCACACTCCCGAGCGCTTCGAGAACTTCGAAGCCGCTATTCGCACCCTGCCCCAGGTACTGGAGTGCAGCCTGGTCACCGGGATGGACGCCGACTACCAGCTCAAGGTGGTCGTGCCGGACATGGACCATTACCAGCAGCTGCTGCTCGGCCACCTGACCCGGATCGAGGGGGTGACCAGTGTGCGCTCCAGCTTCGTGCTCAACCAGGTATTGAACAGTACCGAGCTACCGTTGACCCATTTGCGCGGATGAGCGGTCCCACCTGACTGCGGCACACCGACGCAGGTCAATGCCCCGCCGCGTGCCCTTGGCGTATACTCCCCCGGCCTTTTTTGCCCTGCGCACGCTGGAGATGTTTGATGGATCCTGCACTGTTTGAAGAGTGGATGATGACCGGCCTGGTCAGCATCCTGATCATTTTCATGGGTTTCATCGTCTGGGACCTGGCCAAGAAATCCAAGGCCGGACGTTTCGGCTCGTTCATCCTGTTCTTTGTGCTGGGCCTGGGTGTGGCGGCATTCATCATCAAGAGCGTGGTGATTGGCCTGATCGAATCCGGCACTTTATAAGCGCGCCAGCACTTCCTTCCACTGGCCCTGGTCGAGCCCCTCGAGCGTCCAGTCGCCGATTCGCACGCGCACCAGGCGCAAGGTCGGCAAGCCCACTGCCGCGGTCATGCGCCGCACCTGCCGGTTGCGTCCCTCACGAATCACCAATTCCAGCCAATAGGTCGGCACGCTTTTACGAAAGCGTACCGGCGGGTTGCGTGGCCACAGCTCGGGCTCTTCCAGCTGGCGCGCCTCGGCAGGCAGGGTCATGCCGTCATTGAGCTCGACTCCGTCACGCAAGCGCTGCAACTGCTCGGCCGTCGGCTCGCCTTCGACCTGGACCCAATAGGTCTTGGCCAACTTGTGCTTGGGGTCGGCAATCCGCGCCTGTAACTGGCCATCGTTGGTCAGCAACAGCAGCCCTTCGCTGTCACGGTCCAGGCGGCCGGCCGGGTAGATCCCGGGAATCTCGATGTAATCCTTGAGCGTCGCCCGCCCTTCGCCATCACTGAACTGCGTCAGCACATCGAAAGGTTTGTTGAACAGAATCAGTTTCGGTTCAGCCGGGGGCGCTTTGGCTACGCGGCGCGGGCCTGCGGGCGCAGCACCTGGACGACGGGAAGGAGGACGAGGACGGGACATGGCAAACACAACATCTAACGGTCAGGGCTGCCCATGCTAGTGCCCCGACCGTCAAATGACCACGATAACAATCAGCGGAATGGCGGCTCGTCGAAGCTGCGCAGTTTGCGCGAGTGCAACGAGTTGAGCTCGGTGCGCAGCAGATCCACGGCGGCGATGCCGATTTTCAGATGCTGGCTGACTGCCCGTTCATAAAAGGCGTTGGCCGAGCCCGGCAGCTTGATTTCACTGTGCAGCGGCTTGTCCGAGACACACAACAACGTGCCATAGGGCACCCGCAGACGATAACCCTGGGCGGCGATGGTGCCGCTTTCCATGTCTACCGCCACGGCCCGCGACAGGTTGATCAACGGTCGTTCCTGAGCCCAGCGCAGCTCCCAGTTACGGTCGTCGTAGGTCAGCACGGTGCCGGTGCGCAGGCGTTTTTTCAGGTCATCGCCCTTCTCGCCCGTGACGTTGGCCGCCGCTTGTTGCAGCGCCATTTGCACTTCGGCCAATGCCGGGATCGGAATGTTCGGCGGCACCACCCGGTCGAGAATCCCGTCGCGCCGCATGTAGGCGTGGGCCAGCACGTAGTCGCCGATGGTCTGGGATTGGCGCAGGCCACCGCAGTGCCCGATCATCAGCCAGCAGTGCGGACGCAGCACGGCCAGGTGGTCGGTGATGTTCTTCGCGTTGGACGGGCCGACACCAATGTTGACCAACGTCACGCCATGCCCGTCGGACGCCAGCAAGTGGTAGGCCGGCATCTGGTAACGGTGCCAGACCACGCCTGCGGCAATGGCCGAGGCTTCACCGTGATCCATGCTCTTTTCGATGATCACGTTGCCCGGCAATACCATGCGTACAAAGCGCGGGTCGTTACGCAGTTGTTCCAGGCCATGGACGATGAACTGGTCGACATAACGATGGTAGTTGGTCAGCAGGATCCATGGCTGCACATGCCGCCAGTCGCTGCCGGTGTAGTGCACCAGGCGGCGCAGGGAGAAGTCGACCCGCGCGGCGTCGAACAGGGCCAGTGGCAGCGGATCGGTGTTTTCCCAATCGTACAGGCCATCGGCGATGCCATCGGTGGCCGCCGACAGGTCGGTGCTCGGAAACACCCGCGCCAGCACGGCCGCAGTCACGCCGGAGCCGGCCAGCTCATCACCCTGCTCGACCACATAGGGGTACGGGATATTCTGCTGGCTGATACCCACTTCCACCGTCACGGTGAAGTCGTGCATCAAGGGCACCAGTTGCTCCAGCAAGTACTTACGAAACGCCGCCGGATGGGTAACGGTGACGCTGTAGGTCCCCGGCAACTGCACCTTGGCGTAAGCCCGGGTGGTCTGTGGGACTTCGCCCTGGCACAGGTAGGTCAGGCGCAATTCCGGGTAGCGGAACATCGCACGCTGTTCGGCATCGGGTTCGATGCGGTCTTTGAGATAACGCTTGAGCGCCTGGTTCAACGCCGTAGTGGCCCGCTCGTGCAGCGCAGCGAGCCGGTCCACGGCTTGTTCAGCGGTTTGAACGACAATAAAGGCTTCGGTCACGATCAGCTTCCTGTGTTCTGGCTTGCAGGCCTTCATCTTGCCTGCAACGCCGCGTCACGGGAACAGCTCCTGCGCAATTCAGAAACCCTGCGGAGTCGAGCGCGCCACAATCGCCTCGACATCCAGGCCCCGCGGCAAGGTGCCATACACCCGTCCAGCCGTGCCCAACCGACTGGCGATAAAGGCGTCACTGACGCTGGCATTGCCCGCTTCGAGCAACAACTTGGCCTGCAGGCCCAGGGCAATGTCTTCGGTCAACTGGCGGGCGCGGTACTGGATGTCGCTGGTGTCCTTGAACGCCGCCTGCAACTGCTGGATGTGCGCGGCCAGGCGCTTGTCGCCATGCCCGTCGCCCAATTCGCTGAACAGCGCATCGAGTACGCCGGGCTCCTTGGACAGGGCGCGCAGCACGTCCAGGCACTGGACGTTGCCGGAACCTTCCCACGTCGAGTTCACCGGTGCCTCACGGTACAGGCGCGGCAGGATGCTTTCCTCGACATAACCGGCGCCGCCCATGCACTCGGCCGCTTCATTGATCATGGCCGGGGCGCGCTTGCAGATCCAGTACTTGCCCACCGCCGTCACCAGCCGGGCGAACTTGGCTTCCTGGGAGTCATCCAGGCGATCCAGCGCCTGCCCCATGCGCAGGCTCAAGGCCAGGGCGGCCTCGCTTTCCAGTGCCAGGTCGGCCAGCACGTTCTGCATCAGCGGCTGTTCGCTGAGAAACTTGCCACCCACCTGGCGGTGGGCACAGTGATGGCTGGCCTGAGTCAGTGCCTGACGCATCAAGGCACTGGAGCCGACCATGCAATCAAAACGGGTCATGGCGACCATTTCGATAATGGTCGGTACGCCACGCCCCTCTTCGCCGATCATCCACGCCAGCGCCCCACGGAACTCCACTTCACTGGACGCATTGGAGCAATTGCCCAGTTTGTTTTTCAGGCGCTGGATATAGAACTGATTACGTGTGTCATCCGGGCGATGACGGGGTAGCAGGAAGCAGGTCAGGCCCTTGTCGGTCTGGGCCAGGGTCAGGAAGGCGTCGCACATCGGTGCCGAGCAGAACCATTTATGGCCCACCAGTTCGTAGGCCTGGCCCGGCCCGGCGGCCCCGACCGGATACGCTTTGGTGGTGTTGGCCCGCACGTCGGTACCGCCCTGCTTCTCGGTCATCGCCATGCCGATGGTGACGCCGGCCTTGTGGGCCATGCCGACATTACGCGGGTCATACTCGCGGGCGAGGATTTTCGGCAGCCATTGCCGGGCAATGTCCGGCTGCAGACGCAAGGCCGGCACGCTGGCGAACGTCATGGTCAGCGGGCAGCCACTGCCGGCTTCGGCCTGGCTGTGCAGGTACGTCATGGAGGCCCGGGCAACATGGGCGCCGGCCTGTGGGTCGGTCCAGGGCAAGGACGTCAGGCCGTGCTCGACCGCAGCCCTCATCAGCTCATGGTAAGCCGGGTGAAACTCCACCAGGTCGATGCGATGGCCATACCGATCATGGCTGCAGAACTGCGGCTTGTTCTGGTTGGCCAGGAACCCCGCGGCCATCAACGGACCACCGGCCAAGGCACCATAGGCGTCGATTCGCGACTCGGCCCAACCCGCCCCGAAACGCCGCGACCACTCTTGCAGCGGCAGGTCGACCCGGTACAGGTTGACCCCGTCCAGGGAGGGTGGCTGATTGGTGACTTCGTGGGTTTCGGCGAATTGGTGCAGGTTCATGGCGGGCCTCCTTGGGTCAACGAAGACTTTCAGTTAAGCACCCTGCCACTCCCTGAAAAAGTGGCATATACGCCTAAATACCGGCGCTTTCACCTTGCTGCTGGCAAAGTAACCGACGATGGAGCACCGCCTGCAACTCCTCGAATTTAACCGGTTTGCCCAGGCATTCGGTCAGCCCCGCCTCGAAGTCCCGGCTGGTGGCGGCCACCGCAGCCAGCACCGCGACATTGGCATAGCCCGGCAGCGCGCGGACCTGCTCGCACATCGACTGCCCCGCCAGCGCGGGCACGGGACTGTCCAGCAGCACCGCATCAAACTGCTCACGACGCAAGCACTCCAGCGCGGCTGGGGCGCTGTCGACACTGCGCACCCGATAGCCGAGCTTGAGCAACATGCCGCGCACCACCAGTTGATTGATGCTGTCGTCGTCGACCAACAACACCCTGCAATCCTGGGGGTCGCGCACGCTCACCAGGTCCTGGCCGTGGCCGTGGCGCGCAGGCGCGGCGCTCGGCTGCACCGTCACCACCTCAAACTCGACATCCAGCTGAAAACGGCTGCCACGCCCGGGTTCGGAGCGGTGGGTTAGGCGCCCGCCGATCAACTCGACCAATTGCCGACAGATCGCCAGCCCCACTCCCAAGCCGCCGTACTCACGCGTCATGGAGCCGTCGAGCTGGAAAAAGCGCTGATACATGGTCGCCTCGCCCAGGTCGGTGAAGCCGATGCCGGTGTCGATTACCGCAAAGGACAACGCCTGGCGCCCGGCTCCAGCCGGCTTGCCGCTGACCCGCAACGCCAACCCGCCGACGTGGGTGAACTTGATGGAGTTGTCCAGCAGGCACTCCAGGCACTGCACCAGCTTGGCGCTGTCACCGTGCAGGCGATCCGGCAGGCCCTGGGCCACTTCGACCTTGAAATCCAGGGCCTTGCTCGCGGCATTGGCGGCGAACTGCTGGTGCAGGCCATCGACCACGGAGCGCAGGCTGAACGACTCGGGGTAAGCCTTGAGGCGCCCGGCCTGCAACTCGGTCAGGGTCAGGATACCGTTGACCATGCGCATCATGTCCCGCGCCGAACCGGCAGCCGTCTGCTGATACTGCTCCAGCTCCGGGTCGAGCTCGACGGTCTGCATCAACTCCAGCGAACCGATCACCCCATTCATCGGCGTGCGCAATTCGTGGGTCAGGGTCGCCAGGAACTCGTCCTTGAGCTGGTTACTGTGGGCCAGTTGCTGGTTCAACACTTCCAGCTTCTGCCCGGCGTCGAACAATGTCTGCGCCTGCTGCTCGCGCATGGTGTTGATGCGGTCAGCCAGGGCCAGGGACAGCAACGCGACCTCAATCGCCGAACCGATCTGGCTGGCATACATGGTCAGGAACACGTTAGGCAGGTAGCCCAACACCATCAGCGTATTGATGATGCCGCCGAGCAGGAACGCCGACCAGGCAATGATGAAATAGCGTGCCACCCGCAGGCCGCGCCACCAGGCGAAAATCCCCGCAGAGAAAATCACCACGGTAAAGATCAGCGCCAGTGCCGTGGCCAGGCGCAGTGCCAGGGCATAGCTGGTCATCAACGACAGGCCGACCACCACCGCGCTGCAAGCCACCAACGCCAATAGCACGCGATCGAGCCAGCGACTGTGGCTGGAGGTTTGCAGGAAACTGCGGGCGAACTGGCTGCCGAACAGCGCCGCGCAACCGATGAAAAACGGCGTTGCGGCGTTGGCCCACCAAGGGTTGTCCGGCCAGAAGTACTCCACCGCCGCCCCGTTCACCGAGAGCTGGTACAGGCCGAACGAGGCGATATAGAAGATGTAATAGAGGTAGCTGGTGTCGCGCACGCTGAGGTAGATGAACAGGTTGTAGACCAGCATCCCCAGCAGGACCCCGTAAATCAGCCCGAGGATATACAGGCGCACCGGCTGGTCTTCCAGATAAGCCGTACTCGACCACAGTGCCAGCGGCGCCTGGATCGAACCCTGGCTTTGCAGGCGCAGGTAGACGGTCTTCTGTTCATTGGCCACAAAGGGCAGGTCAAACAGGTAGTTGTTCTGGCGAATTTCCCGGGTGGCGAACGGCAAGGCGTCGCCGGTGCGCTGCTTGAGCTGATAATTCCCGGCGCCATCGGCCAGGTACAGGTCGACGTGATCCAGGGGCGGATACGCCAGTTCCAGCAGCCAGGTGCGCAGGACGTCGGGATTGCTCGGGCGATAATGCAGGTCGATCTTCAGCCAGAACGCCGAACGGGAGTAGCCGGCGTTCAGGGTGGCGTTGTGGTGGGGTCTGAAATGGCCGGCCGCCGCTTGTGCCTGGACGTCTTTGATGCTCGCAGTGCCGGCGACATCCTCGTACACCTGCATGATTCGACCCAGGGGGAGCTTTTGGGTGAACTCATCAAAATCCGCTGCGCTCGCCAACATGGGCAAACTCAACAGCAACATCAGCAAATAGCGCATAAAGCCCCAGCATGGCCTGTCCGGTGCGTCAGCAAGCCCCCCCATTTCCTTTTGAGCAGACGTCGAGCCGGTACAACCTGTTATTGGTTTGGATCCACTCTAGCATAGCCGCTGGTGGCGTTTGAACACCATTGAAATTTTTAGTTTGAAGGCTCTAGCACGGGCTTTTCAGCGGACACGCGCGGTCAATACCTGAAGATTCAGTCAGATTATGAGGATCATCCCAAACCGGCCGCCGCTGCTACCAGCCCACGCGGCTGGCAGCAAGTCCTGGCGCGCTGCCTGACGCACCGAAAAAACTTGTTTGGTGGTAAGCTCGCGCACCATGAATATCTACAGCTCTCGCCCCGTTGTCCTCTGTCTCTCCGGCCACGACCCAAGTGGTGGCGCCGGCTTGCAGGCAGATATCGAAGCCCTGCTGGCTCAGGGTTGTCATGCGGCCCCGGCCGTCACTGCCCTGACTGTGCAAGACACCGTCAATGTCAGTGATTTCCGCGTCCTCGATCGTGAGTGGGTACTGGCCCAGGCCAATGCCGTGCTCAACGACTCGCAGGTTGCGGCGGTCAAGCTGGGCATGCTCGGCTCACTGGAAATGGTCGACACCGTGGTCGAACTGCTCCAGGCGCACCCGCACCTGCCCGTGGTCTGCGACCCGGTACTGCGCGCCGGCGGTGGCGGACGCCTGGGCAAGGACGAAGTCGGCTACGCCATGCGCGAGCGCCTGCTGCCATTGGCGATCATCGCCACCCCCAACCTTCCTGAAGCCCGGATCCTGGCGGAACTGCCAGACGGCAGCGCCGACCAGTGCGCAGAAAAACTCCTGCCCTACGTCAAACACCTGCTGATTACCGGCGGGCATGGCGACGAACACCAAGTACACAATCGCCTCTACAGCCGCGACGGTCACCGCGAAACCTTTACCTGCCAGCGCCTGCCCGGCAGCTACCATGGATCCGGATGCACCCTGGCCAGCGCCCTGGCCGGTCGCCTGGCCCAGGGCGAACACCTCGCCAGCGCGGTGAAGTCAGCACTGGACTACACCTGGCGCACCCTGCGTGACGCCGAACAACTGGGCAAAGGCCAGTTTGTTCCGCGCCGCCTGCCGCTGGATTTTTGCTCGTAACGCCATGAGGCTTGCCCGATGAAATTACGTGGTCTGTACGCCATTACCGACAGTCAGTTACTGGCCGGCAAGTTCCTGCCCTATGTGCAAGCGGCACTGGAGGGTGGCGTGACCTTGCTGCAGTACCGCGACAAAAGCAGCGACGAGGCCCGCCGCTTGCGCGAAGCCGAAGCCCTGCGCGGCCTGTGCGAGCGCTACAAGACCCAGTTGATCATCAACGACGACGCCGAACTGGCCGCGCGCCTGGGCGTCGGCGTTCACCTGGGGCAAACCGATGGTCCACTGACCCCGGCCCGTGCACTACTGGGTCGCCAGGCGATCATCGGCTCGACCTGCCACGCGCAGATCGAACTGGCTGAACAAGCGGCCAAAGAAGGCGCCAGCTATGTCGCCTTCGGCCGTTTTTTCAACTCCAACACCAAACCCGGCGCACCGACCTGCAGCCTCGAACTGCTCGACCAGGCCCGCGCCCGGCTGCACCTGCCGATCTGTGCGATCGGTGGTATCACCCTGGACAACGCCGCCCCGCTGGTGGCCCATGGGGTCGACCTGCTGGCCGTGGTCCATGGTCTGTTCGGCGCCGACAGCACGAGCGAAGTGACCCGCCGCGCGCGCGCCTTCAACGCATTGTTCAATTCCTGAATTTTTGAGAGCCCTACCATGTCTCGTTCCGAAACCCTGTTTGCCAATGCCCAGAAACACATTCCCGGCGGCGTGAACTCCCCCGTGCGTGCATTCAAGAGCGTGGGTGGCACTCCGCTGTTCTTCAAGCACGCCGAAGGCGCGTACGTGACGGACGAAGACGACAAGCGTTATGTCGACTACGTCGGCTCGTGGGGCCCGATGATTCTCGGCCACAGCCACCCCGACGTGCTGGACGCGGTGCGCAAACAGCTGGAACACGGCCTGTCCTACGGCGCCCCAACGGCGATGGAAACCGAAATGGCCGACCTGGTCTGCTCGATCGTGCCGTCGATGGAAATGGTGCGCATGGTCAGCTCCGGCACCGAAGCCACCATGAGCGCGATTCGCCTGGCCCGTGGTTTCACCGGCCGTGACAGCATCATCAAGTTCGAAGGCTGCTACCACGGCCACTCCGACAGCCTGCTGGTCAAGGCCGGCTCGGGCCTGCTGACCCAAGGTGTACCGAGCTCTGCTGGGGTGCCCGCCGCCTTTGCCAAGCACACCCTGACCCTGCCGTTCAACGACATCGATGCCGTGGCCAAGATGCTCGGCGAAGTCGGCCAGGAAGTGGCGTGCATCATCGTCGAGCCGGTTGCGGGCAACATGAACTGCGTACCGCCGGCTCCCGGATTCCTCGAAGGCCTGCGCAGCCTGTGCGACCAGCACGGCGTGGTGCTGATTTTCGACGAAGTGATGACCGGCTTTCGCGTGGCATTGGGCGGCGCCCAGGCGTACTACGGCGTGACGCCAGACCTGAGCACCTTCGGCAAGATCATCGGCGGCGGCATGCCGGTGGGTTGCTTCGGCGGCAAGCGCGAAATCATGTCGCACATTGCCCCGCTGGGTCCGGTCTACCAGGCGGGCACCCTGTCGGGTAACCCGCTGGCCATGGCCGCCGGCCTGACCACCCTGCGCCTGATCAGCCGCCCAGGCTTCCACGCCGAACTCAGCGACTACACCAGCCGCCTGCTCGATGGCCTGCAACAGCGTGCCGATGCCGCGGGCATTCCATTCGTCACCACCCAGGCCGGTGGCATGTTCGGCCTGTACTTCAGTGGCGCCGACGACATCGTGACCTTTGACGACGTCATGGCCAGCGACGCCAACCTGTTCAAGCGGTTCTTCCACCTGATGCTCGAAGGCGGCGTGTACCTGGCGCCAAGCGCCTTCGAAGCAGGCTTCACCTCGATCGCCCACGGCGACGTCGAGTTGCAGTTGACCCTGGACGCGGCCGAGCGTGCATTTGCCGCACTGAAGTAAGCCAAAACCGCTGACGTCGACCTGGCTCGACGTCAGCTTTATCCTACATTGCTGTCTTTTTGCTGCTACGACTATCCAAGTTCCCGCTAAAAGCGGTAGATATAGTTCCCGCGCGGCAGAAAAACGAGTAAAGACTTTGTAAGGAAGGTCCTGCTTATTTCATAATGCGCGCTTATTGGATCCCTCGATGGGTCCGCGCGCCCTTCAGAGGTAAGTCGATTCCCATGAACCGCACCGGCCGCACCCTTGCATTGGGCTGCCTGTTGCTCCTTCAGCCGCTGCTCGCGCACGCACAAGCAGGCGGCAACTCGTTGTTGATCCCGGCAATGGGTCGTTGCACCCTCAATACCCAGCCTGAAGACCTGAAGGAGGCCCTTGAAGCCTGCCAGAAAGCGTCGGACGCCGGGGATGCGGAAGCGCAATACGAGTTGGGCGAGTTCTACTACGACGGTAAAAATGCACCGCGCGACCTCAATCAAGCCCTGAGCTACTTCGAAAAGGCCTCCCTGCAAGGCCACGCCCAGGCGCAATTCAAGCTCGGCACCATGTTCTTCCACGGCGAAGGCGTGCCCGCCAATAACGTCCAGGCGTACATCGTGCTGAAAATGGCGGCGGTCAACGGCGCCGAAGATGCGCTGGACACTGCCGACGAAGTCGCCGAGCACATGCAACGCGATGAACTGGAAGTCGCCACCCAGGTGCTGGGGCAGATTTTCCGCAAGTACCTGATGGAACTGCAAAGCGCCGATGGGCGTACGCCGTTCTCGCCGCTGCCGTAAGCCTGACGGCCCCCATCGCGAGCAGGCTCGCGATGAAGACGACTCGGTCTTGAGGCTTACTTCTCAGGCATCGGCATCGGGAACGGCATGACATTGCCGACCGCGCCACGGGCTTCGCTGATTTTTGGCGTGCCCAGGCGCTCGACCTCGTCGATGCGCACAATCGAATGCATCGGCACAAAGCTGCGCACCACGCCTTCGAACTGCGCCTTGAGCTTCTCTTCGCTCGGATCGACGACCACTTGCGTGCGCTCGCCAAAGACGAACTCTTCCACTTCCAGGAAGCCCCACAGATCGCTTTGATAGATCTGCTTGGCGTACATTTCGAACACCTGGCCCTGGTTGAGGAAAATCACCTTGTAGATTGGAGCTTCACGTTTGGTCATGGTGGGCGGGTAACACATCGAGGGATAAAAATGAGGGCGCGAACTATAGCATAGCCGCTGGACGCACGACGGTAGGAACCTGAGGACTTGTTCCCTATAATGCGCGGTTCTTTGAATCACGTGATGACCCCGTCCATGGCCAAGAAGCTTTACATCGAAACCCACGGTTGCCAGATGAACGAGTACGACAGCTCGCGCATGGTTGATCTGCTGGGTGAACACCAGGCCCTGGAAGTGACGGCCCGCGCCGAAGACGCGGACGTGATTCTGCTCAACACCTGCTCGATCCGCGAACGCGCCCAGGACCGGGTGTACTCCCAACTGGGCCGCTGGCGCGAGCTGAAATTGGCCAACCCGGAGATGGTGATCGCCGTCGGCGGCTGCGTGGCCAGCCAGGAAGGTGCCGCGATTCGCGACCGCGCACCTTATGTCGATGTGGTCTTCGGCCCGCAGACCCTGCACCGCCTGCCGGAAATGATCGACGCCGCGCGGATCACCAAACTGCCGCAGGTCGACGTCTCATTCCCGGAAATCGAAAAATTCGACCACCTGCCCGAGCCGCGCATCGATGGCCCGAGTGCCTATGTCTCGGTGATGGAAGGCTGCAGCAAGTACTGCACGTTCTGCGTGGTGCCCTATACCCGTGGCGAAGAAGTCAGCCGGCCGTTCGATGACGTGATCGCCGAGATCATTCACCTGGCCGAGAACGGCGTGCGGGAAGTGACCCTGCTGGGGCAGAACGTCAACGGTTACCGCGGCACCACCCACGATGGGCGCCTGGCAGACCTGGCCGAGCTGATCCGGGTGGTTGCCGCGGTCGACGGCATCGACCGCATCCGCTATACCACGTCCCACCCGCTGGAGTTCTCCGACAGCCTGATCCAGGCCCACGCCGACGTGCCGGAGCTGGTCAAGCACCTGCACTTGCCGGTGCAATCGGGTTCGGACCGGATCCTCTCGGCCATGAAGCGCAACCACACCGCGCTTGAGTACAAGTCCAAGCTGCGCAAATTGCGCGCCGCCGTGCCGGGCATCTGCATCAGCTCGGACTTCATCGTCGGTTTCCCGGGCGAAACCGAGAAAGACTTCGAACAGACCATGAAGCTGATCGAAGACGTCGGCTTCGATTTCTCCTACTCGTTCGTCTACAGCCAGCGTCCGGGCACCCCGGCCGCCGACCTCGCCGACGAGACGCCGGAAGAACTGAAAAAACAGCGCCTGAACGCCCTGCAACATCGGCTCAACCAGCAAGGCTTCGAAATCAGCCGACAAATGGTCGGCTCGATCCAGCGCATCCTGGTCACCGATTACTCGAAAAAAGACCCTGGCGAATTGCAGGGGCGCACCGAGAACAACCGCATCGTCAACTTCCGCTGCGACACGCCGACCCTGATCGGCCAGTTTGCCGACGTGCACATCGACGCCGCACAGCCGCACTCGCTGCGGGGCTCGCTGATCCAATAACGCCGCACTTCCCCTGTGGGAGCGAGCCTGCTCGCGATGGCGCCAGGTCAGACGACTCATACATTGAATGTCGGGTCGTCATCGCGAGCAGGCTCGCTCCCACAAGGGGCGGCGTTTTAGGCCGGGTTATTTAAGAGCTTTCGCACCCAGGCCTCTGGCGTTATCCTTGATTTCATCTTAATTGCCCAAGGGCGGCTGAAAACAACCTTGAACGCACCCATAGAACCGCATCGTTTTATCCTCGAGCCCTTTGAGGCTCACCGCTTCGCCAATCTGTGCGGGCAATTCGACGAGCATTTGCGCTTGATCGAACAGCGCCTGGCGATCGTGATCCGCAATCGCGGCAATCAGTTCGAACTGATCGGCGAGCTCAAGCACACCACCTCTGCGGAAAACCTGCTGCGCCGCCTCTACCGCGAAACCAAGGGTAGCGAGTTGTCGCCGGACATGGTTCACCTGTACCTGCAGGAATCTGCCGTCGAAGAGCTGGACAACCACGCCCCCGCCGAACCTGCCGTAGCCTTGCGCACCAAAAAAGGCATGATTCGCCCTCGCGGCTTGAATCAGCAGCGCTACGTGAAGGAAATCCTCGCTAACGATATCAACTTCGGGATCGGCCCGGCCGGTACCGGCAAGACCTACCTGGCTGTCGCCTGCGCGGTCGATGCCCTGGAGCGCGAGCAGATCCGCCGCATCCTGCTGGTACGCCCGGCGGTCGAGGCTGGCGAGAAACTCGGCTTCCTGCCGGGCGACCTGTCGCAGAAGATCGACCCTTACCTGCGCCCCCTGTACGACGCCCTGTATGAAATGCTCGGTTTCGAATACGTGGCCAAGCTGATCGAACGCCAGGTCATCGAGGTCGCGCCGCTGGCCTACATGCGTGGACGCACGCTGAACAACAGCTTCATCATCCTCGACGAAAGCCAGAACACCACCGTGGAACAGATGAAAATGTTCCTGACCCGGATCGGCTTTGGCTCCACGGCGGTCATCACCGGTGACATCACCCAGGTCGACCTGCCCAAGGGCACCAAGTCCGGGCTCAACCACGTGATTGAAGTGCTCGAGGACGTACCGGGTATCAGCTTTACCCACTTCAAGCCCAAAGACGTCGTGCGTCACCCGCTGGTGCAGCGCATAGTCGAAGCCTATGAACGCTTCGAGAATCGCGCTGCACCCGACGCCCCCAAGGACAACCGCCGCGATGCTTGAGCTTGACCTGCAGCTTGCCAGCAAGGGCAACGCCCCCAGCGAAGCCCAGTTCCGCCAATGGTGTGAGCTGGCCCTACGCCAGCGCACAGCCGACTCGGAAATGACCATTCGCCTGGTCGACGAAGCCGAAGGCCGCGAGCTCAATCACACCTGGCGTCAGAAAGATTACGCCACCAACGTCCTGTCGTTCCCGGCCGACGTGCCCGACGAGTTTCTCGACATCCCACTGCTGGGCGATCTGGTGATCTGCGTGGCCGTGGTCGAGCGTGAAGCCGCCGAGCAAGGCAAGGCGCTGGACGCCCATTGGGCCCACCTGGTGATTCACGGCTGCTTGCATCTGCTGGGTTACGACCATATAGATGACGAGGAAGCCGAGGAAATGGAAGCACTGGAACGAACGTTGCTTGCCGAACTGGGTCATCCGGACCCTTATGCGGACGACGAAACCGAACTATCCCCTACTGTTACAACAAAGGATTCAGAGTAATCGCTATGAGCGAAGATCGATCGAGCAACGGGCAGAAGTCATGGCTGGGTAAGCTCACCCAGGCTTTTGCCCACGAGCCGAAGAACCGTCAGGAGCTCCTGGAGCTGCTGCGCGATGCCCATCAGAACAAGTTGCTGGACAGCGAAGCGCTGGCCATCGTCGAAGGCGCCATCCAGGTGGCTGACCTGCAAGTGCGCGACATCATGGTGCCGCGCTCGCAGATGGTCAGCATCAAGGCGACCCAGACTCCCCGTGAGTTCCTGCCCGCCGTGGTCGACTCGGCTCACTCGCGCTATCCGGTGATCGGCGAAAGCCACGATGACGTGATGGGCGTGTTGCTGGCCAAGGACTTGCTGCCGTTGATCCTCAAGGAAAACGGCGACAGCTTCAACATCAAGGACCTGCTGCGCCCGGCCACTTTCGTGCCGGAGTCCAAGCGCCTGAACGTGTTGCTGCGTGAGTTCCGCGCCAACCATAACCACATGGCCATCGTCATCGACGAATACGGCGGAGTGGCGGGCCTGGTGACCATCGAGGACGTGCTGGAACAGATCGTCGGCGATATCGAGGACGAGCACGATGTCGAGGAAGACAGCTACATCAAGCCCCTGCCCAGCGGCGACTTCCTGATCAAGGCCCTGACGCCGATCGAGAACTTCAACGAGTTCTTCGACAGCGAATTCTCCGACGATGAGTTCGACACTGTGGGCGGGCTGGTGATGAGCGCGTTCGGGCATCTGCCAAAACGCAACGAAATCACGGAAATCGGCGCCTATCGCTTTCGCATCCTCAATGCCGACAGCCGTCGTATCCACTTGTTGCGCCTGACACCTATCGCCCGGTAACCCCTAAGGATCGAAATGCGCTGGATAACCCGCCCCGGCTGGCCCGGTAACCTGCTGGCCGTGGCGGCCGGTGCAATCACCACCCTGGCGCTGGCGCCGTTCGATATCTGGCCGCTGGCACTGCTGGCGGCCGGGTTGTTCTATGCCGGCCTGCGCCAACTTAGCCCGCGCCAGGCACTGGGGCGCGGCTGGTGCTTCGGTTTCGGCCTGTTCGGCGCCGGTACCAGCTGGATCTACTACAGCATTCACCACTTCGGCGGCGCCTCGATGCTGCTCGCCGGCTTCCTGATGCTGCTGTTCACCGCCGCAATCGCCTGGTTCTTCGCCCTGCCCGCCTGGGTCTGGGCACGCTGGCTGCGCCGCAACGAAGCGCCGCTGGCCGATGCCCTGGCCTTTGCCGCCTTGTGGGTGGCCCAGGAAGCGTTCCGTGGCTGGTTCCTGACCGGCTTCCCCTGGCTCTATTCCGGCTACAGTCAGCTCGACGGCCCGCTGTCGGGCCTGGCGCCGGTGGGTGGGATGTGGCTGGTGTCGTTCACCATCGCCCTGACTGCGGCGCTGCTGTGTAACGCACCTCGCCTGCTACGCAACCGCCGCCCAGGCTTTATCGCCGCCGGCGTGGTCCTGCTGTTCGGTCCATGGGCGGCGGGTATCGCCCTCAAGGACCACGCCTGGACCAGCCCGTCCGGCGAGCCGCTGAGCGTGGCGGCCATTCAAGGCAACGTCGAACAAAGCATGAAGTGGGACCCGGCGCAGCTCAACTCGCAGCTGGCGCTGTACCGCGACATGAGCCTGAGCTCCAAGCGCGTCGACCTGCTGATCTGGCCGGAAACCGCGGTGCCGGTACTCAAGGAGTCCGCAGAGGGCTATTTGAGCATGATGGGCACCTTTGCCGCCGAGCGGGATTCGGCGCTGATCACCGGCGTGCCGATCCGCCAGGTGGTGCACCAGGAAAAACGCTTCTACAACGGCATTACCGTGGTCGGCGAAGGCGACGGCACCTACCTCAAGCAAAAGCTGGTGCCGTTTGGTGAATACGTGCCCTTGCAGGACGTGCTGCGCGGCCTGATCGCCTTCTTCGACCTGCCGATGTCGGACTTTGCCCGTGGCCCGGCCGACCAGCCGATGCTGCAAGCCAAGGGCTACCAGATCGCCCCGTTCATCTGCTACGAAGTGGTCTACCCGGAGTTTGCCGCGAGCCTCTCGGCGCGCAGTGACCTGCTGCTGACCATCAGCAACGACACCTGGTTCGGCACCTCCATCGGCCCGCTGCAACACCTGCAGATGGCGCAGATGCGCGCGCTGGAAGCCGGGCGCTGGATGATTCGGGCGACCAACAATGGCGTCACCGGGCTGATCGATCCGTTTGGCAGGATCACCGTGCAGATTCCGCAGTTCGAGCGCGGCATCCTCTACGGCGAAGTGGTGCCAATGCACAACCTGACGCCGTACCTGCAATGGCGCTCGTGGCCGCTGATCGTCCTCTGCCTGCTGCTGTTTGGCTGGGCACTGCTGGCCAGCCGGATGGCCAAGACCGTCTAGAACACCCCCACCCCTTGTAGGCGCTGGCCTGTCAGCGAACGCCTGCCAAGGGGTGCATCGGGTTATCGGTAAAACAGCGTATACCCCGCCTGCCCCACCGCCTCATTCAACAACTGCCCGGAGCGCCAGATCGACTTGAAGGTCGGCAGCCAGCCGCCCAATGGCTCGGCGTTGGCGGTGTCGGTGCCCAAAAAGCCCACCGGGGCCGGCACCACGCTCAATCCCGCAGCTTCGAAGCTCCAGACACTGCGCGGCATGTGCCAGGCCTGGGTCACCACTACCACCCGTTTCAAACCCAACGGTTGCAGCAGTTCGGCGGTGAACTGGGCGTTTTCCCAGGTCGTGCGGCTGCGCCCTTCCTGCCAGCGCACCGTGACCCCGAAATCTTCCTGCAGCGAATCGGCCATCAGCTTGGCCTCGGTCGGCGGCGTGCCGTAATGCAGGCCGCCACTGGTCAGCACTGGCAAACCCGAAGCCTTGGCCAGGCGCGCCGCATAACGTTCACGCTCCAGCGCCACGCCCGTCGGCTGGTCGGCACCCCAGGCCGGATCGCCCCGCTCACGGCCTGCGCCCAGCACCACGATCACATCCGCGCGCTCGGCCAGGCTCGCCCATTCACTGCGCGCCAGCGCCGGTTCACGCTCTAGGGCCTTGGCGCCCCATTGCACCACCACCGGCAGGCTCATCAGCCAGAATCCACCGGCGCCCAGGACAAAACACAGGGCTGCCAGGCGCGGCCGGGAACGGCGAAACCACCAGGCAAGGACCAGCAGCAGCAAAAGAACGCCAGGGGGCATGAGCAGTTGTTTGACCAGATAACGAAAAGGCATCGAGCATCTCCAAAGATGCCCGAAGCCTAAGTGGGTTGAAGTAAAGCGACAACCAAGGTGACGGGGCTTTTCATCAAAAAACCATCACCGGTGACTTGATGTGCCCGTTCGGGGCGACTAACACCTACCTGATCACTTACTTGACCTGCAGGGACCGGACCTTTACCGCGTCGCTGCCAGGTGCCTTGTCTTTCAACCAGATGACTTTGGCCGAACGAGGGGCATCGTTGTGCTTCATTGCTGTTGCCAAGATTCCATGCGCCTCGCGTTCACTACGGTCCAGATAAGCTGTGATCAGATCGAACTCTGCGCGGCTCAACCCGCGAAGTTCCAGTTCCAGCGGACGCTCATCACGCAACCGCCCGGCGGTCTTTACCGCGTCCAGGGCCACCCCCAGACGATCTATCAGTTTTTCGTACAACTCGGGCTGCGTAACTTTTGTTTGCGACTCAACCATCCCTCACCTCATTGAAGATAAGACCTACTCCCCAACTAGAGCTTAGCTTCGTCGCACAAACCGGCCGTGCGCCGCGACCAACGGCCCCGACTGGGGGTAACGCTGCGCAATCAGGGTTTCCCTAGGCCGAGTACGGTCATGTATGCTACGGCGCTTCCTGTAACTCCACTTCCAGCTCGGCTGGGCATCGAAAACGCCTCATTTGGCGCAATCCGGGTCCAGCGTTGCATTGAAGAGGATTAGGCCACCCCTGATCAGTTAAAAAGTAGCCATGCACGAACAATATCAGCCCCGTGAAATAGAAGCCGCCGCCCAATCATTCTGGGACGAGCAGAAGTCCTTTGAAGTCAGTGAACAGCCAGGCAAGGAGACTTTCTATTGCCTATCGATGTTCCCTTACCCTAGCGGCAAGCTACACATGGGGCACGTGCGTAACTACACCATCGGCGACGTGATCTCCCGCTACCAGCGCATGCTCGGTAAAAACGTCCTGCAACCCATGGGTTGGGAC
>Ga0213827_1000225_pt1 | contig 57765 bp, 56 predicted proteins | sample MC6MC0898MG_FD_180669 | JGI IMG/M metagenome (GOLD analysis project Ga0213827, IMG submission 180669) | Enriched soil aggregate microbial communities from Iowa State University, Ames, United States - MC6-MC0898-MG | ecosystem: Environmental > Terrestrial > Soil > Unclassified | place: USA: Iowa...
GACAGGGCTTGGAGGGCGTTTGGATGCGACAAATGTCGTAACACCGCTTTTAGCTATTATTACAACGATCTCGTTAGAGCATACAGCCTTTTTAGGCGACACTTTCGCAAAGGTTGCCGCTGAAAAAGCTGGCATCATCAAGGAAGGCATACCAGTTGTTGTAGGTGTTCATAATGAGGAGGCATTGGCTGTCATTAAAGCTACTGCAGAGGAACGACATGCATCATGCTTTGTTTTAGGACAAGACTTCATGGTGACAAATAGTTGGCAGAGCACTGACTATCAGCACTTTACATATGAAAAGGCTCATGTCTTGATGAAGGATGTACCATTAAAAATGGCTGGTCAACATCAAATAAATAATGCAAGTTTGGCCATCACAGCCATGCTAACATTACGTGAACAGGGGGCAATTGCCATTGCAGATGATTCTATTTGTCAGGGTCTACAATGTGCGCAATGGGCAGGTCGCTTTGAGCAATGGCCGAATCAAATTGTGCTAGATGGTGCTCATAATTCAGAGGGGACAGCTGCTCTGATCCAAACACTAAAAAACGTCTATCCAAGAAACAATTATCACTTTATTTACGCGGCATTAGCAGATAAGGATCATGCCAACAGTATAGAACTAATGGATGCTGTTGCCACCTCGATCACTTTTACACAAATAGACCTACCGAATGCAATGCCTGCTGAAAGCTTAGCGAAGTTGTCGACTCATGCAAATAAAACGGTTCATACAGAATGGCTAAAAAGCCTTCAAACAGTATTACAAGAACGCCAAAAAGAGGATATTGTTGTCATTACAGGCTCATTATACTTTATAGCACAAGCTCGACAGTGGCTACAGGAGGAAGGACGATGATCCCAAACTTTGATCATTATAAAGAGAAATGGCAGGTTAAAAGTGAGGATATCATTAAACCAGGTCTTACAGCGATTGAAGAGGCTTTATCATATTTAGGTAATCCTGAGCAAACTTTGCGTGTTGTCCACTTAGCGGGCACAAATGGCAAAGGCTCTACGTTAACATTTCTAGAGGCAATTGCACAAGAACATGGCTTACGCGTGGGCAAATTTATGTCACCATGTATCGTTGATGTTCATGACCAAATTCAAATAGCTGGTCAACCTATAACAGAGGCTGAAATGGATCAAGTTTTCCAACAGATGCATGAGGCTGGGCTGAGTGGCAAACTAACCGATTTTGAATTGCTGACGGTGGTGGCATTTTTACATTTTGTCAATGGGCAGGTGGATATTGCGCTGATTGAAGCGGGAATGGGTGGTTTATTGGATAGTACAAATGTGGTAACACCTATTGTCTCTATTATCCCAAGTATTGCTTTAGAGCACACAAAGTTTTTAGGGGATACGCTTGAAAGCATTGCACACCATAAAGCAGGTATTATTAAACAACAACGTCCAGTTATTATTGGTGATTTGCCTGATGAGGCGAAGCGAGTTGTGGATGCAGTAGCCGTTCGAAAAAAAGCCACTCTATTTGCATTAGGTCAGCATTTTGCCATTAAGCAAACAACTGATGGAGAAAGCTATATGAATGACGTACAGCAGTTCCAAATTGCGAACCTGAATCGTTCTATGAAGGGGACACATCAGGGAAACAATCTGGCTCTCGCCATTACAGCATTTTTTGAAGTGGCGTCAGAATTAGACGTGTCTATTGATCAAACAGCTATTCGTCAAGCTGTGCAAAAGGCCTCTATTTTGGGACGCTTTGAAGAAATAATGCCTTTCGTTATATTGGATGGTGCGCATAATCCTGCAAGTGCTGAAAAATTAATAGAAACGATTCAGTGTGAATATCCAAATGAGCAGATAACATTTGTCGTTGGCATACTAGCAGATAAAGATGTTGAGCAGATTCTCGGAATTCTAGAGCAGGTGAGTGATGACTTTTACTTCGTCGATTTTGCTAATTCACGAGCAATGCCAGCCCATCAAATGGTCAAACTTTCTCATGCAACATCGAAAACAACCTTGCTTGACTATGCATCCTTTATACAGGCACAATCACATAGACAGCAGAGAACCATTGTAGCAGGCTCGTTATATTTATTAACAGAGGTTCGTCATAGATTAAAACAATGAAATAACTAGGGCTCTTGATAGTGAGTCCTAGTTTTTTTATGGCTGCAAATTTAGATTGCAATGAGTTCCGTATCAAAAAATAATAAATTCGCATTTACCCTTTGGAATGTACATATAATATCATATGATGTTGGCATAGATAGGTGGAAGGATGAGGTGATAGTTGAATGAAAATTGTAAGTCATGTGATGAAAAAACAAATATTTCGAGCAATGATTATTGGTGGATTTGTTGGTCTATTAGGTGTAGCAATTTTTCTGGGCGTTTTACAAGCCAGCACACAGTTACCTTTAAAGAAAAATGGTAGTGAAGTGGCAAATAATCAATCACAAACAGAAACGATTCCAACTGCCGGGGAGACAACCAATACATCTAATGCATCGATGTTTTATGCAAGCCAAGCTGGCGTGTATTCAAACTATGAGAGCGCAAGTTCATTTGTTGCTGAGTATCCTGCCTTAAAAGAGAGCGCGATCGTTCAAGTTGATGACAAGTTTTATGTGTGGACAAGCATGGTGACGGAGGAAAGTCAGCTAAAATTTTTACAGGACCCCGCAACCTTTAAAAAGGCATTTAGCGTCAGTGGTGAAAGCTGTAAAGAACCTACCTTGGCAGAACTACCAACTGCTTTAGCAGATAAAAATGCCGCAAAATTAAATTTTAAGGAAAATGGCAAGGACTCAACGCTACCTGAGGATTGGCAGTCCATTGGCGCAGCGGCCTCTACTATTTCCAACGATATCAACATCATTCGTCTGCATGTTTTTGCACATTACCAATCTAAAAATACGTGTCTTCAAGTGAAGTTTTAACAATAAATAATAATGAAATCTTCATTATCTTGTTTTTTTGAAAATTTTCAAATTGTGCATTCTTCTGTATCATAAGGATAAGGAGGAATGATCAGATAATGTTAAAAACAAATCATAAGCTTGTCCTTGCTTCTGCTTCCCCTAGGCGCAAGGAATTGCTTAACATGCTAGCACTCCCGTTTGAAGTCTTGACAAGTGAAGTGGAAGAAACAAGTGTACAAGCTCATACAATGCAGGATTATGTAAAAGGAGTAGCTTTATTGAAGACGCGTGATGTAGCCAAAAAAGCAGCTAATGCCACGATTATTGGTGCAGATACAATCGTTGTTTACAATCAAGAGCTACTACATAAACCTAAAACGCGTGAGGAAGCTATTTCTCACTTATTACGTTTGTCAAATAACAAACATAGTGTGATGACTGCGGTCGCTATAATCGAACCGAATGGAAAGGAAACGACCTTTGTGGAAGAGACTACAGTTGTTTTCCACCGTCTATCGCAGGAATTAATCGAAGCTTATGTAGATTCAGGAGATCCTTTTGATAAAGCGGGTGGTTATGGCATTCAAACGATTGGTACACTATTAGTTAAAAGAATTGAAGGAGATTATAACAATGTTGTAGGTTTACCACTTGCAACTTTGTTTTCGCAATTGGTGGATCTACAGATAGTCCAATTTGCGAAGGAGTGAATATTTTTGCTAGAAGACGCTTTACCAACTTTGATGATACGTGATGTCAATATAGAGGATCGTCCCCGTGAACGGCTATTACGACAAGGAGCTGAGAGTTTATCGAATCAAGAGCTACTCGCTATTTTATTGAGGACAGGCACAAAGGAAGAATCTGTGCTTGTTCTTGCAAATAGGGTGTTAAATGTTTTTGAACGACTCCATCATTTGAAGCATGCAACCATCGAAGAAATGATGGCTATTAAAGGAATAGGCGAGGTGAAAGCCATTCAATTAATGGCTGCTGTTGAACTTGGTAGAAGACTGGCTCAAAAACATAATGATGAGAAATTCACAATACGTTCTCCACAAGATGCAGCAACTTACTTAATGCCTGATATGACCTCGCTTAATCAGGAGCATTTTGTAGTGCTTTTTTTAAATATAAAAAATCAAATTATTCATAAGCAAACGATTTTCATTGGCAGTTTAAATGCATCCATCGTTCATCCTAGAGAAATATTTCGAGAAGCTGTCAAAAGGTCTGCCGCTTCTATTATATGTGCCCACAACCATCCAAGTGGGGTGCCAACACCGAGCACGGAGGACATTGAAGTAACAAAGCGAATTGTTGAAGCAGGCTATATTATAGGGATAGAGTTAATTGATCACGTCATCATCGGCGACCATCAATATATTAGTTTAAAGGAAAAAGGATATTTTTAACTCTGCATACAATATGCAGAGTTTTTTATGATGAATCCATTTTGTTGTATAGAAGATTCTATTACTATAAATGACCTTAATTATAACCAGTCATAAAATTTTTGTATTTTTTTGTGGTATATTGGCGAACCTTTTTTCTTACATAACGTTAATGTATTCATAGAAAAGCAATTATCTTCACAAAAATTGGTAGCCTGATACACATTGTCTTATGGGAATAAAAATTATATGCTAATCTATACGTACTATTTTTAGTTTAAGAGGGAATTAAAATAGTATCTTTTCTGTGAGTTGAAGTATGTGATACTACAAATTCTTGCGTTTTTCCGTTATAATGAACGGTATGAATTTTATCTTTATTCAGGGAGGACTCCCATCAAAATTGGTGGTGAGGTGAATGAGTGTGTAGTTTTTTCATAGGTGTAAACTACCAACTGACTGGAGATAAAAAAATTTGACAGGTGTTATGGACGTTGAAAGGAGTCAATTGTGTATTTACACAATTCAATTTCCTATACATTGTCGTCAAATATATTGGATGTCAACGAAAGTATGGCTTATATAGAAAGGGAGTACACAATTTGTTTGGACTAGGAAGCAAAGATGTCGGGATTGACCTCGGCACAGCGAATACATTAGTGTTTATTAAAGGAAAGGGAATCGTATTACGTGAACCTTCAGTTGTAGCAAAAAATACAAAAACAGGGGATATTGTTGCCGTTGGTAATGATGCGAAAAATATGATTGGTCGAACACCTGGCTCAATCGTAGCGATTCGTCCAATGAAAGATGGCGTTATTGCTGACTTCGATATTACAACAGCAATGATTGAGTATTATTTAAAAGAAGCATGTAAAAACTCTGGAGGCAACTGGAAAAAACCAAATGTTATGATTTGTGTACCTTATGGTATTACTTCAGTGGAGCAGCGTGCTGTTATTGATGCTGCACGACAAGCAGGTGCAAAAGAGGCGTTCACAATCGAAGAGCCATTTGCAGCAGCAATCGGTTCAAATCTTCCTGTATGGGATCCTACAGGGTCAATGGTTGTTGATATCGGTGGAGGTACAACAGAAGTTGCCGTTATTTCTTTAGGTGGTATTGTAACGAGTGAATCTGTACGTGTTGGTGGTGATGCAATGGATCAATCCATCATTTCGTATATCCGTAAAACGTATAATTTAACAATTGGTGAACGTACAGCGGAAGCCGTAAAAATGGAAATTGGTACGGCATTGGCAGAAGGACCAGAAGCACGAATGGATATTAGAGGACGTGACCTGTTAACAGGTTTACCGAAAACAATCGAAATTTCTTCACAGGAAATTTCTGAATCATTACGTGAAGCGGTTTCCTCTATTATTGACGGTGTTCGTAAAACATTAGAACAAACACCTCCAGAATTATCTGCTGATGTAATGGAGCGCGGTATTGTATTAACTGGTGGTGGGGCACTGCTAACAAACTTAGACAAAGTAATCAGCCAAGAGACAAATATGCCAGTATTCATTGCAGAAGATCCTTTAGACTGTGTAGCGATTGGTACAGGTAAGGCATTAGATCATATCGACTTAATTCGTCAACAACAAGTTAAAGGGTAAGGAGGTTTAGGCAATGCCACACTTTTTTTTCAATAAGAAAGTAATTTTGCTGCTCATAGGCATGGTTTTTCTTGTGGCATTGATTAGCTTCTCATTACGTGATCGGACGAATGCAACTTTACCAGAGCAAATTATTAAAGATACTGTCGGTTTCGCACAATCGCTTGTTGCGAAGCCGGCGAATTATATTAATGGTGTTTTTAATAGTATTGACTCCCTCTTAAACACGTACGAAGAAAATAAACGTTTAAAAGCACGCTTAGAAGATTTTGCAGTTGTACAAGCTGAGGCTACGGATTTAAAATCAGAGAATAACAAGCTTCGAGAGCTTTTGGATAAAACTGAGAGCTTAAAGGCATTTAATCCAATTCAAGCAACAGTGATTGCTAGAAATCCTGACCAGTGGGAAGAGAAAATTATTTTAGATAAAGGGTCTTCTCATGGAGTCAAAAAAAATATGGCAGTTATGACCGCGAAAGGGTTAGTGGGGAAAATTACCCTAGTTACACCTTTCACATCTGAGGTAGAGCTTTTAAATACAAATAATCCAAACTATCGTGTTTCCGCGATGGTGCTAGGAGAAAAAGAAGCATACGGTTTAATCGAGGGCTTTGATGAAGAACGTAATGAACTCATTATGAAGCGAATCGATTCTAGCATGAAGGTGAAAGAAGGCGAGCAAGTAGTTTCTTCAGGTCTTGGTGGTATTTTCCCTAAGGGAGTGCCGATAGGAGAAATTACGGAAGTTAGTACAGATGACTTTGGTTTAACGAAAATGGCGTATGTCAAACCATCTGCTGATTTTTCAATTTTAGAGCATGTTGTGATTGCCAAGCGAACATCCACAAGTATTGATGGATCAGATGGCAATGCAACGAATGAGGATTTATCGAATCCGCAAGAGGCAAGTGAAGAGGAGGCGGAGTGATGGTTCGATTTCTCATCCCCTCTGTAGCGGTTTTACTATTCCTGTTAGAACCAGAATTTGCTATGCTTTCCCCGATTGAAATTAAAGGGGAAGTCTATTTTCTGGTACCGCGTTTTTTAATCTTATACCTTATTTTTATATCCATCTATTACAGCCGTCAACGTGCGGTAATGTATGGACTTTTTTTTGGTGTCTTGTATGATGTGTTTTACATTGATATTATTGGATTATATTCAGTACTTTATCCACTTATATGTTTTTTGGCAGGGTCTATCGTGAAAGTTATACATCAGCACTTAGTTGTAACAACTACAATTTCAGTTGTACTAGTAGCGATTTTAGAATTTATTCTCTATCAATTCTTTTTCCTAATCGATTTTACAGCAATTCCTTTAGCGGATTTCTTACGTTCACGACTACTACCAACAATCATTGCGAATGCTTTATTTTTAATGATTCTTGGGTGGGCCTTCAAGTATCTAATTAATGCGCGTGTCTTACAGAGAGCACGTGAGGTTTCTTAACAAAGAACAACGTGAGGTGAGGCATTCATGAAAAAACAGTTAGTTAATATGAAGGGAACGAAGGACGGTTTTGTACTACGCCTAGACGACCAATGTGCGTATGGTGAACTAGTGGAAGAATTAAAGAATAAGGTTTTAGAGGGCGGTATCGATGGTAAAGTTGATGTACAATTATACTTAGGCTATCGATACTGTACTGAAGAACAATTAAATGAACTTATAAAAATTATAGAAGAAACAGAACAGCTTATTGTATCGAAGGTGCAAAGTGAAGTACTGACTGTCCACGAAAGCAACCAGAAGATGTTTGAAAGCCAACAAGATACATATATAGGAGTGGTCAGATCAGGACAAATTCTGCGTTCATCCGGGGATATTACCATCATAGGAAATGTCAATCCAAACGGTCGTGTTGAGGCTGGAGGTAATGTATATGTCCTAGGTAGACTTAAAGGGATTGCACATGCTGGTATGCAAGGCAATAAAGAAGCAATCATTGCAGCATCTCGATTTGAAGCCACGCATATCATGATTGCCGATCAAGTTCAGGTAATGTCAGATGAACATGTAAAAGCGATTAATCAAGTAGAAATGACTTGTGCATTTATTGGCTACGATGGACGCATTACGTACGATCAAATTCATGCCTTAAAAAATATTCGACCATTGTTAAATGTGTCTAAGGGAGGAAGCTAGTGTGGGAGAAGCGATCGTCATAACTTCAGGTAAAGGCGGTGTCGGTAAAACAACGACAACGGCTAACCTTGGGACTGCATTGGCTCTACAAGGTAAAAAAGTATGTTTAGTGGATACAGATATTGGCCTACGTAATTTAGATGTGATTTTAGGCCTTGAAAATCGTATTATTTATGACCTAGTCGATGTGGTGGAAGGACGCTGTAAAATTCATCAAGCATTGATTAAGGATAAACGCGTAGATGAGAAACTATTTTTATTACCTGCTGCTCAAACAACAGATAAAAATGCTGTTACCCCTGAGCAAATGAAGAGCTTAGTAGAGGAATTGAAAAGAGACTATGATTATGTATTAATCGATTGCCCAGCGGGAATTGAGCAAGGCTACCGTAACGCTGTTGCTGGTGCAGATCATGCGATTGTTGTCACAACACCTGAAATTTCTGCTGTTCGTGATGCAGATCGTATTATTGGTTTACTGGAGCAGGAAGAGATAACAGCACCTAAACTCATCATTAATCGTATTCGACAACATATGATGAAGAGCGGTGACACACTGGATGTCAATGAAATTACAACTCATTTATCTATTGATTTATTAGGCATTATTATAGACAGTGAAGGTGTCATTTCATCTTCTAATAAAGGTGAACCAATTGTAATGGACCCCTCAAATAAAGCGTCATTAGGCTATCGAAATATTGCCCGTCGTATTCTTGGTGAATCAGTGCCATTAATGGCTATACAAGATGAGCAAAGAGGGATGTTTTCAAAACTTAAAGCCCTTTTCTCAAAATAAATTAAAACCTTTTCGTGCAATTGTACGAGAAGGTTTTTTCTTGTGCATGTTTGGACATGCAATCACATATAGTGAGGAAAAAAGGATGAGGGCTTGTTTAAAAAATGGAAATGGTTTGTCACGATACTTCTTGTGGCGGCGATCATGCTTGTAATTCGTTTAGAGGACCAGGGTGTAGTGGATACACCTGTTCGGAAGCTTGTTACAACCTCTGCTGATTTAACGTATTTAAGTGAGCTCGGGCAAAGCTGGTTTGAAAAAGAAAAAGAGACCATCATGGTTTCTAGTGATGTAGGGCAAGCAGATCTTTTAACATTTGCGAATGCCCAAGTATTTAAAGAAGGCTATCTATTGCAGTATGATGTTGGCTTACCTATCTATGCTGGTCAAAATGGATTAGTCGTTTTTACTGGCCATACAAAGTACACAGGTAAGACCATGACCATCAGCTATGAAGATGGTACAACCGTTTCCTATGGTATGTTAGATAGTTTAGCTCAACTACCATACACATCTATTCAAGCAAATGATTTAATTGGCATGAAAGAAGCGGGTCAACTTTATGTGTCCATCGAAAAGGGAGATGCCCATTATGATTTAGAGCAAATTGTACAATGGCTTGAAACGACGGAGACAAATGAGGATTAAATTACATCTTCTGTGTATCCCTCTCGTATTTGTCATGATTTTTAGTGGCCAGTTAGCCTATTACGCGATCATTCTGTTTTCCTTACTGTGGCATGAGGCTGGTCACTTAGTTGCGGCAGTAATGTGTGGAGTGAAGGTGAAATCCTGCGTAATTACACCATACGGGGGAGAAATTCAATTTGAAAATCCAGCGGTTGTGCAAGCTTCGTCACTCCTATGGATTGCATTAGGAGGGCCAATCGCTACGATTATTGGGATTGGCCTCGCTTTTTTTATGCCTGATTTACTCGCTACTAAGCTTATAAATGTACAACTCGTGTTATTGGCTGTCAATATTGTACCCATCATACCGTTAGATGGTGGAAGGATATTGTTAGCCTGCCTATTTTTAAAATATCCAAGAGCTCACGTGATAGAGCTATATTATTGGTTATCATTCATCGTAGCTACTATACTATTACTTGTCACTTTCAAGTTCTTGCCACAATCTATTTTTTTAGCCATCATAAATTTATTCATTTGGTTGCAAGTGTTGAAAGAATGGCGTTATCGAAAATACCGAGTTGCTTTTGAAAAATATGTTATGAATAGATTGACTTGAAAAAATTCGTGTGGTAATATTTTAATGTTATTGTTTGTAGCACCCGTGCTACTACAACCGCTCTGTAAAGGTTTAAGTGTCTAGTAAGATCACCTTATGAAACAGGCGAGTCTGAGTCTAAGAGGAGGTGCAGTAAAATGTACGCAATTATTGAAACTGGTGGTAAACAAGTCAAAGTAGAAGCTGGTCAAGAAATCTATGTTGAAAAATTAGGCGTAGAAGCTGATGAGGTTGTAACTTTTGATAAAGTTTTATTCGTAGGTGGCGAAAACGTTAAAGTTGGCGCTCCATTCGTAGAAGGCGCTACTGTAACAGCTAAAGTTGTTAAAGAAGGCCGTGCGAAAAAAATCGTTGTTTTCAAATTGAAAGCTAAAAAGAACTACCGTCGTAAACAAGGTCACCGTCAACCTTACACAAAATTAGTTGTTGAAGCAATCAACGCTTAATTGTGAGGTATAGCGAATGATACAAGTTACGATTCATCACGATGAAAATAGACATGTGTCAGCATTCGAATTTTCAGGACATGCTGGTTATGATGAATCTGGTAAGGATTTAGTATGTGCAGGAGCATCAACTATAGCCATTGGTACAGTGAATGCTATTTATGCATTATTACAAATTCAGCCAGAAATCGAACAAGCTGCTGAAGGTGGAGGCTATCTCAAGGTAGATTTACCATCAGACATAGAGCCTGAAGTAGATGCAAAACTACAGTTAATTGTTCAAGTAATGACTGCCCAAGTGTATTCTATGGTGCAAAATTACGGACAATACATCCAAATCAACTACAACCAAGTAGGAGGTGGAACTCGATGAAATTATTATTAGCATTAGACCTTCAACTTTTTGCATCGAAAAAAGGGGTAGGTTCTACTAAAAACGGACGTGACTCTGAGTCTAAACGACTTGGTGCAAAACGTGCTGATGGCCAATTCGTAACAGGTGGTTCAATTCTTTACCGTCAACGCGGTACAAAAATTTACCCAGGTACAAACGTAGGTCGTGGTGGTGACGATACACTATTTGCTAAAGTTGACGGCGTTGTTAAATTTGAACGTTTAGGTCGCGATCGCAAACAAGTATCTGTTTATCCAACAACACAAGAAGCTTAATCTTTTATAAGATAACATAAAGCGGAGGACTGCATTTATTGCAGTCCTTTTTTTGGCTAAATTTCAAAAAAGCCGATTGGACGCAATGACACCAAGGTATAATTGATTAAAGAATTAAGGGAAAAATACAGCAAAACTTGTTATACTAGTAAGGATAACTTTATTGGAGTGAATGGGATGAACAATCAATCACTAACCATTAGTGAAGTATTACGTTTTGCAAATCATGATTATGTGAATCAACTGCAACTGATTCGCATGAATTTAGATTTAGGTAGAATCGAGGAATCGAAAAAACTTATTCAACATTATTCAGAACAATTACGAGTATTTTCTATCCTCAATCGACTACAATTACCACAAACAATTGAATGGCTTCAAACAGCAGGATGGCGTTACCCATCATTAGCTTGGAAGCTAAGCGGTGAGATAAAAAAGCCTGTGACCAATGATATTGATCAGGAAGTTGTAGATTATTTAAACAAAACAGTTATGCATGTTTATGATACATTAGATCCATTTACAGAGCAGATCCTAACGCTTGATGTACGTGTTGACGATCATACATTTGCCGTGACATTCACGCTAAATGGGTTATGGAGTGCTGATGCATTCACCGAAAAAGGTTTGAAACAATTCGACATTCAAACAATTGAGCAGACAACTACACGCTGGCAATATGTCTTGAGTGCAAATAGGGAGTGAACTAAATGTTTGTCGATCACGTAAAGATTTATGTTAAAGGTGGCGATGGCGGAGATGGTATGGTAGCCTTTCGCCGTGAAAAATATGTACCAAATGGTGGTCCAGCTGGTGGAGATGGTGGACACGGTGGTAACGTTGTATTTGAAGTAGAAGAGGGCTTACGAACATTAATGGATTTCCGCTATAAACGCCATTTTAAAGCACCTCGCGGCGAGCATGGGATGAGTAAAGGCATGCATGGTAAAAATGCGGAGGATTTAATTGTTAAAGTACCACCAGGCACAGTGGTTATGAATGAAGAAACAAATGCCGTTATTGCTGACTTAGTCGAGCATGGGCAAAGAGCAGTTATTGCGAAAGCAGGCAGAGGTGGACGAGGTAATTCTCGCTTTGCTACACCTGCCAACCCGGCGCCAGAACTTTCTGAAAAAGGTGAGCCAGGACAAGAATTAAATGTTATATTAGAGTTAAAAGTTTTAGCAGATGTAGGGTTAGTTGGTTTCCCAAGTGTTGGTAAATCAACACTTTTATCTGTTGTTTCCGCGGCTAAGCCAAAAATTGGTGCTTATCATTTCACAACAATTGTACCGAACTTAGGCATGATTGAAACGGATGACCATCGAAGCTTTGCGATGGCTGATTTACCAGGGCTTATAGAAGGAGCACATCAAGGAGTTGGATTAGGTCATCAATTTTTACGACATATCGAACGTACACGCGTTATCGTTCATGTCATTGATATGTCAGGGATGGAAGGCCGCGATCCATATGAAGATTATTTAACAATTAATGAAGAGCTAAAACAATATAATCTTCGTTTAACAGAGCGTCCACAAATTATCGTAGCCAATAAAATGGATATGCCAGATGCAGAAGAGAATTTAACAGCATTCCGTCAAAAGGTTGGAGAAGACGTTCAAATTTTCCCAATTTCTGCTGTTTCACGTCAAGGTTTAAAAGAGCTACTTTTTGCCATTGCCGATCTATTAGAAGTAACGCCTGAATTCCCACTATATGATGATCTAGAGGAGCAATCAGACGCAACCGTAATGTACAAGCATGAGGCAAAAGGTGAAGATTTCGAAATCACACGTGATGATGATGGTACATTTATTATTAGTGGTTATGCAATTGAGCGTTTATTTAAAATGACAGACTTTAGCCGTGAGGATGGTATACGTCGTTTTGCTCGTCAATTGCGTGCAATGGGTGTGGACGAGGCTCTGCGTGAGCGTGGAGCACAAGATGGCGATACAGTACGCCTACAAGAGTTTGAATTTGAATTTGTCGATTAAGACATGAGTTTTAGGGGGAAGCGTATGAAGAATGTTGCGAATCAGCGATATTATTTAGTTCGTGAGGATGTTTTAACGGATGCAATGCAAAAAACTTTGGAGGCGAAACACTTACTATCAAGTGGTTCAGTATCTTCCATTTGGGATGCGGTAAAGCAGGTGGATTTATCGCGAAGTGCGTTTTACAAATATCGTGATGCGGTTTTTCCTTTTCATTCAATTGTGCAGGAACGCATTTTAACAGTCTTTTTACAGCTTCAAGATAGAAAAGGAACACTTGCCAAGCTTTTAGAAACTGTGACAATTACACATTGTAATGTCTTAACGATTCATCAAACAATCCCTATTCAGGGACGTGCTAATGTTACATTGTCATTAGATGTAACAAGCATGACTTGTGATCTTGATGATCTTATCCAGCAATTAAAACGCTTAGATTTTGTGGAATCAGCGGAAGTGATTAGTTCTGGAGCATTATAAGCACAGAGAGTGTTCAATCCTTTAATTTTTGACAAAATGACAAACATCGTGTTGAATAACCCCAATGGGTAAAGATACGATAACAAAGCTCAAATAAGGAGCTGTCCCAAGCGTTTTTCATCACGAGGGACTGCTCCTTATTGTGCCATAAAGGAGGTATTTGCAATGACAAAGCAACAATGGGAAAATCGAATCGCCTATCTAGGACCAGAAGCATCATTTACATACTTAGCAACAAAGGCTACTTTTCCAAATGAGTGGCTTGTACCGTGTGCCACGATTCCAGAATGTATAGAGGCTGTTGCAGAGGGAAAGGTAGATTTAGCTGTCGTACCGCTAGAAAATGCTCTAGAGGGCTCTGTATCATTAACATTAGATTACTTATTCCATGAGGCAACACTTTATGTAACTGGAGAGTTATTGCTGAAAATTCAGCAGCATTTAATGGTCAATAAAGCGCAGAAGGATGATTGGCAGTCAATCGAAGGTGTTTATTCTCATCCGCATGCACTAGCTCAATGTCATAAATATTTATTTTATCGTTTTAGTCATGTACCATTACACCAAACAACTTCAACTGCAGCAGCAGCGAAATATGTATCAGAGAATCCACAAGAGTGTATAGCGGCAGTCGGAAATGCAGCAGCAGCTGAAAAATATGGTCTTGAAATAGTGGAGCAGAATATCCATGATTTTCATTTTAATCATACACGATTCTTTGTACTGTCTAAGCAAAATAAACGATTGCCACAAGAGCTATCAGATGGGCAAGCAAAAACAACATTTATGATTACCTTACCAACAGATCGTTCAGGTGCATTACATCAGGTGCTTTCTGTTTTTGCATGGCGTCAGCTAAATTTAAGTAAAATCGAATCACGTCCATTAAAAACTGGATTAGGTGATTATTTCTTTATGATTGATGTATTAGCAGATGAAAAGGAACCGATGATGCGTGGGGCAATGGAAGAATTAGCTGCGCTAGGTTGCAAAGTAAAGTCTCTGGGTACCTATTTTACTTATGTAACATCAGACGAATCATAGTAATGTGAAGGAGGAGGAGGAAAGAGATGGGTGGGATTATTTTATTCGATGGTGTCTGTAATTTTTGTGATAGCACTGTTCAATTTATCATCAAACATGATCAAGCTGGCTATTTTCAATTTGCATCGCTGCAAAGCGAGGCTGGTCAATCGCTTCTCACTCAATATCATATACCAAAGAATATAGATAGTGTAATTCTTATTGAACAAGGGAAAGTGTCTGTTGAATCTACCGCTGCGTTAAACATTTGCCGTAAATTTGATGGATTGTGGCCTTGTTTCTACGCCTTCATTCTTGTACCACCATTTATTCGCAATGCATTATATCGATTATTTGCAAAGCAACGCTATCGTTTGTTTGGAAAAAAAAGTGAATGCTTATTGCCTACGCCTGCTCAACGTCAAAGATTTCTTTCCTGATAGGGAAATACTCGCCTTTAAGGGAACAATACAATAGCTGCGGACGGAAGCCCGCGCTTAACGAGACAATACCAGCATTAAAAAACAGAAAGCACCGTTTGAAATCAATTTTTCAGACGGTGCTTTTACTATTCATTGATCTGACACTAAGTAGCCCTTTTTTTGTAAAGCTCGCTCAATTAATGTTAAAACTTCAACAGAGGGTGCTGTGATGACATGTAGATGGATGCCGCCAGTGAGAGCAGATAAATAGTTGGCCTGTGTGGCATTCACACGTTCGATAAATTGTTTCACCTCATGGCGGTTGGATACCATGATAGAGGCTGTCAGTTCACCATATATTGGATGTTCGACAATGACATTTTTGACGGTTCCGCCACAGTCTACAATCGTCATTAATTCATCTTCCGTCTGCTCTGATGTATGTAAGCAAGGGAATGTTCGTTCAACGGTTTGCTGTATTTGTTCTTGATGCATATAAAGATAACCTTGGCTTGTGGCAATAATAGGCTCATTTCTTGCCTTTAATAAAGTCATATCATTGACGATTACTTGTCTAGAAACATTGGCGAACTTTGCTAAGTCTGTCCCAGTTATAGGTGCTTTATTTTTTTTTAATTGCGCTAATAGTTGCAGTCGGCGTTCTTCGCCTAACATTTTTTTCATAAGAGATCACCCCTGCTCGTAATAAAGGAATCAGCGTTCCTTATGAATTAGTGTACCATGAAGCTTTTCTAACTTGCTGAAATTTTTGTATCCAAATGAAACATTGAACATATGATACGTAGAGAGGAAGGGAGGAAAAAATTGCGTATTCATATTGTTCAAAAGGGAGATACATTGTGGAAGATTGCGAAAGAGTACGGCATTTCGTTTGAAGATTTGAAGCGGCTCAATGTCCATCTTGCCAACCCAGATTATATTGTTCCAGGCATGGAAATTATATTGCCTGAAAAAATAAACAAAGAGCCGCATAGAGATTCACATAAAGAAATGCCGAAAAAGGAAACACAAGTGCATAAGGAGACACCAAAGGAAAGTCCTAAAAAAGAGGTACAGCGACCAATGCCACCACCACCGCCAATTGTACCGCCACCACCAGCTCCTATGCCAATGCCAGAACCACAAATGATACCGATACCAATACCGATGCCAATGCCAATGCAGATGCCACAACAGCCGATGTGGGTACCGCAGCCTGTGGAAATGAATTGGCACCAGCAATTGGTGATGCCACAAATGGAGCAAAATGTTACAACACCACCTGTACAAATACAGCCACCACCACCGCCAGCACCTACACCGCCACCACCGCCTGTAGCTAAACCAAAGCCAATGCCAATGCCACAACCAGCACCACATCCACCAATGCATATCATGCCACAAATGCCTGCCGTACCACATTGTTCAAGTTGCCATCAGCCAATCTATCATCAGATGTGGTGGCCGATGCCAATGCAGCCGCAGGTTGAGCATTATACGATGCCACAGCAGCCAATGTCCTATGACATGCCAGATCATAAAGTAGGTGGAATGGAAGACTTTTTAGAGTCCACATCACCATTCTTCCATACGCAAGATCACCAAAAGCCACAAATGGATATGATGCCCGATATGAATATGGGGCAATCCTGTGGTTGTGGCACACAACCAATGATGATGCCTGATATGAACATGGGTCAATCTTGTGGCTGTGGCACACAACCAATGATGATGCCAAATTGGCAAATGGACCCTTGTCATTGCCCGCCACCACCATGTCCGACACATTGTCCACCACCATGCCCATCAGCAGCAGGTCCTTGGATGTCTCCGCATTATTTCCCAGGCGGGATGACGCCTTATCGATGGTGAAAAAGCGTATATTGTAGAAGAAGTAAAGCCAAATATTTGGAAATATAAATATCGATCGAAAAATTATTTTGTCAAACGTGCAAAGCAAGTGGAAATTGCGGAGAAGGTAAGAACCATTCATCGCCAATTAGGACGTATGGAACCTTCTTTGATCCTACCATTAGTTCAGAGCGATGATGAGCAGTTAATTGTGCAAATGTGGCAAGAAGGAAGCCACGGTGCTAACTTTGCACATAAAAAAGATCGTAAGGAATCTCTTAGACTACTAATCGCTTTACATGACACACATAAAAAGATTGCTTGGCAGCGCGTGCCAGGTTTGCATACCTACTCACAGCTTTTAAAATGGCAAATGCGTCATATGCGTTTTAAAAGTAGAAGAAATGAGTTTCGAACATTTTTAACGAAAGAAGAAATTGATCAAATATTGCATTATAGTGATAAGTCATTACAATTGATTGCATTGGAAGATGCACCTGAAAAAGAGATTACGCTATTGCATGGGGATGTAGTTCATCATAATTTTTTATGGTGCTCCGATGGACAATTACGTTTAATTGATTTTGATTTAGCGCACCTTGGTGAAGCGGATGACGAGTATATTTTATGGTTACATCGTGTGTTACCTGCTGTAGATTATGATCTTGGAAAGATTTTTGCAGAGTTACCTGAGCTGAAACGACTGGATAAAAGAAAGCTTCATCGCTTGAAATACCCGAATGAGTTATTACGAGAATGGCTGTTTGCTATAGATTTACCACTAGAGCAACAGCTAGTATTTTTAGATTATTTAGTACCATTTACAAAACGAGCCCTCACCTACTGGCCAAAACTGTGGTACGATATTGATAGATTTGTCAAGAAATGACCGTCAATTGGCGGTCATTTTTGTCTGCGAACGGAGTTTAGACGCTACTTTTTGTCGAGCATTCGTTCGCTATATGCTATAATCGAAGACGATGATTGTGAGGGATTATAGATGTATGATTATTTAAAAGGACAAATTACTCGTATTACACCTGAATTTATTGTGCTGGAACAACAGGGGATTGGGTGGCAACTTAATACGCCCAATCCATTTGCTTTTCGAACATCTGCCCTTGAGCAACAGATATATGTTCATTTGCATGTGCGAGAGGATGCGCAAGTTTTATATGGCTTCCCTAACCTAGATCAGCGTGAGTTATTCCGTAAGCTTATTTTAGTGTCAGGAATAGGACCAAAGGGCGCTTTAGCGATTTTAGCTACAGGTAATCCACAACAGGTTATTAGCGCAATTGAGCGGGAGGACGAAGCGTTTTTAGTGAAGTTCCCTGGAGTTGGTAAAAAAACAGCACGTCAAATGATCCTCGACTTGAAGGGCAAACTTGGTTCATTATTAGATACACTTGAATTACCTAGTGCAGAAGATGAATTACCTTTGTTTGGTGTGCATGCCTATAAACATGAATTAGAAGAAGCCCTACTTGCCTTAATGGCTCTTGGCTATTCTGAAAAAGAGCTAGAAAAAATTAAACCACAGCTAGAGGATAACGATAAACTTGAAACAACAGATGCCTTTATGAAACAAGCATTGCAACTACTGCTAAAATTAAAATAAGGAAAGGAGGAAAGGTGCATGTCTGAACGTATGATGGCAAGTGAAGCAGGGAGCTATGATGAGCAGTTTGAGTTATCTTTACGTCCTCAAAAATTAGCACAGTATATTGGGCAACATAAAGTAAAGGAAAACTTACAAATATTCATTGAAGCGGCAAAGCTTCGCCAAGAAAGTTTAGATCATGTGTTGTTATATGGACCTCCAGGACTTGGTAAAACGACCTTAGCGGCTGTTATCGCAAATGAGATGAATGTTAACGTACGCATGACAAGTGGCCCTGCGATTGAGCGTCCAGGAGATTTGGCAGCTATTTTAAGTTCACTAGAGCCTGGGGACGTTTTATTTATTGATGAAATTCATCGACTGCCCCGTGCTATTGAAGAAGTATTATATCCAGCAATGGAAGACTTCTGCTTAGATATTGTGGTAGGAAAAGGTCCTGAAGCACGTTCTGTACGACTTGATTTACCTCCCTTTACCCTTGTAGGTGCAACAACAAGAGCGGGTGCTTTATCAGCTCCTCTAAGAGATCGCTTTGGTGTGTTGCTGCGCCTAGAATATTATGATGACCGATCGCTTGCTGAAATTGTTGTGAGAAGTGCACATTTATTTGAGGTAGAAATAGAGCAAGTAGCAGCAATGGAAATGGCGAGACGCTCACGTGGAACACCTCGAATTGCCAATCGTTTATTGAAACGAGTGAGAGATTATGCACAAGTGCTTGGAGATGGTATGATAACGGAGGGTCTTGCACAGCAAGCATTAGAGCTGTTACAAGTAGATCCTAGAGGGCTTGATCATATTGACCATAAACTTGTAACCAATATGATTGAGCGATTCCGAGGAGGCCCAGTAGGCTTAGATACTCTTGCTGCATCAATTGGTGAGGAACGGGTTACGATAGAAGATGTATACGAGCCTTATTTGATGCAAATTGGCCTTATTCAACGTACCCCGAGAGGAAGAGTAGCCACACATTTAGCCTACGAACATTTTGGATATGAGTATCCCCAACAAACATAAAGAAGGAAGTTATTTTCATGCGTGTAGAAGATTTTGATTTTGAATTACCAGAGGAGCTTATTGCCCAAACACCATTAGTTGATCGTACAGCAAGTCGATTAATGGTCGTGACACCGGGCTCAAATAAAGTGGAGCACCACCATTTTGCCCATGTATTAGACGAGCTACATGCTGGAGACTGTCTTGTACTAAATGATACAAGAGTTTTACCTGCTCGTTTAATGGGTGTAAAAGAAGAAACAGGTGCACATATAGAAGTATTGCTACTGAAGCAAATGGCTGGTACAGATGAGTGGGAAACACTTGTAAAACCAGCAAAGCGTGTAAAAGTAGGAACAGTCATCACATTTGGTGACGGTTTATTAACAGCTACATGTACAGGTGAGCTTGAACATGGCGGACGTACATTTGAATTTCAGTATAATGGTATTTTTTATGAAATATTAGAGCAACTTGGTGAAATGCCATTACCTCCCTATATTCGTGAAAAACTAGAGGATAAGGATCGTTATCAAACCGTTTATGCCAAAGAGCGTGGTTCTGCTGCAGCGCCTACAGCTGGGCTGCATTTTACAGAGGAGCTATTAGCTCAAGTGAAGGCTAAAGGCGTAGAGGTTGTCTTTATTACGCTACATGTCGGTCTTGGCACTTTCCGTCCCGTTAGTGTAGACTCGATTGAGAACCATGAAATGCATGCAGAATTCTATAGTGTTACAGAACAAGCAGCAGATACAATTAATCGCGTAAAGCGTAACGGTGGCAAGGTAATAGCTGTTGGGACAACCTCTACTCGTACATTAGAGACAATTGGTTCTAAATATGAGGGAGAAGTGCGAGCAGAACAAGGTTGGACGTCTATTTTCATCTATCCAGGCTACAATTTTACGGTGGTGGATGGGTTAATCACAAACTTCCATTTACCAAAATCAACACTAGTCATGCTTGTTAGTACGCTAGCTACTCGTGAGACCATTTTAAGTGCTTATCAGCAAGCTGTAGAAGAAAGATATCGCTTCTTTAGTTTTGGTGATGCAATGTTTATACGTCCCAAAAAATAATAGTGGATAAAATCGGAGTACTGTTTTTACTTCAGATAAGAAAGGATTATTTATTTTATGACACAACCAGCAATTCGATATGAACTACTTCATACATGTAAACAAACAGGAGCACGTCTTGGCATCGTCCATACACCACACGGCTCCTTTGAAACACCAGCATTTATGCCTGTTGGCACACAAGCAACGGTGAAGACCATGTCACCAGAAGAATTAAAAGAGATGAATGCCGGTATTATTCTGTCCAATACGTACCATTTATGGCTTCGTCCAGGTAATGATATTGTCAAAGAAGCAGGCGGACTTCATAAATTTATGAACTGGGATCGTCCAATTTTAACGGATTCAGGTGGTTTCCAAGTATTTTCACTTAGTCAATTCCGGAAAATTGAGGAGGAAGGAGTTCATTTCCGTAATCACCTCAATGGAGATAAATTATTTTTGAGCCCGGAAAAGGCAATGGAAATTCAAAATGATTTAGGCTCTGATATTATGATGGCCTTTGATGAATGTCCACCATATCCTGCGACACATGACTATATGCTGAAATCAGTTGATCGAACAACTCGTTGGGCAAAACGCTGTAAGGAAGCACATCAGCGTCCAGAGGAGCAAGGTTTATTTGGCATTATTCAAGGTGGAGAGTACGAAGATTTACGCCGCCGCTCAGCAGAAGCGTTAGTAGAACTAGATTTCCCAGGCTATGCAATTGGTGGATTATCCGTTGGAGAACCAAAAGATGTGATGAACCGCGTTTTAGAATTTACTACGCCAATGATGCCTGAAAATAAACCTCGTTATTTAATGGGTGTTGGCTCACCAGATTCTTTAATTGATGGGGCAATTCGTGGGATCGATATGTTTGACTGTGTACTGCCAACACGTATTGCACGTAATGGAACACTGATGACATCAGAAGGACGTCTAGTAGTGAAAAATGCAAAATATGCACGTGACTTTGGGCCGATTGATCCGAACTGTGACTGCTATACATGTAAAAATTATTCTCGTGCCTATGTTCGTCACCTTATTCGCACGGAAGAAACGTTCGGTATTCGTTTAACATCCTATCATAATCTACACTTCCTATTAAAATTGATGGAGCAAGTACGTGAGGCAATTCGTCAAGATCGCCTTGGTGATTTCCGTGAAGAGTTCTTTGAAAAATACGGCTTTAATGGGCCAGATGCAAAAAACTTTTAAACTAGACGAATAGGATCATTACATGCGCTAAATTAAAAAAGGACATTAGGCATCCCCTAATGTCCATAATCAATAGCAATAGTTTTGCAAATCATTCAAAACTTTGTAAAAAGTGAATATTTCTAGCAAAATATTGTCAATCATAGAAAAAATATTAGTAATTGAGAAAATTTTTGGGCTTGTCCATCGCTTTTTAATGGTGGAATAGTCTATACTAAAAAAGTGAGATTTGGAAAGGGGGCAAGATGCTATTATGGATCAATTATTAGGATTAGCACCAATATTATTAATGTTCGTTGCAATGTGGTTTATCTTAATCCGTCCAGCTAAAAAAAGACAGCAGGAAACACAAAATATGCAAAGTAGTTTGCAACGTGGAGATAAAGTCATTACAATTGGTGGTTTACACGGTGTTATTGATGCAATTGAAGACACAGCAGTGACATTAAAAATTGCTGACAATGTACGAGTGAAATTTGACCGTCAAGCAATTGGACGAATTGTCAATGACAATCAGTAACAAAGAAGAAAAGGCTTACAATAGGCGATAGCTATATTGTAAGTCTTTTTTATACAATATTAGAAGGCAGTGTTTAGATGTTTTTTGCAGTTGTAGTTTTTAATTTATGAATGAATGCCTCACCAGTATCATTGCCATTAATCGTTATTCGGCTTAACGTAAATAGGGAATCGCCTTTTTTCACATGTTTATTTTGTATGACAAAGGCCATCTTAAAGCCAGCTTCCTTGGCTAATTTGATGGTGGAGGGTGAGTAAATCCCATAAGGATAGCTTATTGCTATTGGTTCATATCCTAACTTTTCTTTGATTATTTTTCTTGAATGAATAAAATCATTTCTTACCCTTTCTTCATATTCAACCTGACTCTCTAGTTGCCCATTTACAATACTAGGACCAAATACTGCGCCATTTAGTTTACCATTTTTTGAAGGTAATTTATAATGTAAGTCCCAAGTATGACTCTGGATTGTAATATAATCCCTCATTTCCTTTAATTGATCCCAACTCATCTTTGCTGTTTCATTTGGATAGTAATTGTTTCCATTCATCTCTAGGATTCGGCTTGCAATCACAAAGATTTCTGCATGCATATCATATTTTTTCAATATCGGGTAAGCTTTTTCATAATTACTAAAATACCCATCGTCAAAAGTAATTAACACAGGCTTTTGAGGTAACGGCGCTTGGTCGTTTAAGTAATCATATAATTGCTGAGCAGAAATGGCCTGATAGCCTTCCATTTTAAGTAATTTCATTTGATTTTCGAAGCTTTTGGGTGAAATAACTGTAGTATTGTTTATATTGTCCTCTAAATGATGGTACATAAGAATAGGTATTTCCTGTTCTTGATACCCGTAAATAGGATAAGGTCTAATAAGAAAAAGGATATAAACAAAAACGAAAACGATTATTTTTTTTGTCATGTCCTCACCTTGTTTGCATGTTTATTGTGATAAGCATCTAAGCTCTATGTTAGTGTGTACGAACAAGTAGGGACTATTCCTTGAAAACTGTATAAAAAACAATAAGTAAGGTCACCTTGATAGTATGGGGGTGTTTATATGGAAGAATATTACCATATTATTTTTAGAACTTGCTTTTTGTATGTGTTTATCATCATCGTTTTCCGTTTAATGGGTAAACGAGAAGTAGGTGAATTATCAGTCATCGATTTGGTCGTATTTGTATTAATTGCAGAAGTAGCGGCCTTTGCGCTAGACGATTATAAAAATCCTCTCTTTAATGCCATACTACCTATCATTATTTTGCTCTTTATTCAAATATTAAGTGCCTTTTTGTCATTAAAGTTCAAAAAAATACGTGACCTAGTGGATGGTGACCCTGCTTTATTAGTAAAAGACGGTGTTATTTTAGAGAGTGAGATGAGAAAACACCGCTATAATTTAGATGATTTATGTCAGCAATTACGAGAAAACGGAATTGCATCTGTGACAGATGTAGCCTTTGCGTATTTAGAGCCTTCAGGCAATCTTTCTGTCTATAAAAAAGATGAAAAAGCCTTTGTGTATCCATTGATTATCGACGGTGATATCCAAGAGAGACATTTATTTACCATGCATAAAGATGTGGAATGGCTAATGGGTGAGCTAGCAAAAAATAATATTACTGACAGTGAAACAGTATTTTTTTGTATTTGGGAAGACAATAAGCTGCATATTCAATTAAAGGAATCCTAGACTTTCTTCGCCAATTTTTTAATGTAACGGAAATCTGTAATACGCAACTGATTGGTAAATAATAAAAAGGTAAATAGCAAAAATAATGTCACACCACTACTTAAAATAAATGGTAGTGATAGTATTGGAATAAGGAAATACTGGGCGACGCAAACAGCAATAAAACAACTATAAGGCACGACAAACATTCTAAAGCCAGCACGCAGGTTTTTACGTTGTCTAACTGTTGCTATATGCAAGAATGACGTTAGTAATACCCCAAAGCCAATAGCTACAACGGCTCCTTTTTCTTGGATACCTGGTTGAGAGGCAAGTACAAACATCACGAAAAGTTTACCTAGCCCACCATAGATGGAGTTCATCATGGCAGCTCTTGCCTCACCAATTGCCTGTAAGATGGAGTGTAGAGGACTTTGAATATAATAAAAATAAAAAATAGGTGCTAAAATTTTAACGTACCCACGATTTTCTTCTAAATGGAAAAGCTTCATCGCTAATTCATCTCCATGCACAAAGAAATACGTAGCAGCAAAGCACCCCACTAGCGAAGACAATCTAAGGGACACCGAAATTCGTTCCTGTAATAGCGGGGTGTGCTGACGAGCGACGGCATCACTAACAGCTGGAATGAGCACAATCGATAAGGCTGTTGATACAAACGCAGGAAATAACAGTAATGGCACCAAAACACCGGAGATGACACCATATAAAATAGTGGCAGCAGAAGCGGTTAAACCGGCCACAGTTAAAGCTTTTAAAAAGATAATCGGCTCTAAAAACCAAGTGAAAGAACCAAAAAGCTTACTGCCTGCAGAGGGAAGGGCAATACGTAACATTGGTGAGGCAGGATACCCTTCAATTTTAGTTTTTCGTGTCAGTAATTTCTTTTTGGAAACGATATAGTGTAGCCATAAATACAAGAATGCTACAACTTCGGCTAGCAGTGTTATGCCCATTGCCGCCGCAGCCGTGACAGCAGCATTATTGTAATTAGCCACATAGGGTAGCATTAAAGTAATGAAGCTAATACGTACAATTTGTTCGATCATTTGTGCCCATGCTGTCGGTGTAATCTTTGCAACACCTTGTAAATAGGCACGTAATAAGCCAGATCCAACTGATACTGGTACAGCAAAGAGTGCAATCCATAGTGTAAATGTTGTCTGTTCATTATGTAATAGAGTTGTTGAAATATATGGTATTGTTAGTGCAACGAGTGGCATAAAAATGATCATGCCAATGAATGACCAAAGAATGGCTGTACGCATGACACCAAAGATGTTCTCACGTTTATTTTTTGCTAGTAATTCAGCCACTATTTTAGCCACAGCGATAGGTAGTCCTAGTTGAATGAGTGAGATGAAGAAAATAAACGCTGGATAGACGGTCATATAAATACCGACAGCCTCTTCACCAGCAATCCGCATAAATTGCATTCTATAAAAGAAGCCAAAAAGTTTAGATAAAAAAATCACAAACATTAAAAATAATGTACCTCGTACAAAAGAACTCATGCCATCCGTCCCTTCTCAAGCCGCAAAAATTCATTTACACTATTTGTATGCAAGCATGTCTTACGTTACGACTTTGATTGGAGATGATTCAAAATGAGTATGCAATATGAGCAACTATTTGAAAAGATTCGTCCGGCAATTGATAGTAAGATAGCAGAGTTCCAGCATTATCAATATAATGCTATTACAGCCGAAGAACTCTGGCGCTACTGTATTGAAAAAAAATGGCGTAAAAAGAAAGTTGAGCAACTACGTTTACATGAAGTCATTTCTACCATTTTTTCGGTATCACCATCTGATATCGTCTCATTTAATCAAGTAGAGTTTTTACAAAGTAATAATTGGTTTGAAGAAGTCAATACAGACGAGTTACAATTACTGCTTGGTCCAGTCAGAACGTAATCAATGATGTGTCAAATTTTACAATAATTCTAAGAATCCTATACGTGTTGAATTGACACCAAGCGCAACCTGTTTCATAATAAGTGTGTTGCGCTTTTTTTATTTTGAATAAGTTCTTACTTACATAAGTCTTCATTGCTTTTATTGACATTTAGAAGGCTAGTACCTAATAATACTAAGATAAACTTGCGCGTTATGAACGATTGAAATAAGTAAAGCAACCTTTTTGAAGCACAGGTAACACGATTCTAGATGAAAAGGAGGATTAAACGTTTCAAAAGGTATTGCTAGTTACTTGTTTGGCGTGTAAGGACAGCCCTTACACCAATTCGAGGAGGATTTATTGATGAAACTAAAAAGTCGTATAGTTGCATTCCTACTGATTATCGTGCTATTGGCAGCAGGTATTAGTACGACTGTAAACGGCGTCTTAAAGGACATCAAGCTTGGTCTTGACTTACAGGGCGGGTTTGAAGTGCTTTACGAGGTAAATGAATTAAAAGAAGGACAAAAAATTACACCAGAAATTGTCACAGCAACATCCACTGCACTTGGTGAACGTGTAAATACGATGGGGGTTAGTGAACCGAGTATTCAGGTTGAGGACAAAAATCGTATTCGTGTGCAATTAGCTGGTGTTGAGGATCAGGAATCGGCACGTAAGTTATTGTCTACTTCTGCGAATTTAACATTCCGTGATGTTGATGATAATTTATTATTAGATGGAGACGATTTGAAAGCTAACGGTGCTAAAGGCTCTTTTGACCAACAAAATCGTCCGATTGTATCCTTAACTTTAAAAGATGCGAAAAAATTTGCTGATATAACAAGTAAAATTGCAGCAAAACCCGCAGGTCAAAATTTACTGGTTGTATGGTTAGACTTTGAAGAGGGTGTCGATTCCTATAAAGCGGAATCACAAAAAGCAAAGCCTCGCTATGCATCTGCAGCAACAGTTAGTCAAACATTAAATACAACAGATGTTATGATTAGCGGTAATTTCTCTGTTGAAGAAACAAAAAATTTAGCAGATATTTTAAATGCTGGGGCATTGCCTGTAAAGCTAGATGAAATTTATTCAACTTCTGTTGGTGCTCAATTTGGTGATGCAGCACTGAAAAGTACTATTTTTGCTGGTATTGTCGGCGTAATAGTTATTTTCTTATTTATGCTATTCTACTATCGTTTACCAGGCTTTATTTCCATCATTACACTGGTTGTGTTTACATTCCTAGTATTAGTGGTCTTTGACTGGATTAATGCGGTATTAACACTCCCAGGTATTGCGGCCATTGTTCTGGGTATAGGGATGGCAGTAGATGCCAATATTTTAGCGGCAGAACGTATACGTGAAGAGCTACGGGTGGGTTATTCCGCTAAACAAGCCTTCCAAATTGGTTCTAAACAATCTTTATCAGCCATTGTCGATGCGCAGTTGACAACTTTATTAGCTGCAGCAGTATTGTTCCAATGGGGAACAAGCTCTGTTAAAGGATTTGCTACAACATTAATTATTAGTATTTTATTGAGCTTCTTAACAGCAGTTTGGGGCTCACGTGTCCTATTAGGACTACTTGTAAACAGTGGCTATTTCAACAGTCCTGCATGGTTTGGTATTGCAAAATCTAAACAGCATAGTCTAGATGAAAATATTGGTACATTAGATTTATCAACGAAATTCGATCGATTTGACTTTGTTCACAACCGTAAGAAATTCTATACGTTCTCATTAGCCATTCTAGTGGCTGGTTTAGTGGTTCTTGGCATCTTCCGTCTTAACCTAGGTATCGATTTCTCAAGCGGTACTCGTGTACAAATTGAATCGGATCAAACATTAACAAAAGAAGAAGTGTCCAAATATCTAGATAGCATTGATTTTTCATCAGAAGATATCATACTCTCTGGTGAGAAAAGTAATACAGCAGTCATTCGCTATAAAGATGACCTTACACAAGCAGAAATTTTAGAATTTAAAAAAGAAGCTGGCGAAAAATATGGTCATGAACCAGCTGTAAGTACTGTATCGCCTACAGTTGGTAAGGAACTTGTAAAAAATGCGATTAAGGCTTTATCTCTTGCAGCAATAGGGATTATCATTTATGTAGCAGTTCGTTTTGAATGGCGCATGGGTATTGGTGCAATTGTTTCATTATTGCATGATGTATTCTTAATTGTTGCCGTCTTTAGCTTCATGCGTTTAGAAGTAGATATTACGTTTATTGCGGCTGTATTAACAATTGTTGGGTATTCCATCAATGATACGATTGTTACCTTTGACCGTATGCGGGAAAACTTAGATCGTTATGATACAATTAATGACCGTGAAGTATTGGCGAATATCGTGAATAAATCGCTACGCCAAACAATGGGTCGTTCGGTTAATACAGTATTAACTGTAATTATCGTTGTTGTAGCCCTATTAATTTTTGGTGCACCATCTATTCAAAACTTCTCTATCGCGTTATTGATTGGTTTGATTACAGGTATGTATTCTTCAATCTGTATCGCAGCTCAAATCTGGTATTCATTAAAAATTCGTGAAATGAAAAAATCAGATGGGAAGCTACGTAAAAAAGAGAAGAAACAATGGGGTACAGACGAGCCTACTGTATAATATAATGAGCAGAGAATGGAAAACATATGGTTTTCTATTCTCTGCTTTTTTCATGCAAAAAAAACTGCTGCCTTTTATAAAAAGCAGCAGATTTTTCATATAGTATTTACAATTTAAATTGCTGGATTAAGCCTTGTAGCTGTTGCGCATTTTCACTTAATTCTTCTGCGACAGTATTTACCTGCTGCATGGTCGCAACTTGCTCGTCAACAGATTCTGCAATCATATGAGAATTCGTTGCTGATTCGTTAGAAACATTGGCAATTTCCGTGACAGAAGCTGCAACCTGCTCTGCACTAGCAGAGATTTCTTCAGATGTGGCAGAAATTTCTTCAATTTGCTCTGTGAATGCTGCAACAGCAGAGGTGATGGAGTAGAAAGCATCTCCAGCCTCATGAATTTTGGCTACACCATCCTTTACAGAAGCTAAACCATTATTTACTGATGCTGCAACATTTTGTGTATCTGTTAGAATTTCTTTTGTAATAGCAACGATTTGATTGGCAGATTGATTCGATTCCTCAGCAAGTTTTCGTACCTCATCCGCTACGACTGCAAAGCCTTTCCCATGTTCTCCTGCTCTTGCTGCTTCAATAGCTGCATTTAGTGCCAGTAAATTTGTTTGTTCTGAAATTGCTGTAATCACTGTTGTAATTTGCCCAATTTCTTCTGATTGCTTACTTAGTTTTTGCGTTAATGTTGCAATATCAGAAGTTGCTAGTGCGATCATATTCATCTGTTCTTTTGCTGTTGCAATCGTTGCACCACCTGTATGGGCAAGCTGCGTCAGATTTTCTGCATTGTGATGAAGACTTTGAGTCGCCTCTGCAATGCGTTGGACACCTGATGCAGTTTCATCCATTGCCACAGCACTTTGCTGAGAGGCACTAGCAGAAGAAGTGATATGTGTTACATTATTTTGAATTCGTTGAGCAATATTATCGGAAGTTGCAGTTACTTCTTCAGTGCTAGCAGAAAGCTCTTCTGAAACAGCCGATAAATGGGATGCACTATCTTGAATGTTAGTCATTAAACCAGCTAGATTTTGTTTTAATGTATTGACTGCATTGGCAAGTGTACCGATCTCATCTTTTGATTGATGGTCAAGCTCAGCAATTGTTAAATCACCTTGTGCTAATGTATCTGCTGCTCCAATAACCTTGCGTAGGGGCAGGACAATGGAGGCTTTGACCATATGCATAAAATATAAACCAATAATAATACTTGCAAGGAGAAGGCTAATAGCAATGATAATAGCGCGTGAAACGGTTTGATTAACAGATTGGTCAACATTTTGAAGCTGTTCATCGTGATAAGCTAATAATTCAGTTGTTAACTTAAAAATGTCCTTATTGTATTTTGTAACATCATTATTGATGATTGAGAGTGCTAGATCCGTGTTGCCACTATTAAACGCTTGTAAAGCTTTCTGTGAATTTGACAGTAACTCTTTTTGCAATTCCGTGATTTGCTGCATAATATTTTTTGTATAATCTGATCGAACAATAGTAGAAAGTTCATGAACTGTTTCAGGTAACAGCTTTTCATAGCGATCTAAATTGGCCTTAGCAGTTTCGTCCTTCTTATTTAAAATATAGGAGCGTAAAAATAAACCTTGAGAAGCAAGTTGTTGTTGGATTTTATCTGTTAATTGGATTTGCACCATCCGATGATTCAATACTTCTTCTAAATCATTCTGAGTTGTTTTAAATTGAATAAATGATACGATGCTTGAGATAAAAAGTAAACATGTTAAGGAAATGAATCCTATATTTAATTTTTTGCGAACGGACATAAACTTCCTACTTTCTTTTATTATATGGAAAAAATTGATGTTCTGAAATTACTATAACTTGATATATTTACATGGTCAATAGTCAAGGAATTTTCAATCATAGGAAATCTTATTCTCCAATAAGTTTTTATAGAAGGATAATATACCTACTTTTGATTCCTCTGATAAAATAGGAATTTCAACTTTTTTCGTCAGAATTGATTGACAATAGTATTGGATTGGCATAGAATTAAGGCTAACTTTTTGTTCGGTCAAGGTAGAAGATCTCGGGAGCGAGGTCAGCCACAGAACAGATGAGCTGAGTTTAGATGAGAATAGCTGAGAAATTGTTGAATAAGAGTAGTAGCCTAAGTGTGTAATAAAGAGAGTCAGTGGCTGGTGTAAACTGATTTACAGCTTATGTGAATGGACTTATGAGAGTCGCTTATAAAAAAGCGAACGTGATTCCCCACGTTATAGGGGTGCTTTCAAGGTATGGTTTACCATTGCCATGATGTAAAGCACAAAAGTGAGAGCATATGCTCTAATATGAGGTGGCAACGCGGTCATAATCGTCCTCTGCAATTAGGAATAATCCTTTTTGCAGAGGGCTTTTTTATTTTCATCCAGCATTCGTCTAGACATTAGCTAAAGGAATCTTTGAAAAAGGAGCAAAATAGCTATGCAAATAACGAGTTCAAGAACAAAAATGAAAACGATCAATGGCGATTCTTTAACACCTATTTTGATTTTTAGGCGTTTACAGGGAAAACATAAATTTTTATTGGAAAGTTCTGCCCAACACGAAGGAGCTGGAAGATTTTCCTTCATTGGTGCTAATCCACGAAAAACATATAAAGGTGTGGGCCAAGAAATCCAAGAGGTTTCCTATAAAACAGGAAAAACATACGTGCATCAAGGGGAACTTTTTGTTCTTCTTAAACGCCTCATGCCACGTATTTCCAATACGACGCAATTTCCATTTTCAGGTGGTGCCGTTGGATATATAGGCTTTGGCGGTACAACGATGTTCGTAGATAAAAAAATAGAACTGCCTGATGCTTATTTTCATGTCTATGAAACGATTATTGTCTTCGATCATCAAACAGATGAAGTGACATTGATTCATACAAATATAGATGCAGAAAAGCAGGAACCTGATTTGGAAGAATTGGCTCAACAAATAGTAAACGGGCATATCAGTGACGAAGCATCTTATCGTTATCAACCGCTTGATACTACAACAAACGAATCATTTGCAACGGTTTTACAGACAATGCAAGCCAACTTACATGATGACATAACAAGGGTAGTTTTGCCGAACCGCAATGTAGCCAATTTTCAAGGTGATACGTTGGCTTTGTATCGACAGCTACGTAAAAAAAAGCCTGCAGCCTATATGTATTATATTGAATTTGAGGATCATGTTGTGTTAGGTACTTCTCCTGAAAGTCTAATCCGAGTAAAAGGTGAAAGCGTTATTGCGACTCCTACAGAGGGAACATATCCGCGAGGGGAAACAAAAAATGAAGAACTAGAAAATGAACGTAAATTATACAACCATGAAAGCATTAGGCAATCACATGCACTTCTTGTTAGGGCTATTCAGCAAGAATTACAGTCGGTTTGTTTCCGAGATTCTGTTCAGGTCATGGAGGCTATGCGTATCCAGCGGTCCAAAAAGGCACTGCACATGACGACTAGGGTGGAAGGAAAGCTTTTACCAATGCTTCATGCCCTGGATGTTTTAGCAGCAACCATATCCCCACTTTCAGCAACGGAGCATCCGTATGCAGCTGGTTATTTTGGTGCTCTCGGCTTTATTGGATTTAATGGTCTTTTGGATTTTGCCTTAACAGGTCAATCTATTGTAGTTAAACAGGATACCATGCATTTGCAAGCAACAATAACTGTTACCAAATATACAAATGTGCAAAACGTTTTACATCAAGTGCAAGAGGAAGAACAGGCATTTTTACAGTTACTGGTGAACAATGGGGGGCAAAACTAATGGAACGATTACAAGGGAAAGTACTGCAGGGAACACATCTCATGTACGAAGAAATGCTACAGGCAGCGCAATGGTTATTTCAGGATGATACTCCTAAAGAAGAAATAGCAAGCTTTTTAACAGCTTTAGCTGCGAAGGGAGAAACTGCACATGAAGTAGCCGCATTAGCAACTATTATGCGATCTTTTGCTCTTGATATAGCCGTAAAAGAAGGTAGCTATATGGATAATTGCGGTACAGGTGGAGACGGTCTTCATACTTTTAATATCAGTACAGCTTCTGCTTTCGTGTTAGCTGGGGCAGGTGTCAAAATTGCCAAGCATGGGAACCGTAAAATCTCTTCCTCCTCTGGTAGCTCAGATGTGCTAGAGGCACTAGGTATTCATACAGCTATTTCCATCCCACAAACAGCCCATTTGCTAGAGCGAGAGGGAATCGCTTTTATTTATGCACCGAATGTTCATCCGAAATTAAAGAGAATTGGTGAAGTTCGCCGTTCATTAGGAAAACCGACAATCTTTAATCTTGTTGGTCCTTTAACAAATCCGGTCCCATTATCCACACAATTTACAGGCATTAATCGACCGAATTTTGTCATGGAATATGCCTCAGTCTTACAAATGCTTGGACGTGAGCGGGCCATTGTCGTCTCAGGACCACAAGGCTTAGACGAGGCTTCATTAGCAGGTCAAAATACATTGGTTTTAGTAGATAAAGGAGATCTAATTCCCTTTTCCCTAACCGCAGAAGATGTCGGTCTTCAAATGGCCCCTTTAGAGGCCATCCGTGGTGGCAATGCAGATGAAAATGCGGTGATTATGCAAAAAATATTGGCTGGCGAACGGAGTCCTTATTTAGATACAGTAGTATTAAATGCTGGCATCGGCTTATTTGGCTATGGTCAAGCGGAAACCATCAAAGAGGGTGTAGCTATGGCAAAGGAAAGTATTTTTAGCGGTAGAGCACAACAAAAATTAGAGGCGGTTGTAACATATAGCATGCGAATTAAAGAAGTGGAGGTAGGGTAATGAATATACTCAATAAAATATTACTGCAAAAAAAGATTGAGGTAGGTGCATTATTAGAGCAGCCAGATCCTTTAGCAAACTTTACAGAAACGCCACGTCGCTCGTTCATTGAATCATTGTGTCAAGCTCATACACTGCAAGTCATCGCGGAAATGAAGCGTGCTTCCCCTTCAAAAGGGTTAATAGCTGGCGGAGCAGACCCAGTTGCTCAAGCAAAAGTCTATGCACTAGCAGGAGCAGCAGCTATTTCGGTCTTAACAGACAAGGAATTTTTTAAAGGCTCCTTTGAAGATTTAGCAGCAGTTGCTGCTGCTGTAGATACCCCACTTCTTTGTAAGGATTTTATGATTGATCGAGTGCAGATTCGATTTGCCAAGGCGGCAGGTGCATCCATTATTTTATTAATTGTAGCAGCCTTAACAGACGATGCCTTACGTGATTTATATAGCTATGCAACGGGCTTAGGCCTAGAGGTTTTAGTGGAAGTACACGATTGTGAAGAGCTTGAACGCGCTCTTGCGGTAGATGCAAAGTTAATTGGCGTTAATAATCGTGATTTACGTACCTTTGAAGTAAGCCTAGAGCGCACCAGAGAAATTGCTAATGTGTTTCCATTTGATGAGAATCGAGTATTAATTAGTGAGAGTGGCATATGGACGCAGGACGATGCGAAGCTAGTAGCCTCGATGGGGGCTAGTGGTGTCCTAGTAGGTGAAGCTTTAATGAGGAGTGGAGATGCGGGGCAAGCACTACGAGATTTGCAAGTAAGTAAAGAGGGGGCATCGGTATGACAAAGGTCAAAATTTGTGGTCTACAGGAGCAAGAACATGTCAAAACAGCTGTTCATGCTGGTGCAGATGCTATAGGGTTTGTTTTTGCACCGAGTAAACGTCGTGTATCCATTGAGCAAGCCCAACAGTTAGCGAAGCATGTACCACAAGACGTTTTAAAAATAGGTGTCTTTGTGAATCCAACGCCAGCCGAATTAAAGGAAGCAGTAGAGCGAGTGCCCTTAGATTATGTGCAATATCATGGGGAGGAAACGCCAGCATTTATTCAGGAGCAAGGTTATCCCGCCATAAAGGCATTATCGATACGAGAAAAAGAGGATGTTCAAGCGGCTGCCAACTATCAGGTAGATTATTATTTATTTGACGCGCCTGGTACAGAGTTTAAAGGCGGGAGTGGTCACACTTTTGATTGGACACTCCTTGAGCAAGTAGGGATTCCCAAAGAAAAATTACTATTAGCGGGTGGTCTCAATGTAGACAATATTGAAGCGGCCATTACGGATGTAGGGCCTTTTATGGTGGATGTTTCAAGTGGTGTAGAAACAAATGGAAGCAAGGATTCTACCAAAATACAAGCTTTTTTACAGGCAGTAAAGAGGGGGAGCAGATGATGGGAATATCAATAGCAAATAGGGTACCGACAAAAGAAGGGCGTTTTGGACAATTTGGTGGTCGGTTTGTGCCCGAAACATTAATGACAGCCTTGCTTGAATTAGAAGCTGCTTATGAGCAAGCATTACTAGACCCTGCATTTACAGAGGAGCTGTCCTATTATTTAGAAGACTATGTTGGCCGCGAAACACCGCTCTATTACGCAGAAAATTTAACGAAGGCGCTAGATGGAGCAAAGGTTTATTTAAAGCGTGAAGATTTAAACCATACAGGTGCACATAAAATTAATAATGCGATTGGGCAAGCACTTCTAGCCAAACGCATGGGTAAAAAGAAAATCGTTGCTGAAACAGGAGCTGGTCAGCATGGTGTGGCAACAGCTACTGCATGTGCATTATTAAATCTAGAATGTGTTGTTTTTATGGGAGCAGAAGATATAAAACGTCAGCAGTTAAATGTCTTTCGTATGGAGTTGCTTGGCACAAAGGTTCAATCGGTGGAAAGTGGTTCTAAAACATTAAAGGATGCTGTGAACGCTGCCCTACGTTACTGGGTGACAAATGTTGAGGATACACATTATATTTTAGGCTCTGCCTTAGGTCCTCACCCATTCCCAAAAATTGTTCGGGACTTTCAGCGTGTCATTGGAGTAGAAACAAGAAGGCAAATCGTGCAAAAAGAGGGGCGTTTACCTGATGCAGTTGTTGCCTGTATTGGAGGTGGCAGTAATGCAATCGGTATGTTTCACCCATTCGTTGATGATGAATCAGTTGCCTTATACGGTGTTGAAGCAGCAGGAAGTGGTCTTGAAACTGGGAAGCATGCTGCTGCCATCGCAGGTGGAAAATTAGGTGTATTACATGGCGCCTACATGTATTTATTACAGGATGAAAACGGCTTTGTCCAAGAAGCACATTCTATTTCAGCTGGGTTAGATTATCCAGGGAAAGGACCAGAGCATTGTTATTTACATGATATTGGTCGAGCTCAATTTGACTCCATCACAGATGCTGAAGCACTGGAGGCACTACAATTATTAAGCCGAACAGAAGGGATACTGCCTGCACTTGAAAGTTCTCATGCCATTGCTTATACGGCAAAACTTGCAAAGACCATGGCAAAAGATCAGATCATTGTTGTGTGCTTATCTGGTCGAGGAGATAAAGATGTTCACACAGTTCGAGCAGCACTAGGGGGGATGTAAAATGACAACTTTACAGCAAGCGATCGATCAGGCAAAAGCTGAAGGTCATAAAGCTTTTATACCTTATATCATGGCAGGTGACGGAGGGCTAGAGACCATTAAGCCAACTATTTTAAAACTGCAGCAATTAGAGGTAACAGCTATTGAAGTAGGGATTCCTTTTACAGATCCTGTTGCCGATGGTCCAACAATCGAACGAGCAGGAGAACGTGCACTCAAAGCTGGTGTGACATTAAGAAACGTGTTGCAAACACTCGCGTCATTTAGAGATGAAATAACAGTGCCTCTCGTAGTCATGACTTATTTCAATCCAGTATTAGCATATGGCTTAAAGTCTTTTGCGCAAGCCTGTGTAGCTGGAGGAGTTAAGGGATTAATTGTACCAGATGTCCCATTGGAAGAGAGCGAGTTGTTACGTGATGCATTAAATCCATATGGCATTGATGTGGTACAGCTTATCTCATTGACAAGCCCTCCAGAGCGTATAGCACGCATCGCAGCAGCTAGTCAGGGTTTTGTTTATGCAGTGACCGTTAATGGGATCACAGGAGCAAGATCGCGTTTTGCCGATAATTTAGAACAGCATTTTGCAAGCTTACGTCAAGCAAGTCCAATCCCTGTGCTTGCAGGCTTTGGTATTTCAACACCTGAGCAAGTGAAAAAGATGGGGGCTTTGGGAGATGGTGTAATTGTCGGTAGTGCCATTGTGACGGCATTGCATCAAGGAGATTTGGCAACGGTGGAAGCATTAGTAGCTGCCTCGAAAGGTATGTTAGAAAAGTCTACTCTTTAGAAGAGTAGGCTTTTTTTGATGATGAAATAAATGGGAAAGTGACGAATAGAAATTAAAAATCGATGGATAAAACTATCAATCTAACGGATAGTGCGCAACCTATAGAAATTCGGTATAATAGCTTTCGTAAGGAAGTGAGCAGATGATTCTATCGAAAAAAAGATGGCAGGTGGAGCGTCCTGACGCAACACTTGTACAAGCATTACAAAATGACTTACAACTTTCTGCGATTGCAGCAAAAATTTTAGCAGCACGAGGCTGCGAAACAACGGCTGAGGCAGAAAGCTTATTAAATATGACTGAGGCAAATATCCATGACCCATTTCTTATGCATGGTATGGCTGAAGCGGTAGCACGAATTGAACAAGCACTAGAAAATGGTGAGAAAATTTTAGTGTATGGTGATTATGATGCAGATGGTGTGACAAGCACAACCGTTATGTTACATGTTTTACTAGATCTTGGAGCAGACGTCTCCTTTAAAATTCCGAATCGTTTTATCCATGGCTATGGTCCGCATGAAGCCCTATTTCGGGAGGCCTATGAAGATGGTGTACAGTTAATCATTACAGTGGATAATGGTATATCTGGTATTGAGCCTATTCGAGTAGCAAAGGAGCTTGGTATGGATGTCATTGTGACAGATCACCATGAGCCAGGTGAGGAGCTACCACCAGCAGATATTATTCTTCATCCCCGAATACCAGAAGGGCAATATCCATTTGGCGAGCTAGCAGGAGTAGGGGTAGCCTTTAAGCTGGCACATGCTCTTTATGGTGAACTACCAAGCCATCTAATAGAATTTGTGGCGATTGGCACTGTAGCAGATTTGGTTCCGTTGGTGGATGAAAATCGCTATCTCGTGAAGAGGGGCATACAAGAAATGCGTCGTTCCCTTAGTCCATGGGTACAAGCGATGTGTGACATAGCCAGTACAGAGCAGACGAAAATTACAGAAGAAACGATTGGCTTTTATTTTGGTCCACGATTGAATGCTGTTGGTCGTCTAGGTGAAGCAGCTCCTGGTGTCGAATTATTAATGGCGGAGGATAATGCTAAAGCAACCGCATTGGCAAAAAAGCTAAATGCCTGCAATACCGAGCGTAAAGATATTGTGAAAAGTATTACAGATGAAGCCATCGCACTGATTGAAGCAGATGAAAAAATCGGCAATTCCTTAGTTCTTGTTGTTGCTGGCGAGGGCTGGAACGCAGGTGTTGTAGGAATTGTAGCCTCACGTCTTGTTGAACTGTATTACCGTCCAACGATTGTGCTGTCACTCGATCCCGAAAAGGGCATAGCAAAAGGTTCTGCTCGAAGTATTGAAGGTTTTCATCTATATAATGAACTAGCTAAAAATCGAGATATTTTACCGCATTTTGGTGGACATCCTATGGCTGCAGGTATGACCCTATCATTAGAGCATGTGGATGAACTACGTACTCGCTTAGATGCTCAGGCAAGAGCCTGTTTAACAGAGGAGCAATTAACACCTGTAGTGCATATTGATATACCGCTCAGCATAGACGAAATTTCAGCGGATGCTATTGAGGAAATTTCAACACTAGGACCATTTGGCACAGATTTCCCTAAGCCTGTGTATGTGCTAGAGGATGTAGAAATCGCCTCCATGCGTAAAATTGGAGCGGGCGAGAATCATATTAAAATGGAAATAACAAACGGCTATGATAAATTGGATAGTGTTGGTTTTAACAAAGGGCATTTACATGATGAATTAACGTATGGCATCAAAGTTTCCTTTATAGGCGATTTGCAAATTAACGAATGGCAGGGACGTAAAAAAGCCCAATTTATGATCGAGGATGTCCAAACTACAGAATGGCAGTTATTTGATATTCGTGGTATCCGTCAAACAGCTCGATGGCTGAATACGGTACCGAAGGACGTGGCCCGGTTTATCGCCTTTCGTCCAGAAACGATGACCTATTATCAATCATTAATCGGTGCACCTATTACACTGGTTGACCCAGCCCTTTCAAATATTGAACAAAGTGATTACATCGTGCTCTTAGACTTGCCACACAATGTTCAAAAGCTAGAGGACGTTTTACAGAAGACAGCCCCTTCACGTATTTATGCTCATTTTTATATGCCTGACTCGCAATACTTCAGTGGTCTACCTACTCGTGAGCAATTTGCTTGGTATTATAAGTTCTTGAAAAATCGACCAGCCTTTCCGCTTGATATGCATATCGCAGATTTAGCGAAGCATACGGGGTGGCCATTAGATACACTAAAATTTATGACACAGGTGTTTTTTGAGCTTGATTTTGTTAAAATGGAGAGTGGACTGACGACTGTCAACGTGAATGCTCCAAAACAAGCACTAACAGAGGCACCGTCTTACAAACAACGTTCAGAACAGATTGAGATGGAGCAAAAGCTTGTCTATGCTCCTTATATAGAATTAAAACAATGGTTTGATGAACGTTTAACATCAGCGGACGAATAACGTTTCGTAGGAGGAGCAATAACATGGATTTAAAGCAATACGTTACAACGGTTGAAAATTGGCCGAAAGAGGGCATTACCTTCAGAGATATTACAACAATTATGGATAATGGTCCTGCATACAAATATGCAACAGACCAAATCGTAGAATATGCAAAAGAAGTGGGCGCTGAAATTATTGTTGGCCCTGAGGCACGTGGTTTTATTATCGGTTGTCCAGTTGCCTATGCACTTGAAATTGGCTTTGCCCCTGTTCGTAAACCTGGTAAATTACCACGTGAGGTAATTAGTGCAGACTACGGTCTTGAATATGGTAAAGATACGTTAACAATGCATCATGATGCAATTAAGCCTGGTCAAAAAGTTTTAATCTGTGATGATTTACTAGCGACTGGTGGTACAGTTGAAGCAACGGTTCGTTTAGTAGAACAATTAGGTGGTCAGGTAGTAGGCTGTGCATTCCTGATTGAACTTCTAGAATTAAATGGTCGCGAAAAGCTTGGCGATTTAAATATTAAAACACTTATTCAATATTAAGAGCATGGCAAAAAGCGCCCTATACTGTGGGCGCTTTTTTTATACTTCGTCATAGGCTTGAATAATTTTTTGCATTGTTCGCAAGGTATCGTAGAAATCTGCGTATTTTTCGGTTCCAATATCCTCGATAATTCTATCTTGAATGCCTTGCCAAATAGGTGCTGCTTCATGCAGTTTTTCTAAACCTTTTTCAGTGAGCGTTATTTTTTTGGTACGAGCATCATTGGTATCTCGCTTTAACTCAACATAGCCATGTTGCTTTAATAGATTAATATTACGTGTTATAGTGGTTTGATCCAGTTGTAAAATTTCACCTAAACGGCTGATTGAGACAGCTTGTTGAAGGTCAATATGTGCAAGCATTGAATATTGTGTAACTTTTAAACCTGTAGGCTGTAGCAGCTTATCATATAATTGTGTGACTACCCTTGTTTTTTTTCTAAGGTTAGCACAAACACAAATTTGTGTATAATCAATATTTTTAAGTTGATTCTTCATCGACAGTACTCCTTTAAGGGGATTCTACTAATTATAAGTATACACCCAATAACTAGAAATTACTTCTTGACAGCTTTATGAACGATTACTATGATTATACATGTATATACATATAAATGAAATAAGTAGACTTAAACATGTATATACATGTTTTGTAGTCTATCAAAGAAAAGAAGGTGTTGAGGTGAAGCGTGTTCATTATAGTTGGTTTATTTTAATCGTCACATTTTTCTCGATAATTGTCGCAGGAATTACAATGTCATCATCTGGCGTGTTTATCGACCCTCTTGAAAAAGAATTTCACTGGGATCGTTCAACCATTGCTTTAGCTTTTGCTGTAAGTTTGTTTTTATATGGCATATCTGGACCATTTATGGCTGCGTTGCTTGAAGTCATTGGCCTAAAGAAAATGATGCTAGGTGCTATGGCAACTTTAGTATTAGGAATGACTTTAACATTTTTGATGAGTGAATCCTGGCAGCTAATCGTTATTTGGGGGGGCATTATTGGTCTTGGAGCAAGTCTTTTTTTAACTGTCCTTAGCCCATATGTTGCGAATCATTGGTTTGTAAAACGCAGAGGATTAGCGGTTGGTATTTTAACGGCAAGTACAGCCACGGGCCAGTTAATTTTATTACCAGTTCTAGCTATCATTATTGAACACTATTCTTGGCGATGGGCTATCACATTAATGCTACTCCTTAGTATCATAATGTTTTTCATGATTGCGCTTTTTATAAAAAATAGACCTCAGGATATGGGGTTAACTCCTTATGGACAAGAGGAGGCTATAGAGGAACAACAAATACAGCAAAAGAAGAATCCAATAGCTATGGCTTTTAAAGGTTTATTTGAGGCAATTAAGGTTAAAGCATTTTGGCTCTTAGCAGGTAGCTTTTTTATTTGTGGGCTATCGACAAGCGGATTAATTGGTACTCATTTTGTTTCTTATTGTATTAGCTTTGGCGTTCCTTTAGTCACTGCCGCATCATTCCTTTCTTTTATGGGCATTTTTAATTTATTAGGCACAACTGCGTCAGGCTGGTTGTCTGATCGCTTCGATAATCGGTGGTTATTGTTTTGGTATTACCTGTTAAGAGGCGCATCTCTATTATTGCTCCCTTATGCACTTGCACAAGGATCATTTGTTTTATTAACGATTTTCACGATCTTTTACGGACTAGATTGGATTGCTACAGTGCCACCAACCATCAGTATTACACGACAAATTTTTGGTATGCAAAAAAGCAGTATTATCTATGGGTGGATATTTGCTTCACATCAAGCAGGAGCGGCGGTTGCAGCGTATGGTGGAGGGTTAATTTATAAATTTTTTAACTCTTATACATGGGCTTTTTTTCTTGCAGGAATGTTTTGTGCAATGGCCAGTTTATTCGTCATCATTGTTAAAAAACAAACACCTCAGCAAGCATAAACAAAAAAAGTTGAACCTCAGTAAGATGAGGTTCAACTTTTTTAATAAAGAATCTTTTGACATAACGCAAACAAAAGTTTATAATATAAACAAATATAATAAAAGGTGATGCTATGAATGAAAGAGAACAGGCGGTGCTTGCTTTAATTCGCCAGAATCCGTTTATGTCTCAGCAAGAAATGGCAGATGCAATGAATCTGTCGCGTCCTGTGCTTGCTAATTTAGTGTCTAGTTTAACGAAGCAAGGAAAAATTGTAGGTCGTGCTTATATATTACCCGAAGAAAATGAAATTATTTGCATCGGTGGCGCTAATTTAGACCGCAAATTCCATGTCAAGGGCAATGTTCAATTTGGAACATCTAACCCTGCCAGTTCTTCCTTTAGTGTAGGTGGCGTTGGTCGAAATATTGCTGAAAACTTAGGCAGATTAAATCACCAAGTGACGTTACTGACAACGGCAGGTAAGGATGCTGATTGGCAAGTGATCCAAGAGGCTTCGGAATCCTTTATGAATCTACGTTATGTAGAGCAGCTTGCAGAGGCTTCTACAGGTTCTTATACTGCCATCATGGATGAACAAGGTGAGCTAGCACTAGCTGTAGCAAATATGGAAGTTTACGACCTTCTGTTACCGAGCTTGTTGAAAAAACATGAAACAATGCTTGTAAACGCAGGCTGTTTTATTTTGGATTTAAACTGTCCAAAAGAAACAGTGGCGTATATCCAGCAAGTAGCCCTTGCTCGTGATATTCCACTTGTTATTGTGCCAGTATCTTCGCCAAAAATGAATCGACTACCTGAAACATTACAAGGCGTAACTTGGTTTATTTGTAACACAGATGAAGCGGAAACGATTGTTGGACATAAAATTGAAAACGCTACCCATTATGAAAAAGCTTTACAACAGCTCCTACAATTAGGTGCGGAGCATGTCATTATCACGGCTGGTAGCAAGGGCGTTTATGCAGCATCTACAACGATTGCCCCTTGTCATGTTGCCGCTAAAGTGATTGACAAAATTGAAGATGTAACAGGAGCAGGAGATGCCTTTGTCAGCGCTGTTATTCACAGTTGGCTGACTGGACAATCTTTTGAGACATGTATTGATGCTGGATTAACCAATGCAAAAAATACATTGGCATCTCCTTATACAGTAAGACCTGAATTATCAGTAGATTTGTTGAAAAATGAAATGGAGGAATAACAACATGAAAGAATTCATCGTATTATCAGAAGAAGTAAAAGCAGGACAAGCAAAAGGTCTACCAATCGTTGCGTTAGAATCAACAATTATTTCACACGGTATGCCATACCCACAAAACGTGCAAACTGCGCGTGAAGTTGAGCAAATTATTCGCGAGAATGGTGCAGTCCCAGCAACAATTGCATTAATTGATGGAAAAATTAAAATTGGTCTATCAGATGAAGAACTAGAAATGTTCGGTAATGCTCAAGGTGTTGCAAAAGCTTCACGTCGTGACTTAGGCTACTTACTAGCAACGAAAAAATTAGGTGCTACAACAGTTGCAGCGACAATGATCTGTGCAGAGCTTGCAGGTATTGAAATCTTTGTTACAGGTGGTATTGGTGGTGTACACCGTGGTGCGGAAACAACAATGGATGTCTCTGCTGATTTAGAAGAATTAGCACAAACAAATGTTGCCGTTATCTGTGCGGGTGCAAAATCTATTTTAGACATCGGTCTTACATTAGAATATCTTGAAACAAAAGGTGTGCCAGTAGTTGGTTATGGTACGAATGAATTACCAGCATTCTACACACGTCAAAGTGGATTTGATGTAAACTTCCAATTAGATACGCCAGAAGAAATTGCAGCAATGCTATCTGCGAAATGGCAATTAGGCTTAAAAGGTGGCGCTGTCATCGCAAATCCAATTCCTGAGTCTGAAGCATTAGAGCATGCATTTATTACAAACATTATTGAAAAAGCTTTAGTTGAAGCTGAAGAGAATGGCATTCAAGGTAAAAATGTTACACCATTCTTACTTGGCAAAGTTAAAGAATTAACAGAAGGTAAAAGTCTTGATGCCAACATTGCATTAGTGAAAAACAATGCAGTAGTCGGCGCGAAAATTGCTGTAGCTTACAATCAATTACATTAATCAATTTGTCGAAACAAGGACTCTTTGTGACGTGAAGTCGCAGAGGGTCTTTTTTATTAAAAAGAAGAATATTTTTTCCATTTTTCGAACTGTTCACGAGATTAACTAAACTAAATGATACAGTCTCTTTACAATAGACCACAATATTTTATACAATTAAGTTTATATCTAATCTGAAAAATTTGACGAGCAAGGTGGACATGTTATGGCGAAAGAGCAAATTTTGACTCCTGAGGACGTTTTTGAGTTAGTCAAATCCTACATGAATGATGAAAATGTCGCATTCGTGAAAAAAGCATATGAATTAGCAAGGGATGCCCATATTGAGCAATTCCGTAGCTCTGGTGAACCGTATATTATTCACCCAGTACAAGTAGCAGGTATTCTAGCTGAATTACAAATGGACCCAGAAACTGTAGCGGCAGGTTTTTTACATGATGTTGTCGAAGATACGGATTTTACACGGGATGATTTGGTACGTGAATTTGGCGAAGAGGTGGCCGTGCTTGTTGATGGTGTTACCAAACTAGGGAAAATTAAATATTTATCTAAAGAGGCGCAGCAGGCAGAAAATCATCGGAAAATGTTTGTGGCTATGGCGCAAGATATTCGTGTCATCCTCATTAAGCTAGCAGACCGTCTTCATAATATGCGTACGTTAAAGCATTTACCTGCTGAAAAGCAACGACGCATTTCAAAAGAGACGCTCGAGATTTTTGCACCACTTGCTCATCGTCTTGGAATTTCGACTGTAAAATGGGAGCTTGAAGATACAGCACTGCGCTATTTAAACCCACAACAATATTATCGTATTGTCAGTCTGATGAAGAAAAAACGTGATGAACGTGAAGCTTATTTAGAAAATGTGATGGCTGAGATGAAATCACAACTGAATGAGGTTGAAATTGACGCAGATGTCTATGGTCGACCAAAACATATTTACAGTATCTATCGAAAAATGGTGTTACAAAAGAAACAGTTTAATGAAATTTATGATTTATTAGCCATTCGTGTTCTTGTCGATAGTATTAAAGATTGCTATGCCGTATTAGGGATTGTGCATACACTTTGGAAACCAATGCCAGGACGCTTTAAAGACTATATTGCTATGCCAAAACAAAACCTGTACCAGTCCCTACACACGACTGTTATTGGACCATATGGTGATCCGTTGGAGGTACAGATTCGTACAAAGGAAATGCACAAAATTGCAGAGTACGGGATTGCGGCGCACTGGGCATATAAAGAAGGCAAAAACGTTGATCATCAAAAGCAGAATGTCGACCAAAAATTAACGTGGTTCCGTGAAATTTTAGAATTTCAAAATGAATCTTCCAACGCAGAAGAATTTATGGAATCCTTAAAATTTGATTTATTTTCTGATATGGTTTATGTCTTTACACCTGAAGGTGATGTCATTGAATTGCCAGCAGGTTCTGTTCCTATTGATTTTGCCTACCGTGTTCATTCCGAAGTGGGAAATCGTACGATTGGAGCGAAAATCAATGGGAAGATGGTACCGCTTGATACACCATTAAAAACGGGCGATATCATTGAAATTTTAACTTCTAAACAATCCTTTGGTCCGAGTCGCGATTGGCTAAAAATAGCTCAATCCTCGCAGGCGAAGAATAAGATAAAGCAATTCTTTAAACGACACCTGCGTGAAGAAAATATTGTCAAAGGTAAAGAAATGATAGAAAAAGAAATCCGTGCTCAGGATTTCGATTTAAAGGAAACGATGTCCTCCGAAAACCTAAAACGGGTATGCGACAAATTTAACTATACGAATGAAGAAGATTTGTATGCTGCAGTTGGTGTAAATGGTATTACTGCGCAACAGGTCGTAAATCGTTTAGCTGAAAAACGTCGTAAAGAACGTGAGCAGGAAGAAGCACTAGAGAAAATTGAACAAAAAATGAAAAATCCAATTCCACAAAAACGTACGGAATCGGGTGTTATTGTAAAGGGTATTGATAATATGCTCATTCGACTTTCTCGTTGCTGTACGCCCGTTCCTGGTGATGATATTGTAGGTTTTATTACGAAGGGTAGAGGTGTTTCTGTCCATCGTGAGGACTGTCCAAATATTCAAATTGAGGATGAACAGGAGCGCTTAATTGAAGTGGAATGGGAGCATGGTGTCATTCCTGAGAAAAAGGAATACCCTGTTGATATTGAAGTTTCAGCTTTTGATAGACCTGGCATTTTAAATGAAATCATGCAAATTGTTAGTGAAACGAAAACGAATATTTTAGCAGTAAGTGGTCGTGCTGACCGTGATAAAATGGCAACAATTCATTTAACAATTTCTATTTCAAATATTTCACATTTGCATAAAGTAGTTGAGCGAATTAAACAAACACCTGATATATATTCGGTGCAACGTGTCATTAACTAATTGATAGGCAATATAGAATTGGGGTTTAGTACATGAAAGTAGTATTACAGCGCAGTAAAGCTGCCTCTGTAACAGTGGACGGAACTGTTACAGGAGCAATTGATCATGGCTATGTTCTTTTAGTGGGAATCACACATGAAGACACACAAGAGGATGTTGCCTATTTAGCAAAAAAAGTAGCCAATTTACGTCTCTGGGAAGATGCAGATGGAAAAATGAATCATTCGATCTTAGAGCATGGGGGCGCTATTTTATCCGTCTCACAATTTACATTGTATGGGGATGCAAAAAAAGGGAATCGTCCAAGTTTTATCAATGCAGCTAGACCAGAAGCAGCTGAGCCACTGTGGGAGGCTTTTAATCAAGCTTTACGCGAGCAGGGCTTACATGTGGAAACAGGTATTTTTGGTGCCATGATGGATGTAGCACTAATTAATGATGGTCCAGTCACAATTCTTCTAGAGTCAAAATAATGGAACATTTCCTATAATTCCTTCATATACTAAAGAGTATGGTTAGTTTTATAGGAAGGAGTGTCTTAAACATGACGCAGACGAGAAGTATAACAAATCCATATTTATACGAAACTCTTAACATGATGATTGGTCAGGCAGTAGTTGTGCAAACAGAAAAAAATATTCAACAAGGTATTTTATTATCCATACTACCTGACCATATGGTTCTTGAGATAAATCGTACGCCTTTCTTCATTCGGATGGAGGAAATTGTATGGGTGACATTGGAAACTACAAAAAAATGAGAAAGTATGAACCTTCAAATCATAATAAATGATAGAAGGTTTTTTTATTTGTTTAGGGCAAATAAAAATACCTAAATAGCAAATTTATTTCGAAGAGATAAAAACTATTAAAACAGTTGCTACTCTTTGAATATTATTTTTTTAAAAAAATATAAACGATATGTAAGAAAGTCCATTTGATTCATCATGGATAGCTACCTACAATTTTCCATTCTACTTACAACCTTTGATGTCTTTCATCCCGCTAATAAGGGGATCTTTATGAAGTTCATGAATAAAAAGCATTTAAAGACAATCCATACAAACTTTATCATTTCTAACACCGCCGCATATTGCTCCTGCCTTAATAAAAAACAATTCGTCATATAAGATGAAATTATTATTTTGGAAAACAAAAAATAACGTTGAAAATGCCCATTATTATTTGAGTATGTGTATAAAATTTTCTATGTTTATAGAAGAGGAACAAGAGGTTTAATTAGGAAAGATAGCGTGTGCTTTCAGAAATAATAGAAAATTAATACTTTACAATAAATTTAAACTCATGTATATTTATTTTCAATTAGCGACAAATAGCGACAATATACTGCTAATGTCTAAATCAGAAAAAGGAGCGTGGTTTAATGGAAAATGAACAGGGGGTCAAGAAGAAAAGCTGGTTGAAAGTACCTCATACATATACGATTATTTTTGCTATTATTTTTTTAGCAGGTATTGCAAGCTATATTATACCAGCGGGTGAGTTTGAACGTGTAGAGGATGAAGAAGGGCGAATGCTCGTTGTAGATGGAAGCTATCATCATATTGAGAGTGAGCCAGTTTCCTTTTTTGAAATGTTTACAGCGGTTCCAATGGGTCTCGAAAAAGGGGCTCAAATTATTTTCTACATTTTTTTAGTCAGTGGTGTATTTGGTATTATTCGTTCTACAGGTGCTATTGAGGCTGGTGTTTATAAAGGAGTAAAAGCTTTAGAGGGCCGAGAGAAATTACTGATTCCTTTATCGATGATTTTATTCTCTGTTGGTGGTTTTACAATGGGGATGGCGGAAGAAACTATTATTTTCGTACCAATTGGTGTGGCCATTGCACGTGCGATGGGCTTTGATGCTGTAACAGGAACAGCCATGATTACACTTGGTGCCGCCAGTGGATTTTTTGGAGGAATGCTTAATCCCTTTACGGTAGGTGTTGCACAATCATTAGCGGATGTACCATTATTCTCAGGGATTGGCTTCCGTGCTGTTGTCTATGTTTTTGTATTAAGTTTTGCTATTTTTTATGTCTCTCGCTATGCTTTTAAGGTGAAAAAGAATCCTCAAGCAAGCGTTATTTACGATATTGAGCAAAAAGCTAAATCCAATGTTTCAGCGATTGACATCCCTGCATTAACAGGCAAGCATAAATTCGTATTTATTGTCATGGCTTGTGGGATTGGCTTTAATATTTATGGTGTCTTTAACTGGGGCTGGTTCTTAACGCAGCTAACTGCATCCTTTTTAATTATGGGGTTAATTGCAGGATTAATTGGTGGTTTAAAACCTGCTACTATCTTTGATTCCTTTATTGAGGGAGCCAAGGCCGTAACATTTGGTGCTTTAATTGTAGGTTTTGCCCGTGCTATTACAGTTGTTTTAGAGCAGGGGAAAATTATTGATACAATCGTTTATGCAGCATCAGAAACAATTGGACATTTGCCACATGCTATCAGTGCAATCGGCATGTTATTTATCCAAGCTCTTTTGAATTTATTTATTTCATCTGGTAGTGGACAGGCAGCTGCAACAATGCCGATTATGATTCCAATCACTGATTTACTAGGATTAGAGCGACAAGTGGCTGTTTTAGCCTTCCAATATGGGGATTCCTTAACGAACTCTATTATTCCTACTTCGTCTGCATTAATGGCGTATCTAGCTGTTGCAGGTATCCCATATGAAAAGTGGATTAAGTTTATCTGGAAGATGATTCTTGGGTGGGCATTGATTGCCTGTCTGGCGCTAATTGCTGCGGTAGCATTAGGAATATCTTAAAATATAAAAAAGCTGTGGATGTTATCATCATCCGCAGCTTTTTTTTGCTTATTCATCTTGTTCATTAAAGTAGTTGAGAATTCCCTGATAAATACCAAGAGTCGCTTGTTCACGGAATTTAGCTGTTGTAATGACGCGCTCCTCACTGGAATTACTTAAAAAGCCTAACTCAATAAGGACGGCCTTTTGACGATTCTCTCGTAAAACTAAATAATTTCCTTGTTGTGTACCACGGTCTCTTAAATCTAGTTTACTGGAAAGACCATCATGAATTGCTTCAGCAAGCCCTTTTTGATTGCTATTCATATAATAGGATGTGAAGCCGTTAATGGAGCTATCATCTGTCGCATCATAATGAAGGCTAATAAAGGCATCTGCCTCATATTGATGGGCAATCGATACACGCTTACGCAATGCCACATATTCATCCGATTCTCTCGTCATGACAACGTTTGCGCCAGCAGCACTTAACTTGGAAGCAAGCAAAGTAGCCGTTTTTAAAGTAATGCCCTTTTCCTCTGTACCTCGTTGACCAGTTGTGCCATGATCATTTCCACCGTGACCAGCATCAACAACGATTGTTAACCCAGTTAAAGTACCTTTTTTGCGAGGCTCTTCCTTTTCTTTCTGTGGACTTGTCGCTTTATTGGAACTTGTTGTGACCACCCAGTTCGCGACAAAAGCTGTTTTTTCGTCGTCTATTTGTATTTCATAAAAATCATTTTTAACGCCTACTATCGGGTAATTTACACCAGCATCTACACGTTCAACCACTTCTGCTGCTGTTGAGGCATCCGTTCGTAGGTTTGTCCCATTATAAATAATCGTAACAGACTCTAACTCTTTGGAAGTTGATGTTTTTGAGGTACTTTTTACTTTATTGGAGAATGTACCGTAAAAACTATAGACCCAACCTACTTTTTTATCATTGTACTGAATTTGTACCCAATTATGCTCATGTGCGAGGACTTTAAAGGCTTGTCCTTTTGTTGCTGTGCCGATTTTTTTAGCGTTCAAATCTGGCTTCTTACGAACATTAAGGGTGTCCACTAAAATGGTGAAGGTTGTATCTTTGTTAGCGGGTGCCGTGGTTGTAGTAGTTACTTCTACAGCATCTTCTTTGGGCTCTGTTTCTTTTTTAGGGTTATCGTTGATCGTGACATAATCCTTTGATACCCATCCTGTTAGTCCATTCCAATCGACTTTTGCCCATTCTCCATTTTCTTCAACAAGGTTTGCTTGGTTACCAGTAGAAAGTTGACCAAGAACAGCTGAAGAGATATCTGGTTCTGTTCGAATATTTAAACGGTCAACTTGTGAAATGACGGTTTTGTCGATCACTTGTTTAGCATTAGTAGGTGCTGTCAGCCAAGAGGCAACCCATCCTTCGTAATTGCCTGCTTTGACTTGGTACCAATCACCTTCTCGACCGATTGAGGTTAAAGGGTCACCTTCTTCTAAAGTCGTAATAATGGGATAAGACAATCCAGGACCCTCTCGCAAATGAAGAATCGTTCCAGCGACTTTTAGATCACTGGTGTCAGCGGAAGCTCTTTGAACAAAGTTCTTATTTGGCATCGCCATCGTTACCATTAGTACGAAGATGATTATACTATGTAAAATTTTTGTCCTCATCAGATTCCTCCTATTCCTTGTGCTATTTTACCATGCTTTTATCATAAAATTCGTGGTAAAATGGTAACAGAATTAGTTATTTTCAACATAGACTGATGAAAAATACAAAAATAGTTGACATTGCTTTGGCTAGTGACTAACATAAAGGGTAATCGAAAAATGATTAATCGCTTATGACCAAGCAAGTAGCGTATACCACTATTGGAAAAGAGAGGGAAAGACTTAGGCTGCAATCTTTCCTACAAAAATGTATCACGTGAATAACACTTGAGAGGCTTTTTTCTGAAAAGCAGTGCCTAGTAGGAAAAAACGGAATCGGCCGTTATCCGATTAAGAGGAGGACACATGTAATCATTTGTGTCAACTAGGGTGGAACCGCGGAAGCTTATACAGCTCTCGTCCCTTGCTATTGCAAGGGACGAGGGCTTTTTTGTTGTTCAAAAAGTAATGAGCTTTTTAAGAGGGATTGTTGTTTTTGCTCAGAAAAGAGGGGAAGGCGCTCTAATTAATATGAAAAGCGCTCATCAAGGCTGTAACCCGCTCCAACCGGACAAAAATTTGCTCAACCAAAGCATGCATTCGCTCAAAGTGGGACTACAGCTGCTCTATCATAAGCAATCAATATAGGAGGGAATTACATGAGTTTTAAAGTGCCACGAGGGACACAAGATATTTTGCCAGGTCAATCTGAAAAATGGCAAAAAGTTGAAGCGATTATTCGTGATATTTGTCGTGTTTATCGCTATAACGAAATTCGCACACCAATTTTCGAGCAAACGGATCTATTTGCACGTGGTGTTGGGGAAACAACTGATGTTGTACAAAAGGAAATGTATACATTTGAAGATCGTGGAGGGCGTTCATTAACACTACGTCCAGAAAATACGGCTGGTGTCGTACGTGCCTATGTGGAGCATAAAATGTTTGGTGCTCCTGATCAGCCAGTTAAGCTTTCTTATTTAGGACCAATGTTCCGCTATGAGCGCCAACAGGCTGGTCGTTATCGTCAATTTGTACAGTTTGGAGTAGAAGCAATTGGTTCAGCAGATCCTGCGATTGATGCAGAAGTCATTGCTCTTGCTATGGACGTCTACGAATCAGCGGGTTTAAAGGATTTAAAATTAGTGATTAATTCTCTTGGCGATAAAGAAACACGTGATACACATCGTACTGCTTTATTACAGCATTTTGAGCCACATATTCATGAATTTTGCTCAGACTGTCAAAATCGTTTACAAAAGAATCCATTGCGAATTTTAGATTGTAAGGTAGATCGTGTGCATCCATTAATGCAAACGGCTCCAGCGTTAACTGATTTCTTAACAGAAGAATCAGCTGCTTATTTCGCTCAAGTGAAATCGTACTTAGATACATTGGGTATTTCATATGAGGTCGATCCAAATCTTGTACGAGGACTTGATTATTATAATCACACAACTTTTGAAATTATGTCCACAGCATCAGGCTTTGGTGCTATTACAACATTATGTGGTGGTGGACGCTACAATGGATTAGTGCAAGAAATTGGCGGTCCAGATGTACCAGGTATAGGTTTTGCATTAAGTATTGAGCGCTTGTTGCTGGCACTTGAAGCGGAGGGTGTTGAATTAGACACAGCATCAGGGCTAGATGTTTACATTATTGCAATGGGCGATGAAGCGAAGCAAAAGGCTGTTGAGCTGACAAGCACTTTCCGAGCGAAGGGACTTGCGACAGAGATGGATTATTTAGATCGTAAAATGAAAGCTCAAATGAAATCAGCGGATCGACTAGGTGCAAAATATACGCTTGTTCTTGGCGAAACAGAACTTGAAGAGCAAGCAGCGGCTGTAAAACATATGGAATCTGGGGAGCAGCACAAAGTGGCGTTCTCAGAGCTAGTGAACTATTTAACACAAAAAGCTTAAAAATAGACAGAGGGCATTTCTAGGAAATGCTACATAAATTGAAGATGTTTTGGAGGAATTTAACAATGGCTACAAGAACACATGCTAGTAACGAGCTGTCAGAAGCGTTACAAGGCGAAAAAGTCGTATTAAAAGGTTGGGTACAGCGTCGTCGTGACCTTGGTGGTTTAATTTTTATTGATTTGCGTGACCGTACAGGTATTACGCAAGTTGTGTTTAGTCCAGATGTTGCAGAAGCACACGCATTAGCGGATAAAGTGCGTAGTGAATATGTGATCGAAGTGGAAGGCACAGTCATCCTTCGTACAGAGGATCAAATCAACCCGAATGTACCAAACGGTAAAATTGAAGTGGAAGCAACAAAATTAGTCGTAATTAATACGGCAAAAACAACGCCATTCCAAATCGAAGATCGTACAGATGTATCAGAAGATTTACGTTTAAAATATCGTTATCTAGACTTACGTCGTCCCGTAATGTTCGATACTTTCAAAATGCGTTCTGATGTGACACGTACAATTCGTAACTTCCTACAAAATGAAGGATTCTTAGAAGTTGAAACACCAATTTTAACAAAATCAACGCCAGAGGGTGCTCGAGACTATTTAGTTCCTTCACGTGTACATGAAGGTGAATTTTATGCCTTACCACAATCACCTCAATTATTTAAGCAATTATTAATGGTTGCTGGTTTTGAAAAGTACTTCCAAATTGCGCGTTGCTTCCGTGACGAAGATTTACGTGCTGACCGTCAACCAGAGTTTACACAGGTGGACATTGAAACGAGCTTCTTAACACAAGAAGAAGTATTAGAAATGAACGAACGCTTAATTCAAGTGGTTATGAAAGAAGTAAAAGGAATTGACATTCCTGCACCATTCCAGCGCATGAAATACCAAGAAGCAATGGATCGTTATGGTTCAGATAAGCCAGATGTACGTTTTGGATTAGAGCTTGTGGCGTTAAATGATATTTTTGAAGGCTGTAATTTCAAAGTATTTGCTGATACGGTTGCACAAGGAAAACAAGTGAAAAGTATCAATATTAAAGGTGCAGCTGACAAATATTCTCGTAAAGACATGGACGAGTTAACAAAATTCGTTGGGATTTATGGAGCAAAAGGTCTTGCCTGGTTAAAGGTAACAGAAGAAGGCTTAAACGGACCAATTGCGAAATTCTTTGACGAGGCATTAGCAGCAGCCTTAATCGAGCGTATGGGAGCAGAAGTTGGCGATATTCTAGTATTTGTAGCAGATAAAGCCGATGTTGTAGCAGCTTCATTAGGTGCTCTTCGTACAAAATTAGGACAAGATTTAAATCTGATCGATGAATCACAATTTGCTTTCCTTTGGATTACTGATTGGCCATTATTCGAATACTCTGAGGAAGATGGACGCTACTATGCAGCACACCATCCATTCACACGCCCGTTTGATGAAGATATAGCGTTAATGGACACAGACCCTGCAGCAGTACGTGCACAAGCATATGATATCGTTTTAAACGGCTATGAACTTGGTGGTGGTTCATTACGTATTTACGAACGTGACCTACAAGAGAAAATGTTTGAATTACTTGGCTTCTCAGAAGAAGAAGCACAAGCACAATTTGGCTTCCTATTAGAAGCGTTTGAATACGGCGTACCACCACATGCAGGTCTTGCCTTTGGTCTTGATCGCTTCGTTATGCTATTAGCAGGTCGTACTAATTTACGCGATACAATCGCATTCCCTAAAACAGCTAGTGCAAGCTGCTTGATGACAGAAGCGCCAAGCGAAGTATCTCCTGAGCAACTAAGTGAACTAAGCCTGGCTATCAAACCATTTAGAAAATAATGTATAATTCAAAATACCTGGATTACCTAGCAAATACTGTTGGGAATCTAGGTATTTTTTGCGTTTTCGTAAGAAATTATAGATTATTAGAGAAAATCGTTTGAATTATCAGAAAAGTGGTGTTATGATAACTGTAATACGAATCCTGATGTGTTTGTCTAACTGCTAACTCTACTTCACAGTTTTGACCGAACATTATAGAATCGGGAGCCTTCATTTTGTAGTCGCAAACATGCCCCTAACAAAGCGGGACGTTTAAAGTTGCAAAGCGGGCACCCACCTGCAAATTGCGGGTTCAAAACGAATGTTTCTTGGCATTACGGCACAATTGGGATTCGTCCTATACATAGGATTGAGAGGAGCTTATTAATAGCTCCTTTTTTTTACATAAAATTAAACAAGAACTAGTGGAGTTTTTTTTGAGTGAATGTTTAGAAAATATGAAAAATTACTTTTTATTTCTGATGAAGCAGCATATAATTGGTATAGACAACTATACCTTTTGAGAAGCTATATCCGCTAAAGGAAAAGATACATTATATCTTTAGGCAGATATTACGAGGAAAAACACTTTATTTAAATGATTTTGAAAGCGTTTTAATTGTGATTGATACAAAACACATGAGGGAAAAGCCTATTGAAAGAAGGCAAATTGGATCAAAATTACGAGACGATGATTAGTCAGTTGAGAATATAATGGTACAATGATTGAGCTCAGATGCTACAATGATAGTGAGAAAGTTACCATATCAAGCGACGAGTAAATATGTCCTTTTCACACTGTTATCGTGGATATCATTTAGCTTTGTTTAATCATGCGAAATACAAAAATCGATCTAACGAGGTAAAGTTGTATGGAGAAATCATAAAGGCGATAAGGAAGGTGCAAGAATTGTTAGAGAAAAATTCTCATATACCTATTTATATACAAATAGAAGAGATTATTAAACAACGAATTTATTTAGAAGAATACAGAATTGGTGAGACTATCCCATCAGAACGAGAGCTTTCTGCACAATTTGATGTAAGTAGAATGACTGTTCGTCAATCCATTACCAATCTAGTAAATAGTGGTCTATTATATCGAGAAAAAGGGAGAGGAACGTATGTTGCAAATCCAAAATTAGAGCAACCGTTAAAAGGCTTAACGAGTTTCACGGAAGATATGCGGGCAAGAGGAATGGAACCAAGCAGTAAGGTATTACGATTTGAGAAAATCATACCACCAGTGGATATTGCAAGAGATTTAATGATAGAGTCTGGCGAAGAAGTATTTTTTGTAGTGCGCATAAGAAATGCAGATGCGCAACCAATGGCAATCGAAAGAACATATATCCCAGTTAAAATTTATCCGGAGTTGGATGAGAAGCAAATAATGGGCTCGCTTTATGCCTTAATCGAAGCAAAGTTCCATCAAAAAATAGGAAATGCGGTACAACAGATGGAGGCAGCCATCGTATCGAAAGAGGATAGTAAGTTTCTACAAATTAATCAAACAGCACCAGTTTTAATTATCAAACGTACAAGTTATTTATCAGATGGTAAGCCCTTTGAGCTTGTACGCAGTACGTATCGAGCTGATCGTTATAAATTCATAAGTGAAATTAAAAGGTGATTTTATGCATGCATATTTTTCTGAAATCGAAAAGCTTATCCAGGTTGTGAAGGAACAGGAGGCATCACATATAAGTGATGTGGCTCAAATCATTGTCCAACGTCTCCAAAAAGGTGGGATAATTCAATTATTTGGTTGTGGTCATTCACAGCTATTGGCACAGGAGGCATTTTATCGAGCAGGTGGTTTAGTACCCGTCCGTCCTATATTTATTGAACCATTAGCTTTACATGCTGGAGCATTAGCTTCTTCAATCAATGAGAAAGATTCAACGATTATTGAACAGCATAAGGAACAGTTTGACTTTCGTGAAAATGATGTTTGCATCGTCATTTCAACCTCAGGGAGAAATGCAGCACCTATTGACGCCGCTTTATTAGCAAAGGATTCAGGGATATTTGTGCTATCCCTCCAATCGCTCCACTATAAGGAACAGACTACACGTCATCACAGTGGGCTGCGGCTAGAAGATGTGGTAGATTTTGTGATTAATACCCATATACCGATTGGTGATGGTGTACTAACTATACATGACATACAGTATGCGCCAGCATCTACTGTTATTGGTTCATTACTATTAAATGCTTTGTTCAGTGAAATCATAGAAACACTAGCAAAGTCCTCAATAGAGTTACCGATTTTTGTCAGCAATAATGTTGATTCGGATTGGTCACATAATGAGAAAATGATTGCCAAATATCAACATCGGATTAATTTCACGTGAAAGAGTGGAGGTATGTAAATGAAGAAAATGTATAAAATTACATCTACTGAAGGTATTCATGCCAGACCGGCTGCATTACTCGTAACTGCAGTGACACCATTTCAAAGTGATATTAAATTAACATACGAAGAAAAATCCGTTAATTTAAAGTCTATTATGGGCGTGATGTCATTAGGTGTTAAACCAGGAAGTGTAGTGGAAATTTCAGCAGATGGGCCAGATGTAGCAACATTATTTCAAACTATTACTGAAGTCATGTTGTCTAAAGCAATAGGAGAAGAATGGCAAGAGGGATAAAAGATTCTTGCAGTGGTTGTGATTATGCCACTGTAAAAGAATCTTATGACTAATTATCTGAATATTGGGAATTTGAGGGGTGGTTAAATGGATATTCACATCGTCTCGCCTAATGATTATGGACAGATTCATAGATTGAGAGACTATTGCTTTCCAAATAAGTACTCAGGGGCTCGTCGAGAGGATTTTCATTATTGGATTGAGCAAAGCACGACCTTAGGTGCCTATGATGACAAAAAAATTGTTGGGCAGCTATTAATATTACCGTTAAATATTACAGTGCATGGAGTTTCATATAAAATGGGAGGCATCGGCTTTGTTGCAACGTATCCTGAGTATCGACAACAGGGTATTATCAAAATGCTTATGACAGAAGCGCTGCAAAAAATGCGAGACAATGGACAAACGATTTCTGTATTAGCACCATTTTCTGTGTCCTTCTATCGTTATTTTGGTTGGGAATTATTTTTTGAGAAGCTCCATTATACAATTCCTCAAACTATGTTTCCCTCTTTAGGGAAACAAGTAGACGACATGAAAAGGATGAGCTTTGAGTGGTTAGATCCTGTGCTCTTTCAGATGATTAAGGATTTTCATAATGCACAGGCAATCATTCGAA
>Ga0213827_1000227_pt1 | contig 57166 bp, 49 predicted proteins | sample MC6MC0898MG_FD_180669 | JGI IMG/M metagenome (GOLD analysis project Ga0213827, IMG submission 180669) | Enriched soil aggregate microbial communities from Iowa State University, Ames, United States - MC6-MC0898-MG | ecosystem: Environmental > Terrestrial > Soil > Unclassified | place: USA: Iowa...
GGACTGGATGAGTACATTCACTACTACAACCATGACCGCATCAGGCTGAAACTCAATGGCCTGAGCCCTGTGAGCTACAGGACTCAGGCCACTGGCTAAAACTGTCCAACTTTTGGGGGGCAGTCCAAAACCGTGGGAGCGGGCTCGTCCCGCGAAGAGGCCGTTCCTGCCGCTAGCAGATCAGAGCCAGCCCTTGATCTGCTTCGCCACCGCCTCGGTGGAGATGCCATAGCGGTCATGCAAGGTCGGCAATGCGCCGGCATCAAGGAACGCATCCGGCAACGCGATCTGCCGGAACGTCGGCGTCACGCCGTTACGCAACAGCACACCGGCCACCGCTTCACCCAAGCCGCCAACGATCGAGTGGTTCTCCGCCGTCACCACCAGCCGCCCCGGTTTGCGCGCCTCGGCCAGTATCGTCGCTTCATCCAGCGGTTTGATGGTCGGTACATGCAGCACCGACACGTCCACGCCATCCTTGTGCAACTGCTCGGCCGCCTCCAGTGCGCGCATGGTCATCAACCCGCTGGCAATCACCAGCACGTCGCGGCCACCGCGCACCACCTGCGCCTTGCCCAGCTGGAACTGGTAGTCGTATCGGTCCAGTACCAACGGCACGTTGCCGCGCAGCAGGCGCATGTACACCGGGCCCTGGTGGGCGGCAATGGCCGGTACCGCCTGTTCGATTTCCAGGGCATCGCAGGGATCGACGATCATCAGGTTGGGCATGGCGCGCATGATCGCCAGGTCATCGGTGGCCTGGTGGCTGGGGCCGTAGCCGGTGGTCAGGCCGGGCAGGGCGCAGACGATCTTGACGTTGAGGTTCTCCTCGGCAATGGCCATGCAGATGAAATCGTATGCCCGCCGTGACGCAAACACGGCGTAGGTGGTGGCGAACGGGGTGAAGCCTTCGCGGGCCATACCGGCGGCAGCGCTCATCAGCAATTGTTCGGCCATGCCCATCTGGTAGAAGCGGTCCGGGTGGGCCTTGGCGAAGATGTGCAGGTCGGTGTACTTGGACAAGTCGGCGCTCAAGCCCACGATGTCCCGGCGCTGCTCGGCCAGTGCTGCCAGGGCATGGCCGAACGGGGCCGGCCGGGTCGGTTGGCCCTCGGCGGCAATCGAGGCGATCATCGCCGAGGTGGTCAGGCGTTTTTGCGGTGCGGTCTGGCTGTTCATGCGTGGCTCCCGGCGTCCAGTGCTTGCAGGGCGAGGTCCCATTCGTGCTCATCGACACGGATGAAGTGGGTCTTATCGCGGTTTTCGAGGAAGGGCACGCCCTTGCCCATGCGGGTGTCGCAGATGATCACCCGCGGTTGCGCAGCAGTATGTGCACGGGCCTGGTCGAAGGCCTGGACCAGGGCATCGAGGTCGTTGCCGTCCACGCGTTGCACATACCAGCCGAACGCCTGCCAGCGCTCGACGATCGGCTCGAAGGCCAGTATCTCGCTGGAGTGGCCGTCAGCCTGCTGATTATTCACGTCGACGATGGCGATCAGGTTGTCCAGCTTTCGGTGGCTGGCGGACATCACCGCCTCCCAGGTCGAACCTTCGTTCAGCTCGCCGTCGGAAAGCAGGTTGTACACCCAGTTGCTCGAGCCCTTGCGCTTGAGCCCAATGCACGCGCCCACGGCGATGCCCAGGCCATGGCCGAGCGAGCCGCCGGTGATTTCCATGCCGGGGGTGTAGGCTGCCATGCCAGACATCGGCAGGCGGCTGTCGTCGCTGCCGTAGGTTTCCAGCTCGTCTTCAGGAATGACGCCTGCTTCGATCAACGCCGCGTACAGGGCGATGGCGTAATGGCCGATAGACAGGTAAAAACGGTCGCGTTGTTCCCACTCGGGGTTGGCTGGGTCCATGCGCAGGGCATGGAAGTAGGCCACGGCCAGCAGGTCGGCGGCGCCAAGGGCCTGGCCGATGTAACCCTGGCCCTGGACCTGGCCCATGCGCAGGGCATGGCGACGGATGTTGTGGGCGCGCGCAGCCAGAGGCAGCGCACCCGGGGTAGCGGGTACGGCGTTCATGGGTAGCTCCTTACAGAGTTAATTACAGGGGAGTTAGCGGTTGACCAGGCTGGCCGGGACGCGAAACACCAGCCCGGCGCCGAAGATCAGCACGGCCGTGATCAGGTACATGCCGATGGCGTTGCTGCCCAGGGTGCTGGTGACCCAGCCGATCAGGAAGGGCGAACAGAACCCAGCCAGGTTGGCGAAGCTGTTGACTGCAGCGATACCCGCCGCCGCCGAAACACCACCCAGCAGCGTGGTGGGCAGCATCCAGAACAGTGACGAGGCAGACAGAATGCCGGCAGCGGCCAGGCACAGGCTGAGGATCGACAGGCTCAGGTGGCTGGCGAACAGCGCGGCCAGGGTCAGGCCCAGCGCGCCGGCGAGCATGGGGATCGCCAGGTGCCAGCGGCGTTCGCGGTGGCGGTCGCCGCTGCGCCCGGCCAGCAGCATGGCGCCGATTGCGCAGAGGTACGGCAAGCTGGTCAGCAGGCCGATGTGCATGGGCTCGCTGACGCCAGCGTTGCGCACCAGGGTGGGTAACCAGAAAGTGATGGCGTACTGGCCCATGACCACACAGAAGTAGATGCCCGCCAGCAACCACAGGCGCCGATCGCGGATGAAATCACCCACCGAGCCGTGATGGACTTTGTGCTGTTCGTCCTCGGCCAGTTCTTTGCGCACCAGCGCCTTTTCTTCATCGTTGAGCCAGTGCGCCTGCTCCACCCCATCCTTCAGGTAGCTCAGTACCAGGATGCCCACCAACACCGTGGGGATCGCCTCCAGCAGGAACATCCACTGCCAGCCAGCCCAGCCGTGCACACCGGCAAAGCGCTCCATGATCCAGCCCGACAGTGGCCCGCCGACCATGCCCGAGAGCGGGATGGCGATGAACCACAGCGCGGTCATCTTCGCTCGCCGATAGGACGGGAACCAGTAGGTCAGGTACAGCAACAGGCCCGGCGCCAGGCCGGCTTCGGCGACGCCGAGGAAGAAGCGCAGGGTATAGAACTGCCAGGCCGTCTCGACGAAGGCGAACAGCGCCGAGATGATGCCCCAGGTGATCATGATGCGGGCGATCCAGCGTCGCGCGCCGACCTTGTGCAGGATGATGTTGCTGGGCACCTCGCACAGGAAGTAACCGATGAAGAACATGCCGGCGCCCAGGCCATAGACCGCCTCGGACAGCGCCAGGTCGTCCATCATCTGCAGCTTGGCGAAGCCGACGTTGACCCGGTCGAGGTAGGCGCACAGGTAGCACAGCATGAGAAACGGCATCAGCCGCCAGGCGGTCTTGCGGTAAGCATGGCTGCGCGCGGCCGTGGCCGCGTCGAGGGCGAGTGTAGTCATGTCGATCTGATCTCTTGTTGTTATCGATTGCCCCGCCGTGGCGGGGCTCAGATGCGAAACATAATGCCGCGTCGCTTAGTGGATCAGCATGCCCCCGTTCACATCCAGGGTGATGCCGGTCAGGTAGCTGGACAGGTCGCTGGCCAAAAACAGCGCAGCGTTGGCCACGTCACCCGCTTCGCCCAGGCGGCCCAGGGGGATGCCTTCGATGATGGCGTGGCGGCGCTCGTCCTGCATCAGGCCGCCGGTGATGTCGGTGTGGATCAGGCCGGGAGTGATCGCGTTGACCCGCACGTTGTCCGGCCCAAGTTCACGCGCCATGGCCTTGCCCAGGCCGAGTACGGCGGCCTTGGCTGCGCTATAGTGCGGGCCGCCGAAGATGCCGCCGCCGCGCTGGGCCGAGACCGACGACATGCAGATAATGCTGCCCGAGCCCTGAGCGCGCATCGTCGGGATCACGGCTTGGGACATCAGCAGGGTGCCGCGCAGGTTGACGTCAAGGATGCGGTCGTAGTCCTTGCCGGTGATTTCCAGGGTTTTCACAGGCTGGGTGATGCCGGCGTTGTTCACCAGGACATCAATGCGGCCGAAGTGGGCCAGTACCTCGGCCACCGCATCGCGCACCTGCGCTTCATCGGCCACGTTGGCGGCCAGGCCCAGATGGCCCGCGCCAAGCTGCGCAGCCGCATCGCGGGCGGCATTCAGGTCGAGGTCCAGGATGGCCACCTTGGCGCCCTGTGCGGCAAAGGCCTGGGCGGTGGCGCGGCCGATACCGCGGGCAGAGGCGGCACCGGTGACGATTGCAATCTTGCCTTCAAGTAGCATGGGCAGTGCTCCAAATGATTGTTGTTGTGAGCAGCGGTTCCAGGCAGAACCGATAGGCACAGCTTGGTAGCCACGCGGGCACTGGGCAACGCAGTGCCGTTCAGCCTATGCTGAAAAAAATTCAGCACCGGGCCGCTGACGGCAGATAGAACGCCAACCTCAGGCCCACGTTCACGCAAGGAAATCGATGAATCACGACACGGGCAAGAAGCCCCTCCAACTGCCGCCGCTGAAAGCGATTCAGGCCTTCGAGCAGGCCGCACGCTTTGGCAATGTTGCGCGCGCCGCCGAGCAGCTCAACCTGACGCCTTCGGCCGTCAGCCATCAGATCGCCAACCTGGAAGCGTTGATTGGCCGTCCGTTGTTCCTGCGCACGGCCAAGGGCGTGACCCTGACGGCGGCGGGCGATCAATACCTGCGGGAGGTGTCCGGCATTCTTCAAAGCCTGGCCACGGCCACCGAGCGGGCCGGCAGCGCCGTGGGCTTCGATTGCCTGCGGCTACATTCGTCGCCAAGCTTCGGCCTGCTTTGGCTGCTGCCACGGCTGGAGCAGTTTCGCACCAGCCACCCGGATATCCAGATCAACCTGTCTTGTTCCTACGAGGCGATGCATTTTGGCCGACATCAGATCGACGTGGATATCCGCCATGGCTACCCGAACTGGCCTAGCCTTGAGGTGCGCACCATCCGCCACGAATGCACTACCGTGCTGGCCTCCCCGGCGTTGTTGGCGCGCCAACCGATCCAGCAGCCCGCCGACCTGCTGGGGCAGAACCTGATTCTGTCCGAGTCGGCACTGGTGCAATGGCCGCAGTGGTTCGCCCAGCAAGGCGTGTCGCTGCCCCAGGCGCCGTTCGCGTTGAGTTTCGACCGGTCGTACATGAGCCTGGAAGCGGCCAGCCACGGTTATGGCTTTGCGCTCGAGAGTTCCCTGCTGTCGCAGGACTACGTGGCACGCGGGCAACTGGTGCCGGTGTTCGGCGCTGAACAGTCCAGCCCGGTGAGTGCGCACCACCTGGTGTTTCCCCGCGGGCATGCGGAGTTACCGCGGGTACGGCGCTTTCTGGCGTGGATGCAGGGGCAGTTGGGGCATGATTTCAGTTACTGATGGGCTCAACTGACAAAAAATATGCTCAAGCCATAGGCAAATCCTTCATGACCCAGCCGCCCGTGAGCCGAACGGCACGGTAAAGTGGCAGGATAATTCCAACGGCGCCCCTCAGCGGGCGTCAGAGAGGTGCCTGTGGCTTCCTATACCTTGCGACAACTCAAATACTTCGTCACCACTGTGGAAGCCGGCAGCGTTGCCGAGGCATCACGCCAGCTCTACATCGCCCAGCCCTCGATCTCTACAGCCATCAAAAGCTTGGAAGAAAGCTTCGGGGTGCAGCTGTTCATCCGCCACCACGCGCAGGGCGTTTCGCTGACCCCCAGTGGCAAGCGCTTCTACGCCAAGACCAAGCTGCTGCTGCAGATGACCCACGAGTTCGAGCAGAACGCCCTGGCCGATAACGACACCGTGGCAGGGCAGATCGACATCGGTTGTTTCGAGACCGTGGCACCGTTGTACCTGCCACGCCTGATCGCCGGTTTCCGCGAGCGCTACCCGGGTGTCGACATTCGCCTGCGCGACGGTGAGCAGCAGGACCTGATACAGGGCCTGACCGCCGGGACCTTCGACCTGGCATTTCTTTACGATCACGACCTGGACGGCACCATCGAGACCGAGCCGTTGATGCCGCCGCAGAAGCCCTACGTGCTGCTGCCCGAGAAGCACCGCTTTGCCGGCCAGGCGCAGGTGTCGCTGCGCGACCTGTGCCCGGAGCCGATGATCCTGCTGGACGTGGCGCCGAGCCGCACCTATTTCGTCAGCCTGTTCAATGAGCTTGGCCTGACGCCGAACATTGTTTTCAGCTCGCCGTCGATCGAGATGGTGCGGGGGATGGTGGGGCAGGGGTTCGGCTTTTCACTGCTGGTGACCCGGCCGCATTCGGAGTTCACATACGACGGGAAGAAGCTGGTGACGCTGGATATCGCCGAGCCGGTGACCTTGTCGGGGCTGGCGGCGGCGCGGTTGAAGCGGGTGCAGCTGACCAAGCCGGCGCAGCTGTTTGTGGAATTTTGCCGGGAAGAGCTGGGCAAGCTGTAAAAGCATCGCCGGCAAGCCGGCTCCCACAATGACCCTGCAGCGTCTGTGTGGGAGCCGGCTTGCCGGCGAAAGGGCTGCAAAGCAGCCCCGGCGGTTTCAAGGGATCAGTCTTGATCCGGCACCACCGCAATCACATCGATCTCCATCAACCACTCAGCCTGGGCCAGCCCTGCCACCACCAGCCCGGTGGAAATCGGGAACACACCCTTGAGCCACTTGCCAACTTCCTTGTACACCGGCTCGCGGAAGCGCGGGTCGGTGATGTACGTGGTGGTCTTGACGATGTGCGACAGGTCCGAACCTGCCTCTTCAAGCAGCTGCTTGACGTTCTTCATCGCCTGCTCGGCCTGTGCCTGTGGGTTGCCCAGGCCAACCAGGCGCCCTTCGAAGTCGGTGCCGACCTGGCCGCGCACGTAAATGGTGTTGCCGGCGCGCACGGCCTGACACAGGTCGTTGTCCAAGGTCTGGTTGGGGTAGGTGACCTTGGTGTTGAACATGCGAATGCGGGTATGGGTAGGCATCAGTGGGCTCCGAGGGTGCTGACGTTGCTGATCGAGTGAGGTTGCTGTTCATCCGCTTCACGCTGTTCGCGGTCGCGGTAGGCCAGGTAAGTGCGCTGGGTGGCGATGTGGCCGGCGACGTGCTTGGCGTCGTGCCACACGCCCCAGATGAACGACGAGCCACGGCGTGACAGCCAGGGCAGGCCGAGGAAGTACACACCCGGCTCGCGGGACACGCCCCGCTGGTGCTGGGGTTTGCCGTTGGTGTCGAAGGTGTCGACCTGCAGCCAGCTGAAGTCCACGCCATAGCCGGTGGCCCAGATGATGCTGGTGACTCCAGCCTGGGCCAGGTCCAGTTCGCGCAGCGGGTTGCTGACGCAGTCTGGGTCGGGCAGGCGTTTGCGAGCTTCGGGCTCTTCGGGCAGGTCCAGGCCGTTGCGTTCGACGTAGGCATCGGCGGCGTCGAGCAGGGCCAGGTAGTTTTCGTCGCCCCGGCGGATGTTGTCGGCCAGGTTGTCCTGGAAGCGCGCCACACCGTTTTCGAACGCCTGGGTCAGGCCGACCAAGGTCATGCCCTGGTGGGCGAGGGCGCGGAAGTCCACGGTGTGGCCGCCGCGGGCGCCGCTGACGGCAATGGTCACGTGCTCGCGGCCAGGCTTGGCGATTTCGGCATCCCACTCGCCCAGCACGCCCAGCCACCAGCAGAAGTCACGGTTGCGGTAGGCACGAGGTGGGCGGTCGTGGGCGCCGACCGACAGGTACACCTGGCGCCCGGCACGCATCAGTTCTTCGGCGATCTGCACGCCAGAAGAGCCGGCACCCACCACTAGCACCGCGCCTTCAGGCAGTTGCTCGGGGTTGAAGTAGGCGGCGGAGTGAATCTGGTGCAGCTGCTCGTCCTTCGGCGCGATGGCCGGGATGACCGGGCGCTGGAATGGGCCGGTGGCGGCAACCACGCGGTTGGCACGGATCACGCCTTCGTTGGTTTCGATGGTGAAGCCTGGTCGGTCGGCATTGCGCACCACCTTCTTCACCTCGATGCCGGTACGCACTGGCAGGTTGAACTTGCGCACGTACTGCTCGAAATAGTCGGCAACCTGGTCCTTGCCAGCGAAGGCGTCGGCGTCGAGGTTGAATTCAAGGCCTGGGAAGCGGTCGTGCCAGACCGGGCCGTTGGCGACCAGCGAGTCCCAGCGGCCAGTACGCCAGGCTTCGGCGATACGGTTGCGCTCAAGCACCAGGTGCGGCACGCCGAGCTTGCTCAAGTGTTCGCTCATGGCCACGCCGGCTTGGCCAGCGCCGACGACGAGGGTGTCGATTTCGATGTTGTTCATTGTCATGTCCGAGCCCTTGTTCAGGCGGTTTTTGTCAGGTCGGTTTGGAGGACCGCCGTTACCTGAGGCCAGACTAGGGATGCTGCCCAAATCGCGAAAATAGTATTTAGCTAGTACTTGCCTATAAAACGGCGAAGGCCTTGAGCGTCAAGGCTTGCGTGGGTTTTTTGCGTTGTTTTCGGGACGCTTTTGATGGCCGCTGGCGGCCTTAGTTTTTTCCTGTTCAAGGCACAGGAAAATGTTGGTTTCGCGCACTAAAGGGTTCTGTTCAGATTGCCTGCAATCGCACAGAACAACAGGAGCATTCACATGACCTTCTCCATCATCGGGCGCTGCCAGGAAACCGGCCAGGTCGGCATCGCCATCAGCTCGTCGAGCATCGCCGTGGGCGCACGTTGCCCTTGGGTTAGGGCAGGTGTCGGCGCCGTGTCTACGCAAAACATCACCTTGCCGGCGCTTGGCCCGCAGATTCTCGATGCCCTGGAGCAGGGCCAGCTGCCGCCGGCCGCGGCGCTGGACCGGGTGCTCAGTGCCAATGGCTGGAGCGAATATCGCCAGGTCACGGTGATCGACAGCAACGGCCAGGTGGCGCTGTTCACCGGCAAGGAGGCGCTGGGCGTGCACAACGCGGTGGCCGGTGAACAATGCGCTGCAGCCGGTAACCTGCTGTCATCGGTGCAGGTGATCGAAGCCATGGTGCAGGCCTTTGAGCAAGCGGGTGGGCACCTGGCCGATCGCTTGCTGGCGGCGATGCACGCGGCCATGGCCGCAGGCGGAGAGGCTGGCCCGGTGCATTCTGCGGCGCTGAAGATCGCCGGCGAGCTGACCTGGCCCCTGGTGGACCTGCGTGTGGACTGGGACGATGAAGATCCGATTGGCGCGCTGGATGGCCTGTGGCAAGCGTACCGCCCACAAATGCAGGATTACGTCACCCGCGCCCTCAACCCCACCACCGCTCCCAGCTATGGGGTACCGGGCGATGAGTGAGTTCACCAGCCGTGCCTTGTTGGGCCGGCTGATCGGCTTTGCCACGGTCAGCCGCGATTCCAACCTGCAGCTGATCGGCTTCATTCGCGATTACCTGGCCGAGCTTGGCGTAGAGAGCGAGCTGTTTCATAACCCTGAGGGCACCAAAGCGAATCTGTTTGCCACTATCGGCCCGAAGGATATTGGCGGGGTGGTGCTCTCCGGGCACACCGATGTGGTGCCGGTGGAAGGACAGGCGTGGACGGTTGATCCATTCGCGCTGGTTGAGCGCGAGGGGCGCTTGTATGGCCGTGGCACCGCCGACATGAAGGGGTTCATCGCCTCGGTGCTGGCAGCGGTGCCGGCGTTTCTGGCGCAGCCGCTGCGCATGCCGGTGCACCTGGCGTTTTCCTATGACGAGGAAGTCGGTTGCCTGGGCGTGCGTTCGATGCTCGCCGCGCTTGAGCAGCGCCCGCATAAGCCGCGCTTGTGCCTGATTGGCGAGCCTACCGAACTCAAACCGGTGCTCGGCCACAAGGGCAAGCTGGCCATGCGGTGCCAGGTGCATGGCGCGGCGTGCCATTCGGCTTATGCACCTTATGGGGTCAATGCCATCGAGTATGCCGCCAGGCTGATCGGTAAGTTGGGCGAGATCGGGGATGCACTGGCGCTGCCCGAGCAGCATGACGAGCGTTTCGACCCACCTTTTTCGACGGTGCAGACGGGCGTGATCAAGGGGGGCAGGGCACTGAATATCGTACCCGAGGAATGCGCCTTCGACTTCGAGGTACGTGCCTTGCCAGGCTTCGAGGCGCAGACGGTGGCTGATCAACTGCAGGCCTATGCCGAGGCTGAGCTGCTACCACGTATGCGCAAGGTCAATGCATCCAGCGCCATTAGCCTGGAGCCGCTGAGTGCTTATCCGGGTTTGGCGACGCCGGCCGACAGCGAGGCGGCGCGGTTGCTCGCGAAGCTCTGCGGGTCGGAGGCATTTGGCACGGTGGCGTTTGGTACGGAAGGCGGCTTGTTCGATCAGGTGGGTATTCCGACCGTGGTGTGTGGTCCGGGAAGCATGGAGCAGGGGCACAAGCCCGATGAGTTTGTCAGTGTGGAGCAACTGAAGGGGTGTGATGCGATGTTGCTGCGGCTGGTGGATTACCTCAAGCAGGGCTGACGCTGGCATCACCTTCGCGGGCGACCCCGCGAAGGTGATGCAGAGCATCAGAAGGTCGCTTTGACCTGCAGGCCCACTACCAGCGCGTTATCGATGTCCTTCCCGGAGAAGGCACCTGGCTCGATGATGTACTGCACATCCGGCCGCAGGTTCAGCCACGGCGTGGCCTGGTAGCCATAGCTCAGTTCGATCAACTGCTCGGCGCCATCGATGTTGGGGAACTGCTGCCCGGCATTGAACGCGGCGTCTTCCAGCACGTCACGGCTGCGCGGGTTCTGGACGGCGCGGCCATAGCCCAGCGCCACGGTGTCACGCGGGCGGCCTTCGAACGGCTTGTACAGCACCACACCGGCGCCATACCACTTGGTGAACGGTGAGGCCGCTTCGCTGGATGCCGAGTACTGGCCGAAGGCATGCAGGCTGCGGCCTGGCGAGCTGGCATCGTTCCACACCGCCTGGTCGATCAGCAGATAGTGGCCGCCACGGCCGGACACTTCCTTGTCGCTGCCGATGCGTTTGACGTCGGAGCTGTCGTAGTAGTAGCCCAGTTTGTACTCACCCGGCAGTTCGCCCTGAAGCTTGTACACCAGTTCAACCGGCACCACGGTACCGGTGGTGTGCTTGGGCCCCAGGTGCCAGGCGCGGCTGGAGTTGCCGTTGCTTTCCGGGTCGACGTTGAACGCCGCCACGCGCAGCTGCCAGGACGGCGACAGGTCGTACTTCACGCGCACACCCAGATGGGCGTTGGGGTAGTTGGTCCAGCCACTGCCGCCAGACATGTTCAGCGGGTGGCCGCAGAAACCGGCGTTCATGAAGTTGCACAGAATGCCGCTGTCCAGACCACCGAGGTCGTTGCCCATGGCCATGTAGCCGAGCTTGACGTTGAGCGCCGGGGTGAACAGGGTGCGCTCGTAGCTCAGCTCGGTCAGGCGGGTGTACAGGCCACCGTAGTTTTCCTGAATTGGCAAGCGGTTGCCCACCAGGTCTTCCGAGGCGCTGTTGCCGCGGCGGTCGTTGATGGTCAACTGCACTTTGCCGCCGTTGTCCAGGCCATACAATTTCGACAGGTCGAACTGCACGCCAAACTTGAGGTTTTGCGAGTAGCGCGCCGAGCGGTGCAGGCCACCGTGGGCGTTGTAGGCGGTTTCGCCGCTGTAATCGCCGGTGATCTTGACGCCGTCTTCTTCGAGCTGGTGGCGCAAGCCGCCCCAGTCGCCGGTCATGGTGCTGCGGGTCATGAGGTCGCCATCAGCAAGGGCAGTGGTGCTGGCCAGGGCGAGGAGCAGGGCAGTAGGTGTGTAACGCATTGCGAGGGCTTTCCTGGGAAATCTTGGTGTTATTAGGGGCCATTCGCGGGACAAGCCCGCCGCCACAGGATCTACGCGATCGCTGTGGCGGCGGGCTTGCCCGCGATAAGAACGACTCGGTTTACGGCAGAGCGTAAGAAATCACATAGTCGCCACGGTCAGTCGACTGACGGGCGCCGCCCGCAGTGATCACCACGTACTGCTTGCCGGTCTTCGGCGAGACGTAGGTCATCGGGCCGCCCTGGCTGCCGACTGGCAGGCGGGCCTTCCAGATTTCATTACCGTTGCTGCTGTCGTAGGCGCGCAGGTAGAAGTCCTGGGTGCCGGCGATGAACACCAGGCCGCCTTGAGTCGACAGCGTGCCGCCCAGGGTTGGCAGGCCGATCTTGATCGGCAGGTGCATGCGGATGCCGAGCGGGCCGGTGTCTTCAACGGTGCCGACCGGTACCTGCCAGGCCACCTGGCGGGTCTTCATGTCGATGGCGGTCAGGGTGCCGAATGGCGGGGCCTGGCACGGGATGCCGGCGACCGACAGGAAGCGGTTCTTGTTCACGGCATACGGAGTGCCTTTGAGCGGTACAGCGCCCATGCCGGTGTTCAACGCTTCGCCACCGGAAGCGGCGTCGCCTTTGTTCTGCGACGGGATCATCTGGATCCACAGGCCCAGACGCATGTCGTTGACGAAGATGAAGCCGTGCACCGGGTCAGTGGAGAGGCTGCCCCAGTTCATGCCACCCAGCGAACCCGGGAAGCTCAGCGACAGGTCGGTGCCCGGCGCGGTGTACAGGCCGTCGTAGCGCATCTTCTTGAAGTCGATGCGGCACAGCAGCTGGTCATACGGCGTGGCGCCCCACATGTCCGATTCGGTCAGGGTCTGCGCGCCGATCTGCGGCATGCCCACCGATTTCGGCTGGGTAGGGGAGTACGGCTCGTTCGGGATGTTGCTTGGCTTGACCGGTACTTCGTCAACCTGGGTCAGCGGCTTGCCAGTGGCGCGGTCGAGCACGTAGATCTGCCCGGCCTTGGTGCCGATCACGACCGCAGGAACCGACTTGCCGTCGTCCTTGGTGAAGTCGATCAGGCTTGGCTGCATCGGCAGGTCGAAGTCCCACAGGTCGTTGTGCACGGTCTGGAACACCCACTTCTCGTTGCCGGTGGTGGCGTCCAGCGCCAGCACCGAGGCGCCGTAGGTGTGGTCCAGCTTGTTGCGCTCGACACCGTAGATGTCGGTGGACGACGAACCCATTGGCAGGAACACGGTGTTCATGGCCGGGTCGTAGGACATCGGTGCCCAGCTGTTCGGGGTGCTGCGCACGTAAGTGCTGCCGTCAGTCGGGGCGTTGCGGGCTTCCGGGTTGCCCGGATCGAAGGCCCAGCGCATGGCACCGGTGATCACGTCGAAGCCGCGGATCACGCCGCCTGGCATGTCGGTCTGGACGTTGTCGGCAACGCGGCCGCCAACCACCACGGTGGTACCGGCCATCAGCGGCGCGGAGGACAGCTGGTAGAAGGAGTCCGGAACATCACCCAGGCCTTCCATCAGGTTGACCTGGCCATTGTTGCCAAAGCCCTGGCAGAACTCACCAGTGTCGGCATCGACTGCGATCAGGCGGCCGTCGATGGTGTTGGTCAGCAGGCGACGCTGGCAGTTGGCACCGGCCGCCACGCTACCGACGGTAATCGGCGAGCTGTTCGGCTGGGTTGGCTGGGCGATCGGCGCGGTGGCGTCGAAGTAGGCCATGCCACGGCAACGCTGCCAGACCTTGGACTGGGCGTTGATCTCGTTCTTCCACAGCTCTTTGCCGGTGTCGGCATCGAGGGCGATCAGGTTGTTGTGCGGGGTGCAGATGAACACCTTGTTGCCGATTTGCAGCGGGGTCAGCTGGTCTTCGGCGCCGTTGCCGTCGCTGATGGCGACGTCACCGGTGTGGTAGGTCCACGCCACCTTCAACTTGTCGACGTTGTCGCGGTTGATCTGGTCCAGCGCGGCGAAGCGGCTGCCACCTTCGGTATTACCGTAGTGGGCCCAGTCTTTCTGCTCCTTGCCAGCTTCGACCGGGGTCATGCCCGGGCCTTTGCCAGTTGGTGCAACGCTTGGGTGAGCAACGAACATGTTGCCGGCAGCGATCACCAGCACCACGGCCATTACACCGGCGATGCCGTAGGCACCACGGCCGGTGGTGCCGCCATTGGCGCGCACCAGCAGCGGGTAGACCAACGCCACCACCATGCCGATTGCGCCGAACATGAACAGGCGCGAGAACAGTGGCCAGAACACCAGGCCGGCGTCGATCAGTGCCCACAGTGCGGTACCGACCAGGAATGCTGCATACAGCCAGGCACCGGCCTTTTTGCGCCGGGCGATGAGCACACCGGCGATGGCCATGGCCAGGCCGCCGATGAGGAAGTACCAGGAACCGCCCAGGCCAGCCAGCTTGATGCCGCCAGCAGCCAGGAGAAGGCCGAGCAGGGCGACAACGACGCCCAAGCCGACCAAAATGATTTTTGTGGCGCCAGAGGCGCGCGGTGTTTCGTTCATGCCAGGGATCTCAGCAGGTGGAATGGGTGCAGTTTAAGCCCTTAGCAAGCTAATTAACAAGTTAGTACATAATTTTGTGAGGCTGATTGTCGCAGGGTTGAACTTGCCGGCTTGTGGCGAAAAGTCTAGATCACGCTTGGAAAATTGCAGTAAACAGGGTGTTTGATTCCGCTCGGCAGCAGGTAATCATACTTTTGTCTTAGTCAGGAAGGCCTGCCATGAACAGGCCTATTTTCCCGTTAGAAGCGGTAGTTAGCGGTCAAGATGGCTGCTCTGCTGGCGCCGTACTCGATGGCCGAAGAGCGGGCAGCACTGCCGTTTTGCTGGCGCACCCGTTCCACGTAGGCTTTGTCAAACAGGTTGTTGACGTTCAACTGCAGGTCCAATTGGCGGTTCACTTGATAACCCAGCATGGCATTGTGAAGCCAATAAGCATCGAGCTTGGCGGTGGTACTGGATGTGACATTACGTTCGCTGACATGTCTGGCGCCGTAGCCCAAGGTCCAGTCATCGGTGACCTGGTAGGTGGTCCACAGGTTAAACGAGCGGGGCGGTGTATCAGCCAGCGCGTGCCCCTTGCTGGCGAAGCTCCTGCCCGCAACGGCTGCTTTGAGGGTTTCGCTGTCCAGGAAGGTGTAGTTGGCGAAGACTGTCCAGCGATCACTCAAGTGGCCAGTAAGGCCAAGCTCAAGGCCCTGTACGCGTTGCTGCCCGGACAGTTGAGTGGAGCCATCCGCCAGCGTTTCACGGGCATTGCTTTTGACGATATGGAACAGTGCTGCGTCCAGTTCCAATTGCGCGTTGAGCAAGGTCCACTTGCTGCCCAGCTCCCAGGTTTGACTCCTTTCCGGTGCAAGGCCTTCAGTCGCAGCGGTAAGGCCCCGGGCGTTACCCACCAGTGATTCGGCCGACGGGTTGAACGAGTTACCCCAGGCAAGGTAGACGCGGCCGTGCTCCGTTGGCTTATAGACCAGCCCTGCGCGGCTGCTCAAGGTTCTGTCCACAGTGTTAAGCGTCGAGTTACGCACGTGGGCCGAAGAGTAACCTTTGGCGCTGCCGGTGAAACGGTCATGGCGCAGGCCCAGGTGCAAGTCCCAGTGCTCACTCAGCGCCACCGTGTCGAACACATACAGCGCCTGGTCGCTCAGCGCAGTGGCGCTGTACCCCAGAGCAGCCTTTTCCACCGGCCCGCTCCAGAAACCGGGCGGGTTGCCAAGGTCGTAACCGTCAGCCGGGTAATGCGTGTTACCAAGGCCATGAAGGTAGGTTTTCAGGTCCAGCTTCTCGTGGGACAGCTCTACGCCGACCACCCAATCATGCGCCATGCCCAACAGTTGAGAATTGCCAAGCAGGCTGGTCTGGCTGATCCACATCTGTGTGGTGGCATCGCGGCCATACCCTTGTGGCCCAGCCGGGCGGTAACGGCCGGGCGGCAAACCTTCGGTGTTGACGTGGGAGGCGGACACCACGGTGTCGCGCCTGAGTTGCCCATAGCGGGCCAGTTGCTGCAGGCGCAACTGCTCGCTGAAGTCGTGCTCCAGTTTGAGCGTGAGCTGGTTCTGTTCGATGTGCTCCCTGTCGAGGTTTTCCCAGCCGAAGTATGCCTTGCGGTCGACGCCCGCCAGGCGCTTGCCATGCAGGGCTGGCACGCCGTAGTCCGGCAGGTTGTCATCGACTTGATGCAAGGCGCTGAGGGTCAGGCTGGTGGCGTCATTCAGGCCTAACCGCAGGCTGGGAGCAACGCCCCAGCGTTCCTGGGTTATGCCGGGGCGCCCGGGCACCTCGTTGCCATGCGCCATCAGGTTGATACGCACCGCGCTGCCCTGGCCGACGTCATCCAGCGGCTGGTTGCTGTCCAAGGTAAGGCGTTGATAGTAAGCGCTCCCTGCACTGGCTCCCAAGTGGGTGAAGGGCTGGTAGTCGGGCTGTTTGCTGATGAGGTTGATGGTGCCGCCGGTGGTGCCAGCGCCGCCGAATACCGAGCTGGGGCCTTTGATGACCTCGACCTGTTCGGTGTTGAAGGTATCGGAGCGCGTGGTCTGGGCGCTGTCGCGCAGGCCGTCGACCTGAATGTTGTTGCTCGCCGAAAAGCCCCGGATGTTGATGCTGTCGCCCGAGCCGCCACCGCCTTCACCGGCGCTGAAGGTAATGCCTGAAACATTCGACAGTACCTGGCGCAAACCCAGAGCCTGTTGTTGTTCAAGCACGGCGGCAGGCACTACGGTAATGGTCTGCGGGGTATCGAGCAGGGGGGCAACATGCTTGATCGAGGCTGAACGCTCGGTCCGCGGGCCGATTGCAGAAGGCGCCGTGACAGCTGTCTCTTCCAACGCAATGTGCTGTTGCGCGGCAAAGGCATCGGTGCAGAACGAAGCGGCCCCCAGGCCGAGGATGGAACTGCCCAGCGCATTGCGGATATTGTGGTCGGAAATGGGGTTATGCATGTGTGAAAGTCCAGCGGTGAGGGTTGAAGCCGTGCTGTGAATGGTTTTCACAGGCGAGCGGGTGCACTGCGCGATGGCCGAGGGCCGCGCAGGCGTTAAAGAGGGCTGTTTGGAGCGGTCAGGTCAGCTGGCGGGCCAGGGTGCTGCGCTGCTGTAGAACACGGCAAGCCAGACGGTGTGGGTACCGGGTGCGGTCCATTCGACGCGATGCCGGCAATGGGCAGGGATGTCCAGGCAATCACCCGGTGCCAGCAGCCGGGTGTGCGCTTCATGTTCAAGACGCAGGCCGGCACTGCCGCTCAGCAGCATGATCCATTCGCCTTCGGGTTGGTCGTACCAGAAGCCGGGCGGACTGCACTGGCCGCTGGAGACAATGCGCTCGATGCGCAGCCCAGGGCGCTTCAGCAGGTCATCGACCCACTCGGGCGCGGCAGGGTCGCAAGGCGGAAGGGGCGTTAGCACGTTGGCGGGTGTCATAGGAAATCTCGCTCTATGGGAGGTAATTCACTATGGACTGCATTCAAACGCGGCGCGCTTCTTGACCGCCCATCCGGGATGTAGGACTTTTCTGAGACTTCAAACAAAAGGCATTTTATGGACAAGCTTCTGGCGATGAAGATGTTCGCCGCGACCGTTGATGCCCAAGGCTTTTCCGCTGCTGGGCGCAAGCTTGGCGTGGCTACTTCGTCAGTCACCCGCCTGGTCGATGCGCTGGAGTCAGCTTTGGGTACCACCTTGCTCAACCGGTCCACGCGGCAAGTCACGCTGACGGAAGCGGGTGCTCGCTATTACGCCCGTGCCCGGGACATCTTTGAAGCGTTGGACGAAGCCGATGCCAGTGTCGCCGACCGCGGCGAGGAGCCTGTCGGTGTGCTCCGCCTGTGCTTGCCGGTGGAGTTCGGCAGGCGCGTGATAGCCCCGCAGCTTGGGCGGTTTCTGGCACGCCACCCGGCCCTGGAGCTGGACATCGACATGAGTGACCGCCTCGATGACCTGCTGGATGGTCGCTACGATTTGTCGATTCGGCTTGGCGACCCTTCGCCGAACGACGAACTGGTGTGCCGGCAACTGGGCCGCTTCGAGCGCTGGCTGGTGGCCAGCCCCGATTACCTGGCCAGTCGCGAAGCGCTGCAGCACCCCGCGCAACTGCTGGAACACGCCTGCCTGCGTTTTCGCTACGGGCAGAAGGCGCGACCGTGGCGTCTGCAACGGGACGACGAGGCCCTGCAGTTGGACGTGAGCGGCCCGCTGCGCAGTGCCAACGCCGACTTGCTGCGTGAGGCAGCACTGGCGGGCAGTGGCATCGCGCTGCTGGCCGACTGGCTGGTCCGCGAAGATGTGGAGGCCGGGCGCCTGCAGCGTGTCTTCAGCGACTGGCAGGCCAGCCCGGGCACGGCCAACGACAGCATCAATGCCTTGTACTTGCCCAACCATCGTGGTTCCCGACGCGTTCAGGCGTTCATCACGTTCTGCGAGCGCCTGTTGGCGCCATGAGCACCTGACGTTGCGCTGGGCGCAACGCGCCATTGCGCCATGGCTGGATTCTCCTGCCAGCAATGCCTCGCTAATGTGCCCGGCATAGTCCACCCCAATGCCGAGGAACCTCGCATGAATGCTTCCCTTGCCGCCACACAGGCCACCGCGCCAGGCCTCAGCCGCGCCCTGGTGACCCTGCTGGCGTTCTGCTGCGGCGCGATCGTCGCCAACATCTACTATGCCCAACCCATCGTCGGACTGATTGCTCCGGACCTTGGCTTGTCAACCGAGCGGGCCAGCCTGATCGTCTCGCTGACCCAGTTGGGCTATGCGCTTGGCCTGCTGTTGCTGGTGCCGTTGGCCGACCTGGTTGAAAACCGCCGGCTGATGATCGTCACTGCAGTGCTGGCCTGCGTCAGCCTGCTGCTGGCGGGCACCAGCAGCAACGGCCAGGGGCAGTTGTTTCTGGGTTATGCCTTGTTGATCGGCTTCAGTTCGGTCTCTGTGCAGATGCTCATCCCGCTGGCCGCGCACCTGGCGCCGGAACAGCAGCGTGGCCGGGTGGTGGGCAACATCATGGGCGGCCTGCTGCTGGGCATCTTGCTGGCGCGCCCACTGTCGAGCCTGGTGGCCGACCATTTCGGCTGGCGCACGGTATTCATCGGCGCGGCGGGTCTGATGCTGGCGATCATCCTGCTGCTGGCGTTGACCTTGCCTCGGCGGGTGCCGGACCACAAAGCCAGCTACGCCGAGCTGATGGCGTCGCTGATCGCATTGCTGCGTCGCTACCCCGTGCTGCGTCAACGCTCGCTGTACCAGGCGTTGATGTTCGCAGCGTTCAGCCTTTACTGGACGGCGGTGCCCCTGGCCTTGGCGGCTGAGCATGGTCTGTCGCAAAGCCAGATCGCCTTGTTTGCCCTGGTGGGGGCGGTCGGGGCTATCGCTGCGCCGATGGCCGGGCGCCTGGCCGATGCCGGTCATGCACGCGCCGCGTCACTGCTTGCCCTGGTACTGGCGCCTGCGGCGCTGCTGCTGGGGCTGACTGCGCCGGGGTATAGCATCATCGGCCTGGGGCTGACTGGCGTGCTGCTGGATTTCGCGGTGCAGATGAACATGGTCATCGGCCAGCGTGAGGTCTATGCACTGGACCCGGCCAGTCGCGGGCGGCTCAATGCGCTCTACATGACTAGCATCTTCATCGGCGGGGCAGTGGGCTCTGCGGTTGCCAGCGCGGTGTTTGCCTTGCATGGCTGGCAAGGCGTGGCATTGCTGGGCGCAGCGCTGCCTGGCCTGGCGCTGCTGGTGTTCCTGGTGGTTTCCCGGCGCAAATGAGCCGGCCAAGCCTTAGCGCCCGAGGGGCAATGCCACACCAATCAACGCAAACAGCCCCCCACAGCACCGATTGAAACCCTTGCCACCTTTGGCCAGCCAAGGCTTGACCCGAAATGCCAACCGCGCCAGCAGGTACTCGACCACGAACTCCACGCTGGCGAAGGTGGCGGCCATGATTACAAACTGCAGGAACAACCCGCGCTGGGGGTCGATGAACTGCGGCAGGAATGCCCCATAGAAAAGCAGCACCTTGGGGTTGGCCATGGCCGACAGCAGGCCCTGGCGGAACATGCCGGCATTGCTCAGGCGTGCAGCGCGCGCATTCACCTCCAGGTGCAGTGCCGGGCTGCGCCAGAGCTGGATCCCCAGCCAGACCAGATACGCCCCTCCCACCCACTTCAGCACGGTCAGTACCGAAGCCGAAGCTTGCAGCAGGGCCGTGAGGCCGAACATGGCCAGGGCGATCAATGCGCTGAAGCCGAACACCCCGCCAACGATGGTCAGCAACGTGCGACGCGCGCCATACAGCGCACCGTGGGTCAGGGCCAGCAGGCTGTTCGGGCCGGGAGTCAGCGACAGGCCGATGCTAGCCAGCAGGTAGATGAGCCAGGTATTCAGAGCCATATAAACGCCTTGATTCAGTTGATGTTCAGTGTTGGCTAGTTTAAGAGACAGCTATCAAGCAGAAGGGTACTATCTGGACATCTGCTGGTATTTTCTGGACATCCTTGAATGGCCCCCGACATTCGCCTGCTGATCCTGCCGTTGCCGGATTTCGCCCTGCTTCCCTTCGGGGCATTTCTCGACAAGCTGCGTTTCAGCGCTGACGACGAAGACTACAGCCGGCAACGCTATTGCAGCTGGACATTGTGCGGCCTCACCACCGACCCGGTGGTTTCGAGCAGCGGAGCAGTGATGCAGGTGGAAGCGACTGCCGAGCAGCTCGAACTGGGTGATTACGACTACCTGGTGCTGTTCGGCAGCCGTAATGCCGAGGCCACTGCCGCCCTGGCGCCTGGCTACAAAAGCTTGCTCAAACGCGCGGCCAAGGCAGGTGTCAAGCTGGTCGCTATCGATAACGCCGCCTTTCTGCTGGCGGCCTGCGGCTTGCTGGACGGGCACAAGGTAGTGGTGCACTGGCGGCATGAAGGGGAGTTTCGCGCATCGTTTCCGCACGTGCAGGTACTGCGCGAGCAATTGTATTGCATCGACGGTGCCCGCATTACCTGCGCCGGCGGCACCGCCGCCATCGACCTGGCAGTGGCGCTGCTGTCAGATGCCTGTGGGCGCGCCCGCGCCCTCAAGGGGCTGGCCGACATGCTGGTGGACGAGTCGCGTGACAGCCGCCATGCCCTGCGTTCCCTGGAGGCCCGCGCAGGGCAGGGGCGCCAGGTGCAACGCGCATTGGCGTTGATGCGTCACCATTTGGGGGCGCGTTTGTCCATGGAGGAACTGGCGGCGGAACTGGCTATCAGTCGACGGCAACTGGACCGCCAGTTCCAGGCCAGCCACGGCATGAGCGCCAAGGCCTGGTGGTTGGAAATGCGCCTGCAGCAGGCGCGCTGGCGCCTGCTCAACTCCAGCCACAGCCTGGCGCAAATCGCCGACGAGGTGGGGCTGGGCGATGCAAGCTACCTGGGCAAGTGCGTGCGGCGGCGGTTTGGCCGTACGGCGCTGGAGTTGCGCCGTGATAATCACTGCGGGGTGCCGAACAACCCCGTCCAGTAGATGCCCGCATCGCTTTTCGGGTCCACTGCATAGGCAGCCCCCATCTCGTGCAAGTCCGGGTTCATCAACGTGGCGCAATGCCCGGGGCTGGCCAGCCAGCCATCGACTACTTTCTGCGCCGTGTCCCGCCCGGCAGCAATGTTCTCGCCAATCTGCTGATACAGGTAGCCGGCAAGCTCCGCACGATCACCGGGCGTGCGCCCGTCGCGGTCGATATGGTCGAAGAAATTCTGGTTGGCCATGGCCCGCGTATGGTTGGCCGCCACCCCCGCCAAGGCAGTACTCCAGCTAAGCGCGGGCGCTGCAGCGAACGGTTGGCCACCGCATTGGCGCGGTGATTTGCGCGCGGTATTGATCGCCTGCAGTACTTTCTGCCCCTCGGCCTGCCAGTCGCCCAGGCGCCCGCTGAGCAGTGGGCGCGCCAGCACCACACGCCAGTCGCGGCCTTCCTGGCTGACGCCGATGTCGACGAACTGCGGGTCGAGCACGACCTGGCAGAAGCTTTCTTCGATGGCATGCATGGCGGCGCGTGCGTCGCGCGGGCCGGACAAGCTGATGGCTTGCACGTTGACCATCGGGTAGGCGGCGCGGGTCATGGCCTGCTGCAGGTCCCGGGTACCTTCTGGCGACAACGCCAGACGGGTGTCGCTGTTGAGCGGAGGCAGCTCCAGCGATGCCTCGCCGCCGCAGGGCTGGGCCTGGCTGCGGTAGGCATTGATCGAATCGATCAGCTGCGCCTCTTCGCCGGTGGCAGCCAGGCTCCCGGTCGAAACGACCAGGCCCAGCGACAAGGCGGCAACGGATGACAGGACGCGCATGTGGATCTCCCTGTGACTGGCAGCGTCTTGGTTTGCGCTGCTCATCCTACACAAGCCCAAGGCTTTTGGCCCGGTGTCGTGCAAAGCAATGAAAACGCCGGCAATGGCTTGCCAGCGGCAAAAGAGGGAGTAGACCACTGGTCGCCAGAAAAGTGCGATGGTTTGGTAATCATTCGTAACTTCGACTAAAAACAATACGCAAACGCTAATGATTCCACATCCGCCAGGAAGGCCTCACTCAGCGCATCCGGAGCCTTGCATGGCACGATTTCCTTCCTATCAGTCGACCTTTCTCGTTGTTTGCTGTTCCGTTGCCGTCAACGCCCAGGCGGCCGACGGCACTATCGAGCTGGATGCCACGGCGATCAATGCCGAAGCCGCCCGCCCCAAGGGCGAACCCCCGGAAGCCTTTGCCGGCGGCCAGGTGGCCCGTGGCGGGCAGATGGGCATATTGGGCAACCAGGACATGATGGATGTGCCGTTCACCATGACCAGCTACACCTCGCAGTTGATCGAGGACCAACAGGCTGAAGATATCGGTGACGTGCTGCTCAACGACCCCTCGGTGCGCCAGTCGTTCGGTTTCGGCAACCAGTCCCAGGTCTTCGTCATTCGCGGCCTGCCGCTCAATGGCGACGACGTGGCCTTCAACGGGTTGTACGGTGTGCTGCCCCGGCAGATGATTTCCACCGATGCGGTGGAGCGGGTCGAGCTGCTCAAAGGCCCCAATGCGTTTCTCAATGGCGCCAGCCCGACCGGTACCGGCCTGGGCGGCAACGTCAACCTGCAACCCAAGCGTGCCGGCGACACCCCGACCCGCCGCTACACCCAGGACATCAGCACGGACGGCCGTCTCGGCGAACACCTGGACCTCGGCCAGCGCTTTGGTGAAGACAACCGCTTTGGCGTGCGCCTGAACCTGTCGCAGCGCGAAGGCGAGACTGCCGTCGACGACCAGGACCAGCGCAGCAAGCTGTTCATCGTCGGCCTCGACTACCGTGGCGACAATTTCCGTGTGTCCACCGACATCGGCTACCAGAAGCAGCGGGTCAACCACATGCGCAACACCGTGCGCCTGGGCGCTGACCTAAGTGACATTCCGCGCGCGCCAGACGCCGACCACAATTATGGCCAGGACTGGTCCTGGACCGAGACCGAGGACACCTTCGGCATGGTCCGCGGCGACTACGACTTCAACGACAATTGGAGCGGGTACCTGGCCGGGGGCGTCAAGCACACCCACGAAAACGGCTTCTACGGCACGCCCATCCTCACCGACGCGGCCACGGGCAATGCCACCATCGGCGGCTCGAAGATCCCCCACAACGAGGACAACACCACCTTCATGGGCGGCATCAACGGCCGCTTCCAGACCGGCCCGGTCAGCCACCAGCTGAACATCGGCGCCGCCAGCATCTGGACCCAGCAGGAAAACGCCTTCGTCTTCTACAATTCGCAAGACACCAACATCTACCACACCGACCCACTGCCCAAGCCGACCACGCCAACCTTTATCGGTGGCAAGCTGGACGACCCTGGGGTCACCGGCAAAACCCGCAACCGCAGCATCGCGGTGTCCGATACTGTCGGGCTGTTAGATGACAGCTTGCTGCTGACCGTCGGTGTGCGCCGCCAGCAACTGCGCGTCGAGGGCTACGCCTATGACGGTGAAGGGCCGGACCTGGGCCGCAATGCCTTCTACGATGAGGCGGTCACCACGCCGGTGTATGGCATCGTCTACAAGGTCAACCCGTCGATCTCCCTGTACGCCAACCGCATCGAAGGCCTGGCCCAGGGCGCAACGGCGTCGGGCCAGGTAATCAATGCGGGCGAAGTGTTCCCGCCTGCCAAGACCAAGCAGGTGGAGGCGGGGGTCAAACTCGACTACCAGAGCTTCGGTGCCAACCTTGCGGTGTTCCGCATCGAACGGCCCACCGATGGTTTCGTTCAGGGCGATGTGTTCGTCCAGGATGGCGAACAGGTCAACAAAGGCATCGAGCTCAGTGTGTTCGGCGAGCCGGTCCCTGGGCTGCGCTTGATGGCCGGTGGTACGCGCATGGACACCGAGTTGAAGAAGACCCTCAATGGCGCCGACGACGGCAATCACGCAGTGGGTGTGCCGACGTTCCAGCTCAACGCCAGCGTCGACTGGGACGTGCCCGGCCTCGACGGCCTGGCGCTGAACGCGCGCATGCTGCGCACGGGCGGGCAATACGCCAACCCGGCCAATACCCTCAGTTTGCCGACTTGGAACCGTTTCGACGTGGGCGCACGCTATCGCTTCAAGGTGCAGGAGAAAGCCGTCACCCTACGGATGAATGTGGAGAACCTGACCGACAAGAACTACTGGGCATCGGCCAACGGCGGCTACCTGACCCAAGGCGAACCGCGCCTGGTGAAGTTCTCCGGCACCATCGACTTCTGATGCAGGCTCAGCGCGCCAATTCCTGGTTCGGCTTGTAGAACAGAAAATGACGGGTCTCGGCCGTTCTGCGGTAGGCCTTGGCCCAGTCCGGGTGCACATTGCGGTCATGGAAGTACAACGCGCCGCCGGTGCTGTCCCTGAGCTGCTGGTTGAGTGCCTTGCGCGCAATCTCCTTGGCGATGTCATAGCGCTCGGGTTCTTCGACCTGGTCAGAGCGCCCGTCACACCACCAGGAAAACTGGCAGGACTTGCTCTCGACACCTTGCTTGACCACGCCACAAATCGTGTCGGGAAAACCGTCCTTGCCCAGGCGGTTGATCACCACGCTGGCCACCGCGCTCATGTCTTTCTCGTCGGCGCCTTTGGCTTCCCAGTAGATGGTGCGGGCCAGGCAGGTGATGCTGTCGTCCATTGGCGCCTGGCCCGCCGGGTCGACTGCTTTGACTTCACTGGGCGTCAGGGTTTCGGCTTTCTTCGGCGGCGGGGCATCTTCGACCACCTTTTCTTCGAGCACTTCGGCCTTGTCTTCGGCCACCGCAGCCTTGGCAGTGTCGGCGGCATGTGAGGGGCCTGCGAGCAGGGCCGAGGTCAAGCCGATCACCATCCACGAAAGGCGCATGGTCGAGGTTCCGAAGTGTGGGTTGCTTCACAGTCTAGCCAAACGCGTTCAATTCAGCGAAAGCATTAGCACCAAGGGCAATGTCACGGCCGCCGCCACCGTCTGCAAGGCGATGATGGTCGCCATCAACGGCGCGTTGCCGCCCATCTGCCGGGCCATGACATAAGACGACGATGCCGTGGGCAACGCCTGGAACAGCACCGCCACCACCGCCGCCTGGCCGCCCAGGCCGAGCAGGCGGCACAGGCCCCAGGTGGTCAACGGCATGACCAGAAACTTGAACATCGAAGCCGCCAGCAGCGGCCGAACCTGCCGGCCGACACTGGCGCCGCCCAGCGCTGCACCGACACACAGCAACCCCAAGGGCAGGGCGGCCTGGCCCAGTGCTTTGACCGTCGGCTCGATGCCCGCAGGCAGGCCCATGCCAGTGACGCGCAGCAGCATCCCACCAACGCAGCCAATGATCAGCGGGTTGGCGAAAATCGCCCTTAGCACCAGGGTGGGGGAACTGTGCCGTGCACTGAAGCGCGCAAACACCAATACGCAGAGCAGGTTTACCAGCGGCACGATGGCGGCATTGGCCACTGCTGCCAGGGCAATACCGGCACTGCCGTAGATGCCGGCGGCGAGGGTAGCGCCAATATAGTTGTTGAAGCGCACGCCGCCCTGGAACACCGAGGTGAAGTCCGCGCCGTCGTGGTTCACAGCGCCCTGGTAGAGCACCAGCAGCGCGGCGCCGAGCAGGGTCGAGAGCATCAGCACGCCAACCATGCCCAACACCGGCACGCCCTCGAGGTTGGCAGTGGCCAGGCCGTGGAGAAACAGCGAAGGCAGCAGCACGTAGTAGCTCAGGCGTTCAGCGCCCGGCCAGAAGGTCTCGGCGACAAAGCCACGCACCCGCAGGAAGGTGCCGAGGGCGATCAACAGGATGATGGGCAGCAAGGTGGTCAGCAGCAGATGGAGCATGGGGTGACGTTCCGTGGTCGGGTACGGGCACAGGTTAGCTCGGCTGACTGATGGGTAAAAACGCTGATTTCTGCAGCGACCGTTGAGGAAAACTGCACCTTCACTGAATGTTTTGCATACCCTGTGGGAGCGGGTTTACCCGCGAATGCTGTGTTGAGTTCACCGAAATGCTCGAGGTGAACCCGCTCCCACAGGGTACGTATCAAGCTTCCATAGCCGTCTTCAATACCGCACTCAAATGCCGCCGCTGGCTCTTCTCATGCTCCAGCAACACCACCCGGCGTTTCAGTTGCGGTTCGCCAAACGGCAGGCACGTGGCAGGCGGCAAGCGCTGCAAGTCTTCGTCAGACATGGGGATGATCGCCACCCCCAACCCCATGACCGCCATGCGCGCCAGCGCTTCCTGGCTGTCCAGTTCCATCTGTTCGCTGACCTGCAGATGCTGGCGGCGCAGCTCCTGCTCTATCTGCCGTCCGGCCCAGGCGCGCTTGTCAAAACGCAGAAAGGGTTGGCTGGCCAGCAGCTGCGGCAGGCTCTGGCCGGCCAGCTCGGGGCTGGCGATGGCCCAGAAGCGGTCCTCGAACAATGGGGTGTAATCCAGGCTCTGGGGGTAGGGGCTGACCGGCTCGGTGGTGATCGCCGCATCCAGGTCGCCGTCTTCGATACGCCGCGCCAGCTCCGCCGACATGCCTGAGGCCACACTGATGTGCAGGTCCGGGTGATGGGCTTTGATCCACACCAGCGCCTTGGGCAGGCGCCGGGCCAGCACCGTATGGATCGCACCCAGGCGCAGGCGGCCACGCAGGCTCGGGCCACTGGCCAGGGCGTCGGCCAGTTCATCGTAGGCGGCCAGGATGGTTTCGGCCCGCGCCACAGCCAGTTGCCCGGCTTCGGTCAACACCACCTGGCGGCGGCTGCGATCGAACAGCGGCACCTGCAGTTCGTCCTCCAGCGTCTTGATGTGCAGGCTCACGGCCGAGGGGGTAAGGCTGAGCAAGTCGGCGGCGCGGGCAAACGTGCCATGGCGGGCGATGGTGACAAGGGTGCGCAGGGCTTTGAGGGACACGCGAACGGGCTCCGGAAGGAAGTGTTTCATTCTGTAGCCGCAAGGAATGCCTGGCAACCTGCGCAGTCCCACCTGTTATGTGGGTATCGCACCCGCTCATCCCAGCCATGGAGACACAACATGAAAGCAGTGGTATTCACCGCATTACTGGCCTCGGCCGGCCTCGCGCAGGCTGCGCAGACAGTGGAGCTCAAGCTGGCCGGGGCAGATGGCCCCGGCAAGGTTATCGGTACGATCAGCATCGAGCAAAACAAGTACGGCACCGTGCTTACCCCGGACCTCAAGGACCTGCCGCCGGGCGTACATGGCTTCCACCTGCACCAGAACCCTTCCTGCGCACCGGCCGAGGAAAACGGCAAGCCCGTGCCAGCAGGCGCGGCGGGCGGCCACTGGGACCCGGACAAGAGCAACGTGCACAAAGGCCCTTATGACGACAGCGGCCACCGCGGCGACCTGCCGGCGCTGTATGTCGGCGCTGACGGCAAGGCGACCTACCCGGTGCTGGCGCCACGCCTGAAGGCAGCTGACTTCAAAGGGCATGCACTGATGGTGCATGCCGGTGGTGACAACCACAGCGATCATCCCGAGAAGCTGGGCGGTGGCGGGGCCCGTTTTGCTTGTGGGGTGGTGCAGTAGCGAAGGGGCCTTTGACCGGCTGGCCGGCCCCTTGAAGGTCTAGGCGGTACGCGCTGTCCGCCCGGCCTCTTGCTGCTCGACCAGCGCGCGAATCCGTGGAATCAGCACTTGCCCATACTCCACCGCATCACGCAACTGATCGAACCCGCGGAACAGGAAGGTGGTGACGCCCAGGTCGTGATACGCCAGCGCCGCCTCCGCCACCTGGTCCGGCGTCCCCACCAGCGAGGTGGAATTACCCGCACCACCGCCCAGCGCTGCAATCTCGGTCCACAGCCGGGTGTCGTGCACCTTGCGCTGGCTGGCCAGTTCCACCAGGCGTTCGGAGCCAGCGTTGCTCTTGCCGAAGTTTTTCTCGCGGCGGTTGCCCTGGCGAATGCCGATACGCTGCTGGGCATCGGCGAGTATGCGCTCGGCGCGCGCCCAGGCTTCCGCTTCGGTAGCCCCCAGGATTGGCCGTAGCGACAAGCTGAAACGGATGTGCTTTTCGCGGCCATACCGGGCGGCGGCCTTGCGCACCTTGGCTATGCGTTCGCGCACCTGTTCCAGGGGTTCGCCCCACATCATGTAGACATCGGCATGCTTGGCCGCAACCTCGACAGCGGCGTCTGAAGCGCCGGAGAAGTAGATCGGCAGATGCTGCACCGGCTTGACCAAGGTCAGGTTGTCTTCTACCCGGTAATGCGCGCCCTGGTGGTCGAACGGTTCGTTGCGGGTCCAGGTATCGCGCAGCACCTGCAGGTATTCGTCGGTGCGGGCGTAGCGGGCATCCTTGTCGAGGAAGTCGCCGTCGCGTTGCAGGTCACCGCTGTCACCGCCAGTGATCACGTTGATCGAGGCACGGCCACGGCTGAGCTGGTCGAGAGTGGCGAATTGGCGTGCGGCGAAGGTCGGCGCCTGGAAGCCCGGGCGGTGCGCTACCAGCAGGCCGATCTTCTCGGTGAGTGCGGCCACGTAGCTGGCCAGGATCATCGAGTCGGGTGCACTGGTGTTGACGGCCAGCAGCGCCTTGTCGAAGCCGCCGTACTCCTGGGCCTGGGAAAACGCCTTGATGAAGTCCAGGTCGACCAACGGCCCGCGGGGTGCCTGGGATTCGCTGCCTTCCTGGGGGCCGATGAGGCCGATGAATTCGAGGCTCATGGGTGAAGCTCCTGTGGGGTGAAATGGGCGATTAGAACCGCGACAGGAGCGCTGCGTAGCGCAGAGCATAGCCTGGCGTGGTCGTGTTGGACGGCCTCCGCCAGGCATGGGGTCGGTCTTGATGAAGAGACCTTAACGTGTGGCGGGCAGGGTTGTGAAAGGCTTTGTGGTTCTAAGCTAATTATGTATTAAGTGCATAAACATAATTTATTAATATGCTATTTGAGCAATTTGATTGATGTGCGATTCAGGTGTTCGGTGGCCGGGGATCGCCCCGATAAGCGCCTTTGTGTATGCACTGGTCGGTCGTTCGAAGACCTGGTCCACGGCCCCTTGTTCGACCACCTTGCCCTGATGCAACACCACGACGTGGTCGGCCATGTTGGCCACCACCGCCAAGTCATGGGACACCAGCACATAGGCGATACCGAGCTCGCGCTGCAGTTCGTCGAGCAGTTGCAGGATCTGCGCCTGCACCGAGACATCCAGCGCGCTGACCGGCTCATCGAGCAGCAGCAGATCGGGTTGCAGCGCCAGCGCACGGGCTATGGCTACCCGTTGTCGCTGGCCGCCGGACAGCTCGTGGGGCAGGCGGTCGAGGTAGCTGACCGGCAGGTGCACCCGCTCGATCAGCGAACGCGCCGCTTGCTCCAGCGCGAGCCCCTTGAGCAGCCCGAACGACACCAGCGGCTCGACGATGCTGTCAAACACGGTAAAACGCGGGTCGAGTGCTGCGAATGGGTTTTGCTGCACCAGTTGCATGCGCCGGCGCAAGGGCCGGAAGGCCCGCCAGCCAAAGCCGGTGACATCCTGCTGGTCGAACAGCACCCGGCCCTGGCTGGGCGCTTCCAGGCCCAAAGCAATGCGCAGGGAGGTGCTCTTGCCCGAACCAGATTCGCCGACGATGGCCAGGGTCTGGCCGGGGTAAACCTGCAGGCTCAGCCCCTGCAAGGCGACAAAATGCTGCGCCTGGCCTTTGACCTTGGGCAGTTCGAAGCGTTTGCCCACTTGCTCCAGGCTCAGAATCGGCGTGGTCCCAGGCGTTGCGGAACGCGGTCGGCGACGGGTAGAGAAAGCTGGCGCAGCAGCAAGCAAGGCGCGGGTATACGGGTGGTGCGGCGCCTGCAGGATCTGCTGCGGCGGCCCTTGCTCGACCAGTTCGCCTTGCTTCATGACCAGCAGCCGATCGGCCCGCTCGGTGGCCATGGCCAGGTCATGGGTGATGATCAGCAGCGCGATACCGCGCTCTGCCACCAGCTGCTGCAAGTGGTCGAGGATCTTGCGCTGCACCGTCACGTCGAGCGCGCTGGTGGGTTCGTCGGCAATGATCAGTTGCGGGTTGCCGGCCAGGGCAATGGCGATCAGCACCCGTTGGCGCATGCCACCGGACAGCTCGTGGGGGTATTGGCGGGCGCGCAGGGCCGGGTTATCCAGGCCGACCTGCTCCAGCAGTTGCTTCACATCAGCGTCGACGCCCGCGTAGCGCCGGCCATGGGCGAGGCTGAGTGCTTCGCCGATCTGCTGGCCGATGCGCAGGGTAGGGTTGAGGCTGACCATCGGGTCCTGGGGTACCAGGCCTACGACGCGCCCGCGCAGCTGACGCTTCTGCCGCTCAGTGGCGCGCGCCACGTCAATGTCCTGGACCCAAAGCTGGCCAGTGTCGACCCGTGCGGTACCCGGTAGCAGGCCGAGCAGCGCGTTGGCCAAGGTCGATTTGCCCGAGCCGGACTCGCCCACAATGGCCACGGTTTCGCCCGAGTTAACGGTGAATGACAGGTGCTTGACGGCGTGGGTGGCCTGGCGGCCTGCGTGGTAACTGATGCTGAGGTCACGTACTGCGATCAAAGGCTGTTTGCTCATCGCGCGTTCTCCTCGAAGGTGCGGGCTAGGTGGTTGAGGCTGAACACCACGGCCACCACAAACAGGCCGGGTAGCAGTGACACCCAAGGTGCGGTGATCAAAAAGTGCCGGCCATTGGCGATCAGCGTGCCCCATTCCGCCGCCGGCGGTGCGGCGCCAAATCCGAGGAAGCTCAAGCCAGCGGTGGCCAGTATTGCTGCCCCGAAGTCCAGCGTGGCCAGCACCGCCACCGGCCCCCAGGCGTTGGGCAGCACATGGCGCAGCAGGGTGCGCGCCCAGCTTGCGCCGCCCAGGCGGGCAGCCTCGACATAGGGCAGCGTCTTCACCCGCAGCACTTCGGCGCGGGTGGTGCGGGCAAAGCCTGGGATGATGCCCACGCCAACAGCGATCGCCACCGGCACAGTGCCGAAACCGATCGCGGTGACGATGGCCAGCGCCAGCAGCAAGCCAGGCAGGGCCAGCAGCACATCGATCAGGCGCATGATCGCGGCGTCAGTGCGCCCGCCGGCAAAACCGGCCAGCACCCCCAGGCCAAGGCCGCCGGCCAGGGCGATGCCCACTGCCAGCAGCGCGGCCTGCACCGACAGGCTGGCGCCATACACCACGCGGGTGTAGAGGTCGCGGCCAAGTTCGTCGGTGCCGAACCAGTGCAGGGCATCGGGCGCCCTGAGCTTTTCGGCCGGGGAGGTTGCATAAGGGTCGAAGCTGGTCAGCCCGTGCGGCACCAGCGCGGCGGCCAGGGCGAACAGCACCACCAGCAACGCCAGGCTGAAACCTGGGCGGCGCAACAAGGGCGACAGTGCCTGGCTGAAGCGCTGCAGGCGGCTTCGGCGCTTCCAGGCCGACGCAGCGGCCTGGGTAGTGTGGGGGCGGGTAGCGGTGGTCATGCTCGGGTCACCTTTGCGGCGTGGGTGATGCGCGGGTCAAGGTAGGGGTAGAGCAAGTCGACGATCAGGTTGACCAGCACGAAAGCGGCGGCCGACACCGCAACGATCGCCAACACGACCGGGATGTCCTGTCGCAGCACGGCTTCCTGGGCCAGGCGGCCGACGCCATTGCGCGAGAAAATGGTTTCGACCAGCACCGCGCCGGACACGGTGTTGCCCACCTGCAGCCCGACCAGGGTGAGGATCGGCAACGCTGCGTTGCGCAGTGCGTGGCGAGCCTGCACTTGGGCGCGGCTCAGGCCTTTGGCATAGGCGGTGGCGATATAGGGTTCCTGCCATACCCCTTGAAAACCGCGCTGCAGCACCTGGGCGTACACCGCCGCGCTGGGGATGGCCAGGGTAACGGCGGGCAGCACCAGGCTGGCCAAGCCCTGGCTGCCGGTGGCCGGAAACCAGCCCAGGCCAAAGGCGAACACCTGGATCAGCAATAGCCCCATCCAGAATACCGGCACCGAAAAACCCAGCGACGGCAGGCGCGCCAGTGCCACTTTCAGTGGCCGCCACTGCAGGTAGGCGGTCAGGTACGCCAGGCCGATGCCGCCCAGCAGAGACAGGACGATAGCCAGCCCGGCCAGCGACAGGGTTTGCGGCAAGCGCTCGGCCAGCAGCGCGGTCACCGGCCGGTTGAGCGACAGTGATTGCCCCAGGTCGCCGTGCAGCGCCCGCCAGAGCAAGTCGAAGTACTGCTCGAAAATGCCTTTGTCCAGGCCGTAATAGGCACGCGCCTTGGCCAGGTCCTCGGGCGATAGGCCATCGGCCTCCATGCCCGAGGCGCTGAGCATGATCGCCAGCGTGTCGCCCGGCAGCAGGTAGAGGATGAAATAGGTGACGGTATAGGCCCCCCACAACACCAGCAGCGCCTGCCCGATGCGGCCGATCAGGTAGCGGTTCATGGTTGGCCGACCTGGATATCGCCAAGGAAGGCGAAGCCTTCGGCGGTCCAGCGGAAGTCCTTGACCCGCGCTGCGGTGGCGGCCTGCCACACGCGCTCGTACAGCGGGAAGGCCGAGGCTTCGTCGATCAGCAGGTCCTGCAGCTGGCCGTATGCCTGGGCCCGCTGCGTGTCGTGAATGGCAGTGATGCCGCTGTCGAACAGCGCCTGGGCCTTGCTCAGGGTGTGGGGCTCATAGGTGTTGGTGGCCATCGTCGCGCTGTTGGCGGCGCGTGGATCAAGGATGGTCTGCAAAATGATCGGGTCGGCGCGGGTCATGTAGGTGGAAGTCAGGTCGTAATTTCCCGAAGCATTGCCGGCCACCCATTCGGCACGGGTCAGCACGTTCAGTTTGAGGTCGATGCCGACCTTGCGCAGTTGGTCCTGTACCAGTACGTCGCCTGCGCTTTCCGCGGGGCTGATGTTGTAGCGCAAGGTCAGGCGTTTGCCGTCCTTGTGCCGGTAACCGTCATCACCCTTGCTCCAGCCTGCGGCGTCCAGCAAGCCTTCGGCCCCTTGCGGGTCGTAGGCGAGTTTGTCGGCCTGGGCCTTGAAGTACGGGGTGGTCACGTCATACACGCCGCTCACAACCGGGAATTCGGCGTTGTACACGGTATGCGCGTAGCTGGTGCGGTCGATGGCCTTCTGCAAGGCCTGGCGCACCTGGCGGTCGGCCAGCAGGCGGTCGTTGCGGGTGTTGGGGTAGAGGTTGAGCGCAGGGCCTGGCAGCGAGCGGCTCTGTATGGTCGCGCCCTTGGCCTGGAACAGCTTGAGGTCAACCTCGGAGAACGGGTTGCGCGGCCAGAGAATATCGGCCTTGCCCTGCAGGAACAGGCCATTGCGCACACTCTCTTCGGGGATGTAGCTGATGTTCACCGCGTCCAGGTGTGCGGCACCGGGGTTTTTCATGTTGGCCGAGGGCCACGCGTAGTCTGCGCGCTTGACCAGCTGCGCGCCGACCTCGGGGGTGTAGTGTTCAAGCACGAAAGGGCCGGTGCCGATGATCTTGCCCAGCGAGCGCTGCTGGGCGCTGAGCGCATACGAGGCCGGGGCGAGCACCGCCAGGTTGGTGGTCGAAGTGGCCTGCAGGAAGCCGGCATTGGGGCGCGAGAGCACCAGGCGCACGGTGAAGGGGTCGAGCACTTCGGCATGGTCGTAGCCGGCGAGGTAGGTGGCGCCGAAGGTGGCGGGCAATTGCGCGGCGAAGGCTTTGTTGCTGTCGAAGGCGGTTTTCACGGCGTGGGCGTCAAAGCGCTCGCCGTTGCTGAAGGTAACGTCGTGGCGCAGGTGGAAGGTGTAGCTCAGGGCGTCGTCACTGACCTCCCAGCTTTGCGCCAGCCAAGGGATGATCCGGCCGGTGTCCGGGTCCTGGTCGGTGAGTGATTCGGCGACGTTGCGCAGCAGTACGCGGTGCTCCAGCCAGTAGACCTGGAACGGGTCGACGCTGACCAAGGTGGTGTTGTCGCCCCAGAAGGCGATATTCAGGGTTTTGCTGCTGGTGTCTTCGCCGGAGGGTGAGCAACCGGCAAGTGCCAAGGCCAGGGTACAGGCGCTGAGCAGGTGCTTGGCAAGGCGCAGTGGGGGCATCGGGCGTTCCTTCAATGGGGTGTGTACTGCCAGTTCCGGCGTCTTCGCGGGTAAACCCGCTCCCACAGGGGTCGCGCACGCTGTGGGAGCGGGTTTACCCGCGAAGGCGCCGGAACAGGCTACGGAGACCTTTCAATCAGTCCTGATAATCACGGCCTTCACGGTCCAGCTGCCGAATCAGCGCATCCCAATGCCGTTGAATGCCTTCCCCAAGCCCATCGGAAAACCGCTTGGACTGCTCATGCACCTTGGCAATCGCCGCAGGCGAGGCATGCAGCAGCTGGTCATTGCCCCCGGCCTGCGCCGCCACCTGGATATTGCAGGCGCGCTCCAGGCCGTGCAGCTCACGGAACGCATGCTCGACACTGATGCCACCGGTCAGCAGGCCATGGTTGCGCAGGATCAGGATGTTGCTGTCCCCCAGGTTGGCCACCAGCCGCTGTTGCTCGTCCAGGTCCAGCGCCACCCCTTCGTAGCCGTGGTAAACCACCCGGCTGTAGTAGGCCAGGGCATGCTGCGAGATCGGCAGCAGCCCGTCGCGCTGGGCCGAAACCGCCGCACCGTCACGGGTGTGGGTGTGCAGCACCGCCTTGAGGTCGGGGCGCGCACGGTGGATGGCGCTGTGAATCACATAACCGGCCTGGTTGATGCCCAGGCCCAGCGGGTCGTCGATGAGGGTGCCGTCAACGTCGACTTTGACCAGGTTGGACGCGGTGATCTCGTCGAACAGCAAGCCGAAGGCATTGATCAGGAAATGCTCGTCAGGCCCTGGCACCCGCGCTGAGAAGTGCGTGTAGATGTGGTCGGTCCAGCGGAACAGGGCGGCCAGGCGGTAGGCGGCGGCCAGCTTGACCCGCACCTCCCATTCCTCGGCGCTGACGCGCTGGCGCACGGTGTTTTCTTGGGGGGATACGACGGACAGTGAGCTCATGTTGTACTCCAGAAAAGGGTCAGTAGCCGCGTTGGATGTCGACCAGGTTGCGCAGCGGCACCTGCTCGCGGTAACGGGCGAAGTTGTCGAGGAACGCTTCGAGCAGGGCCGGGTAGCCCTCCTCGGAAATCGCCGAGGTATGCGGCGACAGAAACACGCGGGGGTGGTGATAGAGCGGGTGGTCATTGGGCAGCGGCTCCGGCTCGGTCACATCGAGGCTGGCGCGGCCGATCAGGCCACTGTCCAGCGCTTCGAGCAGGGCTTGTTGGTCGAGCAGGCCGCCGCGGGCGATGTTGACCAGGTGCAGGCCCGGCTTGGAATGGGCCAGCACTTGCCGGTCGATCAGCCCGCGTGTTGCCGGTGTTAGCGGCGCCGCGATGACTAAATGATCACTGCCCGCGAACAATTGGCGCAGGTCATCAGCGCGCTCCACGCCAGGCACATCCGCCAGTGGTTGCCCTGGGCGGCTAAGGGCCAGGACTCGCATGCCCAGGGCGTGGGCCTTGCGTGCCAGGCTTTGGCCGATGCTGCCAAAACCGAGTATGCCCAGGGTGCGGCCACGCACCGGTGCCAGCGCCGTCAGGCGCCAATCGGCATCCTTGACCCACAGCCCCGGCAATTGCTTGGCCGCAGCGAACACCAGGGCCAGGGCGAACTCCGCCACCTGCTCGGCATTGGCGCCCTTGCCACTGGTGACCGGTGGCCCCTGGAACACCCAGTCAGGGTAAAAATCGATGCCCGACGACACCACCTGCACCCAGCGCAGCGACCACGGCCAGCCCGATGGCGGGGTATCGACGCGGTGACCGCGCACATTGATCGGGCGCACGATAAACACATCGGCAGCAGCATCGAGCTGCAGCTGGCCAGGGGCAATGTCGATCACCTCATGGTCGGGCAGGTTGTCGCGCAGGTACTGATTGGCCGCTGCGTCCAGCTGGCTGGCAATGATGGAGTGGCTCATGCTGTCACCTGCGCCAGCGCGGTGCGCCCGACGTGGCCAAGCACCACATCATCCTGCGGTGTGTGGATACGGCTGCACAGCACATCACGGTAGTGCCGCTCCAGCGGGTTGCGGCGCGACAGCCCCGGGTTGCCCGCCGCCTCGATGGCCAGCTCCACGGCCCGGATGGCATTGGCGCTGATCAGGTGCTTGAGCTGCCCGGCATGGCGCGGGTCGGTGAGCCCGGCCACCGCCGAATCCAACAGGCTCTGATTGGCGAACAGCAAGGTGTCGATGCGCCCGACCACGTCCTGAAAGCGCGGCAGGCTGGCCAGTGGCGCGCCCAGGTTGGAGGGCGCGCGGCTGTTGAGAAATTGCACCAGCCAGTCACGGGCAGCCTGGGCAACACCGTCATAGAGTGCCGGCAGCAGCACCGACATCCACAGCAGGCCGGTGCCATCCAGTTCCGCACGTGGCGCGCTGACAGGGCTGACGCTCACAGCGTGTTCCAACGGGATCAGCACATCGTCCAAGCGCACTTCGTGGCTGCAGGTCGCACGCATGCCCAAGTGGTCCCAGTCTTCGATGATGCTGATGCCGGGCGTGTCCCTGTGCACCAGGTAGCCGCCTACCAATGGGTCGGCATCGTCGCTGCGCGCCCACACCAGGTACCAGGTCAGGCCATGGCTGCCGGTGGAGTAGATCTTGCGCCCCGACAGCCGCCAGCCCTCGGGGGTGCGCCGCGCCAGGGTCGCGGGCAGGCCGCCGCGTGCCGGCGTGCCTAGCTCGGGCTCGACGCGCAAGGCATTGATCAGTGCGCCGTTGTCCACGGCATCGCGCGCCACCTGCAGGCGCAGTTGCTGCGGCCAGCGGGCTTCGTCCTGCAGGCGAAAGTGCTGCAGGTACTGCATCACCAGGATCAGCGCGGTGGCTGGGCAGCCCTTGCCGACGGCGGCGATGACCCGGCGTGCCGTGGCCAGGTCGGCGCCGCCGCCGCCCAGGTTGCGCGGCACGGTCAAACCGAGCAAGCGGTGTTGATGGAGCAGTTTGAAGTTGTCGTGGGGGAACTGACCGCTGCGGTCGTAGCGCTCGGCGTTGGCCGCCAGTGCTTGGGTCAACTCGGCGAGGGCGCTGTCGGAAGGGGGGTGACTCATGGTGCATTCATCCCTGGAACACGGTGGGTTTCTAAGACCGTATTCGTCTGGATGAGCGGTGTAAAAGTCTTTTTTGTTCTATGCTAATTATTTGTTTGAGGTATTAATTGTAAATTACGTTATGCGAAATGTTTATTTTATGGGGCGCTGAGAGTTACGGGTGCATGGCTAGGGATCTGCAGCGCCATCGAGATCGAGCGCCGCCTGCGCGGCGCTCGGAACTCCCAGCGGTTTCAACCTGCTAGCAGGCGATCCCCGGCAACCACCCCAAACAATTCCACCGGCTCCTGCAAATTGCCCAGATACCGAGGGTGAAACAGCCACAAGTCCACCTGCGGCTTGAAGTCGGTCACATTCACCACATCCAGCGCATCACGGTGTCGGCTGCTCTGCAGCAGCGGCTCGGGCACCAACCCTAGCCCTTGCCCATTGGCCACCAGCCCCAACTGCAGGTCGGTGCCAAACGTCTCCAGGTTGATCGACAGGCTCAGGCCCTGTTCGCTCAAGGCCCGCTGCAGCCCGGCGCGGAAGCCGCAGCCGTCGGGGTTCAACACCCAGCCGCGGGTGTAGCAGTCCCTGAGCTTGTAACTGCGCTTGCTGGCACTGCCCTTGGCCGCCACCACGCGCAACGGCATGCGCCCGATCGATTGGCTGGCGATGCCTTCGGGGAAGATCTTGCCCGGCGGGAACAGCGCTGCGGCAGCATCGAGCTCGCCGTTTTCCATGCGCGCAATCAGGCTCCTGCCCCAACCGCTGGTCACCTGGGTACGCAGTTCGGGGTAGGTCTCACGGATTTGCGCCAGGGCGTCGAGCAGCACGACATCGCCCAGCGTCTGCGGCACGCCCAGGCGCAAGGTGCCAGACGGCGCACCGTCGTTGGCCACCAGCTCACGCAATGAATCGATCTCGCGCAAGATGGCCTTGCATTGCTCGTACACCCGCAGCCCCATGGGCGTCGGCTTGAGGGGTTTGGTATTGCGGTCGAGCAGGGTGGCGCCAAGGTCTTCCTCGAAGTTCTGAACGCGGCGGGTGATGGCCGGCTGGGTCAGCTGCAGGGCCTCGGCGGCGAGGTTGGTCGACTGGCAACGGATGACCGCCACGAAGGCGTCCATGTCATCGATTTTCATATTCGGCGCTCACATAGTGGGGCAGGGGGGACATGTGAGGGGAGAATAATCCTTAGGTGGGGAAATGTCACAGCTTCAGGGCTAATGACGATCTGTTTTTGACGTGTTCACTATAGAGTGACCGCCTTCTACCGATGAGTACGAATGCTAATGGATTTTCTAAGGCCTGCACAGTCAGTGAGATTTACCTGTTACCGCTCTTGCGAGTGCTCTCGTGGCGTAAGCGTATGTGTCCGCATTATTGTAGGAGATGAATGAGCGAAGCGAGGGGTCTTTTTTGTATATTTGTTTGGCGTCATCTGGCCGTATTGTTTTGGGTGCGTATTTCCCATATGTCAATTCTGAGTCATTTTTTAGGTTGAACTCTTTTCTTTTGAGCACGGGAATCGAAATCAGTAATAGAGTGTTATCTAATTGGTCTGCTGAGGTTAGGTTGCCCCATGTCACAATTTCTCGTGAATTTTCATGTGGTTTTTCGTGGTCGAGATAATAAAAATCGTATGTACCTACGAGGTGGCTTAATTCATGTATTAACGTATTGGCCCGGTCTTCGTCTGAGAATGATTCTTCAAAAAAGAGATTGCTCAAGCGAATTTGGCCGCTTTCACGTAATGCTCTGGCTATGATGTTTGGATTCTTTGGTGTTATCATCTTTAAAAACAGGTCTTTTGAGTGCTGAGGTGAACTGTATCGTTCAACTTGGTTGGCAATTGCTAAAAAGCGCCTCCTGATGTCTTTTTCGAATTTTCGGTATTCAAATCCGAAGTAAACGCCCATGGTGGATTCCGGTAGAATGTTTGCATCATTCACTGTTTTTAGTATTTTTTGAGAGTTTCTCAGTGCTTTCCAAAGTTTCGCTAGATCTGATTCAGTAAATTCTGAAAGCCCAGTCGCGATAATCTTATCATCAATAGATGAGCTGGGCTTTTTTTGGGGTTGAGGTGAACGCCCCATAAGTCCGCGTTCATCAACAAGGCTTGTGGGGTTGTTCCGCGAAAAGCCGAATAAATTCAGACCATCGATTGTGCCCGCTGGGTCCGCACTCAACCAGCGTCCGACCCCGGATTGGTAATACCGATAACCGTAGTAATATATCCCTGTAGCATCCCGCTCCTTGCCGGAGTAGCGCACAGTTTTATAGTCGGCCTCTGCTGCACTGCACGCCGCCCACAAGGCCGTTGCGCCATACGGATAATACTCTTCCAGGCTGATGACCTTACCGGCTGCATCCACTTCCAGTCCGCAACTGCCGATCAGGTCGTCGTAGTGGTAACGGACTTGATTGTTTTCAATATCTGATGGCTTGCCGCTCTGCCAGTACAGCAAGCGTACCTGTGCGTTACCTGCTTCGCCTACGCAGATCACTTGCAGGCTTTGTTTTTCCTGGTCGCCATTGCGGGTTGTTCTGAGTTCAAGTCTTGGCAGATACAGCACTTCCTGCTCCAGCACACTGCCACTTGCCTGCTGCGCGCTGGTTTTCAGCACCCGCTGGCGATTGGCGTCATAGCGGTAGCTCTCGATATCGTCCGGCGCGCCGTCGCGTATTACCGGCGTCACGCTTCGCAACTCAATGCGTGGCGTCCAGGCAAGCATCTGGCCAGGCTGCAATTGCTTTTGGTTGCCACCAGCAGCAAACAGCGCCTCCACCTCTGCCGGGGTTGCTGCCAATGTGCTCAGTACCGCCCGGTTGCTGCGGTCGCTGACGGTGATGTCCGTCGTCGAGCTGTTGGCCGTGTCGGCGGTGCTGTGGCGGATTTGCAGCAGATTACCGGCATTGTCATAGGTGTAGGCGCGGCTGTAGCGGGTGAAGTTGGCGCTTTCATCCCCCGCCATTTGACGCCCCGTCGCGCTGGCCAGCTGGTACAGGCTGTCATAAACGTAGGAGCTCTGCGGCACCACCTTCTGATTACGAAAAAGAGTGGTTGGCTGAGCCGTGTTTTCGACATTGAGCACGTTGCCCACAGGGTCGTATTGATAATGCAGGTCCTGCAGAACCTTGGCGCCGGAGGCATGCCCGGCGGGGCGTTCGTTTCGGATGCCGGTCAGGCGCTGGGTCTGTGGGTCATAACGGTAGCGGCTGACAACGCCGTTGCCGTGTAACTCCCCCTGTTTCTGACCCATCGCTGAGTACGTAAGGGCGGTAACGATTGGCTGTTCCGAGCCTCCGTTCACTGTCAGCCAACTGGCCCGCAGCACCCCGGCCAGGTCATAGGCCAAACGCTGCTTGTGGCCGGCTGCATCGAGGGTGAGGTGCGGGCTGCCTGTGGCATCGGCGGTACTGAGGGACTTGTAAGAGTCGGCGGCCAGCAAGCTATCCCAGGCGCCAGCATCGGCGCCTTGCCAGTCGGCCTGTAGAGCAGGATTTTCGGCATCCTTCAACAACTGGCGAGAAGAGGAAAGCACCGCGCCAGTGAGCCCCACGCTGCCGATAGCCACCAGGCCTGCCGGGTCGTAGTGGCGGATGCATTGCCCAACCAGGTTCAGGTTCGTATTCGCGGTTGTACTGCTGGCGTAGACGAAGCGCTCCGTCACGCGAGCGGGTTCTCCGGTTACCCCTTCAGCAACTGCCAACGGGCGGCCGGGGAGGGTATCGCCTTCGTATTGCCAGGATTGGGTGACTGCCTGACTGAAATCCTCAGTATCCTCGTCGAGGGTGTGAATGCTGTTCACGCTTACCAGAGGCCGGCTTGCTGCATCGTTCAGCCTAATGGAAGTACCGGCGTCGACGCTGCGAGTGTGAAGCACATTGCCAGCCAGGTCGCTTTGGTAGGTGAAGTTCGCCAATCCCGCCTTACCCAGGCGCGGGTCTGCGCTGCGCAGCAGAAAGCCACGGCTATCGTGGCCATGACAGGTGACACGCAATTCAGTCGCATCCGGCCTGCTCGGATGGCGGTGGTAAGCGATCTCACGTATGGCCGAACCACGGCTGTCCAAAACCGCTACTGCTGGGGTATTTCGGTTGACTGTCGCCGCGCTACCGCCCATGGACAGCCTCCCTGCCTGGAAAAGGGTCTGGGCCCGCTCAGTGCGGCCCAAGCAGAGCATCCAACAAAACGCATCTTTCGTAACCTGACAGAAATGCCAGGTCCAGCTTCAGGCACTTTCGCGTGCAACCAGCTCACACTCCAACACATTCAGCCGTTGCACTTCGCCTTCACCTGCCACCGCGCCCAACGCCTGCATTACGCGCAACGCCGCCACCTCGCCAATCTCCCGCGACGGCGGCCGCAACGTGGTCAGGCTCGGCAGCAGCATCTCGGCGAATGCATAGTCACCAAAACCCACGATCGCCATGTCGTCGGGTAACCGCAACCCAGCGCGCTGGCCGGCGAGGAGGGCGCCTGCGGCCAGGTTGTCATTGGCGAAGATGATCGCCTGTGGGCGTGGGTCGCGGCGGATCAAGGCTTCCATGGCCTGCTTGCCGGCTTCGAACGCGGTGCAATCGGCAGAAGGCACAAACACCCAGGGCTCCAGCCCGGCCTCGTGCAGCGTGGCGATGTAGCCGTCACGTCGCTCCAGCGCACTCAGGTCACCTGCTGCACTGTTCTGCACGAAGGCAATACGTCGATGGCCTTTGTCCAGCAGGTAGCGACAGGCCTGGACCCCGACCTGGTAATGCAAGAAACCCACCTGCAACGGCGAGCGTTCGGGGCAGTAGTCCCAGATCTCCACCACCGGCACGTCGGCGTCAGCCAGCATTTTTTCAGTTGCCGCGCTGTGAAAACGGCTAGTGACCACCAGTGCCGCCGGCGACCAGCCCAGGAAGGCGCGCACGGCGCTTTCTTCCTGTGCCTCGTCGAAGTAACTGGAGGCCAGAAGCAGCTGGTAACCATGCCGGCTCAGGGTGTCGCTGAAGGCCTGGATGGTCTGGGCGAAGATCGGCCCGGAGATGTTCGGGATCACCATGCCAACGATACGCCCGCGCGCTGACGCGAGCCCGCCAGCCACCAGGTTGGGCACATAACCCAACGCTTGCACGGCGGCCTCGATACGTTCGCGCAGCGGCGGTGAGACTTGCTCGGGCTGATTGAAGTAACGCGACACGCTGATGGCCGAAACCTCGGCCGCCCGCGCCACTTCGGCGAGGGTGACGCGGCCGGCGCCACGGCGCTTGCGGGGGGGATCCTTGGCTTGGCTCACAGCGGGCCTCCTGGGTGAATTGCCGCGATGTTAGCGCTAACGTACACGCAGCTGGCAAATAGCTTTATGGCATATAAATCTGCTTTTTTAGTATTTGACCTGCTAAGCAATGGCCTCTGATACTTGCACATGTTAGCGCTACCAAGCGCTGCTGTTGGCAAGCGCCTGCCACTCGCACGAGCGAGACCAGACACCCACAGCAACATCCGTGTCGGCCCCCTGAGCGGGCCTGGTCTGGTCTTGATTGGCAGAGTGAGCATCATGCAGAAAAGCCGTAACGCCTTCCCCTTATTCCCACGCCAACCCCTGGCCGCTGCCGTGCTGCTGGCGGCCGTCGGCCAATGCGCCCAGGCCGCAGAACCGGGGGAGCAAACCCCGCAGGCCACTTCATTGGGCGCAGTGACCGTGACGGCGACCCGCCGTGAATCGACCCTGAAGGAAGTGCCGGTGGCGGTGTCGGTGGTCGATGGCGAACAGCTTGAGCGCGACAACCGCAACAACGTCGCCAGCATCGTCCAGCAGGTGCCGACCCTCAACTACCGTGCCGGCGCCTCGAACAAGGATACTTCGCTGTTCATTCGCGGCGTGGGCACCATCTCCACTTCACCTGGTGTCGAGCCGACCGTGGCCACGGTGGTCGATGGCGTGGTATTCGGCCGCCCCGGCCAGTCCACCCTCGACCTACTGGACCTGGAACGCATCGAAGTACTGCGCGGCCCGCAGGGCACACTGTTCGGCAAGAACGCTTCGGCCGGTGTGCTGAACGTGATCAGCAAAGCCATCCCCGAGCAGACCCAAGGTTATGTGGACTATTCGCACTTCGGCGGCGGGGACGAAAACCGCCTGCGCTTCGGCATAGGTGGCCGCCTGAGCGAGCAGCTCAAAGGCTCGCTGAGTACGCTGTGGGGTGACTACGACGGCAACGTCGAGAACGTCGCCAATGGCCACGACGTCAACGGCTACGAGCGCAAGGGCGTGCGTGGCAAACTGGAGTTCGAGCCCAGCGACGCGCTGCGCCTGACCCTGATTGCCGATTACATGAAGGGCGAGGACACCTTGCCCAGCGGCGTGATCACCCGCGCCAGCACCGCCTTTGCCAACCAGCTGCGCCCGGTAACGCCCAGCGCCCATAACCGCGACATCAACAGCGACTTCAAGACCCATGTCGAAGACGAGAACCAGGGCCTGTCCGCCCAGCTTGACTGGCAGCTGGGCGATTACACGCTGACCTCGATCAGCGCCTGGCGCGGCTGGGACAACACCCAGTACCAGGATGGCGACCGCCGCGCCTTGCTACCCGTGACCGCCTCCCACGACAAGGGCACGGTGGACTACGACCAGTACAGCCAGGAGTTTCGCCTGACTTCGCCCAAGGGCCAGTTCAACGAGTACGTGCTCGGCGCCTTCTATATGCACGGCACCTCCAACGAAACCTACCAGCGCCTGTCGGTCAACGGCGGTGTAGCCAACACCGGGCGGGCCGACTACTCGACGACCAACGACAGCGTTGCCCTGTTTGGCGAAAACACCTTCAACTTCACCGACGACTTCCGTGCCATCTTCGGCCTGCGCTGGACCCACGACGACCTCGAATACGACCACCGCCGTGTCTCCACATCGCCCACTGCCGTTACTGGCATTCAGCCTTCCACGTCCAGTTCCGGCTCGGTGGACGAGGACGGCTGGAGCGGCCGCACCGGCCTGCAGTACGACTTCAACGACAACCTCACCGGTTACGTCACTTACTCGCGCGGCTACAAAGGCCCGGCCTACAACGTGTTCTTCAACATGCAGCCGCGCGACACCGGTGCGCTCAAGCCGGAAACCTCCGACGCCTACGAAATAGGCCTCAAGGGCACGGCGCTGGACAACCGCCTGATGGCCAACCTCGCGGTGTTCCACACCGACTACGACGACTACCAGGCCAACTTCTTCGACACCGTGGCCAACCAGGTGGTGACCCGCCTGGTCAACGCCGGCAAGGTCAAGACCCAGGGCGTTGAACTGGACGCCAGCTTCCAGGCCACCCGCCAGCTCAAGCTGTCGGCGGCGGTGGCCTACATCAAGGCGCGGGTCGACCACTTCAACTGCCCGGTCGGCGCGGCGGCCAACTGCAACATCGACGGCGGTCACCTGCCGTTTACCCCGGACTGGAAAACCTACGTGCGGGCGGATTATTCGATCCCGCTGGACAACGGCCTGGATATCGAGCTGTCCAGCGACTACAGCTGGCAGGACGACGTGCAGTTCAGCCTCGACCAGAACACCGACACCGTGCAAGGCGCCTACGGCATCTGGAACGCCAGCATTGCCCTGGCCGACTACAACGACGGCTGGCGCGTGGCGCTGCTGGGCAAGAACCTCGGTGACAAGTCGTACGCGCAGATGCTGGCCAGTGGCGGGGACTACATCTACCGCTCGGTGCCGCGTGACGACGGGCGCTATTTCGGCGTGCAGCTTCGCAAGGACTTCTGACCGCTTTATGGCCCATCGCCGTACAGGGACCGCGCTGTACGTGTGGGAGCCGGCTTGTCGTGGCGACGAACCGCGGCGATGGGCCGCACAGCGGCCCCATTCAAGGAGATCGACATGTACCGTCAAATGAGCCTCGGCGCTTTCCTCATGGCCACCGGGCACCACATAGCGGCTTGGCGCCACCCGGATGTACCGGCTGACCCGCTGGACTTCGCCAGCTACCGCCGCGCCGCGCAAGTCGCCGAGGCGGCCTGTTTCGATGCGCTGTTCGTCGCCGACAGCGTCGCCGCGCCGACCGATGCCCTGGCCAGCCACAGTGCCCGGTCGGTGTACTTTGAGCCCCTGACCTTGCTGTCGGCGCTAAGCGCAGTGACCGAACGCATCGGCCTGATCGCCACGGCGACTACCAGCTACAACGAGCCGTATCATGTAGCACGCAAGTACGCTTCGCTGGACCATTTGTCCGGTGGCCGCGCCGGCTGGAACCTGGTCACCTCCGATGCTGCCGCCGAGGCCGGTAACTTCGGCCGCGATGCGCATATCCCGCACGCCGAGCGCTATGCCCGGGCCCGCGAGTTCCAGCAGGTGGTGCAGGGCCTGTGGGACAGCTGGGCCGACGACGCCTTCGTGCACGACTAGGCCAGCGGCCAGTTCCATCGCCCGGACGCGGTACGTACCCTCGACCATGCAGGCGAGCATTTCCGCGTCAGGGGCCCGCTGAACGTCGCCCGTTCACCCCAGGGCCGGCCGGTGCTGGTGCAGGCGGGTTCGTCGGAGGCGGGGCGCGAGCTGGCCGCCGAAAGCGCCGAAGTGGTGTTCACCGCCCAACCCAGCCTGGCCCGTGCCCAGGCCTTCTACAGCGACCTCAAGGGCCGCCTGGCGCGCCATGGGCGTAGCGAAGATGCGCTGAAGATCATGCCTGGCGTGTTCGTCGTGGTCGGGCGCAGTGCTGCCCAAGCGCAAGACAAGTACCAGCAGTTCCAGGACCTGGTGGATCCACGTGTCGGCGTCGCCTTGCTCGGGCGCATGCTGGGCAACTTCGACTTGTCCGGCTACCCGCTGGACGGTCCATTGCCCGATTTGCCGCCAACCCAGGACGGCCAGCGCAGCCGCCAGCAATTGCTGACCGAGCTGGCTGGCAATGAACAACTGACCCTGGCCGAACTAGGCCGGCGCATTGCCGGCGGGCGAGGGCATTACAGCCTGGTCGGCACGCCAACGCAGATCGCCGATGAGCTCCAGGCCTGGTTCGAAGGCCGGGCCGCCGATGGTTTCAACGTGCTGGTGCCGCACCTGCCCCAGGGCCTGGAAGACTTCACCACCCACGTGGTACCCGAACTGCAGCGCCGCGGCCTGTTCCGCCAGCAGTACCAGGGCCGCACCCTGCGCGACCACCTGGGGCTCGAGCGCCCCGAAAACCCATTCTTTGCCGAGCGAGGCCAACCATGAGCTACACCGCCCACCCCGAGCGCTATGCGCGCATGCCTTACCGCCGTGTCGGCCGCAGCGGCCTGGTGTTGCCAGCCCTGTCCCTGGGCCTGTGGCACAACTTTGGTGACGCCACGCCCATCGACACCCAACGCGCCTTGCTGCATACCGCGTTCGATGCCGGTATCAACCACTTCGACCTGGCCAACAACTACGGCCCCCCCTACGGCAGCGCCGAGACCAACTTCGGCCGCCTACTGCGTGAAGACCTGCGCAGCTACCGCGACGAACTGATCATCTCCAGCAAGGCCGGCTGGGACATGTGGCCAGGGCCATACGGGCAGGGCGGCAGCTCGCGCAAATACCTGATCTCGAGCCTGGACCAGAGCCTGCAGCGCCTGGGGCTGGACTACGTCGACATCTTCTATTCGCACCGCTTCGACGCCGACACACCGCTTGAAGAGACCGCCATCGCCCTGGCCGATATCGTCCGCCAGGGCAAGGCGCTGTACATCGGCATCTCCTCCTATTCAGCAGGTAAAACCCGCGAAATCGCCGGGCTGCTGGCAGAGCTGAAGGTACCGCTGCTGATTCACCAGCCTTCGTACAACCTGTTCAACCGCTGGATCGAGCATGACCTGCTCGACACCACGGCCGAGGTAGGCGCAGGCGTAATCGTGTTCACCGCACTGGCCCAAGGGCTGCTCAGCGACAAGTACCTCAATGGCATCCCGGCCGACGCCCGGGTCAACCGTGCGGGCGGCGGCTCGTTGCTGCCCCAGCACCTGTCCGAGGCCAACATCGCCCGTGCCCAGGCCTTGAATGAAATTGCCCAGCGGCGTGGCCAGAGCCTGGCACAGCTGGCATTGGCCTGGACCCTGCGCGATCCACGGGTGAGCTCGGCCCTGATCGGCGCGAGTCGGCCCGAACAGATCATCGAGAACGTCGCCGCACTCGACAACTTGGCGTTCAGCACCGAAGAGCTAGCCGAGATCGACCAGTACGCAGTGGAAGGCGGGATCAACCTCTGGGAAAAACCCTCGACCGACTGGAAGGAGTGAACGATGCGCCTAGTACGCTTCGCGTTAATTGCATTGCTGGCCTTGGCCGGTGCGGTGCAGGCGGCAGACCCTGCCACCTTGCGCATCGGCTACCAGAAGGGCTCCATCAGCCTGGTGCTGGCCAAGCAGCACCAGTTGCTGGAGCAACGCTTCGCTAACACCAAGGTTGAATGGATCGAGTTTCCGGCTGGCCCGCAAATGCTCGAAGCCTTGAACATCGGCAGCCTGGACATCGGCTCCACCGGTGATATCCCGCCAATTTTCGCCCAGGCCGCTGGTGCCGACCTGCTGTACATCGGCGCCGAGCCGCCGAAGCCGAAAGCCGAGGTGATCCTGGTGCCCAAGGGCAGCCCGGTCACGTCCGTTGCCGCGCTCAAAGGCAAGCGCATTGCCCTGCAGAAGGGCTCCAGCGCGCATAACCTGCTGCTGCGCAGCCTGGCCAAGGCCGGTTTGAGCATCCGCGACGTGCAACCGGTGTATCTGGCGCCGGCGGATGCGCGTGCTGCGTTCGAGCGTGGCAGCGTGGATGCCTGGGCGATCTGGGACCCGTTCTATTCGGCCATCGACCTGGAAGGCAAGGCGCGGTTGCTGGCTGACGGTGAGGGGCTGGGCTTGATCGGGCCGTTCATGCTGGGGGCGCGGGGGTATGTCGAGGCCAACGGCGAATTCGTGAAGCAGTTGCTCGACGAGATCACCCGCGCCGACGCGCTGACGCGCAGCGATGAAGCAGGCAGCATTCAATTGCTGGCGCAGTTCATGGGCTTGCCGGAAGAGGTGCTGCGGCGCAGCTTCAGCCACCGGCCAGCGTCGCCGGTGATCGCGGTGAATGATGAGATCGTGGCGGCGCAGCAGCGCACGGCGGAGTTGTTTTTCGAGAACCGGGTGTTGCCCAAGCGGGTGGATATTGCCGGTGCCGTATGGCGGGGGAATTGATTTAGACAGTTCCGGCCTCTTCGCGGGGCAAGCCCGCTCCCACAAGACCCTACTTCCCGAAGGTTTTGAGCTGAGCCTGTGGGAGCGGGCTTGCCCCGCGAAGAGGCCGGTGCAGACGACTATCAACCTTGGGCAAACTGCAGCAACTTATCCCCATCCAACCGATACCGCACCCACTCATCCTGTGCCTCGGCCCCCAGCGATTTGTAGAACCCGATCGCCGGCTCATTCCAATCCAGCACACTCCACTCCAGCCGCCCACAGCGGTTCTCCACGGCCTCCCGGGCAATGTGCCGCAGCAGGTCGCGGCCTGCGCCACCGCCGCGTTGTTCCGGGGTGATGTACAAGTCTTCCAGGTAAATCCCGTTGCGCCCCAACCAGGTCGAATAGCTGTAGAAATACACGGCAAACCCGATCGCTTTGCCATCGCGCTCGCACATCAGGCTGTGCACAGTGCTGCCTTCATCGAACAGGCTGTGCTCGATATCGGCAACGCTGGCGATCACTTCATGGCGCGCACGCTCATACTCGGCCAGCTCGGTGATGAAGGTGAGAATCTGTGGGGCGTCCGTGCGTACGGCAGGGCGGATGGTCAGGCTCATGCTGGGCTTCCTTACTTCAGTGTGTCGACGGCGATACAGTCATGTGTATCTGCTTAATTTAATGTAACTGTACCGGTCGCAGGGCAGGGGGAGTGCAGTAGTGTGACAGCACTCATAACGCTTCTGGAATGCCTGCCATGCTTGCCTCTGTCGACCTGCTCACAGCCTTCGTGCTGTTTGCCTTCGTTTCCTCGATCACCCCGGGGCCCAACAACACCATGTTGCTTGCCTCGGGCGTCAACTTTGGCGTGCGCCGCTCGATCCCGCATGCGCTGGGCATCAGCATCGGCTTCATGGTCATGGTGCTGGCCGTTGGGCTGGGCCTTGGCGAGGTGTTCAAGGCATGGCCTGCGCTTTACACCGTGCTGCGTTACGTAGGCGCTGCCTATTTGCTGTACCTGGCCTGGAAGATCGCCACCTCCGGGCCACTGAGCGCCGACTCGCCCAATGCCCGTAAACCGATGGGCTTCTGGGGCGCGGCGGCGTTTCAGTGGGTCAACCCCAAGGCGTGGGTGATGGCGGTAGGGGCGATTACCACCTACACGCCGGCCCAGGGCTACGTCATGAACGTCATCGTCGTCGCAGCCGTGTTCGCCCTCGTTAACCTGCCGAGTGTGGGGGTGTGGGTGATGTGCGGCAGTGCGCTGCGCAACCTGCTGCAGAACCCGCGCTGGCTGATGCTGTTCAATGTCCTGATGGCCTTGCTGTTGGTGATTTCCCTGTACCCGCTGCTGTTTGTAGAATCGTCGTTTTCGTAACACGTCGAGTAGCGCAACCCCATGCAGTTGATCCCCTGGTCCCACGAATGCTCCGAAGGTTTCACCTTGCGCGGCTGGCGCTCGCCAGCCAGCGGCAAGCCGTTGCTGCATTTTTTGCACGGCAACGGCTTCTGCTGCCTGGCGTACGAGCCGATGCTGATGCGCCTGGGCGAGCATTTCGACCTCTGGCTAAGCGATGTTCAGGGGCATGGCGACAGTGACCATGGCGGCCTGTTCCGCGGCTGGAACCGCACTGCTGCCTTGGCTGTGGAGGCTTTCGAAGCGGGGCGCGGCGAATATGGCGAGGTACCACGCTACGCGCTGGGGCACAGCTTCGGTGGCGTACTCACCGGGTTGATCCTGGCCAGCGAGCCGAGCCTGTTCACACGTGCCGTGCTGCTCGACCCGGTGCTGTTCAGCCGGCGCATGATCGGTGTGATGGGGGCGGCCGCGCTGGTCGGCCTGCACCGCCGGCATGCCTTGGCGCGCAAGGCGGCCGGCCGCCGCAGCCACTGGCCGGACCGCGAGGCGGCACTGGCATCGCTGCAAGGCCGGGGCATTTTCAAAGGCTGGAAAGACGCCGCGCTGCACGCCTACATCGAACATGCCATCGGCGATTGCGGTGAAGGCGTGGTGCTCAAGTGCCGGCCCAGCCGTGAAGTGGAAATCTTCAGTTCGTTCCCGACGCGTATGTGGTCGCATCTTGCGGCCATTCAGACGCCAACCCGGGTGCTGTATGGCGAGCAGACCTATCCCTTCGTACCCCACTCGGTACAGCGGCTAGCCGCCTTGAACTCTCGTGTTGATGCTCTGCAGCTGGCGGGTGGGCACTGTTTCATGCAAGAGGATCCGGCCATGGCGGCACAACAGGTGGTGGATTTCTTGCTGGTCTGACGAACTGTTCCACTGATAGAACGATCAATGCCATTTGCGCTGGCTACCGGCTGATTGGTCTCATTGGTAAGGTTAACCCAGCCTTAGAGAGGAGACTTCTCATGAAAAAGATCCTGGGTATTCACCGCAGCCCGCACGCCCACTGGGTAGGCGATGGCTTCCCGGTGCGCAGCCTGTTCACCTATGACAACCTGGCCAGCCAGATCAGCCCCTTCCTGCTGCTGGACTATGCGGGGCCACACGCGTTCACCCCGACCACTGACCGACGCGGTGTCGGGCAGCACCCTCACCGCGGTTTCGAGACGGTGACCATCGTTTATCAGGGCGAGCTGGAGCACCGCGACTCCACCGGCGCCGGTGGTTTCATCGGCCCAGGTGATGTGCAGTGGATGACCGCCGCCAACGGCATCATCCACGAGGAGTTCCATTCCCCGGCGTTCGCCCGCAGTGGCGGCATGATGGAAATGGTGCAGCTGTGGGTCAATCTGCCAGCGCGGGACAAGCGCGCGGCGGCGGGCTACCAGACGCTGCTTGCAGCGGATATTCCTGAGGTGGCGCTGGACGATGGCGCAGGCAGCCTTCGGGTCATTGCGGGCAGCTACAAGGGCCATCAGGGGCCGGCGCGGACCTTTACCGCGATGGACGTCTGGGACATGCGCTTGCAGGCAGGCTCGACACTGCAACTGCCCGTCGCCGCTGGCCGCAATGCGGCGCTGGTCGTGTTGCGTGGCACCGTGCAGGTCAACGGCGAGCGTGACGCTGGCCCGGCCAGCCTGGTGCTGCTGGAGCGCACGGGTGAGGACGTGGTTATCGAGGCGCTCGAAGGCGCCAGCGTGCTGTTGCTCAGCGGCGAGCCGATCGATGAGCCGATCGTGGGCTATGGCCCGTTCGTGATGAACAGCCAGGCAGAGATTGCCGAGTCGTTCGATGATTTCCATGCCGGGCGGTTTGGGCAGATGGACACTGAAGTACGCTGATTTCCCGGATGGCCTCTTCGCGGGTAAACCCGCTCCCACAGGGGATGGGATGCCCTCAAGAAGTTGGACACCAATCCAACCCTTGGGGGCAGTCCAGGGACAGAGCAAATCCCTGTGGGAGCGGGTTTACCCGCGAAAGGGCCATTACAGCCCACACAAATCTTGGCATTATCATTCGAATGAAATGCCTGCACGCAGTACGTCGCACGCTCAGCCCTAACGGCCAGCACACCCTGTGGCTGCGCTACCGCGCGCCCTACCATTGGCCATCGACCCTGGCATTCCTGTCAGCCCGCTGCATCTCCGGCATCGAAACCTTCAGCGATGGCATCTACCGCCGCAGCCTGGTCGTCGACGGCCAGCATGCTGTACTCGAAGCCCGGCCGGCAGCCAATAACTATCTGCACATCCGCCTCAGCGCCTTACCCAGCGCAGCGATCCCTGCTTTGATCGCCCGCATTCGCCGCGTCTTCGACCTGGACGCCGACCCTGAAAGCATCGCCCAGGTATTGTCCCGCGACCCGTTGATGGCCAGGCTCCTCGCCGCCCGGCCAGGCCTGCGTGTCCCCCAGGGCTGGGAGGCCTGCGAGCAAGCCATGCGCACCGTGCTCGGCCAGCAGATCAGCGTGGCCGGTGCCATGACCCTGGCCGGCCGCCTGGTGGCGCGCCATGGGCAACCGTTGCGTTTGCAGGCGACCGGTTTGACGCATGTGTTCCCGACCCTGCAGGTGCTGGCGGCGGCCGAACTGGCAAACCTGGGTATGCCCCGCTCGCGCGCCGCAACCCTCGTAACCATGGCCCGTGCGCTGGTGGAACAGCCAGGCCTGCTAAGCACCGGACAAACGTTGCAAACGCTGCTCGATACGCTCTGCCGCCTGAAGGGCATCGGCCCCTGGAGCGCGCACTACCTGGCGCTACGCCAGGCAGGTGCGCGTGATGCGTTTCCGTTGGGGGATGTAGCCCTGGTCAAGGCGTTGCGGCTGCTTGAGGGGCCTGATGTGCAACTGGCCGAGCGAGCCCTGGCCTGGCAACCCTGGCGCGCTTATGCCGCGCAGCACTTGTGGGCATCCCTGGCCGACTGACCGCCTGTCGCCAAGTGCCATCATTGGACCGAACGGTCGTGGCCCGTTCCGGTTCTTCCACTAAGGTGCTAGATGATCTCCCGCATCATCATTGCCCCGGCGCATGGACGGCCGCTTGGGCATGCGCATTATCAATTGGCACCCTGCCTGCCAAAGGCGTACTCACTTAACAACAGGCCATCCATAACAAGAGAGGGTCGTGACATGTCGTTGATTGGAGTTTCGATGCTTGAAATGCGTCAGATGATCGAACAGGCCTGCCTGCCTGACCGCTGTGAAGTCAGTTGCACCGACGGCACCAGCCTGACTATCCGGCTGGGCCAGGGTCAAAGCCTGGATGAGGGCGTTACCCTCAGCGGGGTTTCATTAGAAAACCTGAACAGTTGCCGGGATGTGGTGAACCTGGTCGGCCAGCTGCATGCGCTGCGAGCCAGCCACCCAACGCCGTTGCGGGCAATCGCCTGATCGCCTGCCATGCCCCGGTCAGCCAAGGCTGGCCGGGCGCACATATTCCGGCATCAAGCCGTTTGACCAGAACAGGATCATCGACACCAGGATGGTCACCAGCAACAACAACCCCACACCCCATACGCAGGTCGCGAACAACATCGCCTGTTCCTTGCGCAAGCGCAAAAAGGTCTGCAGCCCACCATACAACAGCACTGTGGCGTAGGCAGAAGCCGCTGCCAGCACAATCAGCGCCAGCCAGCGGATCGGCACCAGGCCAATAACACCGGCGAAAAACCACGGCGAGGCGCAATAAGCCGCGAAGCCGATGCATTGGCTGAGGCTGGGTTGAACATCGAAGCCGCGCGACATCCAGCGGATCATCACCCCCATCAGCATCACCCCGACCACGGTAGTGGCGTATAGCAGGCCGGCCAGTTGCGCAGCGCTGGCCATGCTCAGGCGCACCCGCTCTTCGGCGGCCAGGCTCCAGCCGAAGGTGGTGGTACCCACGAACAGGCACAGTGCGGGGATGAGTGCCAAAACCAGCAAGCGGGGAAGGTATTGCTGAGGGTGGTCTTCCTCAGCGCGGCGGATGTCCATCCAGGCGTCGGAAGGGTGAACGAAGAGCTTGAGCAACGGACTGTTCATGGCGTTCTCCTCAAGGCACAGGCCTCTAATAATGGAGACGCACTGTTCACGGCAGGTTCACCCGGTTGCGCCGCCGTTGATCGGCTTATTGCAGTTCAACCAGCAGGTTCAGGCCCCCATCACCGCATTTGCCCTGGTCACGGACCACGCCATGGTAGCTACGCCCATCCCAAACGAACGCCACGCTGTGGGCGCGTTCCACCTTGTCCGGCAGCGGCGGGCAGATGTGCAGGCGCAGGGCAGGGCGGCCCTGCAGGTTCAGCGCGGCGAGTTGGCACTGACATTCAACGCTTTGGGCGATAGGGCCGAACAGCGTGTCGCGCACGTAGTCGAGTTGCAGGTTGGCGTTGGGGGAACGACCAGGCATCTTCATCGCGGCTGGGCTCCTGAATGTGAACGCAAAGGGGAGGGCTGAACGGGCATTCACAGGCTCCTGGGAAAAGATGGCGTGCATCAACCTTTTGATGCGCGATTGCACGTGAATGTTCAACTGATTTTTATGGACTTCTCAGCGTAGCGCTCGCCACCGTAGTCGCGGCTGGCGAACACGCGGTGGTCGGCGTTGTACTGCACCTCCAGGGGGTGTCAGAAATTTTGTGTTCGGGCATAACATGAGTAAGAGGTGCATGCATGCCAACCAAAAAGAAACCCCTTCGTGACCTACCAAAAATCCCCAAGGAGCTGCTCGAACAGTTCGGTGAGGGGCTGATGACCGCAGAGGCTATCGAAGACGCTTCTGCGGCCTTCAAGAAGGCCTTGATCGAGCGAGCATTGAGTGCCGAGCTCGGTCACCACCTGGGGTATCCGCCGGGCGCGCAGCGCCCAGAGGATGAAATCAACCAGCGCAATGGCAAAACGGGCAAGACGGGTTTGACGGGGGATGGCCCGCTGCGGCTGGAGATTCCCCGTTATCGGCCCGCACACAAAAAACTGACACTCTCCACCTCCAGCTCGCGGCCGAGTACGTCGGTTGCCCAACTGATGCGCGATTTGAATTCAAAATTTTTAAAGATTGTCATTCAAGCTTTTTGCGACGAAAACTGCCACGCTTTGCGTCCCATGGCGTCATAACCGAAAACTGCTGAGCCTGCCCTTGTAATAGCTCAGCTTCACCCTGCGCCACAGATTCCAATCACGGTAAAAATCTAGTCGGCTTTGGAACTCGCAATGATTTATAAGAGATCAAAACACCCAGGCCTCCTAGCGTCTTGTTAATACTATCTAGCTGTTCCCTCTCTACCTCCCAGATCCACATCCCGTTAGCGATTGCACTAAGGGTGCCGCGACCATTGTCACTGAGAATCCAATCTTGGAGGCTTACCCCATTAATATTCATGCTAACATGCTTTTCATTTAATACGTTTGACAAATAAACCATTCGTAGCATGTCGCCATTGAACCTTTCCGCTCCCCGAAACCTCCCTCCGGTCTCCCTGCTAAATAAAGCTGGATTCTCATAATTATAGATACTAACCAGGTTCCCTCCCTGCGCATAATAAAACCCGTCAGAAACGTCATCAGGCTCAAAAAATATTGCATACTTAAAGTCTGTCGAGTTACAAGTTCTTTCAATGTACTCCGAAAACTTTTTGCCACTAAAAGTATGGCTGGCGCACTGGGCATCTATATTATAAAACCCCCCAAATTGGGTGGTTGAATATCCAAAAGATGCATCCCAAAGCTCGCCACTATTATTCTCACAGTAAAGCCGAAAGGAAGTGGCGTTCTTGGCCAGGATTTCACTTTTCAGATCGTCTAGTGACACTTCTATGAAATCAATGTCCTCCTCGCTTCTGTCTTTTCTGTATTTATAATATCCAGATATTGTAACGGCTAGCTCTATATCGGAAAAAAAGGCTAACCCCAACTCAAGTGCTTTCTCGGCAGTAATTTTTTGAGTGCCATAGATTGCCATAGCGGTAGCTGCACACATGCCCACACCTCATATGCTTTCAATTAAATTATCCAATATATTTTTTATCTTTGATGCATCATAAGGATGCTTCAGTACAACTATATTGCCTTGACCGATCTTCGGCAAACCGCCCATGGCAGCTTGGTTGCGCGCCGTCAAGGATGGCAGTTTGCTCCCCATGTCAGTTTTCGAAGCTAGCTCTATGGCGTGAACCCTACCGGCATTGTCAATTGCCATAATGTCTGGGCGCCTGCCAGAAACCCCCTTGCCATTGGCAAAGCTGTACGACCTATTCATATAAACTTCTTTAAACTTCCCGGTCATCGCCAATTTATTGGCGATGAGCTCAGAAAACTGATCGTGGCCAGGGGTGCCATCTTTTTGGCCCTTCCCGAATATTTTTGCACCGTTGACCTCGCGCACAGGGCATGCAGCTAATCCTAATGGGTCGACCCAAGTTATCGGGCTCGGCACGTACGCATATAGGTTACTACTGCCTTCTAAGCCTAGAGGATCTTGAGTGATAAATCGACCAACCTCAGGATCGTAGTACCGGAAGGAGTTATAGTGCAGCCCCGCTTCACTATCAAAGTACTGCCCCTGGAAGCGCAGATTCTGCTCGATTTCATTGACCGTCAGCTGCTCGATCACCCCCCACGAACGATACGTCGCTTGCCAAACGATCTTGCCGTCACTATCCGTCAGCTCCAACGGCGTACCAATCTGGTCCGTATGGAAGTAGTAGAGCTTTTGCTCTTCGCCTTCAGTCTGATCGACCCGCGCCAACGGCGCATAGCTACCCGGCTCATACAGATACAAGATGCTCTGCCTAGGCGTTTCCTCACGCAACATTCTCAGCCCTTGCCAGAGGAAGCGCTTCTGCTCGACTTCGCCGTTGATTTCAGCCTGCTTGGCCACCCGTCGCCCCAGGCTGTCATAACGGTACTGCCCGGTGCTCTCCAGCCTGCCACTGACATACGTTTCAGCTTTAACCAGCCGGTTCTCACAGTCATAGGCGAAGTGCTGCAGCTTACTGTGCCCCGAGCACTTTTCGATCAGGTTGCCCCACGGATCGTAGCGGTACTCCTGATCGCGCCAACGCTTGATGCGGTTGTCCTTGACCTTCTCCAACTTCCGCGCATTGAAATTCAGGCGGTTGGCGGCCGGGTCGTAGCGGAACTCTTCGCTGCCGACCAACGAGCCGGTGTCGCGGCTGTGCAATTGGCCGTTGGCTTCGTACTCGTACTTGATCTCGCCGCGTAGCTTGTCCAGCGTACGCACCAACTCTCCCGTCGGGTCGTACTGATAACGCCGGTGGATCGGGTTGTAGGCATGCTCCACCAGCAACGAGGTATTGATACCGGTGTTGTGTACCTGCGAGAGCTTGTCGGCCGGTAGCATCGAGGCGTATTGCCACGCCTTGCGCCCCATGGCGTCGTAACCAAAGCAACTGGTGAGCTTGCCTTGCGTGCGGTACACCTCGCGGTGCAGGTCGTCGCGCTCCATGTCGCTGATGACCTGGC